>OLSN01001578.1_pt1 | contig 18934 bp, 10 predicted proteins | sample 1672411 | NCBI WGS metagenome assembly OLSN01 (sample SAMEA3136683, study PRJEB25190) | human gut metagenome | biome: human gut; feature: human-associated habitat; material: faeces | place: Austria | collected 2013 | reverse complement strand
CTCGCGACTTGCTTGTCGACGATTGCGAGCTTTCCTCGAGCCATGTGGCGTCGGTTGAGGGCTTGCGTGAATGCGATCGTGTTCCTGCCTTTTTATGGGGCGGGCAAGATGGCATGCGCGAGTTTTTGCGCGGTATGCGCCTTGGAGAGATGCCTTCAGAAATGCGCGCTCCCGTATTCGTGATGGAAGCCTTGCAAGTGGGCTCTTTCGATGACCTGTCGGCCGTTTCCGGAGGCGTGCGAGCCGATGCGCGCCGCTTCATCAGCGAACATTACCCCTATGTGGGCGTTGATTTAGCCGATGAGACTTTCGAGGCGCACGGGTTTGATGTAGCGCAGGTGATGGAGGGTTTGGGGGAGTCGATTGATTCGCTTGGCCGAGTCGCAACCCCCTCTGCGCGCGATGCTCTTTCTGCGAAGGTCGCTTGCATGCTCGCTGCTCGTGGAATGGGGCCGCGCGCATGCGAAATCATGCAGATAGCCTGCGCCCGCAAGCGTCGAATTTCGTGGATTTTGCAGCAGCAGTGGCATCTGTTCGATTCGGGATGCGTGCGTCCTTTGCAGGAGCTCTTTGAGAGCTTGGGATCTCGAAGCACGGGTCTTGACGCCTCGATGGTGGCTGCTGCTTCGGGAAGATTGTTTGTGCTCGGCGAGAGGGAGCGCGCCTCGTCTGTCGCGCGCTGCGCATTGGGTATGCGGGGAATATCGTCAACCGATGCGCTCATGTGCGCGCTCGTCGCGCTTGATGCGGGCGGCGAATCGGCGCGAAGTGCGGCGCTCGAGACGCTCGGGAATATCGCGGCAGGCAAGGTTGAGGTTCTTGCGAACGACGCATTGGCGGGTCGTATCGCCGTCTCGGCGATCGCGCTTCATAAGGGAGACGTCGCGGCGGCGTGCCGGGCATTGCGCAATGCAGGCGTCGATACCCATGTGCTGCGCACGGCGACGGTGTATTGCGCGACGCTGCTGAGGCGCGTCTCTCGCCGTGCGAACGGGGAGGACCTCGCCATGGTGCTTTCAGCCTCTCGCGCGCTTGTGGATCGCATGGTCGATTCGACCGAAGAGGCAACGGTGTGCGAAGCGATTTTGGTTGCAGCCGTTGTGGAATCTGGCGTGGATGTGCCTCTTTCGTCCAGCCGCCAGCGCGCATGCGATGCGCTGGCGGCTGGACTCGCCGAGCAGCGACGCGGTCGAACGCAGCCGAGCCTTGCGCCGGCACAGATGCCTTTGAGCGATTGCGCCATGCAGAGCCCTCGCCCTGCCGTTATTCCCGAGATGCGCGTGAATATATTCGGAGGAATGGAAGTGACCATTGGCGGGGTTGCGGTCGACCCCCATTTGTTCGCGAAGCAGCGTACGAAAACACTGTTGGCCGTGCTCGTGTTGTTTCGCGGGAAGGAAATCGCGCGGCCTGAATTGCTTCGCATTATGTGGCCCGATGCGACGCCCGAGCGTGCTACGAACAACTTCTATTCGCTATGGTGCCGACTTCGTCGGGCTCTTGGTGCCGAGCATGACGAAGATTGCCCCTACCTTGTGCGCCATCGCGCAAGCGTCATGGTAGATACACGTTATGTGAAAAGCGACGTGGACGAATTCGATGCGCTTTGCCGCGCGCTTCTGTTCGACGAGCCCAACGCCCGCGCATGGCTTGCCGTATTCGAGAAGATGGAAGAGTCGTTCTCGTGCGATTTGCTTCCGTCTGAAACGGAGAACGCTTTCATTGCCGCCATGCGCTTGAAGTATCGTGCGCGACGAATCGACGCGTACGTCAGTGCGGCGTTGCGGTTGGTAGATGCGGGCGAAGCGGATACGGCGTTGTGGTTTGCCGAAGTCGCGGCGGATGCGTGTCCCGGCCGCGAAGATGCCGCGTTTGCCCTTATGCGCGCGCAGGCGGCGAGTGGTCAGCGCGTCCAGGCTATGGAAACCTATCGGCTGTGCGCGAAGCATCTTGCCGAGGAGCTGGGCATCGACCCGGGCGATCGCATGCGGGAAATGTACTGCGAGCTGCTTAATGGGAAAGAGCCGATGCATAAGTCGGCCGAATGAAACTATTGGGTGACGGTTCTTTGTTTGCTTGATGCCCGTTTGCCTCTGTTCCTGTTCGCTGTGGTAAAGTTGCCGAACGTGTATAGCTACGCGTGTATTCGCGCATATCATTCGAAAATCGATGCCGCCCACTATGCGTTCGTGGGCGAGATGAGGAAGACCATGGGATTTCTTTCGAAGCTCCTCACGTTTGGCGAGGGCAAGCAGCTCAAGCGCTATCAATCGCTCGTTGACAAAATCGGCTCGCTTGAGCCATCCATGCAGGCGCTCACCGATGCCGAGCTCGTGGCTCTTACCGCTGCCTATAAGGAGCGCGCGGCGAATGGCGAAAGTCTTGACAGCCTTCTGCCCGAGGCATTCGCCACGGTGCGTGAGGCCGGCCAGCGTGTTATGGGCATGCGTCATTTCGACGTGCAGCTCATTGGCGGCATGGCGCTTCATGAAGGCCAAATTGCCGAAATGAAAACCGGCGAAGGCAAAACGCTCGTTTCTACGCTTGCCGGTTATTTGAATGCGCTTTCCGGCGAAGGCGTGCATATCGTTACCGTGAACGACTACCTCGCTCGCCGAGACAGCGAGTGGATGGGCCGTTTGTATCACTTCTTGGGTATGGAAGTGGGCTTGGTGCAAAATGGCATGCGCCAGTCCCAACGTATTTCCGCATATAAAGCCGATGTGACGTATGGCACCAATGCCGAATTCGGTTTCGACTATCTGCGCGACAACATGGTAACCCGCGCGAGCGCCCGTGTGCAGCGCGGCCACAACTTCGCCATCGTCGACGAGGTCGACTCCATCCTTATCGACGAGGCGCGCACCCCGCTCATCATTTCCGGCGCGGGCGTGAAGGCCGCCGATACCTACAAGAAGTTCTCCCAGGCGATGTTCGGTCTGGTTCGCGACGAAGACTATGAGCTCGATGAGGCGAAAAAGACCATCTTCGCGACTGAGACTGGCTTGGCGAAAATCGAGGCCCGCTTGGGCATCGACGATATCTACGATGACCCTTCGGGCCAGCTTGCGAACCACTTGCAACAGGCCTTGAAGGCCCACTTCATGTTCCATCGAGATATCGATTATGTTGTAGTGGGCGGCGAGGTGAAAATCGTCGACGAAAACACGGGCCGCATTATGGAAGGCCGTCGCTGGTCGGAAGGCCTGCATCAGGCGATGGAGGCGAAGGAAAACGTTCGCATTCGCGAAGAGAACCAAACCCTCGCGACCATCACATTGCAGAACTACTTCCGTCTCTACGACAAGCTCTCGGGCATGACGGGTACCGCCATGACCGAAGACGCCGAGTTCCGTCAGATCTACAAGCTGCCCGTCGTGGCCATTCCGCCGAACAAGCCCGTCATTCGTAAAGACGAAAACGACCTGGTGTACCGCACTATCGAGGCGAAATATCAAGCCGTGGCCGATGACGTGCAGGAACGCCATGCGGCTGGCCAGCCTTGCTTGGTTGGCACCGTTTCGGTTGAAAGCTCCGAGAAGCTCTCGCGTCTGCTCGACAAGCGCGGCATTCCCCACGAGACCTTGAACGCGAAGAACCACGAGCGCGAGGCGCATATCGTCGCGCAGGCGGGCCGCCTGGGCGCTGTGACCATCGCGACGAACATGGCTGGCCGCGGTACCGACATTTTGCTCGGCGGCAACCCCGAGGTGCTCGCCGACGACGTGCTGCGCCAGCGCGGCTTCGACCCCGAAGCAACCCCCGAGACCGAGGCGCAGGAAGGCGAGAACCAGCTGAAGGTTCCTACGCAGGCCGATCGCGATGCGGCGCTCGCCCAGGCGAAGGAAACGTGCAAGCGCGAGCAGGAACAGGTGCGCCGTGCGGGTGGCTTGGCCGTTATCGGCACCGAACGCCACGAGAGCCGACGCATCGACAACCAGCTGCGTGGCCGCGCCGGCCGCCAGGGCGACCCGGGCCTCACGCAGTTCTACCTCTCGCTCGAAGATGACCTCATGCGTCTGTTCGGCGGCAATCGCATGGATTCCATCAGCCGCATGATGGAAAAAACCGGCGCGACCGACGACATGCCGATTCAAGCGGGCATGGTGACCAAGGCTATCGAAAGCGCTCAGCGCCAGGTCGAGGCCATGCACTTCGCCGCTCGTAAAAACGTGCTCGAATACGACGACGTCATGAATCTACAGCGTAACGCCATCTATAAGGAGCGCAACGCGATTCTCGACGGCAAAGACTTGTCTTCTCGCATCGAGGAAATCGTCGACGACGAAGTCGATGCTGTGATTGACGAGAATTGCCCGGCCAAGCTGCCGAGCGACGACTGGGACATGAAGGCCGTCGACGTGTGGGCGGCGAATATGACGGGCGAAGCTTCCTTCAAGGCCGAGGAAGTCGACCACGAAGACGACCCCGAGGCTCTCGAAGACGCCCTTGAGGAATATCTCATGGGCACGTATCGCTCCAAGGAAGAAACCCTTGGCGCCGACGCGATGCGCCAGCTCGAAAGCCAGGTTATGCTGCGCATCATGGATGTGCGTTGGATGAACCACCTGCAGGCGATGGATTATTTGAAGACGGGCATTGGCCTGCGCGCCTTCGGCCAGCGCGACCCGCTCGTCGAATATAAAGAAGAAGCGCATCGCGCATTCTCGGAGCTCACGTCTTCGATGTACGAAGACTTCCTGCGCACGCTGCTGCGCCTGCGCATCGCTGCTCCCGTGGAGCAAGAAGAGTCGTCGCCCCTCGATGGCAAGGTGAGCTATTCCTCGCCCGAGGCCGCTCTTTCCGAAAATACCATCGCCGGCCGCGGTGTTCGTCCCACGCAGGCAACCGCTGGCCAGCCGCCGAAGCCCGCGGCGACGGCAAAGCCGAAGACGTATCGCAAAGATGAAGATTCCGACCCCTATGTGAACGTGAAGCCGAACGATCCTTGCCCGTGCGGAAGCGGGAAGAAGTTCAAGAAGTGCCACGGCTTCAATAGGTGATGCAATATCGCGCCGTCTAGAGGGGCGGCGCGGTGATGGATGTCGTACACCGCTTGACGGCCAATCTCACAGTGAGGCGCTGATTGCATTCGAATTGCATTTCGCTTTCTGCCGGATCAGGCGTTGGAACGATATCTGCTTTTGCTCGGCCCGATGTATTGTCGGGCCGTTGCTTGTATCAGGGCTTGCGTGCTCGCTTATGCGCGTGCTGCCGAAATGCTGTTTTTGAATTCTGAATGGTTTGAGCTATGGCTGAGAAAGAAAACCTGAATATCGACGATGTTGCCGAGCGTTTGGCTGCGGCGCGTGAATACCTGCATATCGAGGACTCCAAAGCCGAGCTCGTCAATCTCGACCATAAGGCCGCGCAGCCTGGTTTCTGGGATGACGCGGCTGTGGCACAGGAGGTTTCGAAGAAGGCGAGCAATCTGCGCGACACGCTCAATGCGTATGACGTCGCGTGCGGCCTGCTCGATGATGCGCGTGCTGCCGATGAACTCGCCAGCGAAGACGAAGGCTTCGCCGCCGAGGTTCAAATGTGCCTCTCGCGCCTCGATTCCATGCTCGATCAATTCGAAATCGATTCCTGGTTCGCCGACGACCTCGATTCCTCTGACGCCATCGTGTCGGTAAACCCTGGCCAAGGCGGGCTCGAGGCGCAGGATTGGACCGACATGCTCTATCGCATGTACTCGCGATACGTCGAGAAAAAGGGATGGAAACTCAAAGTGCTCGATGTGGTGCCGGGCGAGGGCATTGGCCTTGATCGCGCGGTGTTCCAGGTGGAAGGCAAAAACGCCTATGGCATGCTGCGCAGTGAACATGGGGTGCACCGACTCGTGCGCATTTCGCCGACCGACATCAAGGGCCGCCGCCAAACGACGTTCGCCAGTGTGGAGGTCATGCCCGTGATGTCCGACGACATCGAGGTGAATTTGAACCCGAACGACGTGCGCGTCGACGTATACCGCTCGAGCGGTCCAGGCGGCCAGTGCGTGAACACCACCGATTCGGCCGTGCGACTCACGCATATTCCCACGGGCATCGTCGTAACCTGCCAAAACGAGAAAAGCCAGCTTATGAACAAGGAATCTGCGTTCAAGGTGCTGCGCGGCAGGTTGTACGAGCTTGAGCGCCAAAAGCGTGATGCCGAACTCGATGCCATTCGTGGCGAAAAACAGGAAAACGGCTTCGGTAGCCAGATTCGCAACTACGTGCTCTATCCGTACCAACTTGTGAAAGATTTGCGTAGCGGCGTCGAAACGAGCAATGTCGATGCTGTGCTTGACGGCGATATCGATGAATTCGTTGTGGGCTATCATCGTTGGCGCGTATCTCAATAGCCCGAAACGCGAATTTGCGATACGATGCAATCAATTGCGTGATGTGGCGTCCCGCGCATGCGGGGCGCTTTTTTCTTGAACGACAGAAAGGGGCGTCGTGAATCTCGAAGAGCTGAAGAGCATGGCCGGCGATATCCGCGTCGATATCGTGAAAATGGTGGCCGAAGCGGGAAGCGGGCATCCGGGTGGCTCGCTTTCGGCGGCAGACATTATGTGTGCGTTGTATTTCGGGGGCGTGCTCAAGCACGATGCGGAAAATCCGAAGGCCGAAGACCGTGACCGTTTCCTTCTTTCGAAGGGCCATGCGGCACCGGCGCTTTACGCCACGCTTGCCGAGGCTGGCTACTTCCCGAAAGAAGAGCTCGCCACGCTGCGCAAGCTGCACAGCCGCCTTCAGGGTCATCCCGATTGCAGGAAGCTTCCGGGCGTTGAGGCATCTACGGGCTCGCTCGGCCAGGGCCTCTCTATCGCTGCCGGCATGGCGCTCGGCCTGAAGCTCAACGGTTCTGAGTCTTCGGTGTTCACCCTTATGGGCGACGGCGAATGCCAAGAGGGCCAGGTGTGGGAAGCTGCGATGTTCGCGGCTCACAAGGGCCTCGATAACCTGGTCGCCATCGTCGATCACAACCACCTGCAAATCGACGGCCGTATCGAAACCGTATGCTCGCCGGAAGACTTGGGCGACAAGTTCCGCTCGTTCGGCTGGCAGGTGTTCCAGTGCGACGGCAACGACATGGAAGCCATTCTCGCCACGCTTGAAAGCGCTAAGGAATCTCGCAGCGGCAAGCCGTGCGTGATCGTCGCCGAAACCACCAAGGGTAAGGGCGTTTCCTTTATGGAAGACCAGGCTGGCTGGCATGGCAAGGCGCCGAACGCCGAGCAAACCGAGCAGGCTCTTGCCGAACTCACCGCGAACAAGGAGGCTAAATAATGGCTGCAGAGAAAAAAGCAACCCGCGCCGCCTACGGTGAGACGCTGGTCGAATTGGTGGAACAGGGTATCGACGTCGTAGCCGTCGAGGCCGACCTTTCTGGTTCCACCACCACCAAAAAGCTGGGCGCTGCGCATCCCGAGCGCCTGGTGAACGTTGGCATCGCCGAACAAGATATGGTTGGCGTGGCCGCTGGTCTCTCGCTCACGGGCCACACCGCATTCACTGGCTCGTTCGCCGTGTTCGGCACCGGCCGTGTGTATGATCAAATTCGCAACACCGTGTGCTATGCGAATCTGAACGTGAAAATCGCCCCTACGCATGCCGGCATTTCCGTAGGCCCCGACGGCGGCAGCCATCAGATGGTCGAAGATATCGCCCTTATGCGCGTGCTGCCGAACATGCGCGTTCTCGTTCCAGCCGACTACTACGCTGCGAAGGCCGCCATTAAGCTGGCCGCCGAAACGCCGGGCCCCGTGTATGTGCGCATGGGCCGCGCATCGGTGCCGTGCGTCTATGAGCCGGGCAAAGAGCTCGAGATGGGTCGCGCATACGTGCTTCGCGAGGGCAGCGATGTTTCCATCGTCGCCTGCGGCGTCGAAATCGATGAGGCCCTGAAGGCCGCTGACTTGCTGGCCGCTGAAGGCATTTCCGCAGAGGTTATCGACGCATTCTGCGTGAAGCCGCTCGACGAAGACACCATTTTGGCGTCGGTCGAAAAGACGGGCTGCATCGTGACTGCTGAAGAGCATTCCGTTATCGGCGGCCTTGGTGGCGCCGTGGCGGAATGCCTGGCCGCAAAGCATCCCGCTCCGCTCGAGCGCGTGGGCATGCAGGATTGCTTCGGCACGTCGGCAAGCTACGAGGAACTGCTCGTGGAATTCCACATGGATGCCGCCGCTATCGCCGAGGCGGCCAAAAAGGTTATCTCTCGCAAATAGCGCGTTAGAGCGTCGTTTGTTCAAGGCCGGGTTTTGCCCGGCCTTTTCTTTATGCCGGTTTGCATTGTGCGGCCGCGCGAATTTCTTAGGTGCGGCGCTCCTCCATGCTTTCAGGCTCTATTCAGTGCAGTGTTTGTTTCGTAGCGAAGCGAGCAGGGATTTGCGTGTCTTGGTAGAATAAGCGGGTTGAGTCCAGTAACCATTATTTGAACGGAGCACTCTGTGACGAACACCAATGACGCGCGACGTCGCGATCCCCTCGAAGCGGGGGCTACGTCGCGGGTGACGCCGCCTGTGGGCCGCCATGCCGCCCATGCAGGCTCCAACGTCGCTCAATCCGCGGGCGCCACTTCGGCAAACCGCGCTGTGAGCCCCCAGGCAACTGGCGCGCTCCCCGCAATGAACAAACTTGCACCCGGCCACGCTGGCCGCGGTCACCATGCTCCCGCCCAGCCGGCCATTCGTTCCGACTTGTCGGCGGCGCTTCCTTCACTTTCGCTTGAAGACGCGCAGCAGTCCCAGCCCATGGGTGCGCCTGTCATCACCTTCGATCATGTGACGAAGGTCTACCAGGCGCAGCCGAACAAGCCTTCGCTGCACGATATCTCCCTGCAAATCTATGCGGGCGAGTTCGTCTTCCTTGTTGGCCATTCGGGTTCGGGCAAGTCTACCTTCATCAAGCTCATTACCCGTGAGCTCAAGCCGTCGAGCGGCCATATTTATGTTGCCGATGAAGATCTTACGACCATGCGCGACTGGCGCGTGCCCTATCTTCGCCGCAACATTGGCTGCGTTTTCCAAGACTTCAAATTGCTGCCGAACAAAACCGTTTTCGAGAACGTTTCGTTCGCGCTCGAGGTTATCGGCAAGAGCCGCCACGTGATTAAGACTCAGGTCCCCGAGGTTTTGCGCCTGGTTGGCCTGCAAGACAAGCTTAACAAGCGTCCTGATCAGCTTTCTGGTGGCGAGCAGCAGCGTGTTTCCATTGCGCGCGCCATTGTGAATCGTCCGCCGCTTCTGGTGTGCGACGAGCCCACGGGCAACCTCGACCCGCAAACTTCGCGTGGCATTATGGATCTGCTCGAGCGCATTAATCGCACCGGTACCACGGTGCTCGTGGCAACGCACGACCGCGAAATGGTCGACAACATGCGTCGTCGCGTTATTGCTCTCGACAACGGCCAGTTGACCCGCGACCAAGATAGGGGTGTGTACGGTTTCGATGTCTAGTCTTTTCTACTTCTTCAAAGAATCGCTCACGGGCTTTACGCGAAACCTTTCCACGACGCTCGGTTCGATTATCACGATTTTCCTATCCCTGCTCATCATCGGCATTTTCCTTGTTGGCGGCCTTATCGTCGACAACACGGTGAAGTCGGTGGAAGACAAGGTTTCCATCACGGCATATGTGTCCGACGATGCCGAACAATCCGACATCGATACGGTCATGAAGGCCATCGAGAAGATGGACGGCGTGCAAAGCGTCGGCTTCACCACGAAAGACGAAGCCCTGCAGAACTTCAGCAATTCCATGAGCTCCAGCGAAATCGTTGACCAGCTCGATGGCATGAATCCTCTGCCGGCTTCCATCGACGTTGAGCTCGCCGACCCGCAGATGGTTGAGGGCATCGCCTCTCAAATCGAGGGTAACTCCACGTTCGCGAAAATCGCCGACGAGGAAAACCCCGCCGACAGCATCAAGTATGGCCAGAGCAGCGTGAAACGCCTGTTCGAGCTCACGAACTACATTCGCTACATCGGCGTCGCGCTCGTTGCCCTGCTCATCTTCATTGCGCTGGTGTTCATCAACAACACCATTCGCTTGGCCATTTTGGCACGCCGCAAGGAAATCGCCATCATGCGTCTCGTGGGCGCGAGCAACGGCTTCATTCGTGGGCCTTTCCTTATGGAAGGCGCGATGCATGCCGTTATCGGTTCGGCCCTTGCCATTCTGTCCATTGAAATGCTGCGCCGCTTCGCGCTGCCGCAGGTTTCGAACACTTTGGCATGGCTGCCCATCGATTTGTCCACGACGTCGTATCTCATGATCTACGCCGCGCTTATTGTCGCCGGCTTGGTCATTGCTGGTATTGGTTCGCTGTTCGCTATGCGACGCTACTTGAAGGTGTAAATAGCCCCCATGTCTATGTCTGTGCGACACCGCAAAGGCCATATCGACGTAACGACCCGCAACGCGCGCATCATAAAGCAACTCGCTTTATGCATGTGCGCGGTTGCGCTTTTTTGCGCCGGTTTCGTCGTGCGCGGAAACCACGACCTTATGAGTCGTTTGGGAATTGAAGAGCCGGAAACGAAAGCCGCCGTCCAGGCGGCTTCGGCCGATTCTGGCGAGGTTGCCTCGCGTCTGAACGAGGTTGAAGGCATTTTGGCGAAATCGAGTCTCGATTCCTACGATACCGATGCCTGCACGTCTGCGGTTTTGGATTCGTTCCTGCAATCCACGAACGACACCTTCACGCGCTACTATTCCGCCGATCGCTATTCGAACTATGTCGACGTAACGGCGTCGGAGGATTATCCAGGCGTGGGCGTGTTCTTCTCGGAATACAACGGCCAAGCCTATGCTCTCGATGTGTTTGAGGACTCTTCGGCGAGCGACGCGGGCGTTTTGCCGGGCGATTTCGTGGTGGCCATCGATGGCGATCGTTCGCAAGAATGGACGTCGACTGAAGTTATCAATGCCGTGCAGCGCGAGGCTGGCTCGACCGTCGTCATCACGTGGCGTCGGCCTACGTCCCTCGATGCTTCGGGCGGCGATGAATTCACCACGACGCTCGTGTGCACCGATTACACTGAGCCGAATGTGACTGCCCAGCTGCAGAACAACGTCGGCTACATCAAACTGCGCCAGTTCACGCAGAACGCCGATTCGCTTGTGCGCCAGGCGATTGAAGAACTCTCTTCGCAAGGGGCTCAGTCGTTCGTGCTCGATTTGCGCGATAATCCCGGTGGCTATTTGAACAAGGCGGTCGACGTGGCTTCGCTGTTCGTGAAGAGCGGCGTCGTGGTCGAAATCGACACGGTCGACGCCCAAACTACCAAGCAAGTTTCGGGCAATGTGGCAACCGATGCGCCGGTCGTCGTTCTTGTGAACGGCAACACCGCAGGTTCCGCCGAGGTTCTCGCGGCTGCGTTGCGCGATTCGAACCGTGCGACGTTGGTGGGCGTCAATACCATGGGCCGCGGTTCTGTGCAGGTTACTAAGCCGCTTTCGTTCGGCGGCGCGTTGCGCTATACCGCCGCGCGTTACAAGAGTCCTTCGGGGTATACGATCGATGGCGTGGGCGTGTCGCCTGACGTAGTGATTTCCTTGCGCGAGGGATCGTCGGTCGACAATCAGAAGGAAATCGCCATCGAGACGGCTGGCTCGCTCGTTGTCGACTAGGACAGGCGCTGTATTTACATATGATTGCCTCCAAGCCGAGGTTGCGACGTTGTTCGTGACCTCGGTTTGTTGTTTCGTTGCGTAGGTTTGCCTTTGGCGGGGCTCATGCATCCTCGGCGCTTCATGGGTTTTTGCGGTTACGGTTCGCTTTCGACTCTTCCTTCTTGCTGAGTTCTATGCGAAAGTAATCTCGTTTTTGCTTATGCCTCGACAAACTGCAAGCTTCGGTGGGCTTTGCAGCTGCTTCTTTTACTCATATTCCATTTGACCTATGAAGGGATGCTATGTCTCGTTCACGTACAAGAAAAAGCTCTGCCCGCCGCACCCCGCGCATTTTGCCGCAAGGCGTTCTGAAGATGTCGGGCGCTGGATACGGTTTTGTGCAGACTTCCGAAGGGGAGTTTTTTATTCCCGCCTCTAAAACGGCTGACGCTTTCGATGGCGATGTGGTGGAGGTCGCCCGCATTCACGATGGCGAACGCGAGGGCGGCTTTGAAGACAGGCTTCGAGGGCGCGTGGTTCGCGTGGTTGGCCGCGCTCACGAAACGGTTGTCGGGCGATATGAAATCGCCGAACCCTTTGGGGTCGTTGTTCCTGAAGACCCCCGCATCAAGCATGACATCTTCACCTTGCGCAGCGATGCTCCCCATGTGAAAGATGGCGACATCGTGCGCGTGCGCATGACCTCGTTCCCGTCGCGGCGAGAGCCCGCGCAGGGCGTGGTCGAGGAAGTGCTTGGGCACGAAGGCCAGCCTGGGGCCGATGTCGAGCTCATTATTGCTCGCCATAAGCTGGCAACATCGTTTTCGGCAACATCGCTTGCCGAAGTTGAAGGCGCTGACGTCGATGCCGACGCCGCTTTCAACAGCGGACGCTATGTTGATTTGAGAAGCGAGCTCGCGTTCACGGTCGACCCCGATGATGCGAAAGATTTCGACGATGCCGTAAGCACGGCGTGCGTTTGGATTGATGGCCCCGCAACGCTTCGCAGTGCCCATAGGGCGCTTGCCGCCAAGAAGGAGGGCAGCTCCGAGCCGGGCGTTGCCTGCGCGGCAGACGATGCTTCTTCGGCTGCAGGTGCGCGGTTCTTCATTCTGGGCGTCCATATCGCCGATGTATCGCACTACGTTCCTTGGAATTCTCAGGTCGACTTCGAGGCTCGCGAACGCGCGACGAGCGTGTATTTGGTCGATCGCGTGCTGCCCATGCTTCCCGAGGCGCTTTCGAACGATGTGTGCTCGCTGCGGCCACATGAAGAACGCCGCGCGATGAGCGTCGAGATGCTCATCGATGAAAAGGGCTTTGTTCGGGATGCGCGCATAACCCCGTCGGTCATCAAGTCGAAAGCGCGGCTTACGTATGGCGCCGTGCAAGTTTCCATTGACGCTTTGCAGGCTGGCGATTTTCAGGCGGCGGTTGCGGCCCTGCGGCCTATGGCTGGCGCATTTGCCGAAGGCATCGCGCAATCGATTGGCGTTCTGCATGAAATCGCTCAGGCACTCCATGCCAATCGCGTGCGTCGTGGAGGCATGGATTTCGAGAGTGAAGAGGCCAAGGTTCGCTTAAACGATGAAGGCGTGCCCGTCAGCGTGGCTATTCGTCGCAAAACCGATGCGACGGCGCTTGTCGAAGAGGCCATGATCGCCGCCAATGAGGCGGTTGCTCGATATTTGCGCGATGCGGGAATTCCGTCGATTTTTCGCGTGCATGAGCCGCCTTCGTCGGGCGATTTGGCAGAACTCGTGCCAATTCTTCAGGAATTTGGCTACGACAGGCATGTATCGCTTGCGAATTTCAAGGCAGGCGATCCGTTCGCCATCCAGCAGGTGCTCTCGTTCGCGCGTGGGCGCAGCGAGGAATTCCTCGTGTCGTCGCTTGTGGTGCGCGCAATGAAGCGCGCGGTGTACGTTGATTCGTGCGAGCGGCACTTTGGGCTCGCGAGCACGGCATACACGCACTTCACGAGCCCCATTCGCCGCTATCCCGACCTTATGGTGCATCGCATGCTGAAAGTGGCGCTTTTCGGCCTCACGGGTGAGACCTCGGGTTTGGAATCGGCCCTGGCGCGCATTGCCGACCATGCATCGACCGCGGAACGCACCGCCGAAGAAGCCGCGCGCGAATCTCAGGAGCTCAAGCTTTTCGAGCTGCTCGAGCAGCGCATTGGCGATGAGGTCGATGGCATGATTTCGGGCGTTATGGCCCAGGGCTTCTTCGTGCGCCTGGCCGATACGTGCGAAGGCTTCGTTTCGCTGCGCGATACGGGGGAATACTTTGTGCTCGATGCGGCGCGACGCGTGCTGTTCGGTTCCGATTCGGGCGTGGTCTATCGCTTGGGCACGAAAGTGCGCGTGCGCATTTCGTCGGTGTACCCCTATGCTCGTCGCGCCGACTTCGACCTTGTGCGCCGCATCGGCCCCAGGCTCGTCGCCCGAAAGTAATGCGCTGTTTCTGGCGCGCCTTTTCTCTTCGCGGCGTCGCGGTATACTCAAGGTTCGCAATACCGTAGGGAAGGGGCCATCGTGCTTTCTGAGGAATCGCTTTCTCATATGTGCGCGCCGCGCGTTTTGCATCGCGGGCGCTCGATTGCTGCAGGCGGGCGCTCGGTATACGATCGCCGCGTGCGCTACGATGGCGAGTCGACCATCATCAACGCGGTCGTGGCTTCCCAAACGAGCTCAACCGAAGGCTACCGCGTTATGGTCGAGCTCAACGAGGGCGCCGATTTCGTCGAAGATTACTCCTGTACGTGTCCGGCGGCGTTTCAATACGACGGCATGTGCAAGCATGCCGTGGCGCTCGCGCTCGATTATGCAGCTCGTTCCGATAGCTATGCGGGCTTTCGCCGCGATCGTTCTGCCGTATCTTCCGACTGCATCGCCGCGTTCATGGAGCGCGCCGAACGCCTCGAGCGTGACGACACGCCCGATGGAAGCGTCGATGTGCTGTGCGATTTCACCGTGGAATACGGCGAATGGTCCATGGGGTTGCGCGTGGCGACCGACGATGCGACGTACATCGTAAAGAACATCTCCGATTTTTGCCGCCGCCTCGATGAGGGCACGTTTTTCGAGTATGGAAAGAAGCTCGCATTCACCCACGTGCCTTCGCGTTTCACGGAGCGCGGTCGCGCGATAGTCCAGCTCGTCGCGGGCATTGTCGATGCCCAGCGCTGTACGGCACCGCTTTCCTCGTGGCGATACGCTGCTCCGAGCATTGGCCGCACCATGTCCCTTTCCGAAAGCGATATGGTCGATGTGCTTTCAGCCCTGGCGGGCGAGACGTTTTCCATCAAAGGCGCCGATGGCATTGCGCCGAGCGTGGCGCGCGTGCGTGTGGTCGATGCCGACCCTGAAATCGCGCTTGCGGTTCGGCCCTCGTCGCGAGGCGGCTTTACCGTTGAGCGCGGCAGCCGCATTTGGCTTGCGGGCCGCGGCTCGAAACTTTTCGTGTGGCTTGGCGGCAGTGAATTCTATCGATGCTCGAACGACTTCATGAAGTGCGCCGATTTTCTGCGCGGCGTTTACGGAAGCGAGGAAAACCGCCCCTTTGTAGCCGAGCGCGACATGCCGCTTTTTTGCGCGACGGCGTTGCCTGCGATTGAGAAGCGTTTGCGCGTCGACCTTCCTTCCGATATCGATAAATACCGCCCTGTCACGTGCTCGCTCGAGTTCTTTTTCGACAAAGACAAAACGAGCGTGACTATGCGCGCCCAGGCTGTGTATGGCGCGATTCGTTACGATTTGGTGGGCGAACTCACCGATCGCCCCGAGCCCGTGGACGTGCCTCTTCCCGTGCGCGATGTGAAGCGCGAAGCGAAGGCTCGCTGTCTTGCCGCGCGTTATTTCGGGGCAGGCGCATCGCTCGCGCTTTCCGACGGAGATGCGGTGGGCGCGCTGCTTTTCGGCGGCCTTGTGGAATTCCGCGAGGCGGGCACGGTGTTCGCCACGCCCGCGTTCGATCGCCTTATTCGCGATGTGAAGCCGCGCGTTACTATGGGCGTATCGCTTTCGGGCAACTTGATTAACCTTGTGGTCGATGCGGGCGATTTGCCGGCGTCGGAGCTTTCGGCGCTGCTTTCGAGCTATCGACGCCGCAAGCGCTACCACCGCTTGCGTTCGGGCGCGTTCATCGATTTGAAGGAAGCCGATCTTTCTCAACTCGATCGCCTCGCGGGCGATTTGGGCCTTACGGCGCGCGAGCTTGCGAGCGGACAGGCGCTTTTGCCGGCATATCGCGCATTCTATTTGAACGAAGAAGCGAACCTTGAGCGTGACCGAAGCTTTCAGGAGTATATCGATCACTTCAAGGCCGTGAACGAGGCCGATTATGCTGTGCCGCCAACGCTTGCAGGGGTGCTCAGGCCGTATCAGGAGTCGGGCTTCCGTTGGCTTTCGGCGCGCTGCGATGCCGATTTCGGGGGCGTTTTGGCCGATGAGATGGGCTTAGGCAAGTCGCTGCAGCTCATTTCCCTTCTTTTGGCCCGCCATGCCAAGCGGCGGCTGTATCCGAGCCTTATCGTGTGCCCGGCGTCGCTTGTGTACAACTGGACGGCCGAGCTCGAGCGATTCGCGCCCGAACTTTCCGTGGTCGCCGTGGCGGGCGGCGCGCAAGAGCGCCGAGCTGCGCGCCTCGAGGCATTCGGCGGCCATCGACGCGTTGACGTGCTGGTCACCTCATATGACCTGCTTCGTATCGATATCGACGATTGGTCGAGCCGCCGCCTGTTCATATGCGCGCTCGACGAGGCGCAATATATCAAAAACCCCGCGGCGCTCACGACGCGCGCGGTGAAAAGCCTTGAAGCCGACCACAAGTTCGCGCTCACGGGCACGCCTATGGAAAACCGCCTTTCGGAGCTGTGGAGCATTTTCGACTTTCTCATGCCCGGGTTGCTGGGACCTTATGCGCGCTTCCGCGAGCGCTTCGAGTCTCCTATCGTGGGCGGCGACGACGCGGTGGCTCGCCGGCTGCAGGCCATCGTCGCCCCCTTCATGCTGCGCCGCTTGAAGGCCGACGTGCTCACTGATTTGCCCGATAAGCTCGAATCGGTGGTGTATGCGAACATGGATGTCGAGCAGAGGAAGCTCTACGACGCGCACGAGCAGCGCCTTCGTGAAGAGCTTACCGAGCAGCGCATGTTCCGCAAAGAACGCGAAGCGGCCCGCGCTGCGGGAAAGCCTGTGTCAACCGTCGAGGTGCTCGCCGAAATCACGCGCTTGCGCCAGTTGTGCTGCGACCCGCGTTTGGTGTATGAAGATTACCGCGGGCCTTCCGCCAAGCTCGACGCGATTGTCGATTTGGTTTCGTCCGCCGTGGAGGGCGGGGAAAAGACGCTCGTGTTCTCACAATTCACGAGTTTCCTTGAGCTGATTGCCGAGCGGCTGCGCAAGGCGGGCATCGCACATTATTCCATCACGGGCGCTACGCCGAAGAAAGAACGCGTGCGGCTCGTCGATGCGTTCAATGAAGACGACACCCCTGCGTTTCTCGTTTCTCTGAAGGCGGGCGGCACGGGTTTGAACCTTACGGGCGCGTCGGTCGTGATTCATGCCGACCCGTGGTGGAACGCCGCGGCGCAAAGCCAGGCGACCGACCGCGCGCACCGCATTGGGCAAACGCGCGTGGTGAGCGTCGAGAAGGTTGTGGCGAAAAACACGATTGAGGAGCGCATCGTGCGTCTGCAGCAAACGAAAAGCGAACTCGCCGACCAAGTTGTGGGCGCGGGCGGAATTTCGCTCGCATCGCTCGATGCCGACGATTTGTACGAGTTGTTGCAGGGGTAGGGGCGGTTTCCTTAATCTGCATGACACTCCATGAGCGCATCGAACGGTATAATGGCGCGAGCTGCCGCGTTTTCCGGCGGCGTGAAGCACGAATGAGAGGTGGCGCGTGGCGCGCGAAAAGAAGCAAATCGCGAAAAACCGCAAGGCTTTCCACGATTACGAAATAATTGAAACGTTTGAGGCGGGCATCGCGCTCACGGGCACCGAGGTGTGCTCGCTGCGCGAGAACAACTGCCAGCTTACCGACTGCTTCGTGCTCATTCGCAAGGGCGAGGCGTGGCTCAACGGGCTGCATATCTCGCCGTATTCGCATGGCAATTTGAACAATCCCGACCCCGACCGCAAGCGCAAGCTGCTGCTTCATCGCAAGCAGATTCGCTATTTGGAGCAGAAAACGCGCGAGGCGGGACTGGCAATTGTTCCCATTGGAATTTACTTTTCGACAAACGGCTTGGTGAAGCTTGAAATCGCGCTTGCCCGTGGCAAGAAGCTGCACGATAAGCGCCAGGCGATGGCGGAACGCGATTCCAAACGCGAAATCGCTCGTGCGTTGAAGATGCGTTCTCGTTAATTGGCAAGGTGCCCTGCGGGGCTTGAACAGGGGGTTCATACATGGGTATTTTCAGGAAAGCAACTCGCTTGGGCAGTCGCGTGGCGAAAAACGCCGCAAGGCAGATCGTCATGCCCGAAGACGAGAAGTCCAAGAAGGACAAGGGCGATAAGTCTGCCGAGCCGGCAGCGCCGCAGCATTCTGACGCCGAATACGATGAGCTGCAGGAGAAATACAATGCGCTCATGACCGAAAAGTGGAAGGAATACTACAAAACCAGCTGCGACGGCGAGTGCGAGACATGCGAATACTACGACTGGTGCCCTGACGATTTCGATGGCGTGTTTGAGGACGAGGCGCCTGCCGAAGACGCGAAGGCCGAGTCTGCCGCAGCTGAAGGCGAGGGAGCCGTGGCTCCCGATGTCGACGAGGGCGCTGAGGGCGCAGTCGCCGACGAGGGTGACGAGGCCGTTGAAGTCGAGGTCGAAGAGGAAAACGACGTCGAACTTACCGACGAGGAGCGTGCTGCGAAGGCTGCCGCCGAGGCGTATTACGAAGATGGCTGCGATGGCGACTGCGATAACTGCGAGCACTACGATTGGTGCCCGGCAGAAGAGGAAGACGAAGACGATAAGGTCCTTTTCAAGGGCGTCACGCAGGGCGACGTGAAGAATGCTGCCAAGGGCGGCGTCGAGCTTGCGCGCGAGACCGCGCTCGCGGCGCGCGATTTGAAGGAAGCCCTCGACGACATCACGGGCGGTATGAACCTCAAGGAACTGTTGAAATAAGGTTTCAGGAGCGTGTCGGCATTTGACATTGGCCGCCGCCTCGATACAATAGGTTTTCCGCTGGGACAACCCGGCATGGTGCTTGACAAAAGCATATCGCATGGTGGACAGCACCCTCGGTGCCCGCGCGGCACGCATTTGGGGGCGACTGGTTTCGACATGGTACGTTTGAACTGAGGAGCAGGT
>OLSN01001573.1_pt1 | contig 18991 bp, 10 predicted proteins | sample 1672411 | NCBI WGS metagenome assembly OLSN01 (sample SAMEA3136683, study PRJEB25190) | human gut metagenome | biome: human gut; feature: human-associated habitat; material: faeces | place: Austria | collected 2013 | reverse complement strand
CCGAGCATATGTTCTTCGCCGAGGACCGCATCAAGGCCGTCCGCGAGATGATCTGCGCCCGCACCGTTGAGGAGCGCAAGGTCGCGCTGGCGAAGGTCGAGCCGTTCCAGCAGAGCGACTTTGAGGCCATGTACCGCATCATGGGCGACCGCCCGATGACGATCCGTTACCTCGATCCCCCGCTGCACGAGTTCCTGCCCACCCAGAAGGCGGACATCGAGGAGCTGGCGCAGGAGATGGGCATGACGGCTGAAGAGCTGCAGGACGTCGTTGTGTCCCTGCACGAGTTCAACCCCATGATGGGTCACCGCGGCTGCCGTCTGGCTGTCACCTACCCGGAGATCGCCGAGATGCAGACCAACGCCGTCATCAAGGCTGCCCTCAAGGTCAGCGCGGAGACCGGCAAGATGATCACGCCCTACATCATGATCCCGCTGGTCGGCGAGCGCAAGGAGCTCAAGTTCGTGCGTGACATCGTCGTCCGCACGGCGGATGCGCTGATCAAGGAGGCCGGTGTGGACATGAAGTATCACGTCGGCACCATGATCGAGATCCCGCGCGCCGCGCTCACGGCCGACGAGATCGCCAAGGAAGCGGACTTCTTCAGCTTCGGCACGAACGACCTGACGCAGATGACCTTCGGCTTCAGCCGTGACGACGCCGCGAAGTTCCTCGGCGCGTACTACGATACGAAGATTTACGAGAACGACCCGTTCCAGCACCTGGACGTCAACGGCGTCGGCAAGCTCGTGGAGATGGCCTGCAAGCTCGGCCGCCAGACGAATCCGGGGCTCGAGCTCGGCATCTGCGGCGAGCACGGCGGCGATCCGTCGTCCATCGCGTTCTGCCACAAGGTCGGCCTGGACTACGTGTCCTGCTCGCCGTTCCGCGTGCCGATCGCCCGCCTGGCCGCGGCACAGGCTGCCATCCGCGAACAGCGCCAATAAAAAGTTGACGCAGTTGCGTAGGCAAAACAACTGATATAAATACGGTCACACAGTCCCTTTGGATTGTGTGACCGTTCTTTTTTGCCCATTTTCAGCTGAACACACCGTAAATCAAGCCGCTGGTTTCACTATGAATCAGCGGCTTTGTTCGTGCTCAAAAAATTATTTTAATTTTTTTCGCTCAGGGGGTTAAAAAATAAGCCTTCTCGCTGCCTACCTATTGAGGGACAAAATAAACGCCCTCGTGAACCTTGAAAACCGAATACACATTCAACAGGTACATTCCTGATCGGGGGCGAAAGCCCCAGCCGGATGAAGGTGCGCCACGAACTTCCTGCCCACAAGGGTTATCACGGAAAGCAAGGTTGGTAGCGATTCCGAACCATTCTGAAATATCCGCTTGCTACGGATAAGGCGATGAAACGATTCAGGGACAATGATACTTCCCTATGGGGCTGGCGGAGTACCCGGCAGAGGTGAGAGTCCTATGAGTTCGGTCAGCAGCCGAACGCCTGTTGATTTCCTTTTACGCATTTGGGGGATGAGATCGAGTTAAATGCGACCACCAAAGCACAGGACTCGATTCCTGTGTTTTGGTGGATCGAGCGATCCAAATCTAACAAGAAGGAGGAAAAGCGAAATGCCAAACTGTAAAACCATTGCTATCTGCAATCAGAAAGGCGGCACAGGCAAAACGACCACAACGGTCAATTTGGGTGTCGGGCTTGCACGACTCGGCAAGAAGGTACTCCTTGTAGATGCCGACCCGCAGGGCGACCTCACAACTTGCCTTGGGTGGCGAGATAATGACAGTCTTACGACGACCATTACCGACAAGCTTTCCGGGGTTATCCGTGAGGATCATTCAGACCCACAAAGCGGTATTCTGCATCACGAGGAAAATGTCGATCTGCTCCCTGCCAACATCGAGCTGTCTGCTATGGAAATGATGCTTGTCACCGCAATGAGCCGTGAAACCATTCTGAGAAGCTATCTGAGCAAGGTCAAAGACAATTATGACTATGTACTGATTGATTGTATGCCTTCGCTCGGTATGGTAACTCTGAATGCTTTGGCGGCGGCAGATAGCGTAATCATTCCCGTGCAGGCGCAATATCTTCCGGCAAAGGGAATGACTCAACTGATGCAGACCATTGGAAAGGTCAGGCAGTACATCAATCCGAGCCTGCGAATCGACGGTATCCTATTGAACATCGTAGATAACCGCACCAACCTCGCCAAAAGCACTGCCGACGCACTGCGAAAGAACTTTGGGAGCGTTATTAAGATATACCGTTCCTCCATTCCTATGGCAGTGAAAGCCGCAGAGGTTGCTTCCAAGGGCGTAAGCATCTACAAGTATGAGCCGAGCAGTCCTGTTGCAAAGGCTTATGCTGAGTTCGCAAAGGAGGTGTCTGCCGATGGCAGGAAGAAAGAGCGACTTCACTCTGCCGACGCTCGATGACCTGTTTTCTACACAGGAGCTTCGGGACGATGCCAAGCTCAGTAAAATCCGAGATATTCCCCTTGAGCTGATCGACGATTTTCCCGACCACCCATTTAAGGTACGGGACGACGAGGATATGATACAGCTTGTGGAGAGTGTCAAGGAGCGAGGAGTCATTACTCCGGCTACCGTCCGTCAAAAAGAGGACGGCAGATATGAGCTGATTTCCGGTCACAGGCGAAAACGGGCTTGCGAGCTTGCCGGGTTTGAAGCACTCCGTTGCGAGGTCGTAGACCTTGACCGTGATGCTGCGACTGTGCTGATGGTGGAGAGCAATTACCAGCGGTCGCAGATACTTCCCTCAGAAAAGGCGTTTGCCTATAAAATGAGGCTGGAGGCTATGAAACGACAAGCTGGCAGACCGAGCAAAGAAAATTCTGTGCCAGTGGCACAGAATTATGAGGGCAAGACATCCCGTGAACTTTTGGGTGAGCAAGTTGGTGAAAGCCAAGACCAAGTTCGCCGGTACATCCGCCTGACGAACCTTGTGCCTGAACTTCTTGACCTTGTGGACGAAGGCAAAATTAAAATGCGTCCTGCGGTGGAGCTGTCCTATCTCGACGAGGATTGCCAACGAGCCGTGGTGGATGAAATCGACCTGAACCAAGCCACCCCGTCCCACGCACAGACCATTCGGATGCGTCAGTTTTTCACGGACGGCAAGCTCACGCCGGAGGTGATCTCCGCCATTATGAGCGAGGAAAAACCCAACCAGCGTGAGAAAATCGTCCTGCGTGGGGACAAGGTGAGAAGCTTGATTCCGAAGAATATCCCACTGGCGCAGACGGAGGATTATGTGGTCAAAGCGCTGGAGCATTACAACCGATTCCTCCGACAACGGACAGAGCGTGACAGCCGCTGAGCGCAGGCGGAGTATGTTTCCTGCCGTCCCCTTCCTCACACTCCATCCCCTGTAAAGCTACCAGACTTTCCGAGAATAAATATCTATCTCTTAAATTCACTCTATCTCTTTAAGTAAATCTATCTAAGAGTAAGGCGGAGATCGCACAATTCGGGATTCAGCCCTTTGGCGGTATGATAAAAAGTTGCGCTTAAAAACGCACCTTTGTCCGAATGGAGTGCATCGGGTAGAATGTGGTCGAAGGGAGTGAAGTGTATGAAAGCCAAAATCGCAGTTTTGTTTCTTGTCGGCCTTTTGTGGCTGACCACGGGGTGCAGCAACACCTCGCCAATCACCAAAGTGCCTGCCACTGTTTCTTCTTCGGAAAGTAAAGAAGTTCCCGATCAAGCGGAACCGGCGCAGGTAACAGAGAAAACGGAGGTTGAGAAGCCCCAAAGCGCAGCACAGAAAGAAGCCAACCCCTCAGCAGAAGCGATGGTAGGCGTAACGGAACGGAACACCCAAACCGAAGCGGTTTCCGCGGGGCGAGAAGGCAGCACTACGCCGCCAACACAGCAGGGCGAACCGCCCCAAAAATCCGACACACCCAAAAGTCAGCCGGAAACAACTGCTCCGACTGCACCGCCCGAAACAGAACCGCCCACACCACCGGCAACGGAAACACCCAAACCGGCAGAACAGCCGAAGCCCACCGAGCCGCCCACGCAAGAACCCACAGAACCGGCGTTTGACATCGGCCACTGGATCAGCTTTGCCAAGGACTATGCTGAAAGCGTCGGTCTTACGCTGAACAGCGAAGCAGTGTATTGCTGGGATAACCCCATTGATGCAGATGCCGGCTGTATCTATCTGGAACGGGATATACAATCTCGACTCAATCGCTATGTGGCAGATGCGGACATCACCGATGTGTGGATTTGGTATGAGCCCGTTTCCGCAGGCAGCTATCTGATCTACATCGGATACGCATAAAACAAAACACTTTGAAATCAGCATCGCAGCAATGCGGTGCTTTTTTCGTATCTACAAGGAGGTACGCAAATGAAAAAACTCTATCGCAGAAGCATTTCAGGGCTTATGGCGCTGCTGATCTGCTTCACAACCATTCTCGGCGGCGGTGTCACCGCCTTTGCCACTTCTTCTTCCGGTGAGGTGGCAAAATCTTATTCCATTGGTTTTCCTCGAAGCGGGGATGCCAACCTCGATTATAGCGGCACTTGGGGGCATGATGAGCTGCATTATATGAACGGCTGGACCTCCGGTGAGGCAACATGGATGACCACACTGCACACCATCGGTTCCTTCGATGGCCCTGCCTGCTACTGCATCGAGCCGGGGGTTCCCCGTCTGCTGGAGAAAAGCTATACAAGATACGGCGAGGATTATTGGAAGAACTATCCGTCTGATTACAACAGCACGATTGATGCCGATACCATCAAGACACTGCTGGGCAGAATCATGCAGTATGGCTATCAGGGTGACTTGTCCCTCGACTGGCGCTCGCAGAATGAAGCCGATGCCGACAAAATGGCGCACATGATGGCTACGCAGGTGCTGGTATGGGAAACGGTTGTCGGAGAGCGGGACGTAAACTTCAACCATGTTGACCCCGGTAGTGTTGATGCCGTGAAATCCGTGTACCGCACCTCTCACCCGCTGTATAGTCGCTTTTCTGCTTACTATGACAGCATCGAAGCCAGCGTTCAGAGCCACACGGTCATTCCCAGCTTTATGAGCAAGACCCCCAACAAGGCGCAGACTGTCGAGCTGAAATGGGACGGTAGTCAATACACAGCTACCTTGACCGACAGCAATCATGTGGTATCGGACTATACCTTCAGCAGCAACCTGTCCGATATTGTCTTTACGAGCAATGGAGACACACTGACCATTACCGCTAAGACTGCACCTGCGGAACCTGTGACCATCTCCGCCAGCAAGAACAATATCCGTAAGGGCGTTGTCGTATGGAGCGACGGTCACTATGGGCCTGACGGAACCATGCAGGATGCGGTCACTTACGCAGCCACTGTTATGGACCCCGTGCAGGCGTTCCTCAATCTGAAGGTGTCCTACGGCTCTGCCAAGATCGTCAAAATCTCGGAGGACGGCAAGGTGGACAACCTTACTTTTACCGTCACCGGCAACGGCATCAATCAGACTGTCAAGACCAACTCCAAAGGAGAGATTCAGATTGACAACCTGATGCCCGGCGTTTACACCGTGACCGAGATGGATTACGACAAGTATGAGCCGCAGGAGTCCCGCCGTGTGACGGTGGTTTCCGGTCAGGTTTCTACCGTGACCTTCAACAACAAGCTCAAGCGTGGAGATTTGCAGATCGTGAAGTCCTCAGAGGACAATCTCAACGAGGGTGTGACCTTCCACCTTTACGGCACTTCACTCGCCGGCATTGCCGTGGACGAGTATGCCGTAACCGATGCAAACGGCGTGGCGACCTTTGAAGATGTCCTCATTTCCGGTTCCACACCTTATACCGTGGAGGAAGTGGACACTGCCGTTCGCTATGTTGTTCCCGAAGCGCAGTCTGCGCCTATCAACTGGAACGAAGTCACGAACCGCAGCTTCCTCAATATTTTGAAGAAGTTTTCCGTGACCGTTACCAAGAGCGACGCTGAAAACGGCACGGCGCAGGGTGATGCTTCTCTTGCCGGGGCTGTTTATGGCATCTATAAGGGCGAAACACTTGTTGATACCTACACCACCGACAAAAACGGGCAGTTCGTAACCAAGGAGTATATCTGCGATAACGACTGGACGGTGCGAGAAATCACACCCTCCGAGGGTTATCTGCTTGATACCACCGTCCATAAGGTCGGTGCAGAGCCGCAGCTTTATACCGTGGAGCATAATCAGACGGCAAATGATGTGACTGAGCAGGTCGCAAAGGGCAATATCGCCATCATCAAGCACACCGATAACGGTGATACGCAGATCGAAACACCCGAAAATGGTGCAGAGTTTGCCGTGTATCTGAAAGCCGCAGGCTCCTATGATAGCGCAAAGGCTTCCGAGCGTGATTATCTCACCTGCGACGAAAACGGCTTTGCCCAGACCAAGGATATGCCTTACGGCATATACACCGTCCATCAGGTGTCCGGCTGGGAAGGCAGCGAACTGATGCCCGACTTTGATGTGTTCATTTCTCAGAATGGGGCGACTTATCGCTACCTTATCAACAATGCACCCTTTAACAGCTTCATCAAGATCGTGAAGCAGGACGCAGAAACCGGAAAGACCATCCCTTACGCCGGTGCGGGATTCAAGATTTATGACCCGGACGGCAACCCCGTAACAATGACCTTCACTTACCCGACGCCCACCACCATTGATGTGTTCTACACCAATGCAGAAGGTTCTCTTGTCACGCCGGAAAAGCTGTCCTTTGGAAAGGGATACTCTATTGTCGAGGTACAGGCTCCCTACGGCTATGTCCTCGACGAAACGCCCGTGTACTTCGATGTCACGGAGGATAATTCCACAGAAGAAAGCGGGGTTACGGTAGTAAAAGTGGATAAACCCAATATGGCACAGAAAGGCACCATCACCGTGGAAAAAACCGGCGAGGTGTTCTTTGGCGTTTCCGTCATCGGCGGCGTAGATGAAAGCGGAAACGAACTGCCCACCATCTATCAGCCGCAGTATGAAAAGGGTGGACTTCCCGGTGCGGTCTATGAGATCATCGCCGCAGAGGATATTATCACGCAGGACGGCACTGTCCGAAATCAGAAGGGTGAGGTCGTGGACACCGTTACAACCGATGCAACCGGCACAGCCGTGAGCCGTGAACTCTATCTCGGCAAATATGAGGTTCGTGAGATCACAGCACCCCATGGGATGGTGCTCAACCCGGAACCTCACTGCGTCGAGCTTGTTTACGCTGGTCAGAATGTTGCCGTAACGGAAACGGCGACTTCGTTCGAGAACGAGCGTCAGAAGGTGGAAATCAGCCTTGTAAAGTCCATCGAGCAGAATGAGCGCTTCGGCATTGGCAATAACGGTGAAATGAAGAACATTTCCTTTGGGCTGTTTGCCGCCGAGGAAATCGTATCTGCCAGCGGCACTTCTATTCCCGCAGACGGCCTGATCGAGATCATCTCTCCGAATGAGGACGGAACGGCAAAGGTTAAGACCGACCTTCCTTTTGGAAGCTACTATGTGCAGGAGCTTGCCACCGATAGTCACTACAAACTCTCCGATACCAAGTATCCCGTAACCTTTGCGTATGCCGGTCAGGATACGGCAGTTGTAAAGATTGCCGCTAACGACGGCAAGGCAATCGAAAATGATCTGCTCTACGGTTCGGTTTCCGGCAAGAAGGTCGATGAAAACGGCGATTCCCTCGGCGGTGCGCTGATCGGTATTTTCCGTACAAGCGACGGCGGATTCACAAAAGAAAATGCTTTGATGACTACCGTTTCCGCAGAGGACGGTAGTTTTACTTTTGAGAGCATCCCTTACGGCACTTGGTATGTCCGTGAAATCGAACAGCCCGACGGCTTCGTGCTGGACGATACCATCTATCCCGTGACCATCGGCGCAGACGGTCAGGTCGTGGAGATTGAAATCGTCAACAAGTATGTCCGTGGAAACATCCATCTGACCAAGGTGGATTCCGAATATCCTGACAATAAGCTGACCGGAGCGACCTTTGAGGTCTATAAGGACAGTAACGCAAACGGCAAGCTGGACGATGGCGATGAGCTGCTTGGCACACTGACCGAAAAGGAAAAGGGCGAATACAGTATGAACGACTTGTTCTACGGTCGCTACTTCGTCAAGGAAACCAAAGCAGCGGAGGGATTTGTTCTTGATACCGGCGTGTATGAAGTGATGATCGACACCAACGGCAAGACCTACGAGGTGGAGAACAAGGCAGGTGTCGGCTTCGTCAATGATGCTATGCGTGGCAACCTGAAAATCGTCAAGACCTCCTCTGACGGCAAGGTCAAGGGCTTCGCTTTCCGCATTACCGGTGCAAATGGCTATGACATTATCCTTGAAACCAACGACAAGGGTGAGATCTTCATTGACGGGCTTCGCATCGGGGACTACACCATTTCTGAGGTAAGCAACTCGGCTTCTTCGATGTATGTCATCCCTGCTGATAAGAAGGCAACGGTCAAGATCGGCTCCACTACCATTGTGGAGATGCACAATGTTCTGCGTGATACGCCCAAGACCGGCGATACAACCAATCTGCCGCTGCTCTATGCCCTTGCAGGACTGTCCGCAGTGGGCATCGCTGTGTGCGGCGTTATCGGATTCAAGAAAAAGATGAAGGAGGATCGTAACTAATGGAACCTAAAACCATCGTGGCTATCGTACTGGTAGCCTTTATCATCGGCGGCTTTATCTTCTTGCAGATTAGATCGAAAAACAAGAAGTGAGCAAACCTTCCGAGGGGCGGAGCAAAAACTCCGCCCCTTTTCTACTACCCGAAGGAGGGATTCAATGAATCAACAGAAAACTGTGGAAAGCCGTGTGCTTTCTATCTTGAAGGACTGTCCGAGAGCAAGGTTCGACGATATGATCCTCATTATGCACTACTACAACCGCTATGCAAACTTCTTGCGAGCCGGTGAACAGCCCCTCTGTGACCTTGCGTTCAACTACAAAGTCTACGGACTGCCGTGCTTTGAAACCATCCGCAGGGCAAGGCAGCGTGTGCAGTCGCTTTTTCCGGAATACTCCCGCAACGCCGAGCAGGATGATATGGTTATCATCATCGGCATTCTCTGAGGTAACGGCTATGGAAAATGAAAAGAGAAAGGTCGGTGATTACACCGTCCTCTGCGCCGTGAATATCGGCTCCCGTGAAATCATTCTTGCCGAGAATGAGCAGGATAGCAACGGAGAACGCTTCCTCTGCTGCTACGGAGAGCGCAACGACATATTTGAAAAGTTTACCGAGTGTGCTGTTGGTGACGACTACATTGATGCAGCGCTGTTCTTTGCAGAGCGCATCAAGCAAGACGCCGAGAGGTTTCGGGCAGAGGTTGAAAAGCTGGATATTCCCGTGACGGTAATCACCCAAACGGACTGCATCCCCGACCACTATAAGAACGACATCAACGGCAAAATCATCGCCATCAACCCGGCAATCCTCAAGCCGGAGTACCGACGAGCTGACCGGCAACTCTATTATGTGACCGGCGGCTTCGGTGCTTCGGCAAACAGTCGTGGCAGTGCGGTGTTTTGCAAGAACCTTTATGACGGAAAAATAACCCGTTATGAGCGTATGGATGTGCTGGGTGAAGTAAAGCCGGAGCGTATACCTGATTGGGCAAAAGAAAAAGCGGCTGCTTTTAGCCGCACAATTCAAGGAAAAGACCACGAGCGATAAGGAGGCAGATTTCTATGGCAACAAAGAAAACCGCAGCCGAACAGGGCTTGCAGCAGAAAATGAAGGTGCTGGCAAAGCTCTTTGACGCAGGCTGTAAAACCGAAAAGGATTTGAAGGCGCTGACCTTGCCGACGATCCTGAAAATCCCCGATGTGACCGTGCCGGATATGACAGTCATCACCGAGCTTCAGGAGCAGGTCGCAAAGAATCGTCTTTTCTCATACTTGGGAGGTGGAACAGATGAGCCAAGCGACACGACCGAATGACCGCCACATCATTTGGAGCAACCAAAACCTTGATGTGGACGACTGGCGAGAGGACTACAAGGAGTTCCTTGAAGCCAACGAGCTGGACGATGACCCGAATGATGAGCAGGCACTCTATGAGTGGATGGAGGAAACCAATGACGACTACCTCTCCGATGAGCGAGTCAACCTGAATGTTCAGCTTTCACAGCCGATCATTGTCATTGGCGACATCGGCAGATGGAACGGCAGAGTGATGGGCTACAAGGACATCCCCTCCGGCAACATCCGAGATTGTCTGTATGCCGACACCGACTATACCGAATGGTATGTAGATAAGTACGGCGATCTTCGTGCCGATGCTACTCACCACGACGGCACAAATCACTATCTCTACCGAGTGTTTAAGGACGGCGTTTCCGAAACACAGATGGAGAACCTGAGAGATAAAATCTATCACGGCAAAGCCACACGAGCCGATATTACCCGGCTGACCCGGCGACTTGGGGATGAGATCGCCGCCGTTTACGGCTTTGACATCCCGAAACAACGAACACCGCAAGAAAGGGGCGCAAGATAATGACAGATTTCACACTGCGACCGCTGACCGTCCCCGAACGCAAGTACACCTACACTCAAAGCTCGCAGCTTCAAGGGCAGACAGGCAATATCGGTTATCTGCGTGGGGACTTCGGCTCAAGCGGCGATCAGTTTTATACCACTTGGTTTGATACCCGACCGCAATGGAAAAGCGATGAGTTCAAGCGGGACTTGGACGATGTAATCAACGCCCTGCGCTCCGAGGAGTACGGACTGCTTCAAAGCCGTTCTCAGATGGTGCGTTATGGGCGTGAGAACAAGGAAAGCGAAATGCAGGGTGCTTATACCACTGAGTTCGGCTTCCGAGCAGATACCGAGAAATATGCGTTCGTGCTTCGCTGTAATCCAACGAGGGGCGACTATAACTTCTACTGCCTCTGCTATGTAAAGGAATGGCTGGACAAGCATATTGCAGAAGCCAATCGGGACATTCGCTTTATTAACAGCCACTATGAAGTGCTGTTTCGTATTCCCGACGGTGAAAGCATCACCGTTACCGACCGTAACGGAAAGCCCGAAAGCTACCTCTGCCGCTATATCGACGATTATCACACAGAGGTCGGGTGCAATCTCTTTCACATCTGTGAATTTGCCGAGCGTATGGAGGAAAGCGGCTGCACCTATGCTCCGAAAGAGCCTCCCCTGCCGCCGATGTGCTATTCCACACTTCCGTCTACCGGAGAGATCATTAAGATTGAGCGCTGGCAAAAGGGCTACACGGCTACGACATTCAAAGACGGCAGCTGTGAGGAAAACGCCGCAGTCAAGGACAAATTCAATGAAAAGCTGGGTGTAAGCAAAGCGCAGGAGCAGGCTATGGTTGCAGGCTCGATGTTCGGTTGGGATAAGCCCGCCGCAAAGCCTAAAAATTACGATGAAAACGGCAAGCCTATTAAGCCGAAGAATAAAGACTATGAACGATAAGGAGGTGTCCGCCGATGGCACGAAAATACGACTTCATTTCGGAGCTGTATAACCGAACCTGCAAAACGGTTGTTGCAAGCCCCGCAAGCTGGGAAGCGTTTCTGCGCTCTGCCTGCTACAACTATCGTCTGCGCTTTGATGAACAGCTTTTGGTTCACGCACAGCGACCGGACGCCACCGCCGTTCTTCAGATCGACGACTGGAACCAAAAGTTCGGGCGATGGGTCAACCGTGGGGCGCACGGCATTGCCGTCTTTGAGGATGCCGACCAACGCCGCCAGCGGCTTGTCCACTACTTCGATATTTCCGACACGCATCCCAGCCGCTTTTCCCGCAGAGTTCCCATTTGGCAAATGCGGGACGAGTATACGGCAGAAGTGATCGACACGCTGGAAAGCACCTTCGGAGAGTTGAACGACAAGGAAACCCTTGCCGTTGCCATCGAGTCGGCGGCAAGAAACGCCGTAGAGGACAACATCCCCGACTATCTCCCCGATCTGATTTACAGCGTGAAAGACAGCTTCCTGGACGGCGTATCCGAAGAAGAAATCACCCACATTTTCAAAAAAGCGGTGAGAAACAGCGTCGCCTATATGACAATGACCCGCCTGGGCATTGAAGCCGGAGAATACTTTGAACCCGATGATCTTCGGGATGTGGTGAATTTTACGACGCCTGCCACGCTGAACGCCCTCGGCTATGCCACCAGCGATATTTCGGAGATGGGACTTGCGGAGATTTCCCGCACCATTCTTGCCCTCGACCGTCAAAATCGCATAATTGCAGAGAAATCCAAAGCCGATTACAATGTAGGCAAAGAAAAAACCGAAAGGAGTCCTGATGATGAACGAGATCACTTACACGATGCAGGGGGATTATCTGCTCCCCGATCTGACAATGCCGGAGCAGCCGGAGCTGTCGATGGGCAGGTACGCCCGGATGCGGAAGAAGTTCCTGAAGGAGCATCACAAGGTACGCTACTACAACCTGCTGACGAGCTGCGCCCTGAACGAGCATCTGAACGACACGGAGCGCAGAGCGAACGAGATGGAACAGATGCTGACGGAGCAGATGGCAGCGTCGGAGGGCGTGACGGAGAATCTGAAAGCGATGGATATGATGAGCTGGGTTCGGAAGATGAACAGTATCCGGAGCCGGGTTCAGGAGATCGTGATGGCGGAGGTAATCTTCGCTTAGACTATTACGACCGAAGTCACGAGGATAAAAGCCTGCCTTTCTTTGGCGGCGACGACACCGTTCGTGAAATCCTCAGCACCACGCCGCACCTGAAAGCAAGCAAAGACGAGATACGGGCATTCTTTGAAGCTACCGCTGATGAGAACGCCCGTATTTCTTATATCAAGCGCATTTTCAACAACGACTATACCGAGGTCATTCTGAGCGATGGACGGCGTGTGGGCTACAAGACCTATCAGAATGTGTTGCAGCTTTGGGAGGGCAGTTATCTCTCCCGCACAGCACAGAGCTTCTATGATTGGGGCGTAATTGCCCAGCATTTTGAAGCGATGCGGCTGCTTGGGGAGTTGCAGGACACGATGAAGCCATTGCCGTCCATCGACGGGCAGTTGAGCTTGATGACAGCAGGAGCAGAGGAACGAAAGCCCTCTGCTTTTACTTTCTCTCAGGAGATAATCGACGCTGTTCTCACCCGTGGCAGCGGCATCTCTGAGGGAAAAATGCGAATCTATGAGCAGTTCCAAAAGAGCTTGTCTGCAAAGGAAAATGCCGACTTTCTGAAAAATGAATACGGCTGGGGCGGTGCTTATCCCGTAATCGTCGGAGCCGGTATTGATGAGCAGCACGACGGTAAGGGTATCCGTATTTCTAAAGGCATCGGAAGCGATAAACCCCATATCGACCTGAAATGGAGTCAGGTGGAGAAGCGTATTGCCGAGCTGATAAAACTCGACCGTTACCTGAACCCCAAGGAAAAGGCACAGTACCCTGAGTGGCTGCAAAGGCAGGAGGAACGCCGTGCAGCACTTGCCGAGGAACGAAGGAACAGAGAAATCTTGTCTACCGCACCTTCCGAAAAGGAAGAGCCGAAAAATGAGCGATATGAGTACCACCTCGGCAGCACCATCTATCTCGGCGCAAACGAGTATGAAATCCTGTCCTTTGATGATGAGCGTGTGATGCTCTATGATACGCAGTTTCCGCTTTTCAACAAAGAGATGGATCGAACCGAGTTTGACCGCAGGGTGCAGGAGAACCCGCTGAATGACCATTTGAAGGTCGCTAATAAACAGCCCGAAGAAAAGGCGGTTGAGTTCGACATCGGGATGGGTTATCTCGGCAACGGACTGACCGTTTGGAACCGTGCCGTGGAGGTCAATGGGGACTATCAGAACATTGCTCATATCTCCCCCGAAGGTGAGATCACCTACTATGTGCAGGACTTGCCGCAGAGCGTTGTGGAGCGTATCAGACAGGTGGCAGAAAGAGAACAGCCAAAGGATGCTGCTTTGCCGGAGTTCTATCAGGCGTATCTTAAAAGCAAAGCAGACAATCCGAGTAGCCTTTTTCTGTATCAGATGGGTGACTTTTTTGAAGCCTATGCTGATGATGCAGAAGTCGTAGGGACAGCTCTTGACTTGACACAGACGACTCGTGCCGTCGATCACAACACCCGTGTCCCGATGGTGGGATTTCCGCAGCACCGCTTGGAAACCTATCTTACAATGCTGACCGACAGAGGGTACGATGTTGCGGTCAACTCTTTGGAGGACGGCGAACGCATTACCCGCACCGTGGTTTCCACCACGAAGGAAGCGCCCATCGAGTCCAAACCTATCGGCAGAATCGACTATCTCGGCACGGACGGCAAGGTCGGTGAAAGCATCGAGTACACCAGCCCGTATAGCTTTGAGAAGGATATTAAGGAGGAAAATTACTATGGTGTGCCGATGAGCATTGTTCTGTATAAGGACAAGGACGGCAACACGATTCCCTATGACTTTGTTACTCGACTTGACCCACCTCCCAAGGGCTTTGAGATCATCGACAGCCCGTATTTGCCGGAAAATGCTCTGGATAAAGCGAAGCATCTCATTGATGATTTTTGCCGTGAGGAGTATCAGCGTGAGGACGGTGCGGACTATACCGACCTTGCTGATGTCGGCGTTGCCTACACCACGACTGAGGACGACAAGCACGAAATACAGGCAAGGGTCAACCTTGTGGATTTCCGCATCGAAACTCTTGCAGACGGCAAAGTCGTCCGCAGTGAGCAGTATTCGTCCATTGAAGAACTGACCGAAAAAGGACTGCAAGCACTGTCCTTTGATGACCTTGTTTATCTCTCCGAGGAAGAACTTGCACAGGTGGAAGCACCCCTTACCCCTGTTTGGGAGCATCCGAAGAAAAGCCGGGTGCAGTCCTTTGACATTCATCCCGAAATCCCAATGGCAGACCGTCATACCTTTGACCTTGCTTCTCACGAGGTCGAGGAGGTCAACAAGAAAGAACGCTTCCACCGCAACTATGCGGCGATCACCGTTCTGAAAAGGTGTCAGGAAGAAAACCGCTTCGCCACACCGGACGAGCAGATCATTCTTTCCAAGTATGTTGGCTGGGGCGGTATTCCCGAAGCCTTTGATGAGCGAGCCGGTTCTTGGCAGACAGAGTTCGGGATGCTGAAAAACATCCTGACACCGGAGGAATACGCTTCCGCAAGGGAAAGCACTCTGACCGCTTTCTACACGCCGCCAACGGTTATCAATGCCGTGTATAAGGTGATGAAACAGCTTGGCTTCCGTGAGGGCAACATCTTGGAACCGTCCTGCGGCATCGGGCATTTTATCGGTATGCTTCCCGAAGAAATGAAGGAAAGCAAGATTTACGGTGTAGAACTGGACACAATTTCTGCCGGCATCGCACAGCAGTTATATCAAAAGTCCTCTATCGCCGCACAGGGCTTTGAGGAAACCAACCTCCCCGACAGCTTTTTTGATGCCGTTGTGGGGAATGTACCCTTCGGGGATTTCAAAGTCCCTGACAAGCGTTACGACAAGCACAAGTTTTTCATCCACGACTACTTCTTCGCCAAATCCTTGGACAAGCTCCGTCCGGGCGGCGTAATGGCGCTCATTACGAGCAAAGGCACAATGGACAAGGAAAACTCCGCTGTCCGCAAGTATATTGCTCAGCGAGCTGACCTGCTTGGTGCTATCCGTTTGCCGAACAACACCTTTAAGGGAAATGCCGGGACGGAAGTCGTTTCGGACATTCTTATTCTGCAAAAGCGTGACCGCATTGTGGATATAGAGCCGGATTGGGTACAGCTCGGCACGGATGAAAACGGTATACTGATGAACAGCTACTTTATTGAGCATCCCGAAATGATACTCGGAGAGATGAAAATGGTGTCGGGGCGTTTCGGTCCCGAATCCACCTGCGTCCCTTACGAGGGGGTAGACCTTGCCGAACAGCTCAGCGAAGCCGTTTCCAATATTCACGGTGAGCTGACCGCATATGAGGTGGAGGATGAGCTTGCAGAGGAGGACAATTCCATTCCCGCAGATCCCACCGTCCGTAACTTCTCCTATACGGTGCTGGACGATAAAATCTACTTCCGAGAAAACAGCCGTATGGCTCCGGTGGAGGTATCGGCTACCGCAGAGAACCGCATAAAGGGTATGATCCGCATCCGTGATTCGGTCAGAAAGCTGATCGAATTGCAGACGGAGGACTACCCCGACTCGGAAATTAAAGCGGAGCAGGAGCGATTAAACGCTCTTTATGATACCTTTTCCAAGCAGTACGGACTTATCAACAGCCGTGCCAACATCTCCGCATTTTCGCAGGACAGCTCCTTTTCTCTGCTCTCGGCTCTTGAGGTCTTGGGCGATGAAGGTCAGCTTGAACGCAAGGCGGATATTTTCTACAAGCGAACCATCAAGCCACACACCCCGGTCACTTCCGTAGATACCGCCAGCGAAGCGCTTGCCGTTTCTATGGGCGAAAAAGCCCGTGTGGATATGGATTATATGTGCGAGCTGACCGGCAAGACCGAGGAAGAAATCTTTGCGGACTTGAAGGGCGTTATCTTTCTGAACCCGATGTACGGGTACGGCAATTCCACGCAGGCAAAGTACCTGATGGCAGACGAATACCTCTCCGGCAATGTCCGGGAAAAGCTGGTACTCGCCCGAAAGTCGGCGGAGCTTTACCCTGAAGATTACACCGTAAATGTGGAAGCACTGGAACGGGTACAGCCGAAAGACCTGACCGCCAGCGAGATCGCCGTTCGGCTTGGTGCTACTTGGCTGCCGACCGAAATTGTCGAACAGTTTATGTTTGAGTTCTTGGGAACACCGAGGTACGCACAGTGGAACATCAAGGTTCATTTCTCTGCCTACACCGGCGAGTGGAATATTGAGGGCAAGTCCTATGACCGCAGCAATGTGAAGGCATACAGTACCTACGGTACGGGGCGCATCAACGCCTACAAAATCATTGAGGAAACACTGAACCTTAAAGATGTCCGCATCTTCGACTATGTAGAGGACGCAGACGGCAAAAAGAAAGCCATTCTGAACAAGAAGGAAACGGCAATCGCACAGGCAAAGCAGGAGCTGATCAAGCAGGGCTTTCAGGATTGGGTCTGGTCTGACCCTGAGCGCAGAGAACGGCTCTGCCGCCTTTACAACGATAAATTCAACAGCCTGCGTCCCCGTGAGTACGATGGAAGCCACATCGTTTTCAGTGGTATGAACCCGGAAATCGAGCTTCGGGAACACCAAAGAAATGCGGTGGCGCACATCCTATACGGCGGGAATACGCTGCTTGCACACGCCGTGGGCGCAGGGAAAACCTTCGAGATGGTTTCGGCGGCGATGGAGTCCAAACGGCTTGGATTGTGCAGTAAATCCCTGTTTGTCGTACCCAACCACCTCACTGAGCAGTGGGCATCGGAGTTCTTACAGCTCTATCCCTCAGCCAACATTTTGGTGGCAACGAAGAAAGACTTTGAAACCAAGAACCGCAAAAAGTTCTGCGGCAGAATTGCCACCGGCGATTACGATGCCATCATTATCGGGCATTCGCAGTTCGAGAAAATACCGATGTCCATTGAACGGCAGCGGGCGATCCTCGAACAGCAGCTTGATGAAGTTACGGAGGGCATTACGGAACTGAAAAAGAACCGTGGAGATAACTTCTCCGTAAAACAACTGGAACGCACAAAGAAATCTGTCAAGCAGAAGCTCGATAAGCTCAACGACCAATCTAAAAAGGATGATACAGTGACCTTTGAGGAGTTGGGTGTTGATAGACTCTTTATCGATGAAAGTCACTACTACAAGAACCTGTTTCTCTTTACAAAAATGAGGAATGTAGGCGGCATCGCCCAAACCGAAGCGATGAAATCCAGCGACCTCTTTATGAAATGCAGGTACTTGGACGAGTTGACCGGAGGGCGTGGGGTAGTGTTTGCGACAGGAACGCCGATCTCCAATTCAATGGTCGAGCTTTACACCATTCAGCGGTACTTGCAGTACAACACCCTTGTTCAGAACAACTTGCAGCACTTCGATGCCTGGGCTTCCACTTTCGGAGAAACCATTACGGCAGTAGAACTAACACCCGAAGGAACGGGATACCGAGCCAAAACACGCTTTGCCCGCTTCTACAATTTACCGGAGCTGATGGCGATGTTTAAGGAAATCGCAGACATCAAAACAGCGGATATGCTTGACCTGCCAGTGCCGAAAGCGGTCTTTCACAACATCTCGGTGAAGCCCTCTGAAATCCAAAGGGATATGGTTGCGGGGCTTGCGGAAAGAGCCGAAAGGGTGCGGAACGGTATGGTTGATGCAAGAGTGGATAATATGCTCAAGATCACAAACGACGGCAGAAAGCTGGCTCTTGATCAGCGGCTTATCAATCCATTGCTCCCTGATTTTGAGGACAGCAAGCTCAACGCCTGCGTGGACGCTATGTTTGAAACTTGGGAGCGTGGCAGTGAGAAACGGTTGACCCAGCTATTCTTCTGCGACCTGTCTACGCCGAAAAACGATGGCTCCTTCAATGTCTATGACGACATTCGACAGAAGCTGATTGCCCGTGGCGTACCCGCCGATGAGATAAAGTTCATCCACGAAGCAGATACCGAAGCAAAGAAGCTGGAGCTGTTCAAGAAGGTACGCCGAGGGGATGTCCGCATCCTGATGGGCAGTACGCAGAAGATGGGAGCCGGTACGAATGTGCAGAACAAACTTGCCGCATCCTCCGATCTCGATTGCCCGTGGCGACCGTCTGACTTGGAACAGCGCCTCGGCAGAAGCATCCGGCAAGGCAACGAAAATGCAGAGGTTCACATCTACCGTTTCGTGACGGAAGAAACCTTTGATGCTTACTTATATCAGCTCGTGGAAGGCAAGCAGAAGTTCGCTTCGCAGATAATGACCAGCAAATCGCCGGTACGCTCCTGCGAAGATATTGACGAAACCGCACTGTCCTATGCTGAAATCAAAATGCTGGCGACCGGCAATCCCCACATCAAAGAGAAGATGGACT
>OLSN01001571.1_pt1 | contig 19018 bp, 16 predicted proteins | sample 1672411 | NCBI WGS metagenome assembly OLSN01 (sample SAMEA3136683, study PRJEB25190) | human gut metagenome | biome: human gut; feature: human-associated habitat; material: faeces | place: Austria | collected 2013 | reverse complement strand
TGCAGCCGGTTTGGGCTTTCCGCATTCGGAACAGAATCTGCCCTTGTTGACTGCATGCCGTTTTTTGTCAATCCGAATCAAGCAGAGAAAAGCGGCTGCACGGCGGATGATATTGAACTGCTCAAGCTGCTTATCCCGCACGCCTATGAGCAGAATCGCTCTGCGATCCGGCCGGATGTCCGGATCCGTCATGCATGGTACATTGAGCACAAGAGCATTCTGGGAAGCTGCCCGGAGCATCTGCTGCTGGAGGCGCTGATCCCCGTTAAATTGGGAAACCCTGACGAGCCGTCCACATCGTGGACCGATTATCAGGATAAAACGGGACTGCCAGAGGACCTCCTTGCGCGCGTAGAAAGCTGCACGGACCTGATATTGCGGGGATGAGAACGCCGCTTGCGCACAGTGCGCGAAAGAATTATCCGCCGCAGACCTACGAAGCGCACGTCCGCGGTGTCTGCGAAAGGGCGGGAAAATACGCGGCTGAGGCAGAATGCTATTCGGTGAAAGCAAACGGTATCCTGTCAACCATCGTTCGGGACAGCGCGCTGCTCCACGATCTGGGGAAGCTGGAGGAACGGAACCAGAGCGTTCTGTGTGAGCAGAGCAGAAGGCGGAGGCATCTGCCTGTGGACCATACCGACGCCGGAAGCGCCGCCCTGCAGAAGATGGGGAGCGGCTGTGCCGCAATGCTGGTATACTCCCATCACCAGGGTCTCCCCGATCTGTCGACGGAATTTGCAGCAAGAGGATGCTCCATATTCCGAAATGGGAATGCCGAGGTGCGCGCAGAGACGGATGCTGCGCTGCCTGCATTGCTTCGGCAGCATGAAGCGCTTTTCCCCCGGAAGCCAAACAAAGAAGTGCAGGCGTATGACGGGGACCCGGCGGTGTTCCTCCGTATGGCGCTTTCCTGTCTTGCGGATGCCGACCACGGCGACACGGCCGCGGCATTCGGGCAGACTGAAAAAGCCATGCCGGAGCTGCGCCCGCAGGGACGGCTCGCTGCGCTGGACCACTATGTGTCTAAATTCGGCGAGACGGACGAACGCAGCAGCCTGCGCAGAGAGCTGTATCAGTCCTGCCGATCGGCGGAGGCTCATAGCGGCTTTTCCGTGTGCGGAAGTCCTGTTGGCTCCGGCAAGACGACGGCGGTGATGGCGCATCTTCTGGAGCAGGCCTGCAAACGGAATGCTCGCCGAATCTTTGTAGTCCTGCCCTATACCAGCATTATCCGCCAGTCTGTTGATATTTACCGGAAAGCGCTCGTGCTTCCGGGGGAGACACCGGAAGATGTTGTGGCAGAGCTGCATTCCAGAGCGGATTTTGAGGATATCGAGACACGCTATCTTACTGCGCTCTGGCGCGCGCCGATCGTTGTGACGACTGCGGTCGCATTCTTTGAGACCTTGTCTTCCCATAATCCGGCGGCCTTGCGGCGGCTGCATGAACTGCCGGGCAGCCTGATCTTTGTCGATGAGGCACACAGTGCACTGCCGCTCCGGCTCCTTCCGCTTGCATGGCATTGGATGAATGTTCTGGCAGACGAATGGAGCTGCTATTGGGTGCTGGCTTCCGGTTCGCTGGTCCGGTATTGGGAACTCCAACCGTTATCCGGACTCTCTATGCCCCAACCGGATCCTTTGCATCTTTGTATATATAATATTTACTGCAGAGAGAATTGAGCCGGTACGAAAGCAGCCGGATCACGTTCCGGTGGCGAGAGAAGCCGATCGGGCGGAAAGAGCTGCCCAAGTGGGTGCAGGAAGCACCGGGTCCCCGGCTGCTGATCCTGAATACGGTCCAGAGTGCGGCAGTGATCGCGGCGGATATGGCTGCAGAATTTGGACAGACGCATGTGGAGCATCTGTCTACGGCTCTGACGCCGGAGGACCGCGGCAATACGATCGATCGGATCAGACGGCGGCTGGCTGATCCGGATGACGCGGATTGGACGCTTGTGGCGACCTCCTGCGTGGAGGCTGGCGTTGATTTTTCCTTCCGGACGGGATTCCGGGAAATATCCTCGCTGCTGTCGCTCCTGCAGGCTGCGGGCAGGGTCAACCGCCACGGCAGAAACACGGAAGCGGTCATGTGGAGCTTTTCGCTGCAGGATGATTCCATGCTGCCAAAAAATCCGGCGCTGGATGTCTCTGCAGCGGTGCTCAGAAGCTATTTCCAAAAGAGACTTCCAATCACGCCGGAACTCAGCACGCGCTCCATGCAGGATGAGCTTGCCCGGGACGACAGCTGCATGAGCGCGATCTGTGACTTTGCAGAGCTGGAAGTGGCACAGCAGTTCAGAACCCTTGCGCAGAAATTCCGGGTAATCGATCAGAAAACGGTTCTCGCGGTTCCTGATGACTCCATGGCATCGGCTATTGCGGAGGGCAGAGCAAGCTGGCAGGAGCTGCAGCGGCATGCGGTCTCCGTTCGGAAAGAGAAGATCGTGCTGTGGCATCTGCGAGAGATCGCCGACGGCATTTATCAATGGACGCTGGGGTACGACAGCTTTTTGGGCTATATGCACGGTGTGCTCCTGACAGAATAGAACGGTTCGGCTGTTGTGGATAATATGATCTGCGATATCCGGTCATGGAGGCGGGTTCGCTCGATTCTCTGCGCGATCTGGATGTCTATCCGCCGTTTCTCTGGAAGTGAGCCTATGCTGGTTCTGATCTCTTATGATGTGAACACACAGGATGCGGCAGGAAGGAGGCGGCTCCGCCTGATTGCAAAGCAATGCGTGAACTATGGGCAGCGCGTCCAGAATTCCGTGTTCGAGTGCATATTGGATGCTGCGCAGTGCAGGCAGCTTCAGCATAAGCTCTGTTCCCTGATGGACAAGGAGAAGGACAGCCTGCGGTTTTATTATCTGGGCAATCGCTATGAAGCCAAGGTGGAACACTTCGGCATCAATGCCGGCTATCAGCCGGAGGGGGTCCTGATGGTATAAGCGTGCGAACGGGGAGCGAGCAGCGATTCTTCGGAAGGTTCGCACCGGAATTTGTGCACGTTTGGCAGAAAAAATGGCCGCATCAAAGCCGGAAAACCGCTCAATACGGCCAGGGTAAATGCACTTTTTGTGCAATATGCGATGTTTTGCACAGTTTTTTTGTGCAAGATCGCTGTCCCGCCCCGCAAAGGGCGGGTGGATTGAAATCAGTTGCCGAACTGGTAGTTGTACTTGTTGCCCGTCCCGCCCCGCAAGGGGCGGGTGGATTGAAATATCGCAGCCCAGAACTCGATTGGGTCGCAGTCAGTCCCGCCCCGCATGGGGCGGGATCACTATCTTTTGGCAGGTTTTTTCCTGCAATGTACGGCACAGAATATCGGAGACGGCGCATTATGAGATTTGGACCGCGGCAGGGATCTGCCGCGGTCCGGAGTCTTACTTCATGCTGCGCTCGTAAGCTTCGATCATCTTCTTGACCATCTGGCCGCCGACGGAGCCGGCCTCACGGGAGGTCAGGTGACCGTTGTAGCCCTGCTTCAGGTTGACGCCGACTTCGTTGGCGGCTTCCATCTTGAACTTGTCCATGGCCTCGCGAGCTTCCGGGATATTGATCTGGTTCGTATTTTTCATTGCGTACATCTCCTTGAAATGTGATTTTGGGTACCGCAGTCATAGCATTGCCCGAAAAAGATCGAATATGCCGGAAGTCTGTCAGGGAATTTCCGGCCGTTCTTCTGAAAATTGGGCGGCGGAAAATGCTGTCAAAAGCAATTGACAAATTCCGGACGGCTCTCTATAATGAATTAAAGTGATGAACAAAGGCGCGGCTTGCGCAGTGTTTGCCGCGGCGGGCCGATACTCTGTTTCAGAGCACAAGGATACCGGCAAGACCGGCAGCGATTTCTGCTCGCTGAAAACAGGAGAGTGAATCATGAAAGCAGTACGATTAAAAACGGAATATCTGCAGGACCCTTTGGGCATTGATATTCCGCATCCGCGGCTGTTCTGGAATTGTGAGGACGGGATCACGCAGAGCGCATTCCAGATCCTTGCAGCGACGGATGGCCGTACGGTATGGGACAGCGGGAAGGTGCCCTCCGGCTCCATGCACGCGGATTATCCAAACGCGCTTGCTTCCCGGCAGCGCGTCAGCTGGCGCGTGCGGCTCTGGGATGAGAACGACGATCCCGGCGCGTGGTCGAGCGAGGCCTTTTTCGAAATAGGGCTTCTGAATGCTTCGGACTGGAGCGCCCTGTGGATCGCGGGGGACTATCCCGTCCGTAAAAAGCAGCGCTACCCGGTGGATTGCTTCCGCAAGGTGTTTTCCACGGGACAGGTTCAAAAGGCCCGGCTGTATCTTACGGCCTGCGGCCTGTATGAGGCGCGGCTCAACGGCCGGCGCGTCGGGGACGCGCTGCTGACGCCCGGCTCCACGGACTACCGCAAGCGCATCCAGTATCAGGTCTACGATGTGACGGACCTGCTGCGGGGCGGCGAAAACGCCATGACCGTCGAGCTGGCGGACGGCTGGTACCGCGGCTCCAACGGCGGCGCAGGGCAGACGAACACCTTCGGCACGCAGACAAAGCTGCTGGCGCAGCTGGAGCTGACGCTGGCGGACGGAACGACGCAGACCGTCTGCAGCGACGGGAGCTGGGCGTGGAGCAATGACGGCCCCATCCGCTTTGCCGACCTCAAGGACGGCGAGATCGTGGATGCAAATCGCGAGCCCTCCTATTCCGGCAGTGTCCGCGTCGTGGAGGAGCATGCGCCGCTGACAGCATCCGACAACGTACCGGTCCTCGAGCGCGAGCGCTTTGCCCCGGTCGAACGGATCACAACGCCGTCCGGCAAGACTGTCCTCAAATATGCGCAGAATCTTTCGGGCTATGTGTCCTTCCGTGTGACGGCACACAAGGGCCAGCGAGTCCACATCACGATGGGCGAAACGCTCGATGACAGCGGCGAACTGACGCTCCGGAACATCCAGTGCATTACCAAAGGAAGACCCTCACCGCTGCAGGAGCTGGATTACACCTGCAGGGAGGGCGTGAACGAATACACGCCGAAATTCTATTACGGCGGCTTCCAGTATGCGCAGGTCGACACGGACGTCGAATTCCGGACAGAGGACTTTACGGCTGTTGCCGTGTACAGCGCCTTTGAGGAAACTTCAAAATTCGAGTGCTCCAATCGCCTGATCAACCAATTTTACCACAACACTCTGTGGTCCCTGAAGAGCAACTCCACCGACGTGCCGACGGACTGCCCGACGCGTGAGCGCATGGGCTGGACGGGCGACAGTCAGGTCTTCTTCAATACGGCGTCCTATCTCACGGACTATGCGGCCTTTGCCCGCAAGCATGTGCGCGACATTTTTGACCGCCAGTGGCGCAGCGGCCGCCTGCCGCAGATCGCGCCGTTTGCAAACGAGTCGCCGAGCATCAACAAAATGAACGGCTCCGTCGGCTGGGCGTGCGCAGGTGTCTATATCCCGTACTATTTCTATCAGAAATACGGCGACGACCGCCTGCTGCGTGCGTATTACGACAACATGCTGCGCTATGCGGACTTTATGATCCGCCGCGCGGGGAAATGGGGCGGGATCTTCGCCAAGCCCATGCATCTTTCCCACAAAAATCGAAAGTATGCTGTTAACTGCGGCAAGTCCTACGGCGAGTGGGCCGAGCCGAATGACGTCATGGCCTTCCACGGGATCGACTTTTTCATTCCGCACCCGGAGGAATCCACGGCCTATACATATTTTACGCTCAAGCGTGTGCTGGAGATCGCCTCGATCCTCGGCAAGCCGGAAACGCCGCAGCTGGCGCGCATCCGGGAATACAGCGAGGGCGCGAAATGCGCCTATCAGGAACTCGTTACGAAGGACGGCTACTCGCTGGATACCGACCGGCAGGCCAAGCTCGTCCGGCCCTTGTATATGGGGCTGCTGACGCCGGAGCAGGAGACCTTTGCCAGAAAGCGCCTCATTGCCGCGCTGGACCACTATGGCTGGCGTCTCGGGACCGGCTTCCTCTCCACGCCGATGATCCTGGACGTTCTGGCGGGGCTGGATATCAGCTATGCCTACCGTCTGCTGGAAAACGAGGAAATGCCCGGCTGGCTCTTTATGCCGAAGTCCGGCGCAACGACGATCTGGGAGGCCTGGGAGGGCAACCAGAAGGACAAATGGATCGCCTCGCTGAACCACTATTCCAAAGGCGCGGTCTGCGAGTGGCTGATGAACACGATGTGCGGCATCCGGATCACCGGAGAAAACCATGTTACAATTGCACCGAAGCCCGGCGGGGACATCACCTTCGCACGGGCTAGTTATTGGAGCATTTGTGGAAACGTTACGACAAGCTGGGAGCGGACGGAGAACGGCTATCGGCTGACCGTGGGCATCCCTGCGAACACAACGGCGGAGATCCTCCTGCCGGACGGAACGGGCCGGACCGTCGGAGCCGGACAGCATCGGTATGAATGGAAATGAAACGATATTTCCTTGCCATCGACATCGGCGCGTCCTCCGGGCGGCACATTGTGGGCTGGCGGGAGGACGGCGAAATCAAAGCAAAAGAGGTCTACCGCTTCCCCAACGGCGTACAGGAGCAGAACGGCCATCTCGTCTGGGACGTGGATGCGCTGCTTTCCCATGTGAAGGCGGGCATCGCGGCGGCGAAGGCCGAGTTCCCGGAGATCGTCAGCCTGTCTGTCGATACCTGGGCCGTGGACTATGTGCTGCTGCGCGGCGAGGAAGAAGTCCGTCCCGTCTATGCCTACCGCGACAGCCGCACCGAGGCGGCCATTCCCAAGGTTCACGAAATTCTGCCGTTTACGGAGCTGTACGCCAAAACCGGCTGCCAGTTCCAGCCCTTCAACAGCATCTACCAGCTCTATGCCGATCAGCTGGCGGGGCGGCTGGAGGGCGTGACGGATTTTCTGATGATCCCGGAGTATCTCCTCTGGAAGCTCTGCGGTGTGAAGTCCAGGGAGTACACCAACGCCACTACCACCGGCATGGTAAACGCAGAAACGGGCAAATTTGACCCGGAGATTATTTCAGCGCTCGGCCTGCCGCCCATCTTCCCCAAACTCCAAAAGCCGGGGACGGTGCTGGGCGAGTATGAGGGGATAAAGTGCGTCCTCTGCGCCACCCACGACACAGCCTCAGCGGTGGAGGGTATCCCTATGGACGGGAGCCAGCCTTACATTTCCTCCGGTACATGGTCGCTCTTGGGCGTCAAAACGCCGAAGCCCATTACAAATACCGCCAGCCGTGCCGCCAATTACTCCAACGAGGGCGGCGTGGGCTATAACCGCTATCAGAAGAACATCATGGGCATGTGGCTGGTCAACGAGCTGCAAAAGGAGCTTTGCAGCGGGCTGGGCTTTGCGGAGATCGTGAACGCCGCCAAAGAAAGCCGCTGCGATGCCCTCATCGACGCCAACGCCCCGGAATTTCTGGCTCCCAAGAGTATGAAGGCCGCCTTTGACACGGCGACCGGCGGAAAGCTCATCAGCATCGGCGACTATTTCCGCTGCGCCTATCGCAGCCTTGCAGAGAGCTATGCGAAAGCCCTTGCAGAGCTGGAGCGAAACACTGGAAAGCAATACGACAAGCTGTACATCGTGGGCGGCGGCGCGAAAAACGACTTGCTAAACCGCCTGACGGCACAGGCCACCGGCAAGCGGGTCATTGCCCTGCCCATTGAGGCGACGGCGCTGGGAAATCTGAAAATACAAATGGAGGCAGACCTATGAGCTATACGGAAGCAAAAGAAAAATACGCCGCCCTCGGTGTGGATACCGAAGCGGCGCTTACAAAGCTGAAAACCGTGCCGCTGTCTCTGCACTGCTGGCAGGGCGATGATGTGCGCGGTTTCGACACCGACCCCACCAAGCCCCTTACCGGCGGCATCCAGACCACTGGCAGCTATCCCGGCCGCGCGAGGACCCCGCAGGAGCTGATGGCGGACATCGAGGAGGTGCTGAAGCTGTGCCCCGGCACGAAGAAGCTGAATCTCCACGCCAGCTATGCTATTTTTGCCGAGGGCGAGTGGGTCGACCGCGATAAGCTGGAGCCGAAGCATTTTGCACCGTGGGTGGACTTCTGCAAAAAGCACGGCCTCGGCGCGGACTTCAACCCGACGTTCTTTTCCCATCGCAAGTGTGATCCGCTGACGCTCAGCTCCCCCAACGAGGAAACCCGCCGCTTCTGGATCGAGCACGGCAGGGCCTGCGTGCGCATCTCGCAGTATCTGGCGGAGGAGTTGGGGCAGATCTGTACCATGAACATCTGGACGGGCGACGGCTTCAAGGACATCCCCGCCGACCGGCTGGGCCCCCGGCTGCGCTACAAGCAGTCCATCGACGAAATTCTCTCGGAGCCCTTTGATTTTACCAAGGTCAAGCCCTGCGTGGAGAGCAAGGTGTTCGGCATCGGCGTGGAGAGCTACACCGTGGGCAGTGCAGAGTTCGCCCTGAGCTACGCCGCCATGAATCCCGGCAAATGCATCCCCCTGATGGACAACGGCCACTATCACCCCACCGAGGTGGTCAGCGACAAAATCCCGGCACTGCTGACCTTCTTCCCGGAGATCGCCCTGCACATTACCCGCCCGGTGCGCTGGGACAGTGACCATGTGGTGCTGTTCGATGACGAAACGAAGGAGCTCTGCAAGGAGATCGTACGCTGCGGCGGCTTGGACGGCCGGGTGTATCTGGCGCTGGATTACTTCGATGCCTCTGTCAACCGCATCGCCGCGTGGGTCACGGGCTTCCGCAATGTGCAGAAGGCCCTGCTGAACGCCCTGCTGACGCCGGATATGACGGCTGAACAGAACGCGGGTAATTTTACCGATCTGCTCGTTCGGCAGGAGGAACTGAAGACCATGCCCTTCGGCGAGGTCTGGGCAGAGTATTGCCGCCGCTGCGGCGTGCCGGAGGACGGCGCGTGGCTGCCGCTGGTGTGGGCGTATGAAAAGAACATTCTGGAGGCGAGAGCATGAAAAGTATTCTGACAGCCCCGTGGATGGTGGAGATGATCCGCACCGTGACGAATATGTACGACCACGGCTGGGACGAGCGCAACGGCGGAAATGTGAGCCTGCTGCTGGAGGAATCGCAGGTCAACGATTATGTGGACGGCGCGGTTCTGCGGGAGATTCCCACGGGCTTTTCCTGTCCAGAGCTGGACGGCAAGTACTTCCTCGTCACCGGCACGGGCAAGTATTTCAAGAATGTCCAGTATGCGCCGGAGATCAATCTCGGCCTCGTGCGTCTGACGGACGGCGGCGAGACGGCGCAGCTTCTGTGGGGCTTTGCGGACGGCGGGAAATTCACGTCCGAATTTCCGGCACACATGATGAGCCATGCCGCACGGCTGAAAATCGACCCCCAAAACCATGTGGTGATGCACTGCCACCCGGCAAACCTGCTTGCCATGACCTATGTCCACATGCTCGATGAAAAGCAGTTCACCCGCACGCTCTGGCAGATGTGCACGGAGTGCATCGTCGTCTTTCCGGACGGCGTGAATGTGCTGCCGTGGATGCTCTGCGGCACGAACGAGATCGGTGAGGCTACCGCTGAGAAGATGCGCACCGCCCGGCTTGTTGTCTGGGCGCAGCATGGCATCTACGGCGCGGGCAAGGACTTGGACGAAACCTACGGGCTGATTGAAACCGCCGAAAAGGCGGCCGAAATTTACATGAAGATCGCCCACCTGCCCCTGGTCAATACCATCACTGACGACCAGATGCACCAGTTGGAGGCCCATTTCGGCGTGAAGGCAAGAGAGGACTATCTGGCCTGAATCCTGCTTCTGTTATAGACCAAACCGGCAGCCGGAAACGCATCCGGCTGCCGGTTTGGCCTGTGCTCAGGCACAGAGGTCGAAGAACAGGAAGTGCTCCGGGTCGATGAGGTCGATCGCGAGGATGCTTGCCTCGGGACAGATCCTGTCGAGATCCAGCCGGGCGTCGGTCTCGTCATAGGTGGCGGGCTGCGGCTCGGCGGCGAAGATCAGGCCGTCGTAGTCCTCGGGCACATAGACGATGTAGCTCTTCGTAAAGAGCCGCCCACCGTCCGCGGTGTCCTCCCACTGCGTGGAATAGAAGAATTCGATCTCGTAGTCCGTGCCGTTCCAGCTGACGGTGTGCAGGTAGTGATTCTCGCCACGCTCCGTGTCGTCATAGGCGGAGGAGGCGGTCAGCCACATGCCCGTGTAGTAGTCATAGAGCTCGCTGCTCAGGACCGTCTGGAAATCCTGCTCGAAGTAGGGGATCGACTCGGCCGGGATGTAGCACACGGCGTCAAAGGCGATCTCGCGCAGGCCGTCGTGGACATTGTCGTCCTGCTTCGTCACCTGCCACAGGCAGGGCGCGGTCTGGTAGCCGTCGCCGCCCTCTGCGTAGAAGCAGACGCCGTCCTCCAGCTCATATGGGCCGCCGCCCACGTCGCAGTTGATCATCAGATCGCCGTTTTCAAAGGCGGAGCGCAGTACGATCGCGCTGACCTGCCGCAGAACGCCGCCGTTTGCGGGATCGAGCAGTTCGCCGGACGGGGAATACTCCAGCACGAGCCTGTCGTCGGAATCCTCATAGCCCAGCTCCACGCCCGCCGCGCCGGCAGTGGCAATGCCGGATTCCAGCACGGTCTCCTCGGAATTCAGAATGTCCCATGTGCCGTCCTCATGGATGCGGATCCAGAAATTCTGACCGACGTATTCCCAGAGGCCAACATAAGCTGCGAGGTATTGCGCGGAGTCCGAGGCGTAGGGACCGTAGGAGGCGTCCGGCTGGAACTGGAAGCAGTCCTCGCCCTCCCAGTACCAGACGAGCACCGTTTCGGTGCCGTCCTCCTGCCGGAATTCCAGCCGGATGTCGCTGCTGCCGTCGCCGGTCACATCGTCAAAGGAGATGCTCCAGTAATCGGACGCGGCGTTCGGGATTTCAACGGGATAGGTGACGCTGTCAAAGCAGATCTGTTCCGCCTCGTCGTAATAAAATGTCGTCCATTCGCTGCCGATGCAGACGCAGACCGGCGTTTCCACGCCGTCCTGCACGATCGTGCCCCGGTCGTTTACCATGCCCGTGGTGCGCCAGTCCTCGCCCGGCAGCTCCTCCGTCGGGGCCTCCTCTCTGCCGCAGGCGGCGAGGGTCAAGAGGAGTGCAAGGGCCAGAAGCAGGGAAAATGCTCTTTTCATGATTCGATCTATCCTTTCCGTTTTCTGCCGGGTAAAAAATTCCACCGTACAGAGACATTGTACGGCGGAATGTTCAGAAAGTCTATTAACCAAAGGTTAACCAGACTGCTTTAACAGGGCTGCAAGCTCCTGCCGTTTCCGGCGGGTGTCGCCGTCGATGTGGAGCTTGGCATAGAGCTGGTTCAGATACTGCTTGACGCTGCCCTCGGAGAGGCCGAGCCGTCCGGCGATCTCGCGGTTCGTCAGGCGCTGCGCAAGCAGGTCGGCAAGCTCCAGCTCCCGCGGGGTAAGCCCGGCGAGGGCCGCAGGCCGGGTACGGCGCGCCTCAGACAGCCTGCCCAGTTCCGCGATCGCCTGCGTGTCCGGGCGATTTTCCAGCAGCGGCGCAAGATAGCGGTAATTCTCCGCAAACGGCAGAATCAGTCCGTCCGGCGCGGCATCGGCCAGAGCCTGCTCCAGCAGCGCCTCGGCCTCGGCGCGTTTGCCGAGCTGCGCATAGGCGGCAGCCGTCTGGATGCGCACATGGAGGGCGACAAGGGCATAGGGGAATCGCGCGCAGGCGGCCAGAAGCGCCTCGCTCCGGCCGATGAGCCGGGCATACTCTCCCTGCGCCAGCCAGACCTGATTTTCGATCATGTCATACATCGGCCGTCCGGGGGCCAGAATGTGGACGGTGTCGAGCCGGTGCAGGCGGAACAGCTCCGGAATGCGCTCCGTATCTCCGCGCAGCGCATCATAATAGGCGCAGATGGCGTAAAAGATCGGGAGCCATGCGGCGTTGTGCTGCCGCACCAGCCCGGCGTTGCGCTGCTCGCGCGTGTACGGCAGGGAAACGTCCCGGAAAAGCGACAGCCGCAGCGCCAGAAGGTCGCAGCACAGGGCCATGCTCTCCTGCAGAGGCCCGGTGTTCCGGGCGCGCTCCAGCGCAATATGGGCGTCGGCAAAGCGGCACTGCAGAAGCAGCGCCTCCGCACGCATGATCTGCTCCGCCCCGCGGCCGTGGCCGTTCGTGACGCGGTAATAATGCGGCATGCACTCGTCCATCTCGGACAGCTCTGCCTCCAGCGCGCCGGGCGTCCGGTGGAACATCATCAGCACGGAGGGCGAGCCGAACGTCCAGCCGCCGCTCCGGCGGATGGTGATGGCCGGACGGGTCATTTTGCTGCTGGCGCTGCGGTGCAGGCGGCTCATGGCCGAAATATCGTTGTAGGATAGGAAGCTCAGGATGAGGTCGCATTCGCCAAGCAGATTTCCGCGCTCGTTCGGCGGCAGCTCCGGGTGCGCGTCCAGCGCGCTCTGCAGCAGCTCGCGCAGCTCCAGCATCTTCGGGATACGGCTCCAGTTGAACATGCAGCGCATCAGCACCAGAATGGCAAGCGGATGCGCCAGCAGCGCGTCTTTCGGGCATTCCTCCAGCGCAGAAAGCACCAGAGCGGGGTCCAGCGTGGAAAGCAGAATGCCGGCGTCCTGCGTCACAGCGTCCAGCAGGGAAGCATAGTCGCCGCAGCGCCGGAAGGAATCCATGGCGTGGAGCATCTGCCCGTGCGCGGCGTACCAGCGCCCATAGCGCGCCCGGCAGGCCCGCTGCCGGGGCTCCGGGAGCGTGCGGAAGACCTGCGCGGCGCAGGCCTTCATCATGTGGTGGAAGCGATAGGTCACGCCGTCCGGAAGAAGGCTGGCAAAGGCGTTCTGCGCAGTCAGCGCGCCCAGCAGCTGCTCCGTTTCCGGCTCTTCGGTGACAAAGCGCGCCATTTCCGCCGTGAATTCATCGGCAAGACCGAGCACGGCCAGAAATTCCTGTGTGCGCTGCGGCAGCGGGTCAAGCATGGCGGCCGTGAACATGGCGTAGATATCCGAATTTCCGTCGGCCAGCGTTCCGCGCTCGGCCAGCGAGCGCAGATTGAGGTAGACGGCGGAGAACCAGCCCTCCGTGGAGGTCAGAAGCGCGGTCAGCTGCGACTCGGACAGCGCGGCGCCGCAGCGGCGGGCATAGATGGCCAGCTCCTCGCGGCCAAGCCGGAGCTGCTCCGCGCCGATCCGGTGCAGGCGGATGCCCAGACGCAGCTGCGCGTCGGCAGGCAGAAAGCGGTCGCGCCCGGCAACGATGAGGTGGACGTTTTCCGGCAGGCGGTTTGCAAGCGTGCACAGGAAATCCGCGACGCGCGCATCGGCCAGCAGGTGAAAATCGTCGAGGAAGAGATAGCACGGCTCCGGCCCGGCCAGCCCGCGGCACAGGCCGTCCGCCAGAAGCCCTGCGCCCGCGGCATCGACAGGGCAGTCGTAGTCACGCAGGAACGGGAACCCGGCGTGGGCAAAGGCCTCCTGCGCGCTTCGCCAGAGAATGGCAAGGTGGGCGGAATAGACGCTGATGCGGATACAGTGTGGCGGCGCCTCTCTGGCGAGAAACCAGTTGACGGCCGTCGTCTTGCCGTAGCCCATGGGTGCAACGACCGCCGTCAGCGCACAGCGGGAGACCGGCCGCAGGCTCTCCTGCAGCCGCCCGGAAATATAGATCGTGTTAAGATCATGCCTGATGCGCGCCATCCGCTCACCTCCGTGCTTCCTGCGCTGCAGAGCAGGGAAGCATTACGGTCGCGGTAAAGAAGCCGTGGTCTACCGTGAAATCTGACATACCATGATATTCCTCTGTGATCAGGCGAATGTTGCGGATGCCGAAGCCATGCAGTGCGCGGTCCCGTTTGGTGGTCTTCAGCTCCGGATTTGCAGCAAGTACATCGGAATCGACCCGGTTCATGACGCAGCAGAACAGATGATTCTGTTTCATACGCAGGCATACACGAATTTCCGGCTGGCGGACATGAGCGCTGGCCTCCAGTGCGTTGTCCAGCAGGTTGACGAGCAGACTGCAAAGATGCGAACCTTCGACCGGAAGCTCCGGCGGCAGAGCTGCCTCCAGCACGATAGGGATCCCCTCCCGTTCTGCTGATTTGGCCTTTGACCAGAGAATGGCGTTTACGAGCTGATTGCCGCTGTCGAGCCGATTCGTCAGCTCGTCCGCTGCGGTTTCATATTGTGCATAATAGGCATCCAAAGCGGCGTAGTTCTTTGTCCGAAGCAGGTGACGGACGTAGATCGCCTGATTTTTCGCTTCGTGCCGAAGCTTGCGGAAATCCAGATACAGGGACGAAAGTTCGTCCGCATGCTGCAGCTGCAGGGCATATTGCTGCGCCATGCGGGCTTTTTCGGCCGAGGCAACACGCAGGCGGACCATCTGCATGGTGATGGTGAAAAATACCGCCAGCTCTACAAGGAACAGAAAATACAGTAGGACGGTGACGGCGGGGTAGACCTGTGCCTTTACAAAGAACTGATTCAACAGACGGCCTATGGCATAGAAGCACCAGAGAAACAGACAGCACCGCCCGGCAGAGGCTGGGAGCATGTTGGTGATATCGCGGGATTGGCGAACGGAGAACAGACTAATCGCAGCGAACAGCAGCAGAATGATACTCTCGGAGATCAGCTGCTCACGAATCGCAAACTCCGTGACCACAACAATGTGGTGCGCGAAGGTATAGATCACATAGGTTGCAAGGATCTGGCAGAACTGCATTGTGATCAGAACGTGCGACAGCAGAAACAGCGAAAGCTGCCACGGCTGCCGCAGGGCGATCCGCCAGAACAGCAGCATCGTCAGTCCATTCATGAGGACGTAACGCAGCGTGAATGTTGTTTCCGTAAAATATCGATTGACAAGATAATATGCCAGCCCCTGCAGCAGGCCGGAGGTCAGAAAGAGCCACCAGAAGCGCGCAGCGGTGCGGACTGCTGCGGCAGGGCGCTTCAGCAATCCCCATGCCAGAAAAAAGTTGAGGAGCTCCGCTTCAAAAATATATTTGCCGGTCATGAATGCAAGATTGGCCAAGGAATACCCTCCTAAAAATCCAGAAAACCGCTGTCCCGCCGGTGGCAGGCCATAAAGCGGCTGATCACGTCCTGATAGCGGTGCTTGCTCAGCGGGAGCCTCTGTCCGTCGGTCAGAAGCACATGATCCTTCTGAATGCGCGCGATTGCGCGGTAATTTACAAGATAGCTCTTATGAATGCGCAGAAAACCGGCCGGGGCCAGCAGCTCCTCGGCCGCGCTGATGGTATAGCGGAAGCTCACACGCTCCTGCGCCAGCACGACAGTCAGCGTCTGGTTCAGGACCTCTGCATAACGGATGTCCTCCAGCGGGAATTGGTACAGGTCCTTTCCGTCCTGAAATACGACATTTGCGCTGCGCTGCAGATGGCGCAGCACGGCGCTGACGGCGTCGTCGATCTCAGCTTCAAAGTAGGTCTTGCGCAGAAAGCGGAGCGGCCGGACCTGCAGGGCACGGAACACCAGCTCATCCTTGTTGGAGAGAAAAAGAATGGCAGGTGCGGGCTCCTGCGCAGTGAGCAGCTTAGCCAGCGAGATGCCGTCGAGTCCCGGCATATCGATGTCCAGAAAAACAACGTCAAAGACGGCACCCTCCCGGAGTACAGCTGCAAGCTGCAGCGGGTCAGCGTAATCGGCGAGCGCAGCGTTGACGTTCTGGCGGGAAAATGCGTCGAGGATCCCTACGTCGAAAATCTGCCTGGCTTCCGTTTCGTCGTCACAATATGCAATGCGCAGTTTCATGCCGATCCCCTCCGTGCTTCTATTATACCATACGTCAAATTCGGCCGCAACCGCAAAAGGGCCCGCCGCGGTGTGCGGCAGGCCCAGAGAATGCGCTGCGTTACTGAATGCCGTTGGTGGCGATGAGCGTCTGGAAGCGGAGCAGGAACGTCGCCGCCTGCGCACGCGTTGCAGTGCCGGCGGGATCGACGCAGAGCTGCCCATTCAGCTCCAGACCTTTCAGCAGGCCGCTCTGCGCTGCCCATGCCGTGGCCTCCTTCGCATAATCAGAGACAGAAGCGGCGTCCGCAAAGGCGTCCAGTGCTGCGGGGTTGGAAGTGACCTCGCCAAACTGCTGCGCATAGCGGTACAGCATGGTCACAAGCTCTTCGCGCGTAATGGCACGGTCCGGGGCAAACTCCGTATCGGAGATGCCGTTGACGACCTTGTTCTCGCGTGCCCACGCCACAGCCTCAGCATACCATGCGTCGGCCGCAACATCGGCAAACTGTGAGCTGCCGGTCACGGCCGGAGAACCGGCCATGCGGTGCAGGACCATCGGGAGCATGGCGCGCGTTGCTGCAGCATTCGGAGAGAACTCCGTTTCAGACGTTCCGAGGAACAGACCGTCCTGTGCGGCCGCCTGCACGGGATAGTAATACCAGTCCTGCTTCGCCACATCCTCAAAGCGGTTGTCCTCCTGTACGGTCAGGGAGCCGTCAGCGTTGCGGCTGAACTGAGAGAGGAAACGCCACATGATCTCGGCGGAGGCAGGCAGAACATTATGGGAGACGTTGTAGATATCCACAAGCTTCGTGTAGACAACGCCATCCTCTTTACTTGCAAGGAAGTGTTCATTCAGCACGGCACGCTCATCAGCCAGACGGATGCTGTTGTCCAAATCAAATTCCGCGCCCCAAAGGCCGCCAAGCTCCGTGTTGTAGGCGTATTCAAAGCCGTTGACGGTGCCAAGGTTGGACAGGACCTGTGCGGCGATCTCAGTGTCGCGTGGGAAGATCTTATAAAAATCATTCTGACCGAGCAGCATGTAGGACGGCATGGTGTATTCCGGGGTCAATGCATTGAAGTGCGAGAAGACCGGCTCGTACAGGCCGATGGCCGCGATTTTATCGGAATAGGAGCAGGCAAGATCATACGACAAGCGCGCACCCTTGGAGAAGCCGGTCGCATAGACGCGGGAAGGATCGATGGCGTAACGCTCCTCAAGCATATCCAGCAGGTCTGCGACGGCATTTGCGTCGTTTTCCGTGTTGTAAAGGCCGTTGACGGAGACAACAAGGAAGCCCTCTTTTGCCGCTAGAACAGGCCAGGTCGTATTCTGCGCGATGGCCTGCGGATGCATGCCGCTGCCGTGGAGCACGAAGACGAGCGGATACTTTTCCGTCTTGCTGCTGCGGTCGACGGTTTCCGGCGTGTACATATAGTATTCCAGCTCGCCGACATCGCCGTACTTTGTTTCGAACGTCTCAACTGTTTCAGAGACGCCGATCTCGTCCCAGTAATAATACGGCGTGCGGAACGCGACCTTATTGTTCACAAACATGACGCTCGTGTGGCGGACGGACTCCCAGCCCTCGGAGACGAGCTGCGCCGTGAAGCCGTTTTCGGCATAGACATAGCCAGCGCCGAAGATATCGCACCACGAGTACCATTCTGGCATGTAGTAGCTCGCACCGTCCGTGTCCAGATACTGCTTGGCGAACGCAGCGGCAGAGCCTTCTGCAAAGATGTAGTGGCGGAAGCGGCCGGTATGGAATTTGCCCTCTTCGCTGATGCCATGGGAGTAATCCGTGCCGTAGAAGTAGTTGTCACTGGCGTTGCCTGCGAGCGTCTGCATCATGGCGTAGTCGGCCTCGGTCCACTCGGAACCGTTCGACGGGCTGACGAACAGAACGGTGCAGCTCTCCTCATCGGCAATCGCGCGGAAGCCGAACGTGTTGAGTGCGGCGTTTGCGCTTTCCACCGTGAAGCCCTTATCCGCAAGGACATACAGAAGCGGGGTGTTATTGCCGCGGAAGTTGAAGTTGGCGGGCGTGTAGCGATAGAACGTGTATGCCAGCTCGCCGGATGTGACGGTCTGCTCCACCACGGCGGCAGGCGTGTCAGCTGCAAAGCTGACCCCGGAGAACAGGGCGCACAGCATTACACAGGCCAACACGGCAGACAAAAGCTTTGGGATTCGTTTCATGTGTGGTCTTCCTTTCTGTTTTCTTTTGTGCGTTTTGCGCAAAATAATTGTGCCAAACGATGCTGAAATTGTCAATGCGCCAGATGCAACTGGCCAATATCCTGCGCAACTGGCCGCACGATGCGGCGGGAAAACATGCATTGATTTCCGAAAAGTGATGTGCTATACTATTTAATATAGATATCAAACCAGAGGAGGGCCTCCCGAATGGAGCGTATCACAAGCAGTCACAATCCGCTCGTGCAGCACATGCGGAAGCTGCAGACCTCGCGCGCCTATCGCGAGAGCTGCGGCGAATTTGTGGCGGACGGCTGGAAGCTTCTGGAGGAGGCACTCAAGTGGTATCCCGAGGTGACGGCCGTTCTGACGAGCGAGCCGGAGCGCTGCCCGGCACTCCCATCGTCGGCACGTCTGGTCGAGGTCCCTGCGTCATTGATGCAGAGCGTTTCGAGTATGCGCACGCCGCAGGGCGTTTTATTCTCCCTGCGCCTGCCGCAGGAGGGCGCGCTCCGGGTGCAGCCCGGCATGCTCCTGCTCGACCGCATCCAGGACCCCGGAAACCTCGGCACGATCCTGCGCACGGCCGACGCCTTCGACTCGCGGATGTCTTTGTCTTTTAACATGGTTTATTCCTTTCCGTTCCAGCAGTAAGTACACAGATTTTCCGGTGGAATGCCGACCGCATCTAACATGTCGTCGAGGCGGCAGTAGCGAAGGGAAGTAAAGTTCAATTCTTTGCGGATTTCTTCGATCATTTGCTCGTATTTTTCGGATTCCGGATCGGCGTATTCCTGCAAAATTTCATCGGAAACATCTTCTGTGCCTTCCAGTCTTGCGATGACGCGGCGTGTGATCAGATCCATTTCCGAAGACGAACGTGAAAAGTTCAAATATTTACAGCCATAAATAAGTGGCGGGCAAGCCGGGCGGATATGTACTTCTTTTGCCCCACTCTGATACAAAAATTCGGTGGTTTCGCGCAGCTGTGTACCACGCACGATTGAGTCGTCAATCAAAAGCAGGCTTTTGTCTTTGA
>OLSN01001569.1_pt1 | contig 19065 bp, 19 predicted proteins | sample 1672411 | NCBI WGS metagenome assembly OLSN01 (sample SAMEA3136683, study PRJEB25190) | human gut metagenome | biome: human gut; feature: human-associated habitat; material: faeces | place: Austria | collected 2013 | reverse complement strand
TTCGTTAAAGACACTGGCCGCCAAGCTGAACATGCATCCTTCTTACCTGGGCAATGTGTTCCACCAGCAGACCGGTTTCTATTTTAACGACTATCTCAATGAAGAACGCTTAAAATACGCCGCAACTCTCATTGAAACTACGGACATGAAGATGAAAGATATTGTAGACAAGGTCGGTTTCTCCAGTCAGACCTATTTCAACCGTCAGTTCCGCAGGCGGTTCGGCACCGCTCCCAATACCTACCGGCGGGAGATCAAAATGAAGCAGAATTGATGAAAAAACAAAAAGACCATGGACTTGCATCCACAGTCTTTTTGTTTTTTATTTTACATTTTATCTGTAAAATATTTTTTTTGTAGAAAAAAGCCTTGTAAAAGATAAAATTAATGTTATAATTGAATTGTAGGGTAGGAGAAGTAAGCTACTCAAAAAATAAAAAAAGGAGAAAGAAAAAAATGAAAAAGAAATTATTATTTCTAGTTGCAGTACTTGCATTTATGGTGGTCATGCCTATTGCTAGTGTAATGGCTGCTGAAAAAACTGCTGGTACAGAAGAAGAATTAACTAAAGCGTTTTCTGAAACTGCTACTGGTGATACAATTAAATTAACTGCAGATATTGATTCTACTAATCATTTGCCACTTACTGATGGTAGAAAGTTAACAATTAATTTAAATGGGCATAATTTAAATTTTACTAATGGTAAAACATTGTTTGTTGTAAGCGGCGAATTAACAATTACAGGAAAAGGAACCGTTAATTTGAATGACTTATATATTAATGTTTGGGGAATTGAAGAAAGTACATCAAAAGAGAAGTCTATTTTAAATGTAGAAAAGGATGTTACTATTAAGGGTTCTACAGGTATTGCAATATATGAATCTGAAAAAAATGCTTATAATACTGAAGTTAATTTTGCAGGAACAATTATAGCAGAAGACTATGGTATTACAACAAATGGAATAATTAAAAACGAAAATGGTCCAGTAGTAAATCTTAAAAAAGGTTCTGTTATAACTGCTACTGGAAATGATGGTATTGCTGTATATTGTGCAGGCAATGGTACTTATAATATTGAAGATGGTGTAAAACTTACTGGTGCTACTGGTATTGAAGTTAGATCTGGTAAATTAAATGTTAAAGGTGGAACAATTACTGGTACTGCTAAAAAATTAGTATCAGAAGCAAACAGCAAAGGTGCTACTACTGCTGGTGCTGGTATTGCTGTTGTACAACATACTACTCAATTACCTATTGAAGTTAATATTACAGGTGGTACTATTACTGGTGCTGAAGCATTATATGTAAATAATACTCAAGGAAATCCTACTACAGCGTGGGCTAAAGTTAATGTTACAGTAACTGGTGGAACATTTAATACAGATGTTGCAAAATTTGTTGGAGATAAATATGTAGTTAACAAAAATGGTAACACATATGCAGTAGTAGAAAATAAAGTATTAGAAACTAATGATGAAAAAGTTATTTTTGAAAGTGAAGAAGCTATTAGAAATGATTTAAGTTTAAAAGTAACTGAAAAAACTGATGATGAAATTAAAAAGGGTACTGAAAAAGTAACTGAAGCATATAAAGATAATAAAAAAGTTAAAGAAGTTAAATTAATTAATTTATATGAAATTGATGTTTTAAATGGTGATAGTAGAATTGAAAAATTAGAAGATGGTAAATTTACAATTGCCATTGCAATTCCTGAAAGTGATCAAAAATACGATAATTATAAAGTAGTATACTTTGATGAAGAAGGAAAATTAGTTGAAACTCTTGAAGCTAAATTAGTAGATGGTAAAGTAGTATTTACTACATCTCACTTAAGTACTTATGGTGTTATTGGATATAACAATGTTACTGAAACACCTACTGAAACACCTACTGAAACTAAACCTGAAAAGAATCCAACTACTTCAGATATCAACTTAGCATTAATTATTAGTGCAATAGTAATAAGTACTATTGGTGTAGTTATTACTTCAAAGAAAATATCTGCTAAAGTAACTAGATAATTTTAAAAGAGGAATTTTCCTCTTTTTCTTTTTATTACCTTGTAAATATTTTAAATTATTAGTATAATTAATATGGTGATAGTAATTGAATAACGAATATAATGATTATAATAAAGATAATGAATATACTCCAAGACATGCAAATGATTTCTATCAAAATAGTTCAAATGATTTAATTATTGATAACAATTTAAATTATATAAATACTAATGCTGATAATATTTTAGATACAACAAATAATGATAGAAATAATAAGAAAAAGAAAAGAAAAAAGAAAAAAAATACTACTTGGATTTTTGTAATATTATTTTCTATATTTATATCTATAATAGTATTTTGTCTAATTAAAATATTTATTTGGGGTAAAGATAATAAAGATACTTCTAAAGTAATAAATGATATTACTAATGCGGTTAATGTTACTTTGAGAGATGATGATGATAATACTGAATTAGTTAATGATACTAATGAAGAAGAAACTAGTGATTATTGGTATTATATAAAGTTTCCTTTAATTGATGTAGATATAACTGAATTAAAAGAAAAAAATTCAGATACTGTGGGCTGGATTAATGTAAATAATACTAATATAAACTATCCGTTTGTTCAGACTAAAGATAATTCTTATTATTTGAATCATTCCTTTGATAAAAAATATAATGAAGCTGGCTGGGTATTCTTAGATTATAGAAATAGTAAAAATTTAAATAACAAAAATACTATTTTATATGCCCATAGTAGACTTGATAAAACTATGTTTGGATCTCTTTCAAAGGTATTAAAATCATCTTGGTATAATAATAAAGATAATCATATTATTAGATTATCTACGGATACTGAAAATACTTTGTGGCAGATATTCTCAGTATACAAAATACCTGAAGAGAGTTATTATATTACTACTAATTTTAATAGTAATGAAGAATATACTAAATTTTTAAATACTATAAAACAAAGAAGTATTCATAACTTTAATACTAATTTAGATGCTAATGATAAAATACTTACTCTTAGTACCTGTTATTCTGATACCGAAAGAACAGTAGTTCATGCTAAACTAATTAAGAGAAGTCCTAAGTAAAGGAGATTGTTGAATGAAAAGATATCAAAAAATTATATTTATTTGTATGGCTTTAATTATAGTTGTACTTGGTGTATTTCTAATTATAGAAAGAAATGAATTAAAAGAAAAGTGTACCAGTAATAATGCAATTACTCCAAATGATGAAAACAAGAATGCAGAAGAGTTAAACTATGATTGTAGTTTTACTCAAACTTGGAAAGTATATAATCTACTTGAGAATTATACTGGTCATCATCCTGATGTTTCATATGTAATATTAGAAAAGTTTCAAACCACTATTCCATATTCACATATAATACCATCTAACTTAAAATCTAAGTTAGAACAAGGTAAATATTATGAATTTACATACCATATTAAAGGTAAAGGCAATATAAATGATATCAATGACATAACAGATAAAATAATACCTGAAGATAATGTTAAAACAAACCAAAGCAATTTAATAGTTATACTTAGTATAAAAGAAACTGATAAAGAGGGACTTGAACAATTTCAAGAACCAATATGTAGTGGTACTCCTATAACAAATGAATAAAAGATAATATTTATGATATTGTCTTTTTTAAATTTAAATTTTTATTGAAACTTTCTTCTATATTTTTGATTGACAACATTCTTACGTAATGATAAAATAAACATTAAAATCAAGCATAAAGAAGGAAGGAGATTTTAATATTGATTGATACAATTAAAACAGACAAATATACTGATATTACTAATTCTTGGCTAAAAAATAAGCAGTATGCTCATAACAATTGCAATGTAATTGATGCTAAATATTATGTTTATAACAATATTAAATATAATGTAGACAAAAAGAATGTTATATTAGACTATTCAAAACAAGAAAGAAGAATTGCATTATGGTTATGTAACACATTTGGTAGTAATGTATATATGATGCCAAGAATTAATTATCCAAATGGTATTATGACCGCCGATTATCTTTTTAAGAATGAATATTGGGATTTAAAAACAATTAAAGGCCCAGGAAAAAGAAGTATTGAAGATGCAATAAAAAAGAAAAGAAAACAATCAAACAATTTTATATTTGATATTACCAATAGTAAAATGGAACTAGAAAGTTTGTTATTTCAAATTGAAAAAATATATATTTCAAAAACTACTAATTGGGTAGATAAGGTTATTGTTAAAAAGAATGAGGATGTAATATTAATTTATAAAAAAACCAGCCGCAACCCTACGGGTCACGACCAGTTCTGTAATTAATTACAATTACATTATACTGTATTTTTATCTCTTTGTCAAATCTTTTTATTACAAATTTTTTAGGTATAATAACCTCTCTTATATATGATAGATATGGCTGATATATTTATTTGAGACTTTGACTCAAATAAACACTTTAAGACCTAGACTTAAAGTGAATATAAGAAAATAATATATTTTGTGTTATTTAATTATACCTGTTTTTATAACTAAGAATATAATAATATGAAACTGGGAGGTTAAAAAATGAAAAGAACATTTGTTAGTTTGATATTATTTCTAATAGTTATTAGTTTAGTAATATTTGGAATATTTCAAAATAAGAAAAATAATGAAAAAGAAGATCTTACTAAGGTTACTGTAGCAGAAGTAGCTCATAGTATATTTTATGCTCCGCAATATGCTGCAATTAGTAAAGGATATTTTGAAGAAGAGGGTATTGATGTAGAACTTACTTTAACACCAGGCGCTGATGCTGTTACGGCCGCTGTGCTATCTGGAGATGTACAAATTGGTTTTTCTGGTACTGAGGCTACTATTTATGTATATAATGGTGGTGAAAAGGATTATTTACAGGTATTTGCTGCTTTGACAAAGAGAGATGGAGCTTTCTTAGTGTCTAGAGAAAAGATTGATAATTTTACTTTAGATGATTTGAGAGGTAAAACAGTAATTGGTGGTAGAAAAGGTGGTATGCCAGAAATGACTTTTGAATGGGCTCTTAGAGAGGTTAATATTGATCCTACCAAAGATTTAAGCATTGATACATCAGTTGCTTTTCCTGCAATGGAGGGAGCATTTATTGGTGGTACTGGCGACTTTGTTACTTTATTTGAACCTAATGCTACTTCAGTAGAAAAGCAAGGCTATGGTTATGTAGTTGCCTATGTTGGTACTTATGGTGGTGCTGTTCCTTATACAGCTTATAATGCTAAGAGTAGTTTTATAAAGGCTAATCCTGAACTTATTGAAGGTTTTTCTAAGGCTATTCAAAAAGGATTAAAGTTTGTTAAGGAAAATGAACCTAAGGTAGTTGCTGAGACTATTGTATCTTTCTTTCCTGATACTTCAATTGATGATTTAACTACAATGGTAAAGAGATATAAAGAATCTGATGCATGGAGAGATACTATTGCTATTGATGAAGATGAATGGAAACATATTCAAGATATTATGAAGGCTTCTGGAGAACTTGATGAGTATGTTTCGTATGATAAACTGATTTACGATGAATACTTTAGTGAATTCAGATAATATATTGGAGATAAGTAATTTATCAAAGGTATATCATACAAATAAAAGTGAAATATCTGCAATTGATAATTTGAATTTAAATATTAAGGATGGTGAGTTTGTTGCAATAGTAGGTCCATCTGGATGTGGTAAGACGACACTTCTTTCAATCTTGTGTGGACTTGAGGATAAGTCTTCTGGTGAGATATTATATTCTAAAGATGAACTTAGAATGGGATATATGCTTCAGAATGATACTTTGTTTCCTTGGCTTAATATATTAGATAATTGCCTTCTGGGGGTTAAGATTAAGAAAGAAGTTACTAAGGAAAATATTGATAGAGTTAAAACTCTTTTGGAAACTTATGGTTTATCTGACTTTGCTTATAAGTATCCAAGAAATTTATCTGGTGGTATGAGACAAAGAGTAGCTTTAATTAGAACACTTGCTATTAATCCAGATATACTTCTCCTTGATGAACCTTTTAGTGCTTTGGATTATCAAACAAGACTTGCTGTATCTGATGATGTCTGGAAGATTATTAAAAAAGAGAAGAAGACTACAATTATGATAACGCATGATGTGGCGGAGGCTATTTCAATGGCTGATAGGGTGGTTGTGTTATCTAATAGACCAGCAAAGGTTAAGAGTATTTATAATATTGAAATGATGAATAAGAGTACTCCTATTGGTAATAGAAATAAAGAAGAATTTAAAGATTATTATGATAAGATATGGAAGGATATTGATTTCCATGTATAGTGATGAACATAAAAGATTTATAAGAAAAAAGAAAATTACAAGTATACTAGTACATCTTGTGCAAATACTACTTATTGTAAGCCTTATAGTTATTTGGGAATTACTTGCTAAGTATGAGGTTATTAATACTTTTATTAGTTCTTCTCCTAGTAGGATTGTTAATACAATTATTAAATTATATAATGATGGTAATTTGTTTAATCATATATGGACTACGATATATGAAACTCTTATTAGCTTTGGTATTGGTACTTTGATTGGTATAGCTGTAGCTATTGTATTATGGTATTCTAACTTTCTTTATAGAATATTTGATCCTTATTTAACTATTATTAATAGTCTACCTAAGGTGGCTATTGGTCCAATTATTATTATTTATTTTGGCGCTAATATTAAATCTATTATTATTATGGCTCTTTTGATATCTGTTATTGTTACGATTATTACAGTATATAATGGTTTTATTTCTACAGACCAAAATAGAATTAATCTACTAAAGTCCTTTAAGGCCTCAAAAAGGCAAATATTTAGGTATGTTATTTTACCTAGTAGTTATCCTACAATAATTAGTAGTCTTAAGATTAATATTAGTATGACACTTATTGGTGTTATAATGGGAGAATTTTTGGTATCTAAAGAGGGTATTGGTTATTTGATTACTTATGGCTCACAAGTATTTAATTTGAATTTGGTTATGTCAGGTATTGTTATTTTGTTAATAGTTTCTTATCTTATGTATCTGATTGTTAGTTATATAGAAAAAATACTAATCAAAAACGATTAGTATTTTTATGGTTTATATAAATGGTGCGCCCAGTAGGAGTCGAACCCACAGCCTTTTGGTCCGTAGCCAAACGCTCTATCCAGTTGAGCTATGGGCGCATTATTTGCATTGACATATTAAATTATATACTAAAAGCATGTTTTTTTCAATAAATTTGATAAAAATATTAAAAAAAATATAAAAAATGGTTGTCAAACCGGTAAAAATGTTATATAATTAACTAGTCAACAGCAAATTATGCCTGAGTGGCGGAATAGGTAGACGCACAGGACTTAAAATCCTGCGAGATTTAACCCTCGTGTCGGTTCAAGTCCGACCTCAGGCACCATATATGTTGGAGGAATACCCAAGTCCGGTTGAAGGGATCGGTCTTGAAAACCGAGAGGTCGTGAAAGCGGCGCAGGGGTTCGAATCCCTTTTCCTCCGCCATAGTTGTTTATGTTATCGCGGGATGGAGCAGCTCGGTAGCTCGCTGGGCTCATAACCCAGAGGTCGTAGGTTCAAATCCTTCTCCCGCAACCAACGGTTCCGTGGTGTAGTGGTTATCACGTTTGCCTGTCACGCAAAAGATCGCGGGTTCAACTCCCGTCGGAACCGCCATTTATTTTGGCTTCATAGCTCAGTCGGTAGAGCAGAGGACTGAAAATCCTTGTGTCGCTGGTTCAATTCCCGCTGGAGCCACCAGTGTAACGATTAATACTCTAACTTTAATAGGTTAGGGTTTTTATTATTTAATTAGGTACATTTTAGATACATATTTTTAAGGTTCTTTGTTATTTTTGCTTTTACTTATTATTTGACAAGGAACATTTATTATTGGAATCTTTAGTTTGACAGCAAAAATGAGCAAAACCATATAATATAAAGCATTGCTCATTTTTTCGTTGTTGTGATTTTTTGATTATTTTATGTATTTTGATTAGATTGGTTCCAGCAATTCTAGTCTTTTATTAGTAGTCTAATTTTATATTAGATAAGGACCTTTCATTTTGTGTATTATAACTGAAGCCGTAAGGGCTACCATCTTCCATAAATATATCATAAGATTTTTTATTTTTGTTTTGTATCTATTTGTTTTATTGAGTTAGTATTTAATTCTTCTAAATTTTTATTATTTTCCAAAATCTCTAATTGTTGTATAGCAACTTTATTTAATTTTTCTATTCTTATAGATTGTGGAATATTATCATTAATCATTATAGCATTTAAGTTCTCTATATTGCAAAGCACTAATAATTGTCTAATATCGGCATAATCTCTTTGATTACCTTTTAAGTTTGGATTTTTTTCTTTCCATTCTTTAGCAGTCATTCCAAATAAGGCAACATTTAATAAATCTGCTTCGGTTGGATATATGAGCTTTTTTTGAAAATCTGTAACTAAATTAGGAATAATTGAATTTTTAATTGCGTCTGTATGTATTCTATAATTTGCCTTAGATAATACTCTACTTGCATTCCACTCAATTTTTTCTTGATACGCTTCATTTCTTTTTAATCTTTCAAATTCTTTGATTAAATATAATTTAAACTCGGGACTTAGCCAACTTGCAAATTCTAATGCAATATCAGAGTGAGCAAATGTGCCACCATTGTTACCTGATTTTGATATAATACCAATTGCATTAGTTTCTTTAATCCATTTTTGTGGAGATATTTTAAACTTATTACTACCAGCTTCATTTTTAAACGTGTCGAATTCGACACCTTTGAAATTTTCGTTATTAAGTTTTTCCCATAATCCTAGATAAGAAATAACATCTTTATTTCTCATCCAGTTTTGTATTGGATATCTAGGATCATCTTCATCAGCATATCTTGCCAAATCGGTTAATGAGATATATTCCTCGTTTCCAATTCTCATAACATTTATTTTATTATTATTAACATTCATTTCAGTTTTAATTAAATTATCTTTCATTCTTTCACTTCCTTTATTTCTATATTTTAAAATGTTCTGTTCCAGCAGTTCTAGTCTTTTTTTATTTAACCTTTCGATTTCTTTGAAAGTTGAAATAATTATTTACTTTCAATTTTTTTCGATTCTTCTTTTTCAATTTCTTTAATTGATTTTTTAGGTGTTGGTAATTTTTCAGGTGTGGTACCACCAACCTTAATGATAGTATTTCTTATTGCTTGCCCTACCATATGATGAGTATTACAAGCGTTTTTTTCTCCAGTAATATTATTGTTTTTAATTACTTCATCTGTTTGAGTAATTCTAAATAAATTTGCTGCTAATTCATTGCTACCCATATGATCTAGTATTTCTTCTTTATCAGGGTCAATGCCTTTTCTTTTTGCAATGTCTTTTGCTGTTTCTCCACCATATAGTCCTTTATAACCATAGTCATTAAACTTTGCATAATTATTTACACCTGCTTTTTTTGCAGTATCAAATAAGTATTTATTTTTGTTTTTAATATTTATTCGTGTATATAGTCTTTTTTCGTCTTCGTTTAGTTTATTATATTCTTCTTGTGTTAATTCCATTTTTCTTGTTTGAACAGCAAAATAAGTTTGACCCAACGTGACAGACTTATGTCTTGCTGGGCTTGCATTTTGTACTATCAAATAACAAGCGTATCTACTTAATTTATAATCTATTACTTCTTTAGTAGCACCATTGGGCATTTCGATCGTTTTCCCCTTAACGGGAAAATGTTCTTCTACATTAAAACCGCTCAAATTACAGCTTATTTTTGCTTTGCTTTAGTAAAGTGTTCCCATTTTGAATATTCTAAAGCACTCATTAATTCTCTTGCTTCCCAATATTCATTTCCTAATTCATCAATATGTTTAATTTCTTCAAATGTTTTATCTTTATATTCTTCTAATTCATTCTTCTCTTTAACTTCTGTATCCATTTCATGCTTCCTTTCTATATTTTAAAAATACCTGTAGTTCTAGTCTATTTTTGTTTTTTAACATTAATAAATATTCACAAATTACATTCTATTAAAATGTACTTCAATCAATATTATATACAATATTTTACCAAAGTCAATTATTTTGCTTAAATAATAGTTTGTTTTATTTTGCTAAATTATTAACTTTTGACTATTTACTTATGGCATTATACACAAGAAAGTAAAGAGTATTTATTTTGGTGATTGTAATCTTTGCACTATATATTTATGGCTTATATATGATAGACATTATTTTTAGACTACAGGCTAAAAATAACACTCTAAGACCATAGACTTAGAGTGAACATAAAAAAATAGAGTATATAAACTATACTCTACTATAGAATTCTACAATTAGTGATTCATTGATTTCAGCGTTTAATTCGCTTCTTTCAGGATATCTAACATATGTAGCAGTTCTTTTTGCTTCATCATAATTAATAAAGTCAACTCTTTTAATCTTATTAGCTAATGCTATTTCAATTCCTTTGTGATCTGCAGAATTTTCTTTTATAGCAATAACATCTCCTGGTTTAACTCTGTAAGATGGAATATCAACTTTCTTACCATTTACAGTGATATGACCATGGTTAACTAATTGTCTTGCTCCTCTTCTAGTAGTAGCAAATCCAGCTCTATAAACTAGGTTATCTAATCTACTTTCTAGTAAGATAAGTAAGTTTTCACCATGAACACCTTTCATTTTTGCAGAGTCATTTACTAATTTTTTGAATTGTTTTTCAGAAATACCATACATAAATCTAACTTTTTGTTTTTCATTTAATTGAATAGCATAGTTAGAAGGTTTTCTTTTTTTGTCTTTACCATGTTGTCCTGGACCATAAGGTCTCTTTGCAATATCTTTACCATTTTCAAGTATTGAGAATGATACTCTTCTTGCTTGTTTGTTATTTGGGCCTGTATATCTAGCCATTTTTCTTTCCTCCTTCTCTTAGAAGGCATACTATATTTTAATAGGGTGTCTTTAGCATACTTTCGCTATGCAGCCTTAGTTACTTATAAATGACACATTACTAAAATAGATAGTATCCGCTGCTAAGCAATAATATTATATAATTAATGATATGGTAAGTCAAGGAAAACTTGCTAGTTTTGTTTATAATTTGATATCAAAAAGTGTAAAAAAAGTGTAAAGTAGTTAAAAAATGTCGAAATGTGTGCTATACTTGATATGATGATGATAGAAAGGGAAAGCTATCATTAAATTAGGAGGTGTTTATTAAGGGGGAAATTTCATTACAATTTTACAAAATAATTATATAAAATAAAACAAGAAAGGATGAATATGATGAAAAAGAAATTAATGAAAATGACTAAGATATTTTTAGTTTTAACTTTAATATTTTCACAATTATCTTCAGTTACTAAAGTTTTAGCAGATGAGATAACTGGTAATGATACTGAAATTAAAGATGAAACTAAAGAACTAGTGGTTAATGGATATTTAATGAATACATTTGATGATTCTATAATAGATGAAACTGAAAATGATGGTGTATTTGAATATAACGTTACCGCTGGTAAATATAGACAGATATTAACTATATCTGGCGATAAAATAGATGATACTAAGAGTTATAGTGTCAAAGTAAATGATAATGATAGTGTTGTTATGACTGGCGAGGAACTTAAGAATGCTACTACAGAGGGTAGTGAGATAGACTTAACTAATTCATATAATACTATTATAGAATATACTGATAAGATTGTTATTACTGAGGTTAGTGAAGAGACTGAAACCGAAGCTTTAACTTTAGAATATAAGGCTAAAATTACTTATGAAGTAGAAGGTAATAGCTTTGATGAGGCTTTAAATGCTCTTTACGAGGAATATGTATTTGAAAATGGTAACTTTATAGTTAATGCTAAGGAATTGCCTTTATTACCTACTGTTCCTACTATGGAATACTTATATAGTTTATTAAATGAAAATAATGGTATTAAACTTGAAGTGTTTGATAGAGATAATAATCTTGTTACATTAGAAGAAGAAACACCTGTAGAAGGAGAAATTTCTAACAATGGAGAAACACCCGTAGAGGGAGATATTTCCGGCGAGGATACTCCAGTTAGTGAAACTCTTATTAAGAATGGATATACTTTAAAATTTACTAAAGGTTTAAGTGAAGCAATTTATAAAGTATATGTAATGGGAGATATTACTGATGATAGTATTTTTAGTGCCGATGATATGATACCTACAATGGAAGGATACCTTAATGGTGAAATGATTCCTACAATGGACTTATATCTTACTAGTCATGAGACTGAAGGAAAAGATGAATATGAGGAAGATCCATTTGGAACTATTACTATTGAAGATATTATGACTATTAATGGATATTTAAATCATTCTGAAAAAGAAAGAGAAAATACTGATTTAAATCTAGTATTTGGTAGTGATACTGATGAATTATATGTTGGCGATACTTTCAAAGTTAGTCTAGTTGTTAATTCTACAGATTTAGAAGACTATATCAATGGTATTGATGGTTTAGTTACTTATAGTGATAATCTTAAACTAATGAATGTACTATTTAATGAGAATTTAATTGGTACTTATAATGAAGATGGTAGATTTGTAGGAGCAGGTACTGAGCTTACAAATGGTACTACTGTTATAACATTTGAATTTATGGCTATTAATGATGGTGAAGGTACAGTTACTTTAAATGGTAGTGTTGCTAATGATATGATTATTAATGAATTTGAAGAAGTTAGTACTAGTGTTAATATTACTAGAAAGAGTTCAATTAATAATTTATATTCACTAAATGCTAGTGTTGGTACATTTGATACTTCATTTGATAAAGATGTTACTGTATATACTTTAACTGTTCCATATGGTACTAAAGAAGTTATATTATCTGGTTCTTTAGAGGATACTTTATCAACAGTGGATGGTTTATTTAAATATGAACTTACTGAAGATAAGACTACCGCGATTATAACTGTAACTGCTGAAGATGGTAGTACTAAGGTTTATACTGTATATATAATAAAAGAAAAACCACCAGTAGTTCCTACACCAGTAGTATACTATTATTCTTCAAATAATTATTTAAAAACACTTGAGGCTAAGGGTTATGAAATTAAATTTGATAGAGATACTTTAGAGTATGAACTAAATGTTAATAATGATGTTAAATCTTTAGATATTACTGCTATTGCAGAAGACTCTAGATCTAGAGTGGAAATTACTGGTAATGAAAACTTTAAAACTGGTAAAAATACTGTTATTATTTCTGTTAAAGCAGAAAATGGTGATGTTAGAGAGTACAAGTTAATTGTAAATAGAAAGAATACTGCTACTACTACTTTAACTGAAGAAGAAGAATCTGGTAGCACTGCTGAAAAGGTTGTTATTATAATACTTATAGTACTTGTAGTATTAGGACTTCTATATCTTATCTTTAAAAAAGATGATGATGCTACTCCTACTGTTAAACCTGAAAATAAGAAAAATAATACAAAAAATAATAGTAAGAAATAAATAAAGAAAAAGAAAGAAATATCTTTCTTTTTTTTCTTTTTTTTGCTATAATGAAATAGATAATAGGGAGAGTGTCTATATGAATAGAAAGGGTCAAGCTTTAGTAGAATTTGTTTTGATATTACCAGTATTTATATTGATATTGTTTGCTATTGTTGATTTTGGTACTATTTTAAGTAAAAAAAATGAACTAGAAAATGATAGTATGGATATTGTTTCACTTGTTAAGAATGGTACTACTATAGAGGATATTAATAAGAAATATACTGATTTAGATATAACTATGAAAGAGGATAATCAATATACTAATATAACTATTACTGAGAATGTTAAAGTTATAACTCCAGGACTTAATTTGATACTTGGTAATCCATATAAGATTACTGTAGAAAGGGTAATACCTAATGTTAATACTTAATAATAAGGGTCAAAGTTTAGTCCTATTCGTAGTTATTATGCCAATTATATTACTTATGTTTGTACTTGTATATGATATTGGTAATGCCATGTATGAAAAGAATAAACTTTCTAATGTTAGTTATATGGTAATAGATTATGCTCTTGATAATATGGATAAAGTTGATGAGAATGATTTAATTGATTTGATAGATAAAAATACTAATAATCTTAGTAGTGTATCTGTACTTATAGATAATGGTAAGGTTAATGTAACTCTTACTAAAACTATAAAGGGAACTTTTGGTAAAGTATTTAATTTTGATTTGATTGAGGCTAAAAGTGAATATACTGGTTATATGGATAATGGTAATAAAAGAATAGAGAAGGTAGGTTGATACTATGAATGGTAAAATAATAAGTGTATCTTCAGTAAAGGGTGGAGTTGGTAAGACAACAATACTTCTTAATCTAGCGGGTATTTATTGTGAACTTGGTAAAAGAGTATTAATTATTGATATGGATTTGTTTTCTGGTGGTATAGCGATATCTCTTGATATTAAGAATACTAAGGATATATTTATGTTAGTGGATAGTATGGCTAATAATAGATTTACGGAACTTAGTAAGTATGTTACTTCTTATAATTCTAATATTGATGTATTAGCTGCTCCTAGAGACCCTAGAGAGGCAATGAAAGTTGATAGTAGGTATATTCCTCTTATATTTGATGCTGCTAAAAAGGAATATGATGTAGTACTTGTGGATACTTCTCATGTACTTAATGATATTAATTTGACTATTCTTGATTATTCTTATATGTCTTTATTTATTGTTACTAATGATTTAGTAGATTTAAAGAATATGAAGAGTTTACTTAGTGTCTTTATTGATACTGATAAGAAGAATTATTTAATTTGTTTAAATAGTTCTAGAGATACTGGTAGGGATTATATGAGTATGTATGATATTAGGGCTACGATAGATAGTAATATTGATTATACTATATCTAGTAATTATTATATAAAGAATATTGATAAGTATGTTATGAGTGGTGAGATACTTACTTTGAATAAGAAGATTAATACTTTTCATCCTAAAGATGTTGCTAATATGAAGAAGATGGCACTTGATTTGATTGATGATAGACATATTAAGGAGGGAAAGTAGAATGGCTAAGAAGACACTTACTGAGGCTTTTGATGTTAAGCCTAAAGAAACTCCTAAAAATGGTTTAAAAGATTATGATATATTTGGTGATAAGGGACTACTTGATAGTCTTAGAACGAAGATAGTTCAGAACTTAATTGAAGAGAATATTCCTGATGATGGTTTACTTGAGGATTATATTAATAATGAAATTGATAATACTTTAAGTGGATATGATTTGGGTACTTTAGAGAGAGGACATATTTTTAATTTAATTCAGAATGAAATAATGGGATATGGTCCTATTACTCCTTTGTTACAAGATAATGCTATTACTGAGATAATGGTAAATGCTCCTAATGAGATATATGTAGAAATAGATGGTAAGATAGCTAAGGATGAAACAGTATCGTTTATTAATGATAAGCATATTATTAGAACTATTCAGAGGATAGTACAACCTCTTGGTAGAACTATTGATGCTGCTAATCCGATGGTTGATGCTAGACTTAGAGATGGTTCAAGACTTAATGCAGTTATTCCACCACTTAGTTTGAAAGGACCTGTTCTTACGATAAGAAAGTTTAATAAGAAATTAGAATCTATTGATGATTTATTAAGAGGTGGTTCTCTTACTGTTAATATGGCAAGATTTCTTGAGGCTGCTGTTCAAGCTAAACTTAATATTATTATATCTGGTGGTACTGGTACTGGTAAAACGACACTTCTTAATATATTATCTGGTTTTCTAGGAGAAGATGAGAGAATTATTACTATTGAGGATGCGGCAGAACTTAAACTTCATCAGAAACATGTTATTTCGTTAGAAACAAGGCTTATTAATTATGAGGGTGAAGGAGAGGTTACTATTAGAGATTTGGTTAGAAACTCTCTTAGAATGAGACCAGATCGTATTATAGTAGGTGAAGTAAGAGGTAAAGAGGCTTTTGATATGATGCAGGCTATGAATACTGGTCATGAGGGCTCTCTTACTACATTACATGCTAATAATTCTGTTGATACAATTAATAGACTTGAGACAATGATTTTAATGAATGAGATGGAAATACCAGTATCTGCGGTTAGAGGATATATTGCTAATGCTATTGATTTAATTGTTCAAATAGATAGATTATCTGATGGTAAAAGAAAGATTACTTCTATTAGTGAGATAGATGGTATGAAAGATGGAGATATTGTTCTTAAAGAGATATTTTCATTTAAGCAGGTTGGAGTGGCTAATGATGGAAGTGTAATGGGAGAGTTTGGTGTTTATAAGAGAAAACCTAGAGTTTATGATAAAATTACAAGAAAAGGTATAGATATTAAAGATATTTTTAACTAAAGAAGAAAGGGATGATAATTATGGAAACAATGTTTATTTTACAGGGTATTTTACTTGTTATACTTTTGATAATTATCATTATTTTATTTAGAAATGTACTAGGAGATAAGAAGGCGGCGAGAATTAAGTATTATTCTTTGGAGCCTATTAAGAGAGAAGAATTATCTTTTAGTGATAAATTTGTTAGTGGATATATATCTTTTGTTGGTAGATTTAGGAAAATTGTTAAGAAGAGTAATTATTTTACTAAGAGAAGTAAGAAGTATGAAAGATATATTAAATATAAAGATAGAGATAGAATACAGACTGTTGATTTTATTACTAATAAGTTTATTATATCGATAGTATTTATTATTTTAACTACTATATCACAAATATTTACTACTAATTATTTCTCTTTATTTGGATATATTATTAATTATTTTATTGGATATTATTTGCTTGATATATTGTTATTTTTGAATTATAAGAGAAAGACTAGAAATATAGAGAATGATTTACTTAGAGCAATAATTATTATGAATAATTGTTTTAAGGCTGGTAAGAGTACACTTCAGGCATTACAGACTGCTAGCGAAGAGCTTCCTTATCCTCTTGGAGATGAGTTTAAAAAGATGTATTTGGATATGAAATATGGATTATCTGTTGATACTGTTTTTGAAAGATTTGCTAGAAGAGTTAAACTACAGGAGGCTGTTTATGTTTCTTCATCTCTTACTGTTCTTAATAAGACTGGTGGTAATATAGTAGAGGTATTTTCTTCTATTGAGAGAACTTTATTTGATAAGAAGAAGTTAAAGGAAGAAATGAAGAATATTAGTTCTGCTCCTAAGATTGTAGTTATTATACTTAGTATTGTACCAGTACTATTTATAGGGGTTGTTTACTTACTTAATCCAACATACTTTAATCCTTTATTTAGTTCTACTCTTGGATATATTATTATTGCTATTATTGTGATTATGTTTATTATATATTTGATAACTTTATTAAGAACACTAAAGGTGGATGAGTAATATGAAGAAGAAAATGAAAAAGAAGAATGATAATTCTTTAAGAAGTTTATATAGTAAGAAAGTACTTAATAAAATTGATGAAAAGATTAATTTACTTGGAGTATCTTCAAGAGTTAGTACTTTGACTTTTTTGAATATTAGATTAATTACGATGATAGTTTTGGGAATAGTTGTATTTGTTTCTTTTGACTATGGTTATGTTTATGTACCATTTGTAATGATAATTTATTATATTTTATTTGAGAAGATATTTTTGAATAGAAAAATTAAGAAGAGAACGGAGAAACTTAATAGTGAAGCTATATATTTCTTTGAGGTTTTGACTTTGTCTCTTCAGACTGGGAGAAACTTGAATGAGGCTATATCTGTTACTATTAATAGTGTTGATGGAGAGTTGTCTTTGGAGTTTAAAGAGGCTATAAGACAAACTAGATTTGGTAAGAGCTTGAATGAGAGTTTAAATGATATTCAGAAGTTTATACCTTCGGATAGTATTAATAATATTATTTTATCTCTTACTCAGTCTAATATGTATGGTAGTAGTATTATTGATACTATGCATAGTCAGATTGATTATTTGAGACAAAGAAGAATATTAGAGGTTAAAGCTAAGATTAGTAAGGTACCTATTAAGATAAGTGTTATATCAGTATTTTTCTTTATACCACTTATATTACTTATTATATTAGGACCGGTAATACTTGGTTATATTGGTTAATATATTTAAATATATCTTGACTGTGAGAGAAAATAATAGTATTATATAAAAAGAAAATTATGAGGAGGAATATTTATGTCAGGACATAGTAAATGGTCTACGATTAAGAGAAAAAAAGGGGCAATTGATAGTGAAAGAAGTAAGGTTTTTCAGAAACTTGCTAAAGAACTTTATGTAGCTGCAAAGAGTGGTGATCCTAATCCTGAAAATAATCCTGGACTAAGAATGGTTATAGAAAAAGCTAAGGGTGAGAATATGCCTAAGGCTAATATTGAGTCTGCGATTAATAAGGCTAAGAATGCTGGTAATGGTGAGAATTATGAATCTGTTAGATATGAGGGATATGGTCCTTCTGGTGTGGCTATTATGATTGATTGTCTTACTGATAATAAGAATAGAACTGCTGGATTTGTAAGAAGTACTTTAACCAAAAGAGGGGGTAATTTAGGTACTGACGGTTCTGTTAGTTATTTGTTTGAAAGAAAAGGTGTTTTAGTACTTGAAAAGGTATATGATGAAGATAAACTTATGGAAGATATTCTTTCTTTAGATATACTTGATTTTATTACTGAAGATGATAGTTATGTTATTTATACTGATTCTAATAGTTTTATAGAGGTTAAAGATGCTTTAACTAATATGGGCTATGATAAGTTTATTGTTAGTGAAGTTACTTTTGTACCGAATAATTATATGGAACTTGATGAAGAGAGTACTGAGAAGGTTATTAATTTGATTGATGCTTTGAATGATTTGGATGATGTTCAGAATGTATATCATAATTTAGATATTTAATTTATTTATTATTAGCACTCTAAGCCTAAGGCCTTAGAGTGTTCTTTTGAGTCTTAGGTCTCAAAAGAATATATCTACATATCTATTATATATAAGCCAAATATA
>OLSN01001568.1_pt1 | contig 19066 bp, 29 predicted proteins | sample 1672411 | NCBI WGS metagenome assembly OLSN01 (sample SAMEA3136683, study PRJEB25190) | human gut metagenome | biome: human gut; feature: human-associated habitat; material: faeces | place: Austria | collected 2013 | reverse complement strand
TATGCGCTGTATAAACCTCTGGCGGAAAACGATATTGAACAGGTCAAATCGCTGATGCGGTTTTTCAAGTATACTTACCGCGCTCTGGCGATAGGAACGGCTGCGATCGGGATAGCATTTTACCCGCTGCTTCCATTCTTCCTGAAAGACAATACCGCGCCGGATGCCAATCTCGTGTATTGGCTGTTCCTGCTTGGTTCGGTGTCCTCCTATTTGTGGGTCTATAAAACGACGCTGAACACCTCGGACCAGAATAAGTATCTTTATACCATCGCAAGCACCATTGCGCAGATCGTGGTGCTGGTGCTGAAGGTGCTGATACTGTATTTTGCGCAGAATTATATTCTGTACCTTGCTGTTGACATCGGCACGACCATTGTCAAGAACCTGATTTTCTGCCGCATTGTTGACAGGCGGTATCCATATCTGAAGGACAAGAACGTCCGGAAGCTTGACCCCGAAGTCCGCAAGAGCCTGTTTACAAACATCAAGGCGCTTTTTCTGGGGAAGGTGGGCTATATCATTTCCCAGTGTTCCGACAATCTGGTTATTTCCTCGCTGGTCAGCGTGACCGCCGTGGGTATGTACAGCAATTACACGACCCTGATCACTTCTGTTTCCGGGTTTGTGACCACCTTCTCCAGCGGTGTTACAGCCAGCATGGGCAACCTGATCGCAAGCGAAACGAAGGAGCGGGCATACGAAGTGTACAAGCGGGTAGATTTTATCAACTACTGGCTGTATACGTTCACGGCGACCTGCCTGCTGTGTCTGGTAGAGCCGTTCGTCGCGATCTGGCTGGGGCAGGACTTTGTGCTGACAAAGGCCATTTTGATTCTGGCAGTTGCGATATACTATTTCAAGGGGATCAACTCCGGGATCGACATTGCCAAAAACGCGGCCGGGCTGTATTACCCGGACCGGTTTATCCCGATGGCGGAAGCCATTGCAAACATGGTGATCTCTATCGTTCTGGCAAAGCGGTACGGCATTGCCGGTGTTCTGTTTGGCACGCTGGTCAGTTTCCTTGCCCTGTCCTTCTGGGCAAAGCCCTATTTTGTCTGCCGGGACGTATTCGAGGTCTCCTTTGCCAGATACGCTGTCCGGGAGGGGCGGGAGATTGTGGTTTCCGTTCTGGTTGCCGCCGGAACGTGGTATGCGGTTTCACTGGTGTCGCTGGAAAATGTGCTGCTGCGCTTTGGTGTGAAGGCGCTGCTCGCTCTGGCGCTATCCAACGGTCTGCTGCTGTTGGTTTATTTTAAGACGAGCGAATTCCAGTACCTCCGCGGGCTGCTGGAAAGCGCGGCAAACCGTATTGGGAAACGGAAAAAAGCATGAATAAACTTTTTTGGCTGATTTATATACAGCCGCTGCACAGGATCATGATCTTCATGATTCTGGCGGCGGTGCTGTTGGGATATCTGGGGAACAGGGAACAGGGCAGCAGGCGGTGGCGGATACTCAACGCGGCCGTTTTTGCCGGGATCGCGGCGGTGATCTTCTATATGACGGTCTGCGCAAGAGGGGAAGAAACGGCGGAAGCTGTGCTTGTTCCATTTCAGAACTTCCGGGAGGCCAGAGAGCAGCCGGAACTGTACCGGTCGATGCTGATGAATGTTCTGCTGTTTTTCCCCATCGGGCTGTCCCTGCCGTTCGTGCTGGGGAAATGGAAGCTGTCCGTCCCCGTCACGGTCGTGCTGGCGTGCCTTTCTTCGGCGGGAATTGAATATTTGCAGTACCGTTACAGTCTGGGAAGATGCGAGGCGGACGACGTCATCATGAACACGCTGGGAGCGCTGCTGGGCTGCTCGGCCCGGTGGATATCCCACAGTCGGAAAAGGAAATAGACAGACCGTGCTTCTTGGAAGATCCGTTTGGGGAGAACGGTTTCCCTCCTTCGACATATCTTGACTTTTGACAAAAAATGCTTTATACTGTACCCGTGTTTATATATGCATCCGTACCCCGCCGCGCGGGGGCGCGGAACGCTTTTTACAGACAGGGGGGCGAAGGAATGCGCGTACATGGAAATTGCCGGCGGCTGACTGCGGTTCTGCTTTCGCTGACGCTTCTTTGCGGCATCGCCGCTCTCCCTGCCACCGCCGCGTCTGTTGGCGAAGTGGTACGTGCGGGCATTCCGGAAAACGCGGTTCCCGGTGATATCCGGATCACGACCTACGCCGTGCCGAATGAGGCGCAGATGGCGGGTCTGCGGGAGGATGCCGCGCAGAAGACCCCTGACGGATTTGTTTTTTACGGCTGGTACGTAACAGGAGAGGAAGGAAGCTTCGCCATTGCCGACAGCGGGCTTGAAAACTGGCTCTGTGAGATTTACGCCGACGTGGCGCAGGACGAGGATTGCAGACTCGTGCTGCAATACCTGTACATCCCCGCGGAGGTGAAGGCCCCTGCGGAACCGACGGCGGCCGTCGAGGAGACGGCTCCCGCAGTTACCGAGGAAGCAGCTTCGGAGACCACCGGAGAGGACGTTCCGGAGGAGACACAGAGCGAAGAAAAGACGGTCATTTCCACTATTCCGCAGTATTTCCAGAACGACTACCCCTACACCATGTACGGCAGCGGCACCATTGCGACCAGCGGATGCAGCATCGTTTCTCTGGCCATGGTGGCAAGCTACCTGACCGACCATGAATACACCCCCGACGAGCTGGCGCACTATTTCGGCGGACGGGCGATCAATAACATTGCCCGGCTGGAATACGGCAACAAGACGCTTCAGCTTGCCTGTAAGAAGGCAGCGAACTGGCACGTTGTCTACAAGGCACTGCAGGAGGGGCAGGTCGCCATCGTGCTGATGAACCACAACTCCATCTTCACCAATTCCCAGCACTTCATCGTTCTCGCCGGCATCAATGAAAACGGGAAGATCATCGTCAACGACTCCAACCGGGATAATTACGACTTCTGGCAGCTGAAAAAAGGCTTTGAGGAAGGCTTTAACCCGGAAGACATTCTGCTGGGCTACGACGGCGCGTGGATCTACGACAAGAGCGCCATGCCGGAGGAACCTTTCATTTACTACGAGGAGGAACCCGAACGGGGCGAGCCGCGGTACGCCGATATTACGCTGAGCCAGGACGATATCAAGCTCCTGGCGAAGGTCGTCTGGGTGGAAGCCCAGGGCGAATGCGCCGAAGGCCAGCAGGCCGTCGCGGAGGTGGCGCTGAACCGGATCGCCTCCGACAGCTTCCCTGATAACCTCCATGACGTGATCTACGGGCAGGGACAGTTCCGTTCCGTGCCCCGTCTGGACAAGGCGGAACCCTTCCAGGCACAGTACGAGGCCATTGAAAGAGCGATCTACGGCCCCTATATCTTGCCGAAGGAAGTGGTGTATTTCGCCACGAAGCCCACCAACAGCAGCATCTGGGAACAGATCGGCGGACATATCTTCTGCTATGGGAACGACTACATCGCCGCGGCGGAGAAATAAACAGCCCGGAAAATGAAATTTGACCCCCGCCGTGCGGTGTGACCGCGCGGCGGGGGTTTCCTGCGCAATAAAAAAGCCCTGCCGGAAGGCAGGGCGGTTGACAAAATGAAAGATTTGGGATATAGTATGGATACAGGGGTGCTACCAGTAGGACGGCTCCCCCATGCGTTACGAAGAGATAATCGTTACTTTGGAGGGCAGCGGTTATCTCTTCTTGTTATTTGCCTGGAGAACCAGGGCAATGACAGCAGCAATGAGCATGCAGAATTGGAAAATTCCTTCCCATGTAACATCCATACCTGTCACCCCCTCTTGTTTACGATTGGGGGCAAAGAAGCATCACCCCCGAAAAAATCGAGGGGAACCGCCTATCGGGGTACTGGTAGCACCACCGATAGCGTAGCACAAATTTCGACAGATTGCAAAAAAGAGCGGGGCATATCGCGCAGCAATGCGGCGATATGCCCCGCCCGGTTTTTACCGGGATGTCCGCAGACCTTACCGGTCAGCGGATGTCATACACGGACTTGATGGTCAGATTCTGTTCCAGCTCCTCCACGCTGCGGGAGGTCTGCACCGTCACGCGGTAGGGGGCGGGGGTGGTGAGGGCGAAGAAGTTGTCGGACAGAACGCAGTCAAAGTCCCGGAAGTCCAGAAAAACGCCCTTGGCAAATACATCGGCCTGAACGGAAATTTCCGCCCCACCGGGGACGGGGGCGATCCGGACGTCAAACGCCGGCTTGCGCCATTGGAAATGCTTGGCAGGCACCAGCAGTTCCACCTGACGCATAAGGAAGCGGCCCTGCTCATCGTACAGGTCGGCATACAGGAAGGTGTCGTAGGGGTCGCGGCTGTCCACGCGGTAGGTCAGCACATCTCGGGAGGACAGTGCTTCCACCTCCACATCCCGGCGAAGCCCGTCCAGCACGGTCAGATCCCCCCGGCACATGGCCAGATGAATGTGGCCGCGGAAACCGGCACGGGTCTCGTTGGCAATGTTGACGGTGAGCGCCCCGTTTTCCAGAAACAGGCCCATGGCCACGGGGGCGTAGAACTTCCGGGCGGCGTAGTGCAGTGCTTTGTAGCGCCCGAAGCAGTCCACGCTGGACCAGGAGGCCACCGGCCAGCAGTCGTTGAACTGCCAGTAGGTAGAGCCCATGCAGTATCCCCGCTGACGGCGGAAGTGCTCCACGCCGTATTTGATGGCGTCCGCCTGCAGCAGCTGGGACGCATACACCAGATTCTCAAAGGTGGCAGGATACAGGTAATTGTCCGCCAGGTACCGCAGGATCTTCCCGTTGCCGCCCCGGCACTTCTGATGGTTCTCCATGACGCGGGAGAAGCAGTTCAGGTCTTCCTCCCGGGCGAATGTGCGGATGGTCTTCATGGAGGGGAAGCTCTCAAAGCCGTACTCGGAGCAGAAGCGGAAGCGTTTCTGCCGGTAGGTGGTGAAGGGGACGCCGCCGTGCCAGACCTCCCAGTAGTGGGTGTCGCCCTTGGCGGGGTTGTCCGGGTCGTCAAAACCGCCGCCGGAGGAGGGACTGGACGGCCAGTAGTAGGTGTCCGGCGCATAAGTCTCGCACAGCTCCGGCAGCAGATGGCCGTACAGGCGGGTGTAATCGTCCCGCACCAGCTGGTTGTCCCGGGAACCCCAGTTGATGACACCGCTTTCCATCTCGTTGTTGCCGCACAGCAGGGCGAGGGAGGCGTGATGGTGCAGCCGCTTCAGGTTGCAGATGGCTTCCTGCGTGAACTCCTCGGCCATCTCCGACGTCAGATAGATGTTGGCGCAGGCGACCATGAAGTCCTGCCACACCAGCAGGCCGTATTGATCGCACAGCTCGTAGAAGCGGCTGTCGGGGTAGTACCCGCCGCCCCAGACCCGCAGGGTGTTGAAGTTGGCGTCCACAGCCTGACGGACGATGGTTTCCCACCGCTGGTCGGTGATGCGGCTGAGCAAATTGTCCATGGGAACCAGATTCGCGCCCATGGAGAAAATTTTCACGCCGTTCAGCACAAAGCAGAATTCGCTGCCCTTGCCGTCCGCGTCCGGCTCCGTGCTGACGGTGAGGGTGCGCAGGCCGAGCTGCTTGTGGCAGCGGTCGATGACCTCGCCGCCGCAAACCAGCTCTACATCCAGATCATAAAGGGGCTGGTCGCCGTAGCCCCTTGCCCACCACAGCTTCGGGTTATCCACTTGGATAATGCCGTGGCCGTTTTTCAGGAGAACGCGCTTGCCGTCGAAGTCTGCGCAGATCTCGCACCCGGCGTGACATTTGGTGGTCACATCCAGCTCCACCGAGACGCTGCCGTTTTCGTGGTGCTGGCGGACGGCCACGCCGTCGAAGCGGTCCACGTTCCAGCCCTTCAGCTCCACGCCCCGGAAAATGCCCATGTCCGGCAGGGTGGGACCCCAGTCCCAGCCGGATTGGTACATGGCCTTGCGCAGATGGGCGGCGCCGGGGAGGGTGTCGCCGTCGTTCATGTACAGGTAGTGCTTGTGCTGCTGTTGGGCGAAGTAGCGCCGGGGGGACTTGAATTCCAGCCGGAGGGTGTTTTCCCCGGCTGTCAGCAGGGGCTTGACCTCGTAGACGTACTCCCGGTGCATATTTTTGACCTTGCCCAGCAGGGTGCCGTTCAGGTAAATATGGCAGATGGTGTCAAGCCCATGAAATACCAGCTCGATATGTTCCCGCGTGAGCAGAGCGGGCGGGGCGGAGAAAACGGATTCAAAGACGCAGTCCTTTTCGGCCAGATATTGCAGCTCCCGCTCATTTGTGCCGTAGAAGGGGTCGGGGATTTTTCCGTGGTCATAGAGCACGCTGTACATGGTGCAGGGTGCCTGACAGGACAAAGGCCCAAGGTTGTCATAGTACAGTGTCCAATCTTGAATGTTCATGAAGGTTCCTCCAGATTCGGGATTTGCTGTTATTATGGCGCAAAACGGCGAAGGTTTCAAGTCCCAATCTTCCGGGGCGGCCATCGGGGAAGAAAGAAGGTCTGAAACCGCAAAATTCGCAAAAAAAGGATTGCCAAACGGTGCAAAGCATGTTATAATGCTCTGTGTGTCCGGCCGAAGGGCGCCGCGCCAACATTGGGATGTCGCCAAGCGGTAAGGCACCAGACTTTGACTCTGGCATTCGTCGGTTCAAATCCGGCCATCCCAGCCAAATCTGATCCGCTAGCTCAGTTGGCAGAGCAACTGCCTTTTAAGCAGTGGGTCCGGGGTTCGAATCCCCGGCGGGTCACCAAAAATGCCCTGGAATCTGATGATTCTGGGGCGTTTTTATTTGTTTTCCGAACTTTTTGAGGTAGATTTTTTATCTGCGGTTTTCTGTGACTGTAACGTGACTGTAACCGTGATTTTTTGGGCGGCGGCTACCAGCTCTTGGGCGTTGGTGTGGTTGTAGAAATCTACGGTGGTTGCGTAGCTGGCGTGGCCGATGATTTGTTTAAGCTGTTCGGGTTTTATGCCGGATTTGATGGCCAGGGTGGCGAAGGTATGGCGGCAGGAATAGGGGGAGAGGTCGGTGCCGATTTCCTCCATGAGCTGCTTCCAGTCCCGCTTTGCAAAGTTTCGGTATTCTCGGTTGCCGGGGTAGCCGTCTATGAGGCGGGGGCTTCCGGTTTTTTGGGCTTCGGCCAGGAGATTCTGGTAGGCAGGGAGGCCGAGGGGGCTTAGGGGGATGACACGGTTTTTACCGGCTTTGGTTTTGGAGCCGGAGATAAAATAGTTTTCGTGGCAGTTTTCAATCAGGGCTGAAAACAGTTCGTTAGGGCGGCAGCCGGTGGAGATGAGGATGAGGGCTAAGTCGGCGGCGGGAGCTGCGGCGGTTTGGATGGACTGGATCTGTGCTTCGGTAAAGGTTTCCTTGGTGGACTTCTGGGGGGCGGCGACTGTGACGAATTTTGCGTAGTTGGTATGGGCGATCTCCTCCTGGATGGCCCACTGGGAGAGCTGGCTGAACAGTTGGACCACCTTTTCACATGAGGACTTGGAAAGTCCCTCTTGCTCCATGGAATTGATGACGGACTGAAAATCACTGGCACGGAGTTTCCGGAATACCAGGTCGTAGAGGGGTTCACAATGGGCATAGGCAAAGGCATAACCGGCTACGCCGCTTTCGGTGAGGCTGCGGCTATGGGTTGGGAGCCACTTTTCGTAGACCTGGCGGAACGTCATGTTCAGGCTCTCAGAGACGGCGGTATCGGCCAGACGGGCAAGGGCCTGTTCGGCTTCGTAGCGGGTGGCGTAGTAGCCGATGTGCATTCCGGCTTTCTGGGCTTCCCAGGGCTTGGAGCGGGTGCCGGGGTGCTTGTAGACGGTTCCCATGCCGTTGGCCCGCTTGCGGCGTTTGCGCTGGGCTTCCTGTTTTTTTCCACAATAAGGGCAATAGAGGGCATCCGGAGGGATGCCCTTTTTACATTTGATGCAGTTCATATGGTCACCTGCTTCTGAAAACTCTGTAAACACGGAAAAAAGTTTGCAGCAAAATCAATGCGAACAGAACGTAATAGACCAGGGACATGGTTGTCTGAGGGGCCTTGATAACGAAAAAGAGGCCGACAACCCAGGCGATTGGGCAAAGCATAGGCACAAATTGGAAAAGAATGACCAGGAGGAAAAAGGCCCAGGTTGGCAGATTCAGGAACCAGAGGGGGAAAAAGGCGGTGAACAGGCTGTAGACATAGTAGAGGATGAGGCCGAAGACACCGAGGGTGGACATGATTTTCTCTTTCATAGTGGGTTCTCCTTTGATTTGTTTTTATAAGGTACGCAATTTAACGCTGTATCCAGCCCAGGCCGGGGCGGAATAGGTCCAGGGCCAACCAGAGAATCAGGAAGACCACCAGGACGGTGACACAGACGGACAGGAAGGTGATGGTGCGGCGATCCTGGCGGTGGAGCATACTATAGTGGGTTTGCAGCTGGGCAATGTGTCGGTTATAGTCCTCTGTCTGCTGGTGGAGGGCGGCACGGAGGTAGCTGATATAGGCCTCGGAACACTCCACGGGGGGCAGCTGGTCCTGGACGGGTGGGACGTACTGGACGGCGGCTTCAATGTTGTTTATCAGCTGGGCGGTGGGTTCCGTGACCCCGGTGAGGGCCCGGTAGATGGTGGCTTTGGATACCCCGCAGGCATCGGCCACGGTCTGATAGGACATGCCACGCTCCATACGCCTGGCATCCAACTGGGCGATCAACTCCGGAATTTCCATGATTTTACCTCCTGATACAAAATGGTTCGGAAACGAAACGAAATGAAACGGGAAATGCACATCTGGGGATTTACGAAACGCGGGGGGATATGGTAGGGTGAAGGGGCACCGGCAAGGGACACCACTTCCGGCGGCGGCCCAGGCTTCCAGTGGCACGGGGGCCTGGGCTTTTATGTTGTATGCTTATATATTACAGTGTACAAAGAAAGTAGTAAATAGGAAAAAGCAACAAATTTTTATCAAATCATTTTTTGGAGGAAAGAGGACGTGGAAGAACGGCAGAAGATTTTGAGGGAAATCTTACGGGTGATGGAGGGCATGAGCCTGGAGCGGCTGCGGATGCTGCTGATAACGGCATTACAATGGAAATAAGAAGAACCCCCTGCTGAAAACGTGATATGTACCCAGTTTTCTGGACACCGTTATTTGAATTGAACAATTAGTTTCACATCATGGATGCTTCCCGGAATTTTACGGGAGGCATCCATTTTGTTTTGACTTGAATTCTTCTGTTGTTATAGTAATCAATATAGTCCGAGATTGCTTTTGAGAAGGCCTCAAAAGAAGTGTATTCTTTCTCAAACCCATAAAGCATCTCATTTTTGAGTCTTCCAAAGAATGTTTCCATAATGCAATTATCGTAGCAATTCCCTTTTCTGGACATGGATTGAATGATCTTATGTTTTCGAAGTTCACTTCGATAGGCAGCGTGCTGGTATTGCCAGCCCTGATCCGAATGCATAATCAGTCCATTCACAGAGGGAAAGCGTTCAAACGCCTTATGGAGCATATCCTTAATCTGCTCCATATTCGGGCTGAGAGAAAGATTATAAGAGATAATTTCATTGGTATTCATGTCAAGGATTGGAGAAAGGTAGCACTTTCCCCAGGGGAGCGTAAACTGAGACACATCGGTTGTCCATTTTTGCAGGGGCCTGTCTGTGCTGAAGTCCCTGTTGATGATATTGGCGACTACCGTGCCCACTTCACCCCGATAAGAGTGGTATTTCTCCTTGGGACGTTTTCCGGCCAGCCCCAGCCGATTCATAATACGCTGAACCCGCTTATGATTCACCGGGAAACCACGCCGTACAAGTTCCTGATATACTCGTCTTACGCCGTACCTTCCTTTATTTTCTCGGAAGATACTCTCGATTTTAGAGGATATATCCGCATTTCGCTCCTGAATTTTATCTGGTTTTCCAATCTCATAATAATAGGTAGACTTAGACAGCTCCATCGCTGCCAGCAGATATTTCAAGGCATATCCTTCTTCACGGAGTTCTTTGACGAGCGCTGCTTTTTCGCCTTGAGTTGCGCCGCCCATTTTTCTTCTCTCAAGGCGATCTCTTTTTTTATGACGGCGTTCTCCGCTTCCAGATATTCAATCCTTGCCTTGAGCCGTATCATTTCTTCTCGCTCTGACGGTGTCAGTTCAGCTGGTTCTATTTTCTTCTTCATTTGGGGCTCCTTGGGTAGTCGTCCTTTTCGCTTTGCGGCCAATCCCTGATACCCCTCTATTTTATACCTTTTGACCCATCGATGCAACTGACCATTGTTTATCCCCACTGAAAAGGCCGTCTCTTTTATCGACTTTCCTGCCAGAACCTGTGCTACCAATTCATATTTTTGCTCTGCTGTCCATTCCTTGTTCTGATTTTTGTGCTGTAGCGCTTCTGGCCCACACGAATCCTCTATGCGAGTCCAGTTGCGAATCATTTTGCGAAAGTCCTCCCTCTGTATGCCCGCTGGCGTTTCTGGCCATTTCCCTTGTCGATATAACTCGACGCACATCCGCTTGTACTCATAGCTGTATTTCATATAGCAATACCCCCAATACTGGGTGTCCAGTATTGGGGGTACATATCAACGGCAGGGGGTTTTTTCAGGGGTTGAGGTTTGCTGTAAAGGCCTGGAACCATTTGTAAATCTGGGGGTAGGCTTCCGGGGGCAGGGAGGCAAAGGCCTTTACCAGTCTTGCCCGCTCATCATCGGAGACCTGAACATCGGCAAAAATCTTTGCCAGCTGCTCATTCTGGGACAGGGGGAGCTTCATCTCCCCCACCCCGGTACGGAGCCAAATCTCATTGACGCCGTAGACCCGGCAGATGTCGGAGACCGTGCGGTCACTGGGTTCGCGCTGGCCCTTCTCGATTTGCCAGATAAAGTTTTCGGACATTCCAAGCCCTGCGGCGAAGTCTTTTTGTGTTTTTCCGGATGCCTTTCTTGCATCGCGGATGCGTGTTCCAACTGTATCCGTTGGGATCACCTCCTTACAGTCTGATAGTACCACAAAAACCTAACTGTGTCAAGGAAAAATAAAAATTGCTACTTGACAAACCTAGCACAGCGTGGTAATATAGCCTTGCAAGTGAGGGAAACAAGCCTCGCTTATATCAGTCCGGAATGCTTCGGGGGATGCCCAAGGGCACGATTACCAACCGCGAAGGTTCTTAACCTCTGATTCCAACGTTTTAACGCGTTGCTGAAGGGCAGAAACCTGATGTGCATATTTTAAGATTTCGTTATCAGATTCTTCTTGCAAGGATTCCAGAGAACTGCTGAGTTTGGATATCTCCTCATTTAGCTCTTTTTCCTTTTCCTCGTGGTAGTTAATTATTGAATGAAGCCGACTCCACTCTTTTTGATGCGACGACGATTTGGCAATCAGCAGCCAAAACATTGCTGCAAGGATGATCACGAGAACTGTTACAGAATTTGAACTAACACTTTGAAGGGATTTCCCACTTTCTGCTTGAGGTTTTGCTGAAGTTGACGTGGACGGAGACGACCATACGGTGGTTTCCCAGGTGGAGAAGGTGGCCGGGGCGGTGGTGATGGTTGTGGTGTAGATGTCCGAAGATGAGGTTGTGGAGGTGGTTCCTTTGAAGGTATAAGGGCAGTCAAGGATTCCGTCGCCGTCCATGTCGTAGTGCTGATGGGCGCTCATGCCATGGTGCCAATGATATTCCCCGGTGCTCCTATCATAGTGGCCGCCCTGGGAATCGGTACGGCCGGAATGGGCAGAAGCGGGGGTGACACAGAGGACAAGCAAAATCAGAAAAAGAATAAATCTTCGCATAAAATCACTCCTTATGCAAGGATAGCACAGATTTGCGGGTGAAGCAAGAAAAAAGGTATATGGGGAGCATCTGGGATGCATCAATGCAGCTGTAATATGCGGCGGTTCGATTCCGCCGCTCTCCACCATAGGCAGGAGACGGACCTGCCGAACCTCCATGAAAAGCCGCCCCGGGGCGGTAAACCAGGCGGGCAGACGATAAACGAAAGGAGCATTGACATAATGAGCGAAGAAGTCAAGAAAAGCGTAGAGGAAACGGCCCAGGGGCTGAACGAGATCCCCAAGGAGGCAAGAAGCCACGCCGTGAACATGGTGGAGGCCTACGCCCAGGGGCTGGCGGCAGGGGTGGCCCTGGTGGCAAAGAAGGAGGCGAAACAGGATGAATAAGCTGACGGTGACACTCCACGAATGCGAGGACATTTTGCGGTCCTATGGAATCCGGTGCAGTGCCGCCGGGATCGCTGAAGGAATCGAGAGCGGGGCCTATCCCTTTGGGCGTATCAAAAGGGTAGGCCGGAGCGGCAGACGGGACACGGAGATTTTCCGGGTGGACCTGATGAATTGGCTCAGAGAGAAGGGGGCAGAGGTATGAACCAGGAGGAATTGGCCAAGTACCGGGTGCTGGCGGAGCAGAACCGGCGGCTGCGGCGGGAGGTGGACCGGCTGCGGGGGATGCTGGGGCGGGAGACGGAGGAGAGCCGTGCCTTTGACGAGGAAAACCGGGGGATGTTCGCCATCATCAGCCGGCACCATGCGGACAAGGCCACGCAGACGGAAACGTTTTACTTTGGGAACTAAGAAGGCCGCCGCCGGAGAGGCAAGCTCCGGTGACGGCATAGAAAATGAGAACAAGGCTATTATAGCCGAAAAGAAAGGAAATGTCAAATGATCCTGCAAGAAGAGGAACCGTGGCGGGAGGACATGCGCCGACAGGCGAAAGCAGACCGGGGTGCCATCAAGTGCGACTGCTGCGGCGGGGAGATCACCCTGGGAGAGATCAAATACAGTCTGGACGTGGGCAGAACCACGCTGACGGTGTGCGAGAGCTGCAAGGGGGAGCTGGAAAGCTCCGCGGAGATACACGGCTTTGAGGAGGAGCTGGAGGTATGGTAGAGCAGGAAGTGATTCAGGACGCAAGGGTGCGGCCGGAACCCCGGAAGGGGTTAGAGGAAAAAGACCGGGAGGCGGAGTAGATGACCGGTGGATGCACGAAATACGACAAGACCACGGTGACCATCTGGTTTCCAAAGGGGCACATATGCTGCGACCTGTGCCCGCTGCTGGAGACCTACGCACGGCGGCAATGCCGGAGAACCGGGGAGTACATTCTGGACACGCGGGGCGTCGGGTACGAGTGCCCGCTGAGGATTGAGGAGGAAGACGATGAATAACATGGAAGTCTGGAACCAGCTGGCGGCAACTCCGGAGGAAGCCAAGCGGAAGATTTCCGGGGGACGGCTGAACGGATTCACGGACATAAACCCAATGTGGCGGCTGCGGCGGCTGACGGAGGTCTTCGGCCCCTGCGGAATCGGATGGAGCTACAAGGTGGTGAACCAGCGGGAGGTTGCCGGAGCCAACGGAGAGGTTGCGCTGTTCCTGGACGTGGAGCTGCAGGTCAGGGTTGGAGACCAGTGGAGCGCACCTATCCCCGGACTGGGCGGGAATATGCTTGTGGCCAAGGAAAGCGGCGGCCTGCGGACCAACGACGAGGCATACAAGATGGCCCTGTCTGACGCCATAGGGACGGCCTGCAAGGCGCTGGGCATGAGCGAGGACGTTTATATGTCCGGCAAGGGACGGACCGGAAGCAAGTACCAGGAGGCTGCGCCGAGGGCTATGACGGCCAAGGAGGCGGCGGACACGGTGCTGACCATCGGGACCTACAAGGGAAGCACACTGCGGGAGGTCTACAACCAGGACAAGCGGTATCTGAAGGACTTGATGGCGAACCCGGAGACACCCGGACAGGTGCGGGAGGCCATTACGATTATGCTGAGGGCGGCCAATGGTAGTAAGTGATCCCAAGTGGAGCATGGACGCGGACGGGGTAAGGATCTCCTTCAAGGCTCCGAACATCGAGGCGGCGAAGAAGTTGTGTCTGGAGATGGAGCGGGGGAAGGGGTACGACCTGACCGTGAAGAAGCAGAGCGGGAAACGGAGCCTCAGCGCCAACAGCCTGATGTGGGCGGTGCTGGGGGAGATGTGCCAGGAGCTGCGGAAAACCGATCCGAAGGTCACGCCGGACGACCTGTACCGGGGATACATAAAAGATACTGGGAACTACGACGTGGCGGAGGCATGGGAGGACAGCCTGGAGAGCATCCGGAAAATGTGGGAGAGCAACGGGCTGGGCTGGATCGCCGAGGTGGGGGAACCCATCGGGGAGGCGGACGGCATGGTGAAATACACGGTGCGGCTGTGGCACGGCTCCAGCCAGTACGACAGCCGGGAAATGAAGGGGCTGCTGGACAGCATCCTGCAGGACGCGGCGGCGCTGGGCATCTGCTCGGAGAGCACGCAGGCCCTGATGGAGGCGTACCCGGATGGACAATGAGAGAACGTGCTGGCGGTGCGGGGCCAACGGGGCTTTTGATCCTCTGGACCGGCACCACATCTTCCGGGGGAAGAACCGGCGGCTCAGCGAAAAATACGGCCTTGTGGTGTACCTGTGCCACGCCGAATGCCATCTCTACGGGGAATACGCGGTACACAACAACACGGACACCCGGCACGCGCTGGAGGCATGGGGCCAGAAGAAGGCCATGGAAGAGAACAACTGGACCACGGAAGACTTTATCCGCGTTTTTGGGCGGAACTACATTATGGAGGACTGAATATGGAAATTTACAGAATTCTGGTGGACGAATATCCGGAGAGCTGTGCGAAGTGCCCCTTCGCCAAGAGATACGACTGCAAGGGCCTGGAGGGCCGGGGGCGGTGCCTGGGCCTGCCGGAGGAACAGGGGGACGTAGTGCTGTGGTGGTATGCCAAGTACCGGCGGCATGATTGCCCGCTGCTGAAGGTGAAGAAAGCGGGGTGCTGCGAATGCTGAACCACATTGTAATCATGGGAAGGCTTACAAGAGATCCGGAGCTGCGGCGGACCGGCAGCGGAACGGCTGTGGCGGGCTTCAAGGTGGCGGTAGACCGGGATTTCCCCAACAAGGATACCGGGGCGCGGGAAACGGATTTCATCGACTGTGTGGCCTGGAGGGGCACGGGAGAGTTCGTCTCCAAATACTTCCGGAAGGGGAGCATGGCGGTGGTGGCCGGGCGGCTGCAGATCCGGGGCTGGACGGACAAGGACGGCAACAAGCGGCGGACCGCCGAAATCGTGGCGGACAATGTGTACTTTGGGGAGAAGAAGCAGGCCGAGGGAACGAACAGCGACTATGTGCCTCCCCAGCAGAACGACGACTTCGCGCTGTTGGAGGATGAAGACCAGCAGTTACCGTTTTAAGGAGGCAATATGACGCAGTGTGAGAAGATCCTGCGGCATATGCAGGACTATGGGTCCATCACGCAGGCGGAAGCCATGACGGAATACGGCTGCTACCGGCTGGCGGCGCGGATTGCGGACCTGAAAAGAGCCGGATATCCCGTGGACAGCCGGATGGAAAGTGGGGAGAACCGGTACGGCGAGAAGATCAGCTACGCACGGTACAGCCTGAAGGGGGCGTGAAAAATGGCGAGAGACTACACGCCTGTGCCCTTTGAGTTCCTGGAGGAAATGGACGGCCTGTCGGACGAGGAGTACGGCAGGCTGATACGGGGCATGCAGCGCTACTCCATGACCGGAGAGGAGCCGGAGCTGGAAGGCACGGAACGCCTTTTCTGGAAGCGATGCCGGAACACCATCGACCGATACGCCGCCAGCTATGACAACCTGTGCGCCGCCAGAGCGGAGAGCGGGAAAAAAGGAGGCAGACCGAAAAACCAATTGGTTTCTGGTGGAAACCAAAATAACCAAATGGTTTCCTGTGAAAAGCAAAATAACCTATTGGTTTCCGGAGAAAGCAAAGAAAAGCAAAATAACCTATCCGAAACCAAAACCGAAACCAAAACCAATACCGAAACCAATATCCCCCCAAAGCCCCCCAAGGGGCGGACGGACGCGGAATTCGCGGAGTTTTGGAACGCCTACCCGACGAAAGTTGGCAAACAGCCTGCTAGGAAAGCTTTTGACAAGGTGAAAGTGCCTGTCAAGACACTTGTGGATGCCATTGAGCGCCAGAAGTGCAGCAGCCAATGGAGTAAGGACGGCGGCCAGTATATCCCAAATCCGGCTACCTGGCTGAATCAGCAGCGGTGGGAGGACATACTGCCGGAGGCGGAGAAGCCTTCCGGGATGGACACAGACCCGGATCAGATCGCTGCGATAAGGCGTATGCTTCGGGAGGATGATGGGAAGGGAGACGGCTGATATGGGAACGAACTGGAACGACAAGGACGCCGGATGCCCCTACTTTCTGGGCACGGACGGGGGAAAACGGATCACCTGCCAGGGGGTTGACGGGTACTCGGACCTGATATGGAAATACCGGTCAGCAAAGCACAGAGAGCTGCAATTCCGGGAATTCTGCTGCAAAAAATATGAATATTGCGAGGTTTACAGAATGCTGGACGAAATGGAGGCGGAAAAATGAACCGCGTTGTAGAACAGCTTACGCCAAACCCAGTAACCCACGAGCATGGAGAAAATGGGTGCTGCCCAGACCCCAGGGCATGGGAAATGGAGATGATGCACCAGGTATGGGCCGCCGGACTCCACGATGCGGCAAATTGCTTTCAGGATGCGCTTAAAAAGCTTGAATCTCAGCGAAAAGTGAAGCCAAAAACAAACGGCGACAGCTTCCGGACAATGACGGATGAGAAACTGGCGGAGAAAGCGAGCAAGATGACCTTTTGCGGTGCTTGCCCGGTTCCGGGCTGCGACGCCTTTTTGGGCATGGACCAGTGCAGGGATGCGTGGCTTGCATGGCTCCGCTCCCCGGTGGAGGAAAGCCATGAATGATTTGGAGCAAATGGCCATCGAACGCCTGAAAGCCGCCTCTGACATGTCGCTCACGGCGTATCAGCAGCCCCTTGTGATCTGCATTTCCGGTGGAAAGGACAGTGGCGTTATCACGGAGCTTGCCATTCGGGCGGGAATCCCCTGCGAGTTCCAGCACAACCACACCACGGCGGATGCCCCGGAGACGGTGCGGTTTGTGCGGAGCGAATTCAAACGGTTGGAAGAAAAGGGCTACAAATGCACAGTGAATATGCCGATTTACAAGGGGCAGAGAACATCCATGTGGAGCTTGATTCCTCAAAAGCTGATGCCGCCTACCCGGCTTCTTCGCTACTGCTGCTCTATCCTCAAAGAAACAGGCGGTGCGGGACGGTTCATTTGCACCGGAGTTCGCTGGGCTGAATCTGCATCCCGGAAAAACAACCATGGAATCTACGAAAAACTGGGTGCAACTAAGGATAAAAAAATCATCCTTGCCAACGATAATGATGAAAAACGAATGCTTTTTGAAAACTGCCGTTTGAAAGCAAAGCGAGTGGTAAATCCCATTATTGACTGGAAAGACGAGGATGTGTACAGTTTTTTGGAGGACGCAAAAGCCCCAATGAATCCCCTTTACGCAGAAGGACAATGCCGTGTCGGCTGCATCGGATGCCCGCTGGCGAAAAGAAAAGGCCGTGAAGTGGAATTTGCCAGGTGGCCAAAGTACAAGCAGCTCTATCTGAACGCCTTTGACCGGATGCTGGCAGAACGCAAGCTGCGTGGAAAGGAATCAACCTGGGACAGCGCAGAAGATGTTTTCCGCTGGTGGATGGAGTACGATATTCTTCCGGGGCAAACCAGCATAGAGGACTATTTGGAGATGATGAGCGAATGAAAGTTTTAATCGCCTGCGAAGAATCCCAGACCGTCTGCAAGGCGTTCCGGGAGCGCGGGCATGAGGCCTATTCCTGCGATATCCAGGAGCCGTCCGGCGGGCACCCGGAGTGGCACATACTGGGGGATGCCCTGAAAGCCATCAAGGGCGGAACGATTACCACCATGGACGGACAGACGCATGATATTGGGCGGTGGGATTTGCTGATTGCGCATCCGCCGTGTACATATCTCACTGCGGCCAGTGCTGTACGGCTCTTTAACCCCGACCACAGCGTTAAAGACTGGGAGCGGGAACTAAAGGGGTGGGCCGCAAGGCGTTTTTTCTTGCAGATCCTTTATTCTGGAGTAGAACATATTGCCATTGAAAATCCATGCCCTCTTAGTTATTTTCAGCTGCCCAAATACAGCCAGATTATAGAGCCATATATGTTTGGCGACCCGTGGAAAAAGCGGACCTGCCTCTGGCTGGTAAATTTGCCACCCCTGGAACCATCGAATGTGGTGGAACCGTTGGGGCTCTGGGTCGGGAGCACATCTGGCAGGAACGCGGGAACCGGGAGAATCAAGAGCGGATATGTGCTTGCTTCCCACAGGGATCAGAAAACACGCTCCAAAACCTTCTCCGGTATCGCCGATGCTATGGCAGAACAGTGGGGAATTTTCTAAAGGGGTCGATTTCGACCCGGTTAGGCCCGGAAGCGGGCGGAAAGGATGAAACATGAAAACATACACAGAAGCGCAGTTGAATGAAATTCTGCGCAACCATAAGCATTGGCTGATGCAGGATTGCGAAGGGTGGGAGGAAATGCGGGCCGACCTGTCCAGGGCCGACCTGCCCAGGGCCAACCTGTCCAGGGCCGACCTGTCCAGGGCCAACCTGACCAGGGCCGACCTGTCCAGGGCCAACCTGACCGGGGCCAACCTGTCCAGGGCCAACCTGACCGGGGCCGACCTGACCGGGGCCTACCTGTCCGGGGCAAAAAACATTCCGTATATTCCGATGGCATGCCCAGATTCCGGTGCTTTCATTGCCTGGAAAAAGGCTGGTGGTAAAATTGGTAAAATCGTGAAGCTGCTGATCCCGGAGGATGCAAGGCGCAGTTCCGCCACGGGCAGAAAGTGCCGCTGCGATAAGGCTGTTGTGATAGCAATCGAAAACCTTGACGGCACAGCCCCCGGAATTGTCAGCGTAGCAAGTAACAGAGACCGGAATTTCATTTACACGGTGGGGGAAACGGTTTCCGTTCCGGATTTCTGCGAAGACAGATTCCAAGAATGCGCTGCCGGAATCCATTTTTTCATCAATCGGCAGGAGGCAGTGGAATATAGCTGCTAAATCAAGCCCGGGGCAACCCGGGCGGGAAGGAGATAATATGAAACTTGAAAATTACGCAGCCGCAACCGGAATCCCGGAC
>OLSN01001565.1_pt1 | contig 19090 bp, 15 predicted proteins | sample 1672411 | NCBI WGS metagenome assembly OLSN01 (sample SAMEA3136683, study PRJEB25190) | human gut metagenome | biome: human gut; feature: human-associated habitat; material: faeces | place: Austria | collected 2013 | reverse complement strand
GCTCTTTTCGTCCACGACCACCAGCTTGACGGTGGTGGAGCCGGAGTCGATGCCGATGTGTACCGGGCCGCACTGAGCGCTGAAGGGCACGCGGGGCACACTGTGGGACATGTGGCGTGCGTGGAAGGCCTCGTATTCTTCCTTGCTGGCGAACAGCGGCGGCTCGCTGGCATAGGTGGCGGTGGCGGCGTACTGGTCCAGCGCGTCGGCCACTTCGCTCAGCACGAAGGCCTTGTCGGCATAGAGGGCAGCGCCCAGCGCCACATACAGCAGGCTGTTTTCCGGGCAGGTGCCGGTGACGTTCAAAGCTTCGTCAAAGCTCTTGCGCAGCACGGTGCTGAAGGTGAGCGGACCACCCAGATACAGGATGTTGCCCTTGATGGGGCGGCCCTGTGCCAGGCCTGCAATGGTCTGGTTGACCACGGCCTTGTAGATGCTGGCAGCGATGTCCTCGGTGCGGGCACCCTGGTTGATCAGCGGCTGCACGTCACTTTTTGCGAACACGCCGCAGCGGGACGCGATGGTGTAGGTGCGCTGGGCATTCTCAGCGGCCTTGTTCATCTCGTCGGCGCTCATCTTCAGCAGGGTGGCCATCTGGTCGATGAAGGCACCGGTGCCGCCGGCACAGCTGCCGTTCATGCGCACCTCGGTGCCGTTGGTCAGAAACAGGATCTTGGCGTCCTCGCCGCCCAGCTCGATGACGCAGTCGGTCTTGGGCATAAAGCGCTTGACCGCCACGCGGGTGGAGAACACCTCCTGCACAAAGGGCACGCCGCAGCTGTCCGCTAAGCCCATACCGGCAGAGCCGGAGATGCTGAGCAGCGCCTTGCTGCCATGCAGCTGCTCGGCATCAATGCGCCGCAGCAGCTCCTGCGCCTTTTCCAGAATATGACTATAATGTCGTTCGTATGTAGAATACAGCAGTTCATCATGCTCGCCCAGCACCACGCACTTGATGGTGGTACTGCCGATGTCAAGACCTACTCTCACCTTGTTTTCCCTCCTAAGGACAAATAACCGGAGCATAACGCCCCGGCTGCCATGGCAAACAGCCGTTTGCGGCAAAGACCCGCGACGGCAGCTTTCTCTTTTCAGCAGCGCGCATTGCGCAGCTACGCTGTTTTTAAGCAGTATTCGCTATAAAAAATGCAGCAACTGCGTTTTTGCATACACTATTATTATAATCCAATCGCGGGCGGCATTCAATCCATGTTGTCTATTTTACACGAAAAAAATAGTATTTTTTGCTCAAAAGGCTGAACTTTTTGTGAACAAGTGTCTTTTTTCCCCGCAAAAAAGCCGCCGCACAGAGTTTGTGCGGCGGCCTTGTACCGACGGGATATTGAAATAATTTCTGCATGCGCTTTGGCTATTTCGGGCGGGAATCCCCCTCTACGCCCCACGCGTAAAAGTGCCTTTGGAGCGCTCCGTTTTTCTTACCGGTTCACGAAATTCAGCACCAGAACCAGCAGCAGCATGTGCACGGGGTAAAAGGCGTAGCAGGCATACTGGAAGGGCTTGCTGTGGTAGCCCTGCCGCCCGCGGTACAGCCAGATGGGCACCAGTGCCAGCAGCGCCAGCCCCTGCTGGCAAAGTTCAAAGTCCATGCCGAAGAGCTGAATTGGATACATAAGCCCGCCCAGCAGCTCCACGTTGACCCAGTACAGCGCAGCCAGCTGCCCCAGCAGGCACCACCACTTGCGTCCGTGCCCGTGAAAAAAGTAGAAGATGAACACGGTCAGCACACCGGCACCGTAGTAGTCCACCATGCCCAGCGTGCCCAGCACCGCGCCCGCCACCACCACAAGGGCGGATACCAGCAGATACACCCATGTTTTCTGCTTTTTGCGCACGGTTTCCATCAGATGGATGCCCAGAATGCCCAGCAGCAGCGTCCAGATGACGTTCTGGTGCACCGGGTAGAACCATGTACCGCCGTACATCAAATCGAAGGGCACTTCTGAAAGCAGGGCAAACAGCAGCAGCCGCAGGGTGTATTTTTTCAGGTCGTGGGTGTGGAAATAGCCCTCCACCGCCATAAAGGCAAAGATGGGAAAGGCCACACGTCCCGCACAGGTCAGCCATTCCTGTGCCGGCAGCAACGTCGCCCACAGGTGGTCCATCAGCATCAGCGCCATAGCAAGGATATGAAGAGCCGCTGCGCTCAGGTCAAAGCGGGTCGCGGCAGCGGGTTTGATAGCTTTTGTTGACATACTCGTACCTCGTCTTTGTCGAAATTTCGTTGTTCTGTCTGGAATACGAACAAGCCCCGCAAAGAATTGCAGCCCCGGCCGGATTTTTCCACCGCCGGGGCTGCAGGAATGCTTTATTTTTTCTGATGCGAATACCCCAGACACAAATAGCTGGAGCCAAGGCAGAGCCATACCACCGCCGTAGAGTGATTCTCGCCGGTAACAAGATTCAGCACCGCAGCAAGAAAAAACAACAGTCCGCCGAGATAAAACAGGTTGCATTTTTTCATAGAGTACACCTCCGGTGTCGGATGATTTTTTTATTGAATACAGAATGGTGTTAAAGGCTTCCCCCGGACGGGGGAAGCCTTTAACACCAACCACAAGTCCCCGTTTTATCATTTGAGGCCTTTCCCACCGGCTATTTTGGATACGGCAAGCGCAGGAGCGGCTGTCATTTTACTCCGCGTGCAAAGGGGCGCAGAGCGCCCACCCGGCACGCAGAAAGTGTGTGCCCGCAGCAGTCTGCGGGGCAAATTCATGAAGGGTGGCTTGCCTGCCTGCCCATGGAGACGTAAGCGCAAAAGCAGGAATGCGGGAAGGAGCAAGGGACGGTTTCGGCGAAAAAGCGTCTGGCGGTGGCGGAAAAGCCGAACGCAAGATTTTTTCATAATAGCTGGCTCATAAGGTGAGCCGTACCAAAACTTCCTTGCGGAAATGTGCAGCGTTATAGTTCATCTGCACCTGAACCGGCAGACGCGCGCCCGGCGCTTGCCGCACCCAAAATATCCGGTGGAACGTTTATTTAGTTTTTGGCGTTTTCCAGATAGATCTCAAAGGCTTCGGCAAAGCTGGCATTTACATCAAAGGGGACAGTGTAGTCCACCTTGGAGGTCACAAGGCAGAGGTCCAGCCGGTTGGAGGTCTCGTCTGCCTGCCGGTTCAGCTTGCTCAGCGCGGCATGGATGACCTTGCGGTCGTAGTTGATGGTAGTCACCCGCTTCACATCGCAGCAGTAGGAGATCTGGTTGCCCTCGGCGTTGAAGCGGTAGCCGGTGCCCCCGCCGGAGAGCAACTGCTCGGAGCTGCGCAGGTCGTTCATCCGCTTGAAGGTGCGGGCGATGCTCTGGCGCGCGGCATTCAGGCTGACCTCGCTGTCCATATCCATGTCCAGCGCATCCTTTGCCTTGCGGATGGCGGCAAACAGGCGACTTTTTTCCTCCAGCAGGTAGAGCATGAACCGGGCAATATCGGTGATCTGCTCCGCATATTCGGTCTGTGCCACGTCCATAACGGTCTCGTCCTCAGCCTCGGGCATCACCTTATGGCGCAGATAGGTGTTGGCCACCTTGGTCACGTTGGCATCGCAATCCAGAATGCCCTGCGCCTCGTCCAGCAGGGACTGGAGCTTGTTCTGGTAGCGGAATGCTTCCTTCAGGTTCATAGTCGTTCCCTCCATCTTGTCTTTTCTGCTTTCAGCTTACCACAGACTGCCCGCCCGCGCAAGCTTTCCGGTAAAACAGGCAAAACGCCCGCCCCGGCATGACCGGGACGGGCGCTTTGCGTTTGCTATGACACTTATGGGATTAAGAGAATATCAGTGGTCAGCCGGCCACGCGCTCGGTGCGGCCTGCCTCCAGCATATAGCGCAGGAAGCCGGTCACGTCGGCAGGGTCGGTCACGGTGAGGTCAAAGCCCTTCTTGGGGGCAGTGTCCATCATCTGCAGCATGGAGCATGCGGTAGCGTCCTTTTTCAGGTCGCAGGTCTTGCCGTTGTCCAGATGCAGCAGCACGCTGCCGTGGCTGGCAGAAAGCTGGCGCATGAAACGTTCCTTATCAAAATACTCGATCCGAAGCATAGGAATACCTCCTTGATGAAATGGTTTATGTTACACTTGCCGTCCAGTCCTCTTTGGACAGGCGGCGGGAGAATAGCGGTTTTGCCCGGCAGTGGAAACGCTTGCACAGCTTGCGTCCCGGCTGCCTTGGTGCTATACTGAGCTTGGAAGCTCTGATAGGATAATACCACAAAACAATCGCAAATAATAGAACAGAACCGCATAGTATATACAACAAAACCGGCATTGACAAAAAACATTCAAAGTATTGCGGAAAGGAATTGGTGAATATGGCATATCAGACAAGCTGTGCCTCTTATACCAGCGGCCGGGTAGGGCTGACCAGCGCCACCGCCGTGGTGGCCGATGCCGCCGGGCGGGAGCAGACCCAGCACGGCAGCCCGCTGTTCCCCATCGCCTGCTATGCCGAGGATCTTTCCTGTTTTTCGGTGGCGTGGCACTGGCACGAGGAATTTGAGTTCATTCTGGCGGCGTTGGGGCCCATTCATGTGGACGTGAACAAGACCCGGCTGACCTTGCAGACCGGGCAGGGCGTGTTCATCAACTCCGGTGCGCTGCACGCGGTAGAGCCTGCCGAGGACAGCGCGCTGCTGCACTCCGGCGTGTTTCAGCCCCGACTGGTCGGCGGCATGGACACCGTATTCTGGCAAAAGCTCATCCGCCCCCTTTTGCAGCCGGGCACGCCGCCCTTCTTTTTGCTGGATGAGGCCGTGCCATGGCAGCGGCAGGTGCTGCTCTGCCTGCGGGAGGCGTGGAAGGGCGTGGCGGACGAGCCTTTCGACTACGAGAACCGGGTGCGCTACCACCTTACCGCCGCGCTGCGGCTGCTCATTACCCAATGCGTCAGCGGCAAAGTAAAGATATCGGAGCAGGAACAGATCGCCTCGGAGCGGATGAAGCAGATGCTGCGCTATGTAGAGGAGCACTACGCCGAGGAGCTGACCGTGGAAAAGCTGGCCGGGTGCGTTGCCCTGAGCGAAAGCGCCTGTCTGCGCAGCTTCCGGCAGTTTCTGGGCATCACGCCCATCCAGTACGTCAAGCAGTTCCGGGTGGAAAAAGCCGCCGAGCTGCTGCGCTCCACCCGGCTCAAGACCGGCGAGGTGGGGCTGGAATGCGGTTTTTCGGACGCCAGCTACTTTATCAAGACCTTCCGGGAGATCAAGCACTGCACCCCCCGGGAGTACCGTATCCGCTTCTGCTAAGCGAAAAGTAAAAAATGCCGAGCAGAACCGCAGAACTCCCCATGAAAAATCAATGCCGGGCAGCCTGCAAGCTACCCGGCATTGATTTATAAAAATTTTCCCTGCCAGCGCTCCGGCGGGATGACCGGCTCGGTGACAAAGGCTTCGGGGTTCGGGGCAAGAACGTGGCGGGTGACCCGGAAAAGCCCCTCGGCATCGCACAAAATGCAGCTTGCATCACCAAATTTCGTGTTCCGGGCTGCACCACAGTCCAGATACGCCTGCTCCAGCTTGATGAAATCCTCCGAGATATGCGGCTGCTGCGCGTTGTAGTGGCGGCGCATATAGACGTTGTGCTGCGCCCCGGCTTCGTCCACCACGGTCATCTGCATGGGCTTGTCGGTCAGGCGGTTCGGCACGTTCAGTACTTCCTCCACGCTATGGATAAAGGTGTTGCGGGCGTGGGTGACCCCCAGCAGCAGCACCTTGCCGTGGGCTGCCCGCAGCCGGTCGTAGCAGCCGCCGGGGGTGCAGGGGGTGTTTGCGTCCAACTCTCCTTCCAGATACGCAGCCGCTCCCTTGCCATAGGCCGCCATGCTGTGGGTGGGGTGCAGCGAGCGCACCACACCGGGGCGCTGCCGGAACAACTCCGGCAGAATGCCCACGCAGCACGGGCTGCGGCGCACATCGAACACCCGGTTCTCCTCGTTGATAAACCGCCATGTGTGGGTGGGCAGCAGCAGCAAGCCCTCCGCAAAAAATTCCATCCATGTGTCCAGAACCGTGTCTGCACCGCCCTCCACCGGGCCGATGGACTTCATGGAGGAATGGATCAGGATAGTCTCGTTCCCTGTCAGCCCCATCGCGGCAAGGTCGTGCTTGAGGTCAGCCTTTGTATATGCCATGTCATTTCTCCTTTTCGGGCGTTTTTGTTTACTTCCAGTTTACCGCCTTTCGGGCAGCAAAGCAAGCATGCACGCAAAAAGGCACCTGCCCTGCCGCATCTGCCGGAGACGATCCGGTATCTGTGGGGTATTTGTCCTTTCAGCTTTTTCAGCAAAATCCTGTATACAATATTTCAACCCGCAGTGTTGCCGCAACAGTCAGCGCCGTGCTTTTCTATTGTAATATTTGACAGTTATTCTCTGTTTTCTTTATGCATTTGATACAACAGCCGCTTGATTGCGGCATTTTATCAACACTTTTCCCGCATTGCAAAGCGGTATATCCGTTTTTTCGTTTCAGGAGCAGCTCTGTGTGCGCGCAAGCGCTTGTATACAAGCGCTCAAATAAAGTTCCATTCCAGCATTGACATTCGGTTGCCGCAACGGTACAATGATAATAAGATCATATTTACCGGATAAATGGAGAACGACTATGGCTACATTACAGCACACGGATGAGCTCTATCATATTCTCGAGGACGAGATCTGCACGTTGAAGATCCTGCCCGGGGAAGCGCTGAGTGAGAACCAACTGTGCAAGCGGTTCGGTGTTTCGCGCACCCCCATCCGCAGCGTTTTGCAGCGGCTGGAGCAGAACCGCTTTGTGCAGATCATCCCCTGCAAGGGCACCATCGTCACCGCCATTGATATTGGCGTGGTGGATCAGCTCATCTTCCAGCGTGTTGCGGTGGAGGGCATGGTGTTCCGGGATTTTGTGCAGAGCTGCTCGCCCATGGAGATCCTTGCGGTAGAACACCTTTATAATGTGCTGCTGGAGGCCGCTGCGGGGCGCAGCGACCCGCAAAACTTTGATTTCAACCACTTCCTCAGCTGCGACCTTGCCATGCACGAGTACTGGTTCCGCAAGACCAGCAAGGAGTACCTTTGGGAGCAGATGACCCGCCCGCAGGCAGACTATTCCCGCTTTATCCGTCTGGACATCGTAGGCGCGCGCAACGTGTCCAGCGTTGTCAGCGAGCACGCCGAGATGCTGCGTATTCTGCGGGAGAAGGATCTGGACGCCATTGAGCCGCTGATGCGTACCCACCTGTACGGCGGCGTGAGCCGCATGGGCAGCAAGGTCTACTCGGACGAATACCGCGTCTACTTCAAGCTGCCAGAGGGCAAATAATAAAAAGGTCGCTGCACAGTCTCCTGTACAACGACCTTTTTCTGGTTGCGCCAGCAGGAGTCGAACCTACGATGGGGGAGTCAAAGTCCCCTGCCTTACCGCTTGGCGATGGCGCATCATGCAAGATAGTATAACATATTTTCCGCTTTTCCACAAGAGGTGTGCCGCGTTTTTGCCGCTTTTTTCTGTGCGCTGCCTGCTGCATTTGCGGCGGTTCGAGTCGTTTTTTGGCTTTGCGGCAAAGGTTTTGCTTTTTCCATATCCTGCCATGTTTTTACGAAAGGTAAGTTTTGCGGGATGCGTTTTTCAAAAAGCGCAGTCTACACGGGCATAAATTTTATCTTGCAAAGGTGAAATTTATTTTTTTCTTGATTTTTCTTATTATTTTCTCAAAAGACTGTATTTTTTGTTGCGCTTCTGGTACACTGGATGTGATAAAAATAAGTTGAAGAAACTTCTCCTGCGTCCGGGCTGCACCCGGGCGAGGCAGTGTCTCCATCTTTGTGAAGGAAAGCGAGGGATCTCATGAAAAAATTCCTGAAAACGCTGGTGGTCGGGCTTTGCCTGTTCACGCTGCTGTGCTGCGCACTGCCGGCTGCATTTGCTGCCGACAAAACTTCAGGGAGCAAAAAGGAAGAGAACGTGTACGCCATTGGTATGGATGCCCAAGGCGGTATCTGCTCTACCGTGGTCACCTACACGAACCTGTCCGGCAAACTGGAGAGCACGCCTGAGCAGCCTACCATGACGGGCTACACCTTTGACGGCTGGTACACCGAGCCGGTGGGCGGCAGCAAGGTGACCACCTCCACCGTGTTCACCTCCGATGCCACCATCTACGCCCACTGGACTGCCAAGGTCGGTACCACTACCGTGCCGCAGCCCACCACCCAGCCCGCCGCCACCCAGTGGCAAAAGTATGTAGGGCCTGCACTTGTGGCCGGTGCCCTGCTTACTACTCTGCTGGTCGCCACCATGTTCTGAACACTGCTGTAAACGCAATGATACCATTGAAGAAAGGGATCTTACCATGACTACTTCTACCATGAAAATGCCCGCCAGCTATTCCGCTATCGAAGCCGAGGAGATGACCTATCTGGACGGCGGCGCCAGCAACGCTTATCAGGCCTTCCTGGACGTTGGTAAGGTGTTCAACTACATCGCCCGCATCTTCTCCGGTGCAAGCTCCATCATCAACAACGTCAACGTCATTTACCAGTCCTTTGTATCGCTGAACAGCCTGCTGGGCAGCTTCGGCAAGTAAAAGAATCACCCCAAAGTTTGGATACGGGAGCCGCGCTTTTTTCGAAAAAGTGCGGCTCCCGTTTTTCGTAGGCGCACCGATTCAGTGCATTACTGCGCAGAACTTTGCATCCCAGAATTATGAAGGGAAATTTTAACAATTCTGTGGTATATTGCCTTCTTTTTAGGTGTTTTACATATAAAACAAAAAAATTTGCGATATTTTTTCGGCTTTATCTCTTGATTTTGTGTCCGATTTGTTATATTGTTGTTACAGGGAGTGTGCTAAAATAAGATAGTTTATAAAAGGTCTCTCCAGCCGCGCAAATCGCGTGGAGACAAGCGATTTTTCAGGCATTTTCTTTAAGTTTTTTCGGTATTTTCGAAAGAAATTTCGTTATCTTTACATTCGGGAGTTTGTACGCAAATGGCAGATCGTGAACTGCGGCGGATGCACCGCGCTGAACTAATAGAGATCATCTATGCGCTGAAACAGAGCGAGGACCAGCTCAAGGCACAGAATGCCGCGCTCACCGCGCAGCTACAGGACCGGCAGCTCCGGCTGGAAAGCGCTGGTTCCATCGCGCAGGCCGCGCTGGAGCTGAACAACGTGTTTGCCGCCGCACAGGCCGCCGCCGATGACTATCTGCATTCGGTACAGGCCAGCCTTGCGGACACCAACGCCACCGCTGCCAACACCCTTTCGCAGGCACGCAGCGAGGCTAAACGCATTCTGGAACAGGCACAGGCAGACGCCGACAGTCTGAAAGCGCAGGCGCAGCAGGAATGCGATGCCATGACCGCCGCCGCCGCGCAAAAGCGCACCCAGACCGAGGCCGACTGCAAGGCCATGGTAGAGCGCGCCGAGCAGGAGGTGCAGCAGCGCTGGCAGGCATTTGACCACAAGGCCAACGAGCTGCTGGACCAGTATCGCAGCACAGACGGCCTGCCTTCGGAGGAAACATGAAAAAACGCGATATCCGGTTCGCTTCCATCCCTTCCACCGAGGAAGTGGCCGCAGAACGTGAGCGTCTTGCGTACCAGAGCCGCTACCAGCGGGTGCTGCGCAGTACGATCTATATTCTGGTGGTGGTAGCCGCAGTAGCCGTGCTGCTGGCTACGCTGTTTTTGCCGGTGCTTCAGGTCTCTGGCGACAGCATGAACCCTACGTTGAATGACAAGGATATTATCCTGCTGGTAAAATCCAACCACATTGAAAACGGTGAGTTATGCGGGTTTTACTGGCAGAACAAGCTGCTGCTCAAGCGCATCATCGGGCAGCCCGGTGATGTGATCGATATGGACGTGAACGGCGTGGTTTCGGTAAACGGCGTGGCGCTGGACGAACCCTATGTGGACGCGCTGACCGTGGGCGAATGCGACATCCGGTTCCCCTATCAGGTGCCGGAAAACCGCTACTTCGTGCTGGGCGACCACCGCTCCACCTCCATCGACAGCCGCAGCAGCGTGATAGGCTGCGTTGAAAAAAGCCAGATCGTTGGCAGGGTTTTCCTGAGGATATGGCCCTTGTCCAGCTTCTCGTTGATCCATTGACCCCGGGAGGAGGTATTCCGTTATGAACGACATTCTTAAAACGTACATGGAGCGGTTCCGCGAGAACCGGCACACCCTGCGGCGCTACACCGCATTTGTGCTGGCACTTGCCATGATCACCACCCTGTTCGTGAACTGGCAGCTGCATGGCGTGGGCATCTCGATGACCGCGCAGTACCAGTGCGGCGAGGAGGAGCACACCCACACGGCGGATTGCTACACCAAGGTACTCACCTGCGGTTACGAGGAAGGCGAGCTTGAAAATGCGGACGAGGTGGCCGCCGCCGCTGCTGCGACCAGCCAGCCCACCATTGAGGAAGAGCCCGCGCCGCTGTCGCTGGAGCCGCAGATCGAGTTTGTGCCCCATGAGCACACCGACGACTGCTACACCGAGGTGCAGACTCTGACCTGCATGGAGGAAGAGCACGTCCACGATGACGACTGCTTCGACCCTGAGGACGGCAGCCTGATCTGTGACAAATTTGAGCATACCCACGACGAAAGCTGCTACACCACCGAGTACGAGCTGACCTGCGGTTTGGAGGAGGGCGAGCTTGTGGAGCAGGTGGTGGAGCCCACCCAGAGCGCCGCACTGGCAGCGATGGCTGTGGCCGAGCCCGTGGCGCTGGCACCGATGGTGGACACCGTGGAGCCCATCTACCACCACCATACCGATGCCTGCTACGAGGAAGTGCTCACCTGCCCCCTGCCGGAGCACCACCACACCGTTGCCTGCCTGAGCGACACCTCCGCCGACCTTGAGACCCCCGAGGAGTGGCAGGCCGCCAACGCTGAGGCCGTGATGACCGGCAACTGGGCCGAGGATCTGGTCAGCGTGGCAAAGACCCAGCTGGGCTACGAGCAGAGCGAGAAAAACTTTGAAATCGACCCCGCGGACGGCGTGACCCTGCGCTACTATTCCCGCTACGGTCAGTCCTACGGCAACCCTTACGGCGAGTGGGACGTGATGTTCCTCTCTTACTGCCTGAAGTACGCCGGTATCCCCCAGAGCGCTATCCCGCAGGAGGCCAGCGTGCTTGCCCTGCGCAGTTCCATGAGCGATATGGACTGGCTGCTGGACAACGAGGACGGCAGCGCCGCCGATGTGGGCGACATCGTTATTTATAATAAGTACGTCACCCGCACCGTGGCTGTGGACAGCAGCGCCGATGGCGCAGCGGACGGTCTGGACGACCTGTTCAGCACGGACGCTGAGGGCGAGAACGGCGCAGAACTCGAGGAATCCGGCGCTGCTGCGCTGGATACCGCCCCTGCCGCCGAGGACACGACCACCATCGATATCCCTGATCTCCCCGACACCGCTGCGCCCAGCGTGGGTTCCCCCGCTGTCGAGCCGCAGACCACTACCGTAACTGACGCTCAGCCCGTGGAGACCGTGGGTATCGTGAGCGCGGTGGACAGCGACGCCGGCACGCTGACCGTTATCTCCGGCGATGTGGACGGCAAGGTGGCCGAGGTCACCCTTTCCAACGCCGAGGTTCTGGGCGTGGTGAGTGTTGCCGCCGCCCAGTACGCAGACGAGATGCTCTCCTCTGCCGTTGACGGCGCACTGCAAGCACCCGATATGCTTACGCTGGCGGGTGAAGATCCTGTGCAGGAAACCTCCGATTACTACGATTTCAAGGACGACATCACCTCTGCAAAATTGCAGTACCATGATTGGCAGGGTTGGCATGATATCCCAGATGAATCTGTTATTAACGAATCCGATCAGATTCGGGCTTATCTGACGTACACGCTCCAGGGTAAAACGTTATCTTCTACACTAAACACCATTAAGTACAACCTGCCGGATGCTTTGAAAAATTTCAAAGAAAACGGTACTGTCTATGATACCAACAACAAAGCCGTTGGCATCGGTAAAATTGAAAACGGTGTGGTTACCATTACGTTCTACGATGCGTATGTAACGATGAATGCCAATGGTTCTCCGATTAACGGTTATGTGGTTTTCGATGGTAAGGCCTCCGACATGCAAATACCTTCCGACCAAGAAACCACTATTAAGTTCAACGATAAATGCTCCAGCAAGATCACCATTAAGCAAGATTACAATAAAAAAGGCGACATTCACACCCAAAAGTCTACCGGAAACTATGACCTTGAAAAGGGTACCGTAGAGTATACCGTAAAAGTATGGAGCACCTACGGTACTGCCGGGCATCCTGTTCAGCTGGAAGATATCATGACTGATATCAAGCTGGATCGGACGAAGAACATCACAGTCGTAAAGAACGGTAGCACTCCTGCCAGTATCGAGACTCTCTCTTATAAACCCGATGACAAGGGCTTTACCAGCACATTGCCTGCTCTTGACAAGGGTGAGTATTACGAGCTGACCTATTGGGGCGTGCTTCCTTCGGATTTGAAGGGCGGCAACGTTACCACGACCAATAAGATCCATGTTGAATCGAAAAACTCCGAGGAGAAAATAATTTATAGCGACGCCTCGGTAGAGTTCCGCTTTAACACCGTAAAAAAGACGGGCGTTAAAAATGATAATGGCACTATCTCTTGGACGGTCACACTGAACGATAACCACGCCGACATGAAGGACTGGACGCTGAGTGATGAACTGAACGGCAAGTCCTATACCGGCACTGTTAAAATTGCTCCTACAGGTGGTACTTCGTTTGACGCTACGCTGCCTTACACCTTTGGCACTAACGCCGCTGATACGAATACTAAAGCAAGCTACACCATCACCTATACCACCCCGGGCGATCACCCCTATAACACTTCACAGGTCAAGAACAAGGTCACCCTGAAGGACGACAAGGGCAACGAAAAGGGTTCTTCCGAATACGGTGTTGAGGTTGGCAGCAAGGACGCCTTTATCAAAACCGGTAAGGGTGTTATAGAAAATACTGACGGTACTTTGACCCTTAACTGGCATGTCAAATTGATCATCGACCAGGATTATCAGACCGGATGGAAATGGTATGATTATGCGTCCAATGATAAGAATCAGTATTTCACGCCCACGCAGCGTGAGGAACTGTACAAGCAATTGGATACCCAACTTGGTGGCCGCGATAAGTATACCGCTGCACCCGCTTGGGGCGATGCGTCGGATGAAAACTGGGGTACAATTTGCATTACCGGAAAAGAAGAGTTGACCGCAGGTAAAACTTTAGAGTTCGATGTTTCTACCACGGTTGCACGCCCTGCTGGGAAAACTGACTACTGGAACCATTGCAGCTTCAACGATACAGGCTTCGACGGCACAAACAACTACAACCCCAGCGGCAATGTAGTTGTAAAGAAGTACGACAAGGCTACCGGTAGTGCTGCTAACAGCAGCCATGAATACCATAAGCTCAACAATGGTATGCTGGAATGGGAAATCCATGTAACCATGACCGAGGCTTTCAAGCGCGTTGCGGATACTCTTCAGTATATCGATATTACCGATACGCTGCCTGCCGGTGTCACGCTTAATGATATCGATATTCACGCTAGAAAGGATTCAAATTATAGGTGGCAAAAGACCAGCAACATTGAACCGAATGGCAGCATTTGGACGATTCACACTTGTGATAAAACTAACGGCGGAGATAAGCCAGGTCCAGATATTACTGCCACGCTCCAATCCCTTTCCGACGGTAAAACAAGTGTTACTATTCAAGTACCTGTAGCTCTTCTTCGATTGATGGACGTGGATTACGATATTGTAGTTTATGTCTATGCCAAAGCGGACGATCCTACTAGATGGGATACTACGCAAAAGAACTTTACCAACGAGGTCAATGTGACCGACAGCGACTGGCATGATTGGGGCACGGCCTCGCAGACACAGGAGATCACCTACAACAGCCTGCACAATGCTGTGCAAAAGAACGGTGAACTGCTTGATGCTGGTGTCGCCAAAAATACGGTCGAGTATACGGTTCTTGTCAATCCCGATCATAAAATAATTCTGGATGACCCCAATATCAGGCTGACGCTTATCGATGATCTCACATACGAATACAATCCTTATCATTCGCGTCTGCTCACTTCGTTGGTTCCTTCCAGTGTTGCCGTGTACGAGTACGATGAAAACGCTGAAAAGAATCGTGGGCGAAAGCTAAACGTCGGGGAGGAGTATTCGTATCTGTACGAAACCTTCGGCTATGGTTCTGGAACATCAAACGAGAATCGTACTAACCGCCTGACTTTCAGCTTGCCAAACGGCAAGGCGCTTGTAGTGGTTTATCAGTACACCTCAAAGGGTGTCGCGGACACTTGGATTGACCTTCACAACACCGCTACTCTGGAAGCCAAAACCACAAAATTCACCACTAATCCCGATAATCAAAACTTTAAAATTACAAGCAGTGGTTATGGTGCGGATGTTCTGGGCGTAGTTGCCTACAAGGTGGATAAAGACAATAACGGTCTGTATCTGCCCGGTGCTCAGTTCAGCCTTTATGCATGGAACGGTAACAGTAGTGATCCTTGGACGCTGGTGAGCGATCAGATCGTCACGAACGAACATGGCGAACTGGTGAACAGTGCTAATCAAAACTTGACTGAAATCATCAACGCCAACGGAAAATTTAAACTCCACAATCAGGCATTCAAGCTTGTAGAAACAAAGGCTCCTGATGGTTATATCCTACCCGACCCCAACGACCCCAACAATGCCTACTACTTCTATATCCCGGATACAGATGAACACAACTATCCAAAGATGCTTCCCGCTGACCTGACCGGTTATCATGTAGCAACTGCCGGAGGATACCTCTATCTTACCAATGAGAAATCTCAAGACTACGAGCTCCCCTCTACCGGTGGCACCGGTACACTCCCGTACACAGCCGTGGGCGGCACAATGATGCTGTCTGCGCTGGCATATAGTTTTATCCACCGCAAGCGCAGACACGAAGGGAGGGCAGATGACTAAACTGCACTTCCCTGCTGGCGTGCCGGGGCTGAGCCCCCGCCCGCCCAGCGCAAAGTTTACGCATTAGTCCGAACACAAACCACACCTCTCTCCGCCCCCTGTACAAAATGCAGGGGGCGGCAAGGGGCAAAAAAGAAAGGGGCTTTTTCCATGAAAAAAGCAATGAAAAAACTCATGGCTGCACTGCTGGCAGTTGCTATGGTTTGCGCCATGGCGATCCCGGCGTTTGCAGATGGCAGCAGCTCTACCAGCTCTGCTGCTGTTACCCGGTACACGATCACCGCACCTGCTAACGGTCACACCTACGAGATCTACCAGATCTTTACCGGTGATTATGATGCACTCCAACCGTCCATGCTCACCAACATCAAGTGGGGCAAAAACGGCACTGGTACGGCTGGTGATGCTGTTGAGCAGACTGTTCTGGACGCACTTTCCAAGGTTGCTTCCTACACAAGCGACAGTGATAAGCTTGACGTTATCGAAAAATATGTCACTCTGACCAATCCTGTAGAGACCATTAAAAACGGTGGTTCTGTTGAAGTTGTTGGCGGCTATTACTTGATTAAGGACAAGGATGGCACGGTGCCCTCCTCCGCGGCTTATACCCCTTACATCGTTTCCGTTGTTGGCAATGTTACCATCACTCCGAAGAGCAATGAGGTTCCTAAATTTACCAAAAAGCTGAAGGACACCAACGATACTACCGGCGTTATTACCGGCTGGCAGGATTCTGCCGACTATGATATCGGCGATAAAATCCCCTTCCGCCTGCAGGGCACTGTTTCCAAGGACTATGATTCCTATAGCAAGTATTACTACGCTTTCCACGATGTGGAAGAAAAGGGTCTGACCTTTGACTCCAGCTCTGTGAAAGTTTTTGTTGGCGATGAAGTGACCGGTACTAAGATTGATGCTAGCAATTATACTGTCGTTACCAGCCCGGCCGATGGCTGCACCTTTGAGATCGTGTTTGATGATCTGAAAAATATTCCCATTGTTACTGCTAAATCTATCATTACCGTTACCTACGAGTCCACGCTGAACACGGACGCTGTTCTGGGCGCACAGGGCAACGTCAACACGGCAAAGCTGGAGTACTCCAACAACCCGCGCGGTAACGGCACGGGCACAACTCCTTGGGATAACGTCATCGTCTTTACCTACAAGGTGGTTGTGAATAAGGTCGATCAGGACAATAATCCTCTGGTAGGTGCACAGTTCACTCTGACCAAAAAGACCAAGAACGGCACGGATGTTGTCAAGACTATGGACGTTAACACTACCTTGACTCAGTTTACGCTGTCCGGTCTGGATGACGGCGAGTACACACTGACCGAGACTGTAACCCCCGCCCACTACAACACCATTGATCCCATCACCTTTACTGTCAACGCTGATCATACTATCACTTGGGAAACCGAGCGTCGTGAAGATATCCTGACCTCTTTGAGCGGCGACAAGAAGGTTGGCGAAATCACCTTTACTTCTAGCAAAACCGACGGAACTCTGACTACAAATGTCATCAATAATATCGGCACTACCCTGCCCGGCACCGGCGGCATCGGCACCACCATCTTCTATGTGATCGGCGGCGGCCTGATGGTTGCAGCAGCTATCCTGCTCATTACCAAAAAGCGCATGGAGAACCGCTAAGCTCTCCTTTTCCCCTGCACAGAGCGGGGCCGCAAGGCCCCCTGCTCTGATCCTGAAACTATAACGTTAGGGAGTAGCCCATGAAAAAGAACAAAAGCACCATTATACTGATCCTCGTCTTTTTCGTGGGTCTATCCGTGATGTTATACCCCACCATCAGCGATTACGTCAACCAGCGCAACCAGTCCCGCGCGGTGGCAAGCTACGCGCAGGACGTGGACAACATGACCGATGCGGATTACAGTGCCTACTTTGACGCCGCCGATGCCTTTAACGCACAGGTGGCCGCCAACGAAAACGCCCTCTACCGCCCGGATCAGCTTACCGGCTACAACGAAACGCTGGATATTACCGGCACGGGCATTATGGGTTACATCACCATCTCCAAAATCGGCGTGGAGCTGCCCATCTACCACGGCACCGGCGACAGCGTGCTGCAGATCGCCGCAGGCCACTTAGAGGGCACCAGCCTGCCGGTGGGCGGCGCGTCCACCCACGCGGTCATCTCGGCACACCGCGGCCTGCCCAGCGCAAAGCTGTTTACCAACCTTGACCAGCTGGAAGTGGGCGATACCTTTACCATCACCGTGCTGGACCGGGTGCTCACCTACGAGGTGGACAAAATTTCCATCGTGCTGCCCACCGAGACCGACGAGCTGAAGATCGCCGAAGGCAAGGACTACGTTACCCTGATGACCTGCACCCCCTACGGCATCAACACCCACCGCCTGCTGGTGCGCGGCCGCCGCGTGGAGACCCCGGATCAGTACAAGCACCTCCGCGTTACCGCCGAAGCGCTTAAAATTGAACCCATTATTGTTGCGCCCATTATGGCGCTGCCCATGCTGCTGATCTTGCTGATCGGTATGCTGCTTTCTACACGCAAACCCAAGAAAACGAGAGGTGAAGAACATGAAAAGCATTGATCTGCGTCATCGTCTGGCGGCTGTGCTGCTGGCTGTGTGCCTTGTGGTATGCTGCGCCCTGCCGGCCTTTGCCACCAGTGCCAACATTGTGCTGGGGCGTCTGGGCTCGCTCCACGTCCGCCTGTACGACACCCACAACGATGTGCCCCTGCGCGGCGGCGAGCTGACCCTGTATCAGGTAGCCACCGTCAAGCGCACCAACGGTAACCTGTACTTTGACTATACCGGCGATTTTGCGGGCTGCGGTGTGGTGCTGGGCGACCTTTCCGACAGCACGCTGGCTGACCAGCTGGTAAAGTATCTGCCCGTTGTGCCCGCCATTGCCGCCCAGCAGGACGTGAACGAAGAGGGTTACGCCGACATTACCAAGCTGCCGCAGGGGCTGTACTTGGTCGTGCAGACCGAGGCATCCCACGGCTACGAGGCCATCAAGCCCTTCCTTGTGTCCATCCCCATGCCCGATGGCGACAACTGGATCTACGATGTGGACGCCACCCCCAAGGTAGGTGCCACCATCCCGGAAACGCCGGACATCCCCGACACCCCGGATGTGCCAGTCACACCGCCGGATACGCCCGACACACCGGACACACCCGATCTTCCGGAGCAGCCGGACACCCCGGATACGCCGGTGAGCCCGGACAGCCCCGATAGTCCGGTAAGTCCCGGCAACCCGGACAATCCCGTAAGCCCCGAGAACCCGGATAACCCGGTCTCCCCTTCCAACCCGGATAAGCCCGTTCTGCCCCAGACCGGTCAGCTGAACTGGCCCGTGCCGGTGCTGGCTTGCAGCGGTGTGTTGCTGTTTGCCGCTGGCTGGGTGCTGAACCGTCAGGGCAAAAAGGAAAACTGACCCTGCCTCCTTTCTTTTCGGCATAGTTTGGCGTTGTGTGCCGAATTTGCTCCCCCGCAAGGGGGAGCATTTTTTATGCCCTTTCCCCTGCCGGGTACAGTACGATTTTGAATGCGCTCCGCGTTGCTCTGCGCATAATCAGCGGAAAATATATTTTTAAATTTGCAATTCTGGAAAATCTGCGGATTTTCCAGAATTGCCTTTTCACGGGTGGGGTTTTGGCACGAACCCTCTCAGGCATCTCGCTTTGCTCGATGCCAGCTCCCCCGAAGGGGGAGCTTTTTGGGTGCTGCCGCAAGGCTGTACCACAGCACAAAGCGGGCTCGCTCTCTCCGGCATCGTGGAAAAGTTTCCGACTAAACCGCAAAGTATCCGGCAGTGCTAGAGGCTCCCTCCCCGAGGGAGCTGGCAAACCCGCAGGGTTTGACTGAGGGAGTTAAGCCGGGTACAGTACCTTTTTCGGTGTAGCTGGCGAACGCAGTGAGCCTGAGAGGGTTCTCCACGCAAAAGAACCGCTGTACATTTAGTACAGCGGTTCTTATTTTATGCAGTCTGTATTAGGTTTTTACTGCTGCTGGGCGGCCTTTTTGGCTTCCAGTGCCAGAATGGCGTCGCGGCGGCTCAGGTTGATGCGGCCCTGCT
>OLSN01001556.1_pt1 | contig 19178 bp, 14 predicted proteins | sample 1672411 | NCBI WGS metagenome assembly OLSN01 (sample SAMEA3136683, study PRJEB25190) | human gut metagenome | biome: human gut; feature: human-associated habitat; material: faeces | place: Austria | collected 2013 | reverse complement strand
TCTCAGAGGGGGCTGTCTGCGAAGCAGACTGGGGGAGAGTTCACTTGAGGATAATGCTGCAATGCGCGCTTCCTCTTGCTCAAAAGCGACAAATGCGCTATACTATAAACACAACAACTGCACCGGTTTTCCGGTGAGAAGTGAGGGATAACATCATGAAAGTGATTCTCAAGCAGGATATCAAGGGCATTGGCAAGAAGGACGAGATCCATGAGGTCTCGGACGGCTACGCCCGCAACTATCTGTTCCCGCGCAAGCTGGCTGCTGTGGCAGATGCCAGCGCTGTGAATGTCGCCCGCAGCAAGGAAGCTGCAGCCGACTTCCACGAGGCTGAGACCGTGGCCGCTGCCAAGGCTCTGGCCGCCAAGATCGAAGGCAAGACCGTGACCATCAAGGCCAAGGGCGGTGCCTCCGGCCGCCTGCATGGCAAGGTCACCGGCAAGGAAGTTGCCGAAGCTCTGGCTGTGCTGGCCGGTGCTCCCATCGACAAGAAGAAGATCGAGCTGGAGACCAAGGACATCAAGGATGCCGGCGTGTTCAACGGCAAGGTCCGTCTGTACGTTGGCGTCGTGGCTTCCTTCAAGATCCAGGTGGAAGTGGAACAGGCCTGATCTGTGTGCCGTTTGCGCCCCCTCACAGCAGGGGGCGCTTTTTGGCTTTACAGGAAGCTTTGGATTTTGGATAAGGACAAACTACTATGCCAAACGAACGACGTTATTCCAATGAACTGAATCTGGAGAGCGTGGGCATCAACCTGCCCTACAATATGCAGGCAGAACAGAGCGTGCTGGGCGCGGTGCTGCTCAAACCCGACACCCTGACCGATCTTGTGGAGATCCTCAAGCCGGAAATGTTCTACACCCGGCAGAATGCCCAGATCTGGACCGAGATGCTGCGCCTGTTCACCAACGACCAGACCATTGATTTTGTCACCCTGCTGGATGCGGTGGTGTCCGATGGTGTGTTCCCCAGCGCAGACGAGGCCAAGATCTATCTGACCGGTCTGGCGGAAACGGTGCCCAGTATCTCCAACGTAAAGGCCTATGCCCAGATCGTGCAGGAAAAATATCTGGTGCGCCAGCTGATGGGGGTCGCCAAGGACATCTTGCAGGATGCCGGGGACGAGCCGGACGCCGACCTTCTGCTGGAAAACGCCGAGCAGCGCATCTACGAGATCCGCTCCGACCGCGATTCCAGCGCCCTGACCCCGCTTTCGTCCAGCATGGTGGAAACGCTGACCAATCTGCAAAAGATCAGCGGCCCGGATGCGGATAAGTACAAGGGCATCCCCACCGGTTTCCGCCTGCTGGATACCGTGCTTACCGGCCTTGGCCGCGGCGATCTGATCATTCTGGCAGCTCGTCCTGGTATGGGTAAAACCAGTTTTGCACTGAACATCGCCACCCGCGTGGCCATGCAGCAAAAGGTGCCGGTGGCCATCTTCAGTCTGGAAATGACCAAGGAGCAGCTGACCAACCGTATCCTCTCGTCGGAGGCCGGTATCGACAGTCAGGCCTTCCGTACCGGCGCGCTGCGCGCCGAGGACTGGGAGTATCTGGCACTGGCTACGGAAAAGCTGCACGATGCACCGATCTATATGGACGATACCTCCGGTATTACCATCACCGAGATGAAGGCCAAGATCCGCCGGGTGAATCAGGACCCTGCCCGCCCCAACGTGGGCCTGATCGTCATCGACTATCTGCAGCTGATGACCACCGGCCAGCGCAGCGAGAACCGCGTGCAGGAGATCAGCTCCATCACCCGAAACCTGAAGATCATGGCTAAGGAGCTGAACGTGCCCATCATCGCGCTGAGCCAGCTGTCCCGTGCGGTGGAAAAGCAGGGCAACAACTCCAGCCACCGCCCGCAGCTTTCGGACCTGCGCGACTCCGGTTCCATCGAGCAGGACGCAGACTGCGTTCTGTTCTTGTACCGCGATTCCTACTACGCCAGCCAGAACCCGGACGGTGCTGAGGTGGATGCCGATACCGCCGAGTGCATCGTGGCAAAGAACCGTCACGGCGAGACCAGCACCGTGCCGCTGGGCTGGGATGGTGCCCACACCCGCTTTATGGATGTGGACTTCAAGCGCTGATGGATACCGCGATCCTTGCCCGGGTGGAGGATTTCTGCACCCGGGAGGGGCTTTTGCAGCCCGGCGCACCGCAGCATCTGGCAGCAGCAGTCTCCGGCGGGGCGGACAGCATGGCGCTGCTGCTCTTGCTGCGGCAATTGCAGCCGAGGTTCGGCTATACGCTCTCTGCCTGCCATGTGAACCACGGTCTGCGCGGGCAGAGCGCTGACCGGGACGAGGCCTTTGTGCGGGCAGAATGCGCCCGCTTGGGCGTGCCGCTGCGGGTGTTCCATGCGGCAGAGCTGACCCCGCCCCCGGCGCACGCCGGGGAGGACTGGGCGCGCCGTCTGCGTTACACGGCTTTTGCGCAGCTGCAGGGGCAGGGGATAGATGCCATCGCTACGGCCCATACTGCAAATGACCAAGCGGAAACGCTGCTGCTGCGGCTGGCACGCGGCACCGGGCTGCACGGGGCGGGCGGCATCCGGCCAAGGCGCGGGTGCTACCTGCGTCCGCTGCTCTGCCTGAGCCGCGCCGAGACCGAGGCCGTCTGCCGGGCAGCAGGACAGCCGTGGGTCACCGACGAGACCAACGACACCGATGCCTACGCCCGCAACCGGCTGCGCCACAGCGCCCTGCCTGCGCTGGAAAGCACCAACGCGGCGGCGGTGCAGAATCTGGCACGGTTCTGTGAAAAGGCCGCGCGGGTGGATGCCTACCTTGCCGCCGGGGCTGTAAAGCTTCTGGCGGCGGCACGCCTGCCCGGTGCAGAACCGGCGTGGCAGCTGGCACCTTTGCAGGCGGCAGATCCACTGCTGCTGGAAACTGCGCTGCACAGCCTTGTGGCTCCGGTGCGGGACGCAGAGGAAAAATATGTGCAGCTGCTGTGTGCCGTGGTGCGGCAGGGCAGCGGCGCAGTACAGCTGACCGAACAGGTACGCTTTTGCGCCGGCAACGACTGTCTGCGGCAGGAAACGCTGCCGCAAGCGCTGCCCGAGCAGCCGGAGAACCTGCCGCCGCAGCTGCCCTTTTTGCCCCAAAAACAGCCGGAATTCCGGCTGCGCGGGGGCTGGAAGGGGACTGCAGAGCTGTTAAGAGCCGATTTTGAAGAAAAAATACAAGTCGTTCATAAAAAAGACTTAAAAAATCGGGCGGATTATGCTAGAATAACTACGTTGTACACTGGCCTTGTGCTGCGTGCCCGGCAGCCGGGAGACCGCTTTCGGCCTGCGGGGCGGGGATTGAGCAAGCCGCTGCGTAAGTGGATGAACGAGGCCGGTGTCCCGAACGAACTGCGGGATACGCTGCCGCTGCTTGCCAGCGGAAGCGAAATTTTATGGGTGTGTGGAGAAGGCTTTGCCGATGGCCTTGCACCGGACACGGAAAGCAGATGGATCCTGCACTTGGATGCAGAGATCGAAACACAGGAGGAAAAAACAAATGAGTATGCACGATGATATCAAGACCGTTCTGGTCAGCGAAGAGCAACTGAAGGCCAAGGTGGCAGAGCTGGGCGCTCAGATCAGCCGGGACTATGCCGGTAAAAATCTGGTGCTGGTGTCCATCCTCAAGGGCTCGGTGGTCTTTATGGCCGACCTGATGCGGGCTGTGAGCATCCCTTGCAATATCGACTTTATGGTGGTTTCTAGCTACGGCGGCAGCAACACCACCTCCAGCGGTCTGGTCAAGATCATCAAGGATCTGGACGGTGATCTGTCCGGCAAGGATGTGCTGATCGTGGAGGACATTCTGGACACCGGCGTCACCCTGTCCAACCTTGTGCCCATGCTCAAGATGCGCAACCCGAACTCCGTTAAGATCTGCACGATCCTTGATAAGCCCAGCCGCCGCAAGGCCGACATCCAGCCGGATTACGAGGGTTTTCAGGTGCCGGACGAGTTCGTGGTGGGCTATGGCCTCGACTACGATGAAAAATACCGCAACCTGCCCTATGTCGGCGTGCTGAAACCCGAGGTCTACACGAAGTAACGTGTCCATTATAAAAATCCAGAACTGGAGTTGATTTTTTTGCAACCGAAGAAACCCCGTTTCAATCCGCTGGTGATCGCCATTGTGCTGGCAGCCGTGCTGATGGTGTGGTCGGTGCTGGGCGGCACCGGCGGCAGCGCCAGCGGCTCCTCTATGGCATATTCCACGGTGGTACACTATTTTGAAAGCAATCAGGTCACCAAATTCTCGCTGGATCTGAATACCGGCGTGATCACCATGACCCTGAAGGAGGGCGCACAGGAGCTGCCCAACGCTGCCGAGCAGACCACTACCCAGTCTTCGGGCGGGCTGCTTTCCGGCCTGCTGTCCTCCTCTTCCTCTGCCCCCACCGGGGTGAAGAAGAACGATGACGGCACCGAGACGGTCAGCTATAAGCTGCCCTACGCCCGGATGTTCGTGGACCATGTGTCGGACTACATCGCCCAGTACGATGCAGCCAACCCCGATGCGCCCATGGTGTACGACTATGTGCCCGCCAAGGAGTCCATCCCCTGGATGGAGATCCTGTTCTATCTGGCTATGCTGGGCTGCACCGGCTTTTTGCTGTTCTCCATGATGCGCGGCGGCGCCGGTGGCGGCGGCATCATGAACGTGGGCAAGGCCAAGGTAAAGGACGAGCACGAGAACAAAAAGACTGCCACCTTTGCCGATGTGGCCGGTGAGGACGAGGAAAAAGAGGAGCTCAAGGAAGTTGTGGAGTTCCTCAAGAGCCCGGATAAGTTCAATACGCTGGGTGCCCGCATCCCGCATGGTGTGCTGCTGGTGGGCCCTCCGGGTACCGGTAAGACCCTGCTGGCGCGTGCCTGTGCAGGTGAGGCCGGGGTGCCCTTCTACTCCATCTCCGGCTCTGACTTTGTGGAAATGTACGTCGGTGTGGGCGCCTCCCGTGTGCGTGACCTGTTCGATAAGGCCAAAAAGACCATGCCCTGCATCATCTTTATTGATGAGATCGATGCCGTGGGTCGTCAGCGCGGCGCAGGTCTGGGCGGCGGTCACGATGAGCGCGAGCAGACTTTGAACCAGCTGCTGGTAGAGATGGACGGCTTTGAAGCCAACGACGGCATCATCGTCATGGCCGCCACCAACCGTGCCGACATTCTGGATAAGGCGCTGCTGCGTCCTGGCCGCTTTGACCGTCAGGTCTATGTGGGTCTGCCGGATGTCAAGGGACGCGAGGAGATCCTGAAGGTGCATACCCGCAACAAGCCCCTTGCACCGGACGTCTCCCTGAAGGTCATTGCCCAGCGCACTGCCGGTTTTGCCGGTGCAGACCTTGAGAACCTTGTCAACGAGGCCGCGCTGCTGGCAGCCCGCCGCAACCGCAAGGCCATTACCATGGAGGATATCGAGGAAGCTTCCATGAAGGTGATGGCTGGCCCCGAGAAGAAGAGCCGCGTGGTCACCCCGGAGGAGAAAAAGCTTACCGCCTACCACGAGGCCGGTCATGCAGTGGCAGGCTTCTACTGCAAGCATCATCCCCGCGTGCACGAGATCACCATCATCCCGCGCGGTCAGGCCGGCGGCTATACCATGTATCTGCCCGAGAAGGACCGCAGCTATGTGACCAAGGGCGAGATGTTTGAGGACATCGTGTCCAGCTTGGGCGGCCGCGTGGCCGAGCAGCTGATCCTGGAGGATATCTCCACCGGTGCCTCCAACGACCTGCAGCAGGCTACCAACATCGCACGCCAGATGATCACCCGCTACGGCTTCTCCGAGCGTCTGGGCCCCGTGGTCTACGGCACCTCGCAGGAGGAAACCTTCCTTGGCCGCGACTTTGGTCAGGGCAAGGGTTACAGCGAGACCACCGCTGCCGAGATCGACAGCGAGACCCGTGATATCATCGACGAGGCTTACGAGACCTGCCGCCGCACCCTGACGGAGCACATCGACCAGCTCCATGCGCTGGCCAAGGCTCTGATGGAGCGCGAAAAGCTCAACGAGGAGCAGTTCAACACCATTATGGCCGGCGGCACTCTGCCTCCCTGCGAGGATGCAAAGCCTGAGCAGGTGCAGCCCGACCAGACCGTGCAGCCTGCCCCGGTGCAGCCCGCAGAGCCTGCGGAAACTGCTGAGTGTGCCGAACCCGCCGAGCAGGCCGAGCCTGCCCAGCCGGAAGCGCCGCAGCCAGACGCCCCGGAGCAGCAGGACTAAGCTTTTTTAAGAAAAGGAGCGAACATCGTGGAGGAAAACTTTAACCCGGTCGCCCAGACCCGCGCAAACTACTATACCCCCGGCAGCCCGGTGCAGTTCGTCTGCGTGGAGCTGCTCAAGGGGGACGTCAGCGGCGAGCACGCTGTCTGCCTGACCTTCAAGAATATTTCCCGCGTGACCCTGACCGCACTGGAGATCCACTTCAAATGCAAAGGCGTGGACGGTGTGATCCTGTGCGAGGATAAGTTCGAGTATCGGGATCTTCAGGTAAAGCCCGGCGAGCTGTTCGGGCAGGACGATGCCGTGTTCATCACGGCAAAGGCCATCACCAGCGTGGATGTTTCGCTGTGCAATGTGTACAACGGCAAGCGTGTGGTGCATCTGGACGGTATCAAGCGTGTGCGCCTGCCCGCACCCCGCCGTCTGGCTCCAGAGCTGCAAAAGACGCTGGAAGCCCGCATGAACCGCACCGGGCTCAAGTATCAGCCGCAGGTGTTTGAAAACGGCTGGTACTGCGCCTGCGGTGCCTTCCACCCCACTGAGGAGGACACCGTTTACTGCTCGGAGTGTGGCTGTGACCGCATTCTGCTGCAGAACGCGCTGAATACCCTGTTGCAGCCCGCCGCCCCGGCAGACGAGATGGAAATGTCCCTCAACGCCCCGGCGGCGCCCGCAGCGGACGCTGCGGTGGAGGAGCCTACCCGCATCGTGGGTGCAGCCCCTACCGCCCCGGCAGTGCCCGTAGAGGAGCCCACTCGGGTCATGGGCGCAGCGGCTTACCAGCCGAAGGCTGCCCCCATCCAGCCCATCTCGGAGCCTACCCGCGTGCTGGACGCCGCTGCCCGCGCACCGATTTCCGACGTTGCTGCGGCAGACGAGGGCACCCGCGTGATGCCCGCCGCTGCCCGCCGTCCGGCACCGGCTCCGGTGCGTCAGCCCGCGCCTGTGGAGGACGATGACGAGGAGTACGAGGACAGCCGGGACAGCGTGGCAGAAGCGCTGATCCGCTGGGTGCCGCCCATTACGGCCATCCTGTGTGCAGCTATCGCACTGTGCGGCTTTGTGTACTACCAGTTCGTGCTGTAAAATAAGATTCATCCTGGCGGAGGGGGCAGCGTGCCTTCTCCGCCTTTTGTGTGCATTGCACAGAAAGGAAATGCCATGCCGGAACAAGCCTTACAGGTGGCTTTTGAGATCAAGACCGCCTGCGATGAGATCAGCCGCCGCCTGCTGCGCTGGCACTGGGAGCGCAAGCCCGGGGCGCACAGTCTGGACGCGCTGCTGGAGCATATTGCCGCCCGCAAGCAGGAAAGCCCGGATTATTATGACCGTATGCCGGATCTTACCGGCAAGACCAGCTGGCAGCAGTTGGACACTACCCTGTGTATGCGGGTGCTGCTGGACCCGGAGACTGATGCCGCCCGCCCGCTGGACTTGCTGGGCAACACGGCGCACCCCTCTGCCGCCCGCCATGCCTGCAACGCCATCCGCACCGCCCGCAACGAAGCTGCTCACGCGGCAGTTGCAGCAGACGGCGCACAGGCGGCGCTGCTGTTCAACGAGGCCATCGAGGCGCTGGAAGAGGGCTACGCTGGTACCGCCTTTAAGGAGAACGAGCTGGCGCAGTATTACCGTGAGGCAGAAGACTACCTGAACCGGTGCAGCGAGGGCAAACCTCTTAAAGCGCGCCAGAGCAGCCCGCAGAACACACAGCAGGGGAAAGCTGCTGCCCGCAGCAAGCCCCGCAGTGCACAGCAGACCCGCAGCACCAAAAACACTGCCGCCCGCAGCCGTAGCACCGGTACAAAGCAGAGCCGCGGCACAGCCTCTCGCAGCAAAAAGCAGCAGACCGGCGGCGAGAGCAAGGTGGCACTGGGCATTATTCTGGCGGCGCTGGTGCTGGGGCTTATCGCACGCGCCATCAGCATGGGTTTGCTGTAGACGCAACGTTTTTTTGCAAATCTGGAGGTAAATTGGAAAGCGAAAACGGCTGTGCTGTACAAAACAACCAAAAAAGTAGCGGATAGCCCCGAAGAAAAACGGTCATTGCACCTCTTGCGGGAAATATGAAACGGATTTATAATAAGCATGAAAACGTTTACACATTGCCACCGGAGAGGGAACGGAGAAAAAACCCATGACCATCAGTGATATTGCAAAGCTGGCAGGCGTTTCCAGTGCTGCGGTCAGCCGCTATTTGAACGGCGGCCCTCTCAGCGAGCAGAAGCGTGCCGTGATACAAGCCGTAGTGGAGCAGACCGGTTACAGCCCGGACACTGCCGCCCAGACCCTGCGCACCGGCAAGGTGCGTCAGGTGGGGGTCATTGTGCCCAGCATCAGCTCCCAGTCGGTGGGACAGATCACCAGCGGAATTGCAACCGAGCTGGGCGCAAGCCGCTACCTGATGCTGCTGGCTGACACCGAGCTGGACGAGCAGATGGAGCTGGAATATCTTACAGCATTGCAGCGCAACCACGTGGCCGGGATCATTCTGTTGGGCTATGATTCCAGCCCGCAGCTGTGCAAGGCGCTGAAGGACTGCCGTGTGCCCGTGGTAGTAACAGGGCAGCGCTTTGCAGACCTGCCCTGCGTTTATAACGACGACCGCTCTGCCGCCCGCGACCTGACCCGGAAGATGCTGGAGCATGGCCGCAAAAATATCGTGTACATCGGCGGCAGCGAGCAGGACGCTGCCACCGGCGCGGCCCGCCGTCAGGGGGTGCAGGATGCGCTGCGAGAGGTGGGGCTAAATGCAGATGGTCTGCCCCGCGCCTGCTGCGCTGTCTTTTCCATGGAAGAAGGACAACGCTGCATGGAGGAGCTGTTGGCGCGCTGCCCGCAGCTGGACGGTGTGATCTGCGTGACCGACACCGTGGCCTTTGGCGCTTTGCAGGTGTTGCGCGCTGCCGGACGCAGGGTAGGGGAGGATGTCGGCCTCGCAGGCATCGGAGATAACTGGGCGAGCAAGGTAGTGCAGCCCGGCTTGACTACCATCCGCTTCTACCAAAAGCAGGTAGGGCAGGAGGCCGCCCGGATGCTGCTGCAAAGCTTGGAGCATACCGGGCCGGACGCTGCGCCGGTGCGCCAGACCACGCTGGGCTATACGCTGGTAGAGCGCGGCTCGCTGTAAAAAAGAGGAACAAATGAAACAAAAACTGATTTTTTTAGATATCGATGGCACTCTGCTGCCCCCGGGCGAGATGCTGATCCCCCAAAGCACGGTGGAAGCGCTGCGCAAGGCGCGTGCCAACGGCCATAAACTGTTTCTGTGCACCGGACGCAACCTGCGCATGACCCAGCCGCTGCTGCACTACGGCTTTGATGGCGCAGTATGCAGTGCCGGCGGTTATGTGTTTTGCGGGGACAAGGTGCTGGTAGACCTGCCTATGGAGCCGCAGCTGGCAAAGGACGTGCGCAGCGCCATGGAGCGCCACGGTGTGGAGTGTACGCTGGAAGCGCGGGACACCACCTACGGCAGCCTGAAGATGATCGAGCGCTGGAGCTTCACCCACCGGGATGCAGGCCCTCTGAACAGCGAGGCCGCCCGCTGGCGCAAGGCCATGGAGGACGGCATGACCATCAGTCCACTGGCTGATTACAAGGGTGAACCGCTGTATAAGATTGTGTATATTGCAGAGCACAGCAAGGACTTGGACGAGGCCAAGCGCCTGTACGAGGATCGCTTTGTGTTCTGTGAGAGCAAGCTGGACGGTCTGGACGGCGGCTATGTGAACGGCGAGCTCATCAACCGTAAATTTGACAAAGGACGCGGCATCAAGGCCGTCTGCGACTATCTCGGTGTGCCCCTGCAGGACAGCATCGGCTTTGGCGACAGCGACAACGATCTGCAAATGACCGATGTGGTCGGCATCAGTGTCTGTATGGCCGACGGCTCTGCAAGCCTGAAGCAGCGCTGCGACCGCATTGCTCCCTCGGTGTATGAGGACGGCATTGCTAAGGAGTTTGCAGCCTTGGGGCTGATTTGATCGTTTTAGATATAGAAGCCATTTCCAATTGAAACCCTTTTCCTGTGAAAGAACAATCCCGAAAAGTCCGCAGACTTTCCGGGATTGTTCTTTAATAATAAAATTCCTATTGACATGGCCAGAGCGGAAGCGGAGGCCATTCAAAATCGTTTTGCAATGAAAAGGAGCACCGCACAAAAAACTGTGCGGTGCTCCTTTTGGTTCATAAATCAGTAGTGCAGATCCTCTGCGGTCAGCGCTTCCAGCACGGGCAGCATAGCAGCGGCCTCGGCCTTGGCAGTGGGCAGATCCATATCGCGGTAGTTGCCGCACTCCACCTCGCTGGCACCGGGCACAGCGCCCTCAAAATCGGCCATAAAGCGGTAGGCGTCCACCGTCAGCTGCAATGCCTGCGCCGGGGTCAGACCCCGGGTCAGCAGGTAAAAACCGGTGCGGCAGCCCATGGGGCCAACATAGATCACCCCGTCCTTCACGGCGCTGTTGCGCGCGTAGGTGGCAAACAGGTGCTCCAGCGTGTGGGCAGCGGCGGTGGTCAGGTAATCGCCCTGATTGGGCTTTTTCATGCGGATGTCCCAGGTGAGCACATCGCCGTCCTGACGGCTCAGGTACATCCCGCGCTCCAGCCGGGTGTGATCCACGCAAAAGCTTGCGATACGTTCCATACTACGGTTCTCCTTTTATGTCTTAGCCCTGCAGGCGCTGCACACTGCCGTGTGCGCAGTCCACAGCCACCATCAGACCATCGCGGATGTGGCTGGTAGCACCGGCGGCACCCACAACGGTGGGCTTCAGCAGTGCCTTGCCGGCAATAGCGGCGTGGCTGTTCAGGCCGGGCTCCTCTACCACCAGAGCGGCAGCATCGCGTACAAAGCTCAGCATCTCGTTGCTGGTGGAAGGAACTACCAGCACCATGCCGGGCTTGAACTTGGCGCGCACCTCGTCCATGGTGCGGCAGACACAGGCCTTGCCGCTGGCAACATCGTTGTTCTCAGGGCCGACACCCACGCCGGTAGCCAGACAGTTGCCCACCATGTGGATCTTGATCATGTTGGTGGTGCCGGAAACGCCAACGGGCACGCCTGCGGTCACAACAGCCAACTCGCCGTTGTGCAGGTAGCCGTTCTCCTTGGCCAGAGCGGTAGACATCTCGATCAGCTCATCGGTGCTGTGTGCCAGAGACATCATCAGCGGGGTGATGCCCCAACTCAGGGACAGCTGACGCTGCACCTGCTCGCGCATGACGCAGGCAATAATGGGCTGCTGCGGGCGGTACTTGCTCAGCAGGCGGGCGGTAGTGCCGGACTCGGACACGGTAACGATGGCGGCGGCGTTCACATCCCGTGCGGTCAGGCAGGCAGCATGGGCGGTAGCGTCAGAGACGCTGATCTTGCCGGGGTTGGAATCCATCGTGCGGCCGCGAAGATGGAAGCCCTCCTGCTCAGTGCGCTCAGCAATGGCGGACATGGTCTTGAGTGCCTCCACGGGGTAGGCACCGGCAGCGGTCTCACCGGACAGCATAATGGCAGAGGTGCCGTCGTAGATGGCGTTTGCCACGTCCGAGATCTCGGCGCGGGTGGGGCGGGGGTTCACGATCATGCTGTCCAGCATCTGGGTAGCGGTGACGATGGGCTTGCCGAAGGAGAAGGAGCGGTCGATAATAGTCTTCTGGATGCCGGGCAGTTCGGTGAAGTCTATCTCCACGCCCAGATCGCCACGGGCCACCATCACGGCATCGGCAGCAGCCAGAATGCTGTCGATGTTGTTCACGCCCTCGCGGTTCTCGATCTTTGCAATGATGCGGATGTTGGAATCGTACTGGTTCAGCAGGTTGCGGATATCGTACACGTCCTGTGCGGTGCGCACAAAGGAGGCAGCGATGAAATCGTAACCCTGCTGGATGCCGAAGATGATGTCATCCTTATCGCGCTGGCTCATATACGGCATGGACAGGTGCACGCCGGGCACGTTGACGCCCTTCTTGTTCTTGATCTTGCCGCTATTCAGTACGGTGCAGACGATGTCGGTGTCGTTCACGGTCTGGATCTGCAGCTTGATCAGGCCGTCGTCCAGCATGATGGTGCCGTTCGGCTCCACGTCCATGGGCAGATCCTTGTAGGTGATGGAGCAGATCTCGTTGGTGCCCTCCACATCGCGGGTGGTCAGGGTAAAGGTCTGGCCGGCAACCAGATTCTCAACGCCGTTCTTGAAGTCCTTCAGGCGGATCTCGGGACCCTTGGTGTCCAGCAGTGCAGCCACGGGCTTACCCAGCTCCTCGCGCAGAGCCTTCAGCTTTTCAAGGCGACCCAGATGCTCCTCGTGGGAACCGTGGGAAAAATTGAAACGAGCCACGTTCATGCCGTTGGCGATCAGATCGCGCAGCACGCCTTCCTTATCGGTGGAAGGGCCAAGGGTGCAAATAATTTTCGTCTTTCTCATGCAATATACCTCCGTCAACTCTCTCTTACCTATATCCGGCACAGCATCCCTGCAGGCTGCTGTGTATGACCAAGGGAAACAAAAAAAGCTCCCGGTACAGCGGGTCGGTTTATATGGCAGAGCGGGAAAACCAAAAACTCTACCAACTATTATTATAATCATTCCGGTGCAAGAGAGCAAGAGGAATTTTTGCTTGAATACAAGTTTTTGCGTTTGTTTCTGTCCGCAGGAGGGATTGTAAAACTTTTAACGATGCGCCGCGGCTTTCCGCTTGCTGCCCGACAGGGGAAAACTGCTGCAAAACACAAAAACTGATAAGACCGCACAAGGCTGCGTCCTCTTGCATCCGAGGGACTTTTTGCTTATAATAGGAATAACAAAGTAGTACTGTTCCGGGGTGCGCCCCGGAGAAATGGAGTGACCATTATGGAAAAACGCGTTTTTCTGATCGTGCTGGACAGCTTTGGTATTGGCGCAGAGCCGGACGCCGCTGCCTTTGGCGATGCAGGCACCAACACCTTGGGTGCCATTGCGAACCACCCCAATTTCAATTGCCCCAATCTGCGCAAGCTGGGCTTGTTCAACATTGACGGTGTGACCGCAGGGGAGAGAACGGATGCCCCGGCGGCTGCCTTTGCCCGCCTGCAGGAGCAGAGCATGGGCAAGGATACCACCATCGGCCACTGGGAGATCGCCGGTGTAGTCAGCCCGGAGCCGCTGCCCACCTTCCCCGAGGGCTTCCCGGAGGAGCTGATCCGGGAGTACGAGCAAAAGACCGGCCACAAGGTGCTGTGCAACAAGCCCTATTCCGGCACGCAGGTACTGAAGGACTACGGCGAGCAGGCCATGCGGGAAAACGCCCTCATCGTCTACACCAGCGCCGACAGCGTTTTTCAGGTGGCCGCCAACGAAGAACTGGTGCCGGTGCACGAGCTGTACCGCTACTGTGAGATTGCCCGGGAAATGCTCAAGGGCAAGTACGGCGTGGGCCGCGTGATCGCCCGCCCCTTCCTGGGCAACAGCGCCGACACCTTCTACCGCACCACCAACCGCCACGACCTGAGCCTGAAGCCGCCCCGCGCCACCATGCTGGATCTGTTAAAGGATGCCGGTAAGGACGTGATCGCTGTGGGCAAAATTTACGATATTTTTGACGGCGAGGGCGTGACCGAAAAGATCAAGACCACCGGCAACACTAATGGCATCGCCTTTACCAAGGCTTTGCAGACCCGGGATTTTGAGGGCCTTGCCTTTGTGAATCTGGTGGACTTTGATATGCTCTACGGCCACCGCCGCGATGTGGCAGGCTACGCTGCCGCCGCCACCGAGTTCGACCGTTTTCTGGCCGATTTCCTCCCGGGTATGCGGGAGGGTGACCTGCTTATGATCACCGCCGACCACGGCTGCGACCCCTCCTACACCAAGACCACCGACCATACCCGCGAGTATGTGCCGTATCTGGTCTGCGGCAAGGGCGTGAAGGCGGGGACGGATCTGGGCACCAAGCTGTGCTTCGGCACCATCGCCAAGACCATCTGCGAGTATCTGGAAGTGGACGCTTCCACGCTGGACGGCAAGAGCGTATGGCAGGAGATCCGGGCATAAAACGCCCCCAAAAACAGGAAGAACAGGAGCGTGAAACGATGCGTATTTATGATCTGATCGCAAAAAAACGGGATGGCGGCACCCACACCCGGGAAGAGCTGGAAGCTATTGTCAACGGCTTCGTCAGCGGGGAAGTGGCCGATTATCAGATGGCTGCATGGATGATGGCGGTGTACCTGCGCGGCATGACCAATGAGGAGACCGCTGAGCTGACCGATGTGATGGCGCACAGCGGCGTGATGGTAGATCTTTCGCCCATTCCGGGCATCAAGGTGGACAAGCACTCCACCGGCGGTGTGGGCGACAAGACCACGCTGGTCATCGCACCCATCGTGGCAGCCTGCGGGGTGAAGATCGCCAAAATGAGCGGCCGGGGCTTAGGCCACACCGGCGGCACCATCGACAAGATGGAGAGCGTGCCCGGCACAAAGACCGCCCTCTCGCAGGAGGAATTTTTTGCACAGGTGAACCAGATCGGTCTGTCGGTCATCGGCCAGAGCGAGGGCATTGCCGTGGCGGATAAAAAGATGTACGCCCTGCGGGACGTTACCGCTACTGTCAGCTGCATCCCGTTGATTGCGTCCAGCATCATGTCCAAAAAGCTGGCCTCCGGTTCGGACGCCATCCTGCTGGATGTCACCACCGGCACGGGTGCCTTTATGAAGACCGTAGATCAAAGCATTGAACTGGCGCAGCTGATGGTCGCCATCGGCACCCACCATGGCCGCCGGGTAGCCGCCATGATCACCGATATGGACACCCCGCTGGGGCACAACATCGGCAACAGTCTGGAAGTCATGGAGAGTATGGACGTGCTCAAGGGCCACGGCCCGGCAGACCTGACCGAGGTGTGCCTGCAATTGGCGGCCAACATGCTGGTACTGGCAGGCAAGGGCGATGCCGCCCACTGCCGCGCTATGGCCGAGGCGGTCATTGCGGACGGCTCTGCCTTTGAAAAGTGCAAGGAAATGTTTGCCGCGCAGGGCGGCGACATCCGGGTGCTGGATGATTACAGCCTGTTTGCACAGCCCGCCGCCAGCTACGAACTGCTGGCCGAGCAGGACGGCTACATTGTGGCCAACGATGCGGAAAAGATCGGTTCTGCCAGTGTGCTGCTGGGCGCAGGCCGCCAGAAAAAAGGCGACCCGCTGGATTTTGCCGCCGGTATCACCCTGCACAAAAAGCGCGGCGACTATGTGCATAAGGGCGAAAGCCTTGCCACCTTCTACGGCGCAGCGGACAAGTTTGAAGCCGCTGCCGCCGAGTACCGCAGCGGCCTTGTGTACGGCGCGGAAAAGCCGGAGGAAGCTCCGCTGGTGTACGCCCTTGTCACCAAGGACGGCGTAGAGCGGTACTGAATCTTATAGAACCTCCAAGGGGACTGCTGCACAAAGCTGTGCGGCAGTCCCTTTTTGCGCTTTCACGCTGCAAATTGGCCTTTTGCACAAAAGAACTGTCGCTTTTTAAGCAATTCGCTGTATTTGCGGGGCAAACGGTAGAACTTTGCATCGGGATATGGTATACTACACTGTACTTGCATGCCCCGGAAAAAGGGGCTGCCAAAGGAGAAAGGACTTGTTATGAAGATCATTCTGGTGGGCGGCGGCAAGGTCGGCACGGCTCTGGCGCGCCAGCTCAGCGAGGAAGGCCACAACGTGACTGTGGTGGACACCAACAAGGCGCGCGTGGAGCACCTGACCGAAAGCTACGACGTGCTGGGCATCGTGGGCAATGGCTCGTCCATCACCACCCTGTCCGAGGCGGGCATTGAGGATGCGGATGTGTTCATTGCTGTCACCGGCTCGGACGAACTGAACCTGCTTTGCTGCATGTTTGCCAAAAAGGCGGGTCACTGCCACGGTATTGCCCGCGTGCGCAACCCGTCCTACAGCCACGAGTTGGACTTTATCAAAAAGCAGATCGGCATTTCCGCCATCATCAACCCGGAAATGGCAGCGGCAAAAGAGATCTCTCATCTGCTGCGGTTCCCCGGCGCCAGCAAGATCGATACCTTTGCGGACGGCCGTGTGCGGCTGATCAAGTTTGCACTGCCCGATGCACTGGACGGCGTAGCCATCCGCGAGATCCCCACCCGGCTCAAGAGCGATATTCTGGTGTGCGCGGTGGAGCGTGAGGGCGGGGTCATCATCCCCAACGGTAACTTTGTGCTGCAAAAGGGCGATCAGGTCACCTTCCTTGCTACGCAGGAAAAGGCCCACGCCTTCTTCCAGCAGCTACATCTGCCGGTGCAGCCGGTGCGCAACGCTCTTATCGTGGGCGGCGGTGCCATTGCCTACTACCTCAGTCAGGAACTGCTGGAAAACCATGTGCGGGTGCGCATCGTGGAGCGGGACGCCGCCCGCTGCGTGGAACTGGCCGAGCAGCTGCCCGGCGCACAGATCCTGAATGAGGACGGCTCCAACCGCGAGTTTTTGCTTTCCGAGGGTCTGGAATCTACCGAGGCCTTTGTGGCGCTGACCAACATCGACGAAGAGAACGTGCTGCTGACCCTGTTTGCCAAAAAGCACTCCAACGGCAAACTGGTGACCAAGGTCAACCGTCTGGAATTTGACGATATTCTGGCCGGGCTGGATCTGGGCAGCGTGGTCTACCCCAAGTACATGACCTGTGACTACATCGTGCAGTACGTCCGCGCCCTGCAAAACGAGGCGGGCAACAACATCAAGACTCTGTACCGCATACTGGACGACCGCGTGGAGGCACTGGAATTTACGGTGCACGAGGAGAGCGCCGCTACCGGTGTGCCCCTGAGCCAGCTGCACCTGAAAAAGAACCTGCTGCTGTGCTGCATTACCCGCGGCAGCAAGATTTTGATCCCCCGCGGCGGCGACCAGATCCAAGTGGGCGATAACGTCATCGTGGTCACGCTGGAGCATGGTCTGCACGATCTGCGCGATATCGTGGAGCACTGACGGAGGCGGACTATGAATTATGCGATCGTTTTCCGTCTGCTGGGCTATGTGCTGATGATCGAGGGCGCGTTGCTGCTGCTGCCCGCCGCCGCCAGCTTAGTGTATGGCGAGTGGATGGTGCTGGGCGTGTTTCTGCTCACAGCTGCGGTCAGCGCCGGCATCGGCTACGCCCTGCACACCATCAAAGCCCGCAGTAAGGTGTTCTATATGCGCGAAGGCTTTGCGGCTACCTCGCTGTGCTGGGTGTTCATCTCGGTGATGGGCGCAGTGCCCTTTGTGCTTACCGGCTGCATCCCGAACCCCGTGGATGCCCTGTTTGAGACGGTCTCCGGCTTTACCACCACCGGTGCCAGCATTCTGCCCGCCGTAGAGGGGCTGCCCAACGGCATTCTGTTCTGGCGCAGCTTCACCCACTGGATCGGCGGTATGGGCGTTCTGGTGTTTCTGCTCTCGCTGCTGCCGCTGACCGGCGGCTCCCATGTCAACCTGATGAAAGCGGAAAGCCCCGGCCCGCAGGTGGATAAGCTGGTGCCCAAGGTGCAGTCCACCGCTAAGATTCTGTACGGCATCTACTTTGCCCTTACCATGCTGGAGCTGGTGTTCCTGCTGCTTGGCAGAATGCCCCTGTTCGAAGCCATGCTCACTGCCTTTGGTACGGCGGGCACCGGCGGCTTCGGCTTCCGCAACGACAGTTTTGCCAGCTTTTCGCCCTACATCCAGTGGGTCGTGACCATCTTCATGATCCTGTTCGGCGTCAACTTCAATGCCTACTTCCTGCTGCTCATGCGCAAGTTCCGCCGCGCTGCTGCCAGCGAGGAGGTGCGGGGCTACTTTGTGGTCATCGCAGTGGCAGTGGGCATCATCACTGCTAATATTTATAGTATGTACAACAGCTTTGGCGAGGCGCTGCGGCAGGCCGCTTTTCAGGTGGGCTCCATCATCACCACCACTGGCTTCTCCAGCTGCGATTTTGACCTGTGGCCCACCCTCTCTAAAGAGATCCTGGTCATGCTCATGTTCATTGGCGCCTGCGCCGGCAGTACCGGCGGCGGCATCAAGGTGAGCCGTTTCCTCATTCTGGGTAAGACCCTGGCCAAGGAGCTCAAGACCGCCCTGCACCCGCAGGTGGTAGCGCCCGCCCGCATGGACGGCAAGCTGCTGAACCACGAGACCATCCGAACCACCAATGTGTTCATTGCGGCCTATATCTTTATTTTTGCGGCCTCCTTCTTCCTGATCAGTCTGAACGGCTTTGATATGGTGACAAACTTTACCGCCGTGGCGGCTACTCTGAACAACATCGGCCCGGGCTTGGAAATGGCAGGCCCAATGCAGAACTTCGGCTGCTTTGCAGACCCCGCAAAGCTGGTGCTCATCTTCGATATGCTGGCCGGACGTCTGGAGATCTTCCCCATGCTGGTGCTGTTCATGCCGGATACATGGCGGCGGTTCTAAGCCTTTTGGGGCACGGGATAAGCATAAAAATATTATTTCGGAACACCGGAGTCTCTATGGACGCTCCGGTGTTCTTTTTTGTGAAAGAAGCTGCAAAGGCAGGTGGCAACGGTTAGAAATGCCTTGCGTTCAGTGCCGCATTGCAGTATGATTATAATATCAATTATCTGACCCTTACCCCTGAGCAGGCAGAACCTTTTTACAAACGAACTCGTTCTGCATGATAAAAAAGAAGAAAGCAAAAACAATAAAACGTACAGGAGGAAATTACTATGGGTTTGATCAAAGCAGATATGAGCGCACTGGGCGGAACGCTTGCAGACCAGTGGAAGGAATTTTTCTATTGCGATTCTCTGGACAAAGATGTGCTGATGGTAAAGGGCCAAAAGCGCACCTCCCGCCGCAGTTCCAACCACGGCGAGGACAACATCATCACCAACGGCAGCGGCATTGCTGTGGCCGATGGCCAGTGTATGCTCATCGTGGAGCAGGGCCGCGTGGTGGAGGTGTGCGCCGAACCGG
>OLSN01001555.1_pt1 | contig 19180 bp, 13 predicted proteins | sample 1672411 | NCBI WGS metagenome assembly OLSN01 (sample SAMEA3136683, study PRJEB25190) | human gut metagenome | biome: human gut; feature: human-associated habitat; material: faeces | place: Austria | collected 2013 | reverse complement strand
ACTGCGGCGGACGATGGTGATCTTCGTGCTGGATCTGCTGTGCATCGCCGGGTCCTTTTTCCTGGCGCTGTGGATGCGGTTTGAGTTCCGTCTGGGGGCCATCCCTCAGATGTACCTCAACGAGTATTTGAAGATCATCGGGCCGTGGATCGTCATCTGTCTGGTGGTGTTCCAGCTATTCCGGCTGTATAACAGCATCTGGAGCTTTGTCAGCATCGACGAGCTGTTCCGCATCATTCTGGCCTATGGCGTGCTGCTGGCGGCCGGACTGGCCTATGTGCTGATTTTGAAGATCGATATGCCCCGCTCCTTCTACTTTGCGGGCTTTATCATGAGCTTCATGTCCACCACGGCGCTGCGGTTCTCCTACCGATTCATGCGCCAGTTGATGGCGGGGATCAGCACGGAGAAGAGCGAGCGGGACCGCATTCTGATGATCGGCGCCGGCGAGGCCGGACGCCAGCTGATCCGGGAGATCAATTCCAATCCCCGGCTGGGCAGCCGGGTGGTGTGCATCATCGACGACAACCCCAGCAAGCGCCGCCGGTATCTGGACGGTGTGGAGATCGCCGGCGGGCGGCAGGAGATCCCCGATGCGGTGAAGAAGTACCAGGTCAATAAGATCATCTTCGCCATCCCCACCTGCGACGGACAGGATCGCAAGGAGATTCTGGACATCTGCAGCAAGACCGGCTGCCGGGTGCAGGCGGTGCCGGGGATGTTCCAGCTGGTCAACGGCGAGGTCAGTGTCAGCAAGCTCCGGGACGTGGAGCTGCAGGATCTGCTGGGCCGTGACCCTATTCAGGTGAATCTGGAGGAGATCTGCCGGTATATCTCCGGCAAGGTGGTGATGGTCACCGGCGGCGGCGGTTCCATCGGCAGCGAGCTGTGCCGCCAGATCATGCGCTACCAGCCCCGCCGTCTGCTCATCTTTGACATTTACGAGAACTGCGCCTACGAGCTGGAGACCGAGCTGCGCAACAAGTACGGTGCCGAGGCTCCCGTCATCACGCTCATCGGCTCCATCCGTGATAAAGCCCGCCTGGATGAGGTATTCGAGACCTATCATCCATCGGTCGTCTTCCATGCGGCCGCCCACAAGCATGTGCCGCTAATGGAGATCAGCCCCGCCGAAGCCGTCAAAAACAACGTATTTGGCACCAAGAATCTGCTGACTTCCGCCGCCGAGCATGGTGTCGAGCGCTTTGTCCAGCTTTCTACCGACAAGGCCGTCAACCCCACCAACGTTATGGGCTGCACCAAACGCCTCTGCGAGATGCTGATTCAATCCTTTGCCAGCGGCACCGACATGAAGTGCGTGGCCGTGCGCTTTGGCAACGTGCTGGGCAGCCACGGCAGCGTTATTCCGTTGTTTGAGGAGCAGATCAAGCGCGGTGGCCCCGTCACCATCACACACCCGGATATTGTGCGCTACTTTATGACCATCACCGAGGCCGCGCAGCTGGTGCTGCAGGCCGGCGGCCTGGCCAGGGGCGGCAGTATCTACGTGCTGGATATGGGCGAGCCCGTCAAGATCATGGACCTGGCCACCCGGCTGATCCGCTTCTACGGCTACGAGCCGGGTGTAAACATGCAGGTCAAGATCACCGGCCTGCGTCCCGGCGAAAAGCTGTACGAGGAGCTGCTGATGGACGCTGAGCAGGACAAGATGCTCAAGACCGCCCACAACAAGATCTTCATCGCACCGCCCATGGACATCGACCTGGAAAAATTCTACACCCAGCTGCAGGAGCTGAAAGTTTCGGCCCGCCACAACGATGACGCCGTAGTCGAATGCCTGCAGGAGATGGTGCCCAGCTACCATCCCAACCGCCGCGTGCGCGCCGACCACACCGTCGTTGCTGCCAGCGGCAACACTATGATCCTTTCCCGCGAGGAGCTGGACAAAGCCCGCAAACTGCATGACGCAAAGGGGGAATGATGCCATGTACCAACGCTATGTAAAACGCATCCTGGATTTTATCCTGTCCCTGGCCGCCACCATCGTGCTGGCCATTCCCATGGGTATTATTGCCCTGTGGATCAAAGCTGATTCTCCCGGCCCGGTATTTTTCAAGCAGCGGCGCGTCGGCAAGGGCAAGACCCACTTTAACATTTTAAAGTTCCGCACCATGCGCGGCGATACTCCCCACGATGTGCCCACGCATCTTTTAAAAAATGCCGACAGCTACATCACCAAAAGCGGCGCGTTCCTGCGCAAGACCAGCCTGGACGAACTGCCTCAGATCTACAACATCCTGGCAGGGCAGATGAGCATCATCGGCCCGCGCCCCGCGCTGTATAACCAGTACGACCTGATCGATGCGCGCGATAAAGCACATGCCAACGACATTCGTCCAGGCCTGACCGGCTTGGCGCAGATCAACGGCCGCGACGAGCTGCCCATCGATGTAAAGGCCAAATATGACGGGGAATACGCCGCTCACCTGACCTTCGGCATGGACCTGAAGATCTTCTTCCACAGCTTTTCCTACGTGTTCCAGCGCCGCGGTGTCGTCGAGGGTGGAACTGGTTCTATACAGGAGCCAAATAAACAGAAACCGTCAAATTGACGGATGAATTCCCCACTGTTTTACTGGGCAGTGGGGTTTATTTTGCTCAAATTTAAAAAATACACAAGAAAATCTCGCTTTTTTCGTTAAAATATGTTGCAAAAGTCAAGCTAATTGTGTAAAATATACATCAAGAGCTTTTGATTTTCGGGCAAGATGGCCAACGGCAATTTGCCCACAAATATCTGAAGGGGAGCACATACTATGGCGAACAGGGTCTTCCAGAATGTGGTGTACCAGATGAAGGACGCCGTCGACCGCGTGGTCGGCGTTGTTGATGAAACGGGCACCGTGATTTCCTGCTCAGAGCTGGGGCAGATCGGTGAGGTGCGAGAAGGCGTAGCTGCTGCCCACCAGACCGCTGGTGATGCTTTTGTGCGCGACGGCTACTCCTACCATCAGTTCTCCAATGCCAAGCATAACGATTATGCTGCATTTGTGGAGGGCACCGATGAAACGGCCGAGCAGTTTTCTGCCATGCTGTCGATCAGCCTGCAGTGCATCAAACAGTATCACGACGAAAAATTTGACAAGACAAACTTTATCAAAAACGTTGTGCTGGACAACATCCTGCCCGGTGACATCTACGCCAAAGCGCGGGAGCTGCACTTCGTCTCCGACGTGCAGCGTGTTGTCCTGCTGGTCCGCGTGACCTCCGGCAACGATATTTCCGCTTACGATGTTGTCAGTGGTCTGTTCCCGGACAAGCAGAAGGACTTCGTCTTTAACATCAGCGAGACGGATACCGTGCTGGTCAAGGAGATCAAGCCCGACAACAACACCCGCGATATGGAAAAGCTGGCCGCATCCATCGTGGACACCCTGCAGGGCGACCACTACATCAAAGCGGTTGTCGGCATCGGCACCCCCATCGGCAACATCAAAGATCTGGCCTCCAGCTTCAAAGAGGCCCAGATTGCTATGGAAGTCGGCAAGGTGTTCGACACCGAGCGTCAGGTCATCAGCTATGATCACCTGGGCATCGCCCGCCTGATCTACCAGCTGCCCACTACCTTGTGCGAGGCCTTCCTGCGCGAGGTCTTCAAGCAGGAGAGCATCGACTCTCTCGACGCTGAGACGCTGTTCACCATCCAGCGCTTCTTCGAGAACAACCTGAACGTTTCCGAAACGAGCCGCGGCCTGTTCGTACACCGCAACACGCTGGTCTACCGCCTGGAGAAGATCCGCAAGCTGACCGGCCTGGATCTGCGCAACTTCGATGACGCCATCGTCTTTAAGGTAGCGCTGATGGTCAAAAAGTACCTCTCCGCCAACCCGGCCAAGTATTGATTTCCATAAATTCACAAAGATTTCAAAAAGTCCTGCTGCTACGCACAACAGCAGGACTTTTTCGCATTTTTCCTACAGAAAAGTGCTTGACCGTAACACCCCGGCATGGTATCCTATTATATGTATGACTGTAACCATCCACAAGAAGTCACAAGGGCATGGGAGTTAAAACCAATGATCGAATTTGAACACGTTTCAAAAACTTACGAGACGCACAACGACGAAAACGTAGCGCTCGATGACATCAATATCCAAATCGAGGACGGCGAGTTCGTCTTTATCCTGGGCCATTCCGGTGCGGGCAAATCCACCTTCCTCAAACTGATCCAGATGGAAGAAAAGCCCACCGAGGGCCGCGTCATCATCAACGGTCAGGACCTTACCAAGATGAAACGCCGCAAGGTGCCGTATCTGCGCCGCCAGATGGGTGTCGTCTTCCAGGATTTCCGCCTGATCCCCACCATGACAGTGTACGAGAATGTGGCTTTCGCCATGCGCGTGACCAACATTCCTACCAAAAAGATCAAATCCCGCATCCCATATGTTCTGTCCCTGGTCGGTCTGGAGGATAAGATGGACCGCCTGCCGGACGAACTTTCCGGCGGTGAACAGCAGCGTGTGGCGGTAGCCCGCGCCTTGGCCCACGGCCCCAAGCTCATCATTGCCGATGAGCCCACCGGCAACATCGACCCCGAGATGTCCATGGACATCATGCAGCTGTTTGAGGCCATCAACAAGGTCAACATCACGGTGGTGGTTGTCACCCACGAGCACGAGCTGGTACATAAGCTGGCCCGCAAATACAACAACCGCGTCATCGAGCTGGCCAACGGCATGGTCGCCTCGGACACTTCGCACCCCGAAGCTGCCCGCCGCTACGCCGCCTGCATGGCCGAGCGTGAGAACGGCTACGATGAGTACGAAGATTACGATGATGAGGAATAAATAAGAGGGGATACCATGCGTTTTTCCAGCTTTACTTATCTGGTCGGCCAGGGCCTGCACAACCTGCGAGCCAACCGGCTTATGACCTTTGCTTCCATGGGCGTGCTGACCGTCTGCATGCTGCTGATCGGCGCCGCCTACCTGCTGGGTGTCAACATCGACGCCATGGTCGAGTATATCGGCGACCAGAACGAGACCGTTGTCTACATGGACCAGGGGGCCAGCGATGACCAGATTGCCGCCGCTGACACCGCCATCCGCAGCACTGAGCACGTGGTGGGCGTCACCTACATGTCGCCCCAGGACGTGCTGGCAGTTTACAGCGACATGCTGTCCACCTACACCAACCTGCAGGATGCTTTCGCTAACGATAACCCGTTCTACCCCAACTACCGCGTTGTGGTGGACAGCCCTGATAACATCGAGGCCGTTTCCCAGCAGCTGCGCCAGATCGATGGTGTTTACCAGGTCAACGCCCCGCTGGAGATGTCCAAGGTCTTCGTCTCGCTGCAAAAGATCGTTTCCTACGCCTGCTACGGCATCGTGCTGGTGCTGGCCATTGTCAGCATCGTGGTCATCAACAACACCATCAAGATCACCGTCTTTAACCGCCGCAAGGAGATCAACATCATGAAGCTGGTTGGTGCCACCAACGGCTTCATCCGCTTCCCGTTCTTTGTCGAAGGCGTCACCTCCGGCCTGATTTCCGCGGCACTGGCCTCCGGCATCATCTGCGGCGCTTACTATGCCCTGACCCGCTGGTATGCCGAGAACCCTTCCAATCTATCCCAGATGTTTGGCGGCCAACTGGTGCCGCTGGCTGACGTCTGGTACTACCTTGTCGGCGGCTTTGCGCTGCTGGGCTTCGTGCTCTGCGGCATCGGTACCGCCACCAGCATCCGTAAACATCTGAACGTCTGATTTACGATTTACTGAAAGAGAAAACAGAGGAACAGAAAAGCCAATGAGAATTTCCCGTCGTTTCAAACGGATCGTTTCCGCTATGCTGGCCACCGCCCTAGCCTTTACCATGACCTTCTCCACTGATGTCATGCCGCTGGCTGACTCCAAGCAGGACCAGCTGAAGGCTGAGGTCTCCGCCAAGCAGGCTGAGCTGGACAAGGTCAACGCCGCGCTGAAAGAAGCGCAGAGCAACAAGGAAAACGCCAAGGCCATCAAGAGCCAGCTGGAAGAAAAGAAGAACCTGATTTTAAGCCAGATCTCGCTGCTCAGCGACCAGATCACCGACCTGCAGGAGCAGATCTACCTCAAGCAGACCGAGATCGACGATAAGCAGGTCGAGGTCGACAACAAACAGGCCGAGTATGACCAGCGCTGGTCCGATTTCAAACAACGCATGGGCGCTATGCAGATGCTCAACGACGGTGGTTCCATCGCACTGCTGTCCAGCGCCACCAACCTGTACCAGCTGCTAACCTTTGCTCAGACGCTGGAGCAAATCAGCAGCAAGGATCAATCCATCTGCCAGGATTTGGAGAACCAGCGCGCCGATTTGGAGAACCAGCGCACCGAGCTGGAAAATGCTAAGGCCGAGATGGAAGCCACCCAGGCCAGCCTGAAGGAGCAGACCACCCAGCTGAACAGCAAACAGGATGAACTGGCCGTCAATATTGCCCAGGCCAACGAGGATCTGGACGAAGCCTCTGCCCAGCAGGAGGCCGCCGAAGCGGCCGCAGCCGAAGCCCGCAAAAAGCTGGACGAAGCCACCGCCGCCCTGGACTCCTATCTGGAAGCCCAGAACAAGAAGTATGGCAACGCCTCCATTACCTGCTCACTGGACTTCGGCCGCCCGCTGGCCACCTTTAAGTACATTTCCTGCTACTTCGGCGGCGGCGGTCACCGCGGCACTGACTATGCAGCCCCCGGCGGCACCGAGATCTACACCATCGCTGATGGCGTCGTCACCGCCGCCACCTACCATTACAGCTGGGGCTACTATGTGCAGGTCTACCATGGTACCGATTCCAACGGCAATACCTATTCGACCCTGTATGCTCACATGAACAGCGCCCCCGTGGTCAGCGTAGGCCAACCTGTCTCCAAGGGCCAGCTGCTGGGCTATGTCGGCACCACAGGCAACTCTACCGGCAACCATCTGCACCTGGAAATGAAAGTCAACGGTGTGTTGACCAGCGTCACCAACTACATCTCGTAAGGGGAGGGAAGTCCTAATGAAGCCCCAGAAACATAAGCCAGCCGTGCGCTTTTTCTGTCTTGTTATTGCGGTCGTTATGATTATCAGCCTTTTCTCCAGCGTTCTTTTCAGTCTGGCCTATACTCTGTAAAAGACCGCACTATTTTGTAAGGAGCCATCTGAACCCATGAGCAAAAAAATTAGTCTCGGCGTTACCATCACCATTGCCTTGATCGCCATGGCGGTCACTTTTTCTCTGACGATGGTTGTCTCGATGAATATGTTCAACTCCACCGTGTCCAGCGTCAAAAGCAAGGAGCGCCAGTACAACAAGCTGGCCGAGATCGACCGTTTTGTACGCTCCAACGAGTATTTCACTATCAACGAGGACACGCTGAACGACACCTTGGCCGCTGGTTACATGCTGGGCATCAACGATAAATACGCCCGCTACTACACCGCCAAAGCTTACAGCGAGCGCCTGGCCGTTGAGTCCGGCAAGCTGACCGGCATCGGCGTGGCCGTCGTCAACGACCCGTCCTCCGGCTACGGCCGCATCACCCGCGTCTACGGCAACTCGCCCGCCAGCGAGGCCGGTCTGCAGGTCGGCGGTTACATCACTGCCATCGGCGATATGTCCACCAAGTCCATGACCGACACTGCCTCCCTGACCTCGGCCCTGCTGGGCGAAGAGGGGACCACCACCACCATCACCTACCTGACGCCCGACCGACAGGAGCAGACCGTCGACCTGGTGCACAGCAACTACCGCACCACCACCGTTTCCAGCCAGATGATTGGCGACACCTGCGGCTATGTCCGCATCGACGCCTTCTCCTCCGGCACGGCCAGCGAGTTCCGCTCTGCTGTGGACAACCTGCTGAACCAGGGCGCTGCCAGCTTCATCTTCGACATGCGCGACAATATCGGTGAGAACCTGAACGCCGCGCTGGTCTGCGCTGACTACTGCGTGCCTTCCGGCGTCATCGCCCAACAGGAGGACAAGGACGGCAGCATCACCTTGCTGCGCATGTCCGATGAAAACGAAGTCACCGTGCCCATGGTCGTCCTCGTCAACGGCAGCACCTCCGATGGTGCCGAGCTGTTTGCCAATGCCCTGCGCAAGATGAACAGCGCCACCATCGTAGGCACCCGCACCGCCGGTAAGGGTGTTGTGATGAGCGACGCCCAGAGCTTTTCCGATGGCTCCGCCGCCTACATCACTATCGGTCTGCTGCTGGACAACGAGGGCCAATCCTGGAACGACCTGGGCCTGACCCCTGATGTGGACGCTACGCTGTCCTCCGACGAACAGAATGCCTATTACGATTACACTGTCGACACCGACCCCCAGATTAGCAAGGCCCTGAACACCGCCAAGATGCTGTCTGGCCAGAACTGATTTTCCCGAATTTTCCTGTGCTGAGAGGAGCCCGCTTTGCCTACCCTGACCGATTTGTCTACCATCCGCGACCTTTGCGCACGGTATGATTTTGCCCTGTCCAAAGGCTTTGGACAGAATTTTATCATCAACCCCGGCATCTGCCCTCGCATTGCCGATGAGGCCGGTATCGGCCCCGGCTGGGGTGCGCTGGAAGTCGGCCCCGGCATCGGCGTGCTGACCGAGCAGCTTTGCAAACGCGCCGATAAGGTCGTTTCCATCGAGGTGGACAAGCGCCTGCCGCCGCTGTTGGAAGAAACGATGGCCGATTATGACAATTTCAAGCTGGTGCTGAACGATGTCCTCAAGGTCAACCTCAAAGCCCTGCTGGCCGAGGAATTCGGCGATAAGCCGGTGGCTGTCTGCGCCAACTTGCCGTATTACATCACCAGCCCGATTCTGATGCGCCTATTAGAAGAGAAACTCCCCATTGAGAATATTACCGTCATGGTCCAGAAAGAGGCCGCACAGCGCCTTTGCGCTGCTCCTGGTACCCGTGACGCTGGTGCCATCAGCTATGCGGTGGCTTATTATGCCGAGCCAAAGTTGCTTTTTACCGTACAGCCCGGCAGTTTTTACCCGGCCCCCAAGGTCACTAGCGCGGTCATCCGCTTGAACGTCCGCAAAACACCTGCGGTTGAAGTGCCGGGCGGAGATGAGAAAGCTTTCTTCTCCCTGATCCGCGCCGCCTTCTCTCAGCGCCGCAAGACCGCCGCTAACGCCATCTCCAACGGTCTGCAGCTGCCAAAAGCCACCGTCCTCTCCGCCCTGGAAGCTGCTCACCTGGACCCCCGCTCCCGCCCGGAACAGCTGACTCTGCAAGACTACTGCGCCCTGCAAGCTGTTCTTCAGGCTGGGAAATAATCTGCTTTTCCAAAAAATCACAAACAAAACGCCCCGGAACACAAACCGTGTTCCGGGGCGTTTTCTTTTGGAGCTAGTAACAGGAATCGAACCTGCAACCTGCTGATTACAAATCAGCTGCACTGCCAATTGTGCTATACTAGCGGGTACTAGATAATAATAACACAATTGGCTGTTGTTTGTCAATGCTAAACTTACAGCAGCGCGATGCCCGCCTTCTCGCAGGCGGCTACGGTGTCGTCGTCCCACAGGCTGACCTGCACCTCGCCTACGTGTGCCTTACCCAACAGCAGCATGCACAGGCGGCTCTGGCCGATGCCGCCGCCCATGGTCAGGGGCAGGGTGCCGTCCAGCAGCATCTTGTGGAAGGGCAGTTCCGCACGCTGCGGGCAGCCGGCTTCTTCCAGCTGGCGGCGCAGAGATTCCGCATTGACACGGATACCCATGCTGGACAGCTCCAGCGCACAGCCCAAGGGCACATGCCAGAAAAGGATGTCGCAGTTCAGCGCCCAATCATCGTAGTCCGGGGCGCGGCCGTCGTGGGGCTTGCCGCTCTTGAGCTTGCCGCCGATCTTCATGATGCAGATGGTGCCATGCTCCTTGGCAAAGGCGTTCTCGCGCTGTTTGGGTGTGTAGTCCGGGTACATGTCCTCCAGTTCCTGGGTGGTGATAAAGGTCACATCGCGGCCCAGGTGGATATTTTTCAGTTCTGGGAACTTCCAGCGCAGCTCATCCGAGGTCGCGCAGACAGCATCCACAATATCCCGCACAGTGTCCTGCAAAAAGTCCAGCGTGCGCTGGTCGGCGGTGATGACCTTCTCCCAGTCCCACTGGTCGACATAGATGCTGTGCAGGTTGTCCAGTTCCTCGTCGCGGCGGATGGCGTTCATGTCAGTCACCAGGCCCTGGCCGGGGCGGAAGCCGTACTTGTACAGGGCGTAACGTTTCCATTTAGCCAGGCTGTGCACCACCTCAGCCTCCTGGTTCAGGCAGGGGACATCAAAGGCGACTGGGCGCTCCACACCGTTCAGGTCGTCGTTCAGGCCGCTGCCCTGCATGACGAACAGGGGAGCGGTCACGCGCTTCAGGTGCAGGGCCATGCAGATCTTTTCCTGAAAGATGGTCTTGATCAGGCCGATGGCTTTCTGTGTGTCATACAGGCCCAACAGGCTTTGGTAGTTTTCCGGCAGAGTGATCTTGCTCATAGTTCATTTCTCCTTTAGCGTATTTACTTTCCCTATAACTTAAGCCTTGGCAAACTGGCTTTCGTACAGCTTGGCGTAGAAGCCTCCGCGGTCCAGCAGTTCGTCGTGGGTGCCGCGCTCAATGATATTGCCGTCCTTCATCACCAAAATCTGGTCGGCATTTTTAATGGTGGACAGGCGGTGGGCCACGATAAAGCTCGTGCGGCCCTTCATTAGTTCCTCAAAAGCATCCTGCACCAATACCTCGGTACGGGTATCGATGCTGGACGTTGCTTCGTCCAAAATCAGGATCGGCGGGCGGCGCAGCATCACGCGGGCAATACAAAGCAGCTGGCGCTGGCCCTGGCTGATATTGCCTCCGTCCTCGGCCACCTCGGTATCATAGCCGTTGGGCAGGCGGCAGATAAAGCTGTGGGCACGTGCCTTTTTGGCTGCTGCGATGATTTCTTCCCGCGTGGCATCGGGCTTGCCGTAGGCGATATTTTCGGCAATGGTCCCGGCTTTCAGCCAGGTCTCCTGCAGTACCATGCCTAGGTTGCCGCGCAGGCTGTCCCGCGTCACGGTGTCGATGGGATGGCCGTCCACCCGCAGGGTGCCGCCGTTGATCTCGTAGAACCGCATCAGCAGGTTGACCAGCGTGGTCTTTCCGCAGCCGGTGGGGCCAACCAGAGCAATACGCTGGCCGGGCTCCACTTTCAGGTTCATATCCTCGATCAAGGGCACATCCGGCACATAGCGGAACTTCACATGCTCAAACTCGACCGCACCGGCACCGTGGGACAGTTCCACCGCATCCGGGGCATCTGGCAGGATGGGCGTTTCATCGATAAAGTCAAACACACGCTGGGCGCAGGCCAAAGCGTTCTGGAACTCGGTCATGACATCCGAAATATCGTTGAACGGCTTGGTGTACTGGTTGGCGTAGTTCAAAAACACGGACAAATCGCCGACCGTGATGCCACCTGCGATGGCCGCAAACGCGCCCAGCACGCCGACCGCGGCATATACCAGCGCATTGACAAAGCGGGTGCAGGGGTTGGTCATCGATGAGAAGAACACCGCCCGCACGCCGCAGCTTTGCAGGTCCAGGTTGATCTTATCAAAGCGTTCTTCGGCGCGGCTCTCGTAGCCAAAGGCACGCACCAAATGCTCGTTGCCGACCAGCTCATCCACCAGGCTTGTCAGCTCGGCGCGGGTCTCGCTCTGCACCTTAAACATCGAGTAGGTGTGGGTCGCAATAAAACGCGCCACAAAAATCGACAGCGGCGTCAGCGCCACGACCACCAGCGCGATGCGCCATTCAATGAACAGCATCACGCCCAGCGTACCGCAGATGGTCAGGATGCCGGTAAACAGCTGGGTGAAGCCCAGCAGCAGGCCGTCGCTGAACTGCTCCACGTCGGTGGTGATGCGGCTAATGGCATCGCCGGGACGGTGGGCGTCCATATATTTCAGGGGCAGCTGTTCCAGCTGCTCAAAGGTGCGCACACGCATATCACGCACGACGTGGAAGGTAATACGGTTGTTGACCACGTTCATCAACCACTGCGAGACAGCCGTGCAGGCTACTGTGCCCGCCATGGCAATGGCCAGCTTGCCCACGCCGCCAAAGTCTACCTGGCCGGGGCCGATAATATGGTCTACCGCCTTGCCGGAGATGACCGGAGCCAGCAGGGTAGTGACCACAGTAACCACGGCCAGCACCAGCGTCAGCACCACCAGCCCGGCATAGGGGCGGATCAGCTCCAGCACACGGCGGAGCGTGCCCTTATTCACTTTCTGTTTCCACTTGCTCATAAGGTCTTCTCCACCTCCTCTTTGCTCAGCTGGCTCAGGCAGATTTCTTTGTAGACCTCGCAAGTCTTCAGCAAATGGCTGTGCGTGGCGTCGCCGGTCAGCACGCCGTCATCCAGCACTAAGATGTGGTCGGCGTGCTGCACGCCGGCTGCACGTTGGGAGACGATGAATACCGTCATTCCTTCGGTCTTTTCTTTAATAGCCTTGCGCAGGGCAGCGTCGGTGGCAAAGTCCAGTGCCGAGGCACTGTCGTCCAGAATCAAAACCTTCGGCTTCGGCACCAGCGCGCGGGCAATCGTCAAACGCTGGCGCTGGCCGCCGGAAAAGTTGCGGCCTGCAGTCTCCACAGGCGCATCCAGCATACCGGGCTTGGTGTGCACAAAGTCTGCTGCCTGGGCAATTTCCAGCGCCTGCCAAATTTCTTCGTCGGTGGCATCGGGGGCAGCCCAGCGCATGTTATCGCGGATGGTACCGGTAAACAGCACGGCCTGCTGGGGCACAATGCCTACCATGCGGCGCAGTTGGGTAAAGCCGTACTCTTTTACATTGTGGCCAAACAGCGACACCGTGCCGGTCGTTGCATCATAGAAGCGGCACACCAGGTCGATCAAGGTCGATTTACCGCTGCCGGTACCGCCGATAACGCCAATGGTCTCGCCAGGCTTAGCCGTAAAGCTTACATTGGTCAGGCTGGGCGCACCGGCGCCGTTGTAGGTGAAAGTCACGTCGTCAAACGCCACAGCCGGGGCAGCGGGTTCTGCATCCAGCTCTGCGGCGGCAGGATCAGGCATCGTGGTGTGCGTGTTCAAGATCTCGTTCACGCGCATACCGCTGGCTAGGGCGCGGGTCACCGAGATGACCAGATCAGCCAGGCGCAGCAGGCTGACCAGAATTTGGTTCATATAATTGATGAGCGCGATGATCTCGCCCTGGGTCAGTGCGCCATTATTGACTTCGTGGCTGCCGCGCATCAGCAGGGCAATGATGGCCAGGTTGATGACCAGGTAGGTCAGCGGGTTCATCAGGGCCGAGATGCGGCCTGCCATCGTCTGGATGCTGCGCAGGTGGTCGTTGGTCTCTACAAAGGCGGCCAATTCGTCCGCCTGGCGTGAGAAGGCACGCACCACACGGGCACCCACGTAGTTTTCACGGGTCAGCAGGGTGACCTTGTCCAAGCCGTTCTGGGCCTCATGATAGATGGGCACCGTGGCGCGCATAATGAGATAAATAATCAGCGAAATAACGACCGTTGCCGCAATAAACAGCAGGGTCAGCCGCGAGCTGATGGTGTAGGCCATGATCAGCGCGCCAATGACAATGAACGGGCTGCGCAGCAGCAGGCGCAGCATCAGGTTTACGCCGTTCTGCACCTGGTTGATGTCGCTGGTCATGCGGGTGACCAATGTCGGGGTGCCGATGCCGTCCAGCTCGCTGTAGCTCAGCGTGTTGATATGGCGGAACAGGTCCCTGCGCAGCGCGGTACCGAAGCCCAGCGCCGCTTTAGCGGAGAAGTACTGGGCCGTCAGGCTGCAGGTCAGGCCGATAGCTGCCAGCAGAATCAGCAGACCGCAGCGTTGCCAGATGAACACGGCATCGCCATTTTTGATACCGGTGTCGATAATGCTCGCCACCACCAGCGGCACAAAAAGTTCAAAGGTAGCTTCCAGCATTTTAAACAGGGGTGCCAGAACAGCCTGCTTTTCGTAGCCCTTGATGTAGCGCATCAGTTTGTGCATGTTGGTATCACCTCATACTCGGATTTTGCAGACTTTTTTATTATAGCACATCGTGAAGCGTTTGTCATTCCATGTTTTCCCTTGTTTCGAGGATTATTTATGCGTCGAACGTCTATACTGACTATAGGAAAAATTTAGGAGGCGCCAGAATGCTATTTCGTTCTTATAAAGGGCTGTCCCGCGGGGCCTCGCGCACGGTGCGCACGGCGCTGCGCCTAGCCGGGCAGCAGGGCTGCGCCACGGCTGATACCGGGCACCTGCTACTGGCCATGCTGCAGACAGCCCAGGGCCCTGCAGCGGATTTTCTACGCCGCAAGCGCGTTACCACTGCCTCCTTGACAGAGGCCGCCCCCAAGCGCAGCGGCACCGGCCAGCCCCACCGCCTGCGCAAAAACGACCTTTCCTCGGACAGCCGCAAGGCCATCGAGTTTGCCATTTTGGGTGCCCATGCATCCAGCGCCGCCAAAGCCGAAAACGAGCACCTGCTCTGCGCCATGCTGGAGGACACTGCCTGCACGGCCAGCATCTGGCTGGCGGCCGCAGGCATCGAGGTGCCCCAGGCCGCGCGGGAGTGCCGCCAGCTTTCCGGCCAGATGACACTGCCCGTACAGCCTCGGATGAGCACCGCCCGCAGCGGCCGCCCCAGTGAAAAGTACGGCCGCGATCTGACCCGCCTGGCGCAGGAGGGCCGCCTGGACCCGGTGCTGTGCCGGGAGGAAGAGCTGGAACGCATGGTTGAAATTCTGTGCCGACGCCAGAAGAACAATCCCTGCCTGCTGGGCGAGCCGGGCGTTGGCAAAAGTGCCCTGGCTGAAGCGCTGGCCCAGGCGATTGCATCCGGCCAAATCACCCCGGCACTGCGCGGCAAGCGGGTTCTGGCACTGGACATGGCCTCGATGGTAGCTGGCACCAAGTACCGCGGCGATTTTGAGGAGCGGTTCAAGAACCTGCTGGAAGAACTCTACCGCGACCGCAGCACCATCCTTTTTATTGATGAGATCCATCTTATCGCCGGGGCCGGTGCGGCCGAGGGGGCCATCGACGCTGCCAGCATCCTGAAGCCGATGCTGGCCCGGGGCGAGATCCAGCTCATCGGTGCCACCACGCCGGAGGAATACCGCAAGACCATCCAGAAAGATTCCGCGCTGGAGCGCCGCTTTGGAAAAGTAATGGTAGAAGAGCCCACCCCCGAAAACGCTGAAAAGATTTTGCTGGGCCTGATGCCCCGTTACGAGCGTTACCACTGTGTCGTCATCCCGCCCGAGACGATTCACGCCGCCGTGGAGTTAAGCGTGCGCTACCTGCCGGGGCGTTTTTTGCCGGATAAGGCCATCGACCTGCTGGACGAAGCAGCCGCCGCGCTTCGCATAACCGACAAGGAATCCTCCGGCCGTAGGGTGCTGACGCCGCGTCATATTGCCCGGGTCGTCAGTAAGGCCAGCGGCGTCCCGGCCGAGCGGGTAGGGGAAGCCGAGCGGGAGCGGCTGAACCAGCTGGAAGCCCGCCTCAGTGCCGAGGTCATCGGCCAGCCCGCTGCTGTTTCTGCTGTGGCCGCTGCCATCCGCCGCAGCCGCACCGGCCTGCGGGAGAACGGACGTCCCATCGGTGCCATGCTATTTTTAGGTCCCACCGGCGTGGGCAAAACGCAGCTGGCCCGCACACTGGCCAAATGCTGGTTCGGCAGTGAGAAATCCCTGCTGCGCTTTGACATGTCCGAATATATGGAGAAGCACACTGTCGCCCGCCTGCTGGGCGCGCCGCCCGGCTATGTCGGCCACGAGGAAGGCGGCCAATTGACCGAGGCCGTGCGCCGCCGCCCCTACAGCGTGGTGCTGTTTGACGAGATTGAAAAAGCGCACAGCGACATTCAAAATCTGTTGCTGCAAATCTTGGAGGGCGGCTCTTTGACCGATGCCCAGGGGCGGCGGGCGGATTTTTCCAACACCATTATCCTGCTCACTTCCAACCTGGGTGCCCGCTGCCTGTCCGGGCAGACAGCCCCGCTGGGTTTTGCCACTGCGCAGACCGAGCGCTCCCGCCGCAGCAAACAGGCGATACAGGAAGCCAAGGATTATTTCCGGCCCGAACTGATGGGCCGCCTGGATGAAGTCGTCGTCTTTGATCCACTCGGTCCCGAACAACTGGCTGGTATTGCCGACCGCCTGTTGCGTGAACTGGAAGTCCGCGCTGCCGGGCAAGGGTATCTGCTTACCCATACTGCGTCCGCCGCCAAAGTGCTGGCAGGGGACACTGTGCCGCCCTACGGTGCCCGCGAACTGCGCCGCAAGGTCAGCCGCGCCGTCGAGCAGGCCCTCGCCGACCGTATCGCCGCCGGCACAGCCCACCCCGGCACATTGTACACCGCCGATGCCGACGCCGACGGTCATATCATCCTGACCGAAAGCGATGCGGCTTTGTGCGTATAAATATAAAAATAAAGGCTCCCCTCAAGGGGAGCCTTTATTTTTAATACCCTTTTAATCTTACGGCTTCACGCTAAATTCCTGCTCGCAGTACACGCAACGGTACTTTCCGCTGGGGGTCAGCGCAAAAATATGGTCACAGCCTTCCTCAATCGAGGTAATGCACCGCGGGTTCTTGCACTTGATGACATTGACCAAGCGCTTGGGCTGCTCGGGGCGGCTCTTTTTCGCCACGTGGCCATTCTCGATGAACGTAATACTGATCTTCGGGTCCACATAGCCCAAAATATCAAAGCTCAGGCCGCTCACGTCACCCTCGATTTTGATAATGTCCTTCTTGCCACTTTTCTGGCTGCGAACATTCTGCAGCAAGGCCACGCTGGCGTCGCTCAGCTTTTCCAGCTCCATCAGGTGGTACAGGGCCAGGCCGGTGCCTGCGGTGATATGGTCAATGACCACACCGTTCTGAATTTCATCAACCTTCAACATCGAAAGCTACCTCCCCAGTTTTAGGATCTTTCAAGCCAAGCAGCGTCATGATCAGGGCCATGCGCATATGCACGCCGTTCTGCACCTGATCAAAGTAAGCGGCACGCGGGTCATCATCCACATCCAGCGTGATCTCATTCACACGGGGCAGGGGATGCAGCACCGCCATGTCGGCCGGGGCCAGATCCAGCTTTGTCTTGGTCAGCACGTAGCTGTTCTTCAGGCGGATGTAGTCCTCCTCATTGAAGAAACGCTCCTTCTGCACGCGGGTCATATACAGCACATCCAGCTCCGGCAGAGCCTCCTCCATGCTGCGGGTCTCCACGTAGGGAATGTTGTTGGGCTCAAGGATTTCCTTGATGATGTAATCCGGCACACGCAGCTCCTCGGGTGAGATAAGCACGAACTTCATGCCGGGCAGGCGGGACAGGCTCTTGATAAGGCTGTGCACCGTGCGGCCGAATTTCAAATCGCCGCACAGGCCCACGGTCAGGTTATCCAAGCGGCCCTTCTCGCGGTGAATGGTAAGCAGGTCGGTCAGGGTCTGGGTGGGGTGCTGGTGGCCGCCATCGCCCGCATTGATAAGCGGGCAGGCCACCTTTGCCGCAGCCACGGTGGCGGCGCCCTCTTTCGGGTGGCGCATGGCAATGATGTCGGCATAGCACTCTACCGTGCGCACGGTGTCTGCCACGCTTTCACCTTTTGCCGCGCTGGAGGAATTGGCCGAAGAAAAACCCAGCACCTTGCCGCCTAAACTAAGCATTGCTGCCTCAAAGCTTAAACGGGTTCTGGTGCTGGGTTCAAAAAACAATGTCGCCAGGATTTTGCCGTCACATTTGTGGGCAAAAGCAGTGGGGTTTTCCATGATCCTGTCTGCCAAAGCGATAATTTCATCAATCTCGCCGGTAGAGAGGTCGAGCGGGCTGATCAACTTCTTCACTGGTTTGGCCTCCTTCTATTCTTCTGCGCGGGGCGCCCCCGCATTTTGTTATCGTGTAATATCATACAGGCTGTGCCCCAAACTTGCAAGCGCAATTTTTCCGTTTTTGCACTTTTGCGCGAAACGTGCAAAAAAAACAAAAAAAGCCGCAAGGTTTTTGTAAGCGTTTGCCCTGGGCCGCACGCACAGACAAACGGCCCTTCTGCCTGCTTGACTTTCTGATATCGATTCGGTATGATGGGGCAAATACGCGGGGCTCTGTTCCCGGAAAGGAGCACTTTATGCCTTGTTCTATTTCAAACCGCACGCCGAAACAGGACGGTTTTTTCATGCCGGCCGAATTTTCGCCCATCCGCCAGGTGTGGATGCTGTGGCCCGAACGGCCGGATAACTGGCGCGACGGCGCAAAGCCTGCCCAGGCCGCCTATGCGCGGGTGGCTGCGGCTGTGGCCCGCTTTGCAGAGGTGACGGTAGGTGTATCCTGCGCGCAGTATGAGAACTGCCGCGCCAAACTGCCGCCCTGCGTGCGTGTGGTGGAAATCTCCAGCAATGACGCCTGGGTGCGGGATTGCGGGCCCACTTTTTTAAAAAACGCCGCCGGTGAGACGCGCGCGGTAGATTGGGAATTCAACGCATGGGGCGGCCTGTACGACGGCGCCTATTTCCCCTGGGATAAAGACGCCGCCGTGGCGCGCAAAATTTGTGAGATTGAGCGTGTAGACCGCTACCGCCCCAAGGGCTTTGTGCTGGAGGGCGGCTCGTTCCATGTGGACGGCGAGGGCACTGTGCTGACAACAGAGATGTGCCTTTTAAGCCCCGGCCGCAACCCGCACATGAACAAAGCCGAGATCGCGCACATGCTGTGCGAATATCTGGGCGCGGAAAAGGTGCTTTGGCTGAAGGACGGCATCGACCCGGATGAGACAAACGGCCATGTGGACGACGTGGCCTGCTTTGTGCGCCCGGGCGAGGTGGCCTGTATCTGGACAGACGACGAGGCGCACCCCTTCTACCGGGTGGCGCACGAGAGCTATGAGGCCCTGTGCGCCATGACGGACGCAAAGGGCCGCCGCCTGAAGGTGCACAAGGTTTGCCTGCCGAAAGTGCCCGTGTGCATTGGGAAAGGCTTTGCCATCGACGCCGCCGAGGGCTCTTTTCCGCGGCAGGAGGGCGAGGTGTGCCCGGCCTCTTACCTGAATTTCCTCATTGTGAACAACGGCGTCATTGTGCCGCAGTTCGGCGATGAGAATGACGCGGCGGCACTGGCCCAGCTTTCTGCCATCTTCCCGGATAAAGAAGTGGTGGGGGTAGACACACTGGAA
>OLSN01001553.1_pt1 | contig 19207 bp, 21 predicted proteins | sample 1672411 | NCBI WGS metagenome assembly OLSN01 (sample SAMEA3136683, study PRJEB25190) | human gut metagenome | biome: human gut; feature: human-associated habitat; material: faeces | place: Austria | collected 2013 | reverse complement strand
CCCCCGCCTACTCGGACAAATACATGAAAAAGGCGCTGCGCATGGGCGAGCTGGCCGACCGCGACGCGCTCAAGGCCCGCCTGGCCGACATTCTCGAGTGGAAGAATCTCTTCATCGTCAACGGCTATCACCATGACCCCATCGATCTCGACGAGATGATGGACTGGCTCGACACCTATGCCATGCCGTTCAAGGACTACGTCTGCGACACGACGGATTATCTCACCGATGCCATTGAGGACAACAAGTCCCTGCTCTTTGAGGCCCAGCTCGGCGCGCTGCGTGACATTGACTACGGCATCTATCCGTACACCTCCGGCTCTTCTACGATCGCGGCCTACGCGCCCATCGGCGCGGGCATCCCGGAGGCCCGGCTCGACACGATCATCGGCATTATGAAGGCCTATTCCACCTGCGTGGGCGAGGGCCCGTTCACCTGCGAGATGTTCGGCGACGAGGCCGCTGCGCTGCGCGACGCCGGCGGCGAATACGGCGCTGCGACCGGCCGTCCGCGCCGCGTGGGCGGGTTCGACGTGGTCGCCTCCCGCTACGGCGTGAAGATGCAGGGCTGCACGAGCATCGCGCTGACAAAGCTCGACGTGCTGTCCTATCTGGACAAGATCCCCGTGTGCGTCGCCTACGACATCGACGGTGAGCGCGTGGACCGCTTCCCCATCGGCGTGAAGCTGGCCAAGGCAAAGCCCATTTATGAGTATCTGCCCGGCTTCCACTGCGACATCTCCGGCTGCCGCACGATCAGCGACCTGCCGAAGGAGGCGCTCGACTACGTGCACTATCTGGAGGCTGCCGTCGGCTGCCGCATCAAGTACGTCTCCGTCGGCCCGGACCGCGATGCGTACATCAAAATGTTCTAAACCGCGCAAAGCACAGCGGCCCTTCGCAAATGCGAAGGGCCGCTCATTTTTATTCAATATTCGCTTCAGCCGATGCCGCCGAGCGCCGCGCCGGCGACGAGCGCCACGAGCACGCTCGCGCAGTAGACATACTTGCACAGCGGATAGTACCAGCCGCCGATGGGCTTGCGCGCGCCAAGGTTGACGCTCTCGAGCACGAGCTTTTTCCGCCGATCCAGAAGAACATTACTGCCGCGAGCAGTGCGCCCAGCGGGCAGATATAGATGGATACGACATCCATCCACTGTGAGACGATGGCCTGTATGCACAGCGCGGCTGCAAGACCGATCACATGGATCACCGCCGTTGCCGGCACGCGCTTGAGGCCGAGCTTTTCCTGCAGGGATGCGACCGGTGCCTCATAGAGATTGATGATCGACGTGACGCCCGCAAACGACACGCACAGGAAAAACACCATCGCCACGATGCGCCCGCCCGCCATGCCGTTCATGACGTGGACGAGGTAAATAAACATCAGGCCCGGGCCGCCGGCGTCGAGCTGCGCGCCGCCCGCCGCCATGGCGGGAATGATGACGAACGCCGCCAGCAGCGCCGCGATCGTATCAAAGAGCGCCACGTTGCGCGCCGAGCTCGGGATGCACTCGCTCTTGCTGAGGTAAGAGCCATAGATAACGCTGCCGTTGCCCGCAACGGACAGCGAGAAAAACGCCTGACCGAAGGCATAGATCCAGACATAAGGGTCGAGCAGGCCCGCGGGCTTGATCGTGAAGATATACCGATAGCCGTCCGACGCACCGGGCAGCGTAGCCACATAGATACCGAGGCCCACAAACAGCAAAAACAGGATCGGCATCATGATCTTATTTGCCTTTTCAATGCCGCCGGCGATGCCGAAGGACATGATGACAAAGCTCACCGCGACTGCGACGACGACCCAGACATTCGCGCCCCACGCGCTGGCCGTGGCATTGAAGGTGGCGACGATCCCATCCATGTCCTGCCCCATGGCGGACAGGCCGCCGTCAAACGCCAGGAACGTATACTTAAAGATCCAGCCCATGACGCAGGTGTAGCCGATGGCCAGCGCCAGAGAGCCGAGCACCGGGATATAGCCGACCAGTTCGCCGGGCCGGCGCTTACCCCAGCGCGCCTCGGTGCACATGCCGAAAGCGTCGACCGGCCCCGCACCGGCTGCGCGGCCGAGCGCAAACTCCCCGATGACGCCGGTGGAGCCAATGAGAATGACAAACAGGAAATACGGCAGCAGGAAAGTCATGCCGCCCCATTTGGACACCAGCGTCGGAAAGCGCCAGATGTTGCCCATGCCGACGGCCGAGCCGATGCAGGCGATGATGAAGCCGCCGCGGCTGCGAAAGCCGTCGCGGTTATTGACGTTTGTGTCATTACCCATGATGTTGTTTCCTTTCACGCACTAGGCACAAATTGGTTTGATTATACCGCAAAAGTGCGCGCACCGCAACTGTTGTTTGCGTCCGGAGCCTGACCGGAGCGCAAAAGCCGCCCGCACCATGCAAAACGGCGCAAACGGTGCGGGCGGTGTGCTGATAGAATAGTCGGCCTGCAGTACACAGCGCGCCGCTCCGGCGCACTCAGACCTTGGCGAGGAAGCACGTCTGGCTCCCGACCTCGGAATAGAGAATGGCCTGATCCTTGCCGAGGTCATAGACGCGGATGACATCCGTCATCACATCCTCAGCATCGGACGGCATGAGCTGCGCGTACACGTTCTCGCAGTCTGCAAAGAGCGTGTCCTGAAATACGCAGCCGTCCTCCCCCGGATAGAGCGCGACATAAAACGAACCGGCCTCCACGAGGTCCTGGAAGAAGTGGCTGCCGTAGCTCAGCTCCGGACGCAGACCGTGCGAGCTGTAGGCGAGTTCTGCAATGCAGTCGAAGCGGTTGATCTCCATGAAATGCACCGGAACACCGAGGCTGGGCGTGGTCGTGCCCCAGCGGCCCGGGCCAAGCAGGATCGTACCCTCGCCGCGCAGGCGATTATTGAGTTCACCCAGCTTGCGCGCGACCTGATATTTACGCTGCTCCGGCAGATCCAGATACGGTTCGACCTGAACCATGACGGCATAACGGATGGGCAGGCAGACGTTTCCGCCCATGAAGTTGCCGCTCGTGCGGAAATAAAACTCTTTCACAGTCGGCATGACGCCGGCCGCACCGACGCCGCGCGTCTGCAGCGGTCTGCACTGGAGGAGATTGACGCGGTAATTGCCGTCCTGATCGAAGTTGCAGGCATACTCGATATCAACCGGGTAGCTGTACTTCTCCTCGAGCACACGCATCACCTCTGTCATGACATCGGTGAAGTCAGTATTGCGCAATAGCTTTCGGAAATTGAGAATATCCGGTGCGTCCGCCGTGCTCAGCCCCATCTCACGCAGGCGCGAAACGGTCGGATAGTCCCGCTCCATGAACAGGGAGGGATCCGCCTTGATGTCGCGCTTGTCAATGCTCTGCACGCGAACAGTCTCAAACGCATTATCCTTGAGCGCGATCACATCCATCTTATGCTGCGAGTACTTATACTCGTCACCGTAGGCGACCATCGGCGGCGCCGTCGGGTGGTCCATATTGAGCAGCCGCGCATAGTCGTCGGCCTCGCGGTCGACCGCGCGCGTGCCCATGCCGAACACGAGCCGCAGCATCCCCTTATTCTCCTCCGAAGCGTTCTGCCGGTTGAGATACAGGTTCTTGGAGTGGCCGACGCCCGCGATGTGCGGGTAGTAATAATCCCCGTGCACATCGCCGCAGACGCGCATGACCAGAAGCGCCATCTGCTCGTCGCGGTCGAGAAGCTTGCGCTCGGCGCGGTAGCGGATGGCATCCGGGTTGACGGTGCTGGCATAAACCTGCTTGACCGCGCGCTCAAAGACGGCATAGCGCTGCTCCAGACTGCCCTGATTGGGGCAGAACACGCTCTCATACTTGCCCGCAAAGGCATTTCCGAAGCCGTCCTCGAGGATCGAGCTGGAGCGCACGATGATCGGCGACTGGCCGAAATATTCGAGCATGGACAAAAACTGCTCCTTGATGCTCGGCATGAACGTACCGTTGAGCAGCAGCTCACGGATGGGCTGTGCATATTCGAGGTAGTCCGCCTCCTCGACCATGCGGATACGGGACGACCACAGGCCGTTTTGCACACCGTAGGTGTAAAAGACGTCCGCCCCGATGTAGTAGGAATCATGCGGCTCGACACGTGTGCGGTAGAGCTCCGGCGCCTCATCGCGCAGGATGTTGCGCGCCAGGAGCATGCCGGCCGCCTTGCCGCCGATGCAGCCCGTACCGATCTCGCGGTTTTTGATGTACAGCAGGTCGCGCATGGAGAAGTATTTCCGGCACAGGGCAAGGCGCGTCGGCTCGTTGCCGAGCAGACAGCGGAGCATATTCTCCTTAAGGAGCTTTCCGTCGGCATCCGTCGGCTCGTGCCCGTCGGAGACGGAGTCAAACATGCTGTCCCAGCAGTCGCGCCGCTCCCCCGTCTGGGTGAAGCGCTCAAAGACGGCATAGTTGTCCGCGCTGGAGGTCAGAGCGCGCCACTTCGCGCCGGTGATCTTCAGCGGAAAATACGTCGTCTGCGTGCTGCGGCCGCGCACCTTGACGGCATGGATATAGACACTGCCGTCGAGCGTGCGGATGTTGGCGAGCAGCGGCGTCTCGCGGCGGATGCGCGACATGGTCTCGTAGGTGTGCTTTTCATAATCGATCGGCTGATACGCGACCGCCTGACGCCGGATGAGAAACGGGTTGATAAGCAGGAAAAAGTTTGAGATCATCAGGTCGGAAAACCAATATTTCTGCAGATCCGACAGGCAGTCGAACACGAAAAACGTGCCGAGCGGCTCCTTGTCAATGATGCGGTGCACCTGCACGGCAAAGGTCTCAAAGCCCACGCGCGGATCAAGCTCGTATTTCTCGACATTTGCGCCGCGCTCGCGCAGCGCCGCCGTATCCATGATCTCCTCGTGATCAGCAAAGCGTATGTAGACGATGCGGTCGCCCTTACGGGCAACATTGGTCACGAATCTCGTTGCGACATACATATAGTCGCTGATGTGTTCACACTGCCAGACGACCGTGTCGCCCGGACGAAGGTAATCGATCGCCTCATCGAGGCCGTCGATACCGGTGGAAATGCGGCGCTCAGTCTCCATAGTCTTCTCCTCGCTTTCACGATATTTTATAAGGGCATCCCTCGCTGCGCTGCGGTGCGCAGGAATTGGTGGTATAGGTGGTATAAAATAGTCTACCACAGATCATCGGCTTTTTCTACCATGTTAATTTCCCGTCAGGCGGCCCGGAAAACGGGACGAACAAGATTTCTGTTCCCAAGACCGTGTTGTTATGATATACTGCTCTTACCATATCGCCGCGCCGTGCTGCGCTGCACAGGCAGTGCAGCCCGAGCGCGAAAACAGATGAGGAGAGAAAATCATGACAGACACCAAACACCGCCTTCTGGCCTGTGCGCTGCTTATGTGCATGATGGTCTGCGTCTTTGCGGGCCTTGCCGCGACGCCGGCCGAAGCTGCCGACGTGCGCGCGACCAACTGGATGTCGGCCGTGCCGGACAGCACCAAGCTGAGCAATATGTCCATCCCCGGCACGCACGACAGCTGCACGCAGAACGTCGATATGCGCTACATTTTCCAGTGTCAGGATGTGAGCATCGCCACACAGCTCAAATACGGCTACCGCTATCTCGATATGCGTCTGGTGCTCGAAAAGCGCTCCGGTCAGGAGACGCTCGTGCTCAAGCACAACATCGCCAGATGCAAGGTCTCCGACTCCCCGTTTTCCAGAACGCTCACGCTGGCTGACGTGCTCAAAGACGTCTACGCCTTCCTCGACGAGCATCCGAACGAAACGGTCATCATGTGCATGAAGGCCGAAAACAGCAAGGACGACGTTGCCGCCGTGCAGAAAGCGCTCTACGAGATGATCGATCAGGCGCCCGAGCGCTGGTATCTGAAAAACGAGATCCCGACCTTGGGAGCGGTGCGCGGCAGGATCGTGCTCGCCACCCGCTTTGACGACAAGCTGCAGGTCGGCTCGGATCGCTGCGGGCTGTACTTCGGCTGGGCGGATCAGGGCGACCGCACCGTTCTCACCGACCCCACCGCGGAGTCCGTGATCAACGGCCGCGAGACGCTGTGCGTGCAGGATCGCTACAACTATGACGTCGGCGACAAGATCGCCGCCATCCGAACCTGCCTCGACAGCAGCCGTGCAGCGGATGACACCTTTTTCCTGAACTTCACCTCCACGAGCGGCAGCGGCGCGGTGGGGCACCCGAAGGAATACGCCAAGGACATCAATCTCGATCTCTACGCCTATGAATGGGAGGCCGGGAAAGCCTACGGCGTTGTCATCGTCGATTTCGGTCCGAAGAAGATCGCCGAGAAGATCTACGGAACGAATTTTCAGTGACCGGCTGCGCGCCGGAGCATAGCAAAAACACAAAAGCCTTTGAGAGCGGAACGTTCTCAAAGGCTTTTGTATCGGTCGGCGTTTGGCAGCACCCACCGCCTGCAGCAGGCCGTCCGGCGGCCGCGGAAAAGTCTTCATCCGACGGGCTGTTTGTTTCTTCGTTGACATTGTTCGCACTATATGTTACCATTTTCCGCGGATGTTTGTGCATGGATTGCCAAAAAAAACAAAGGAGTATGATCGTCATGAATGAGAAACCGGCCCCGAAGGCCGTCGCTTTGCTGCCTGTCGCCGTCTTTTTGGTGCTGTACCTGGTGCTGGGCATCGTTTTGGAATATGTGCTGAAAATCGAGATGGGCTTCTATCAGATCCCCATCGTCGTTGCTTTTTTGGTGGCTCTGCTGGTGGCATGCCTGCAAAATCGCAGTGTGAGCTTTGATGAAAAGCTGGTGCTGATGGGACAGGGCATCGGCGACAAGAACATCGTCACCATGATCCTGATCTTTCTGGTCGCCGGTATCTTTGTTGGCGTCACCGGACGCACGAGCGCCGAGGCCGTGGCCTACTTCCTGCTGTCCATCGCCCCGGTGAAGATGGCCGTCGCGGTGCTGTTCGTGGTGGCGTGCTTCGTCTCCATGGCCATGGGCACCTCCGTTGGCACGATCACGCTCCTCGCCCCCATCGCCGTGGCCGTGTCCGCCAGCTCCGGCTTTGATCTGCCGTTGTGCATCGCCTCTGTCATGGGCGGCGCAATGTTCGGCGACAACCTCAGCTTCATCTCCGACACCACGATCGCCGCCTGCTCCACGCAGGGCACGGAGATGAAGGATAAGTTCCGCGCAAACTTCAAGATCGCCCTGCCCGCCGCACTGGCGGCGCTGGTGCTGATCATCGCCGTATCCTTGGGCACGGATGTGCAGAGCGCCGTCTCCGGTGATCATGATCTGGTGCTCATCATCCCCTACCTGCTGGTGCTCATCGGCGGCATTCTCGGCCTGAATGTGTTTGTGGTGCTGCTTATCGGCATTGCTGCCGGCGCTGCCATCACGCTCATCACCGGGCAGGTCACGGCGCTGGAGCTCATGGGCAACATGGGCAGCGGCGTGTCGGGCATGTTCGAGACCATTCTGGTGACGCTGCTGGTCGCCTCCCTGTGCGGCCTTATCCGCGCCTACGGCGGCTTCGAGAGCATCCTCGCCTTCATCCGCCGGGTGTTTCGCGGAAAGCGCGGCGGTCAGCTCGGCATCGGTCTGCTGGTGGGCCTCATGGACATTGCCACCGCCAACAACACCGTTGCCATCGTCATGGCGGGGCCGATCGCCAAGGAGGTCGCCGAGGAGTACGGCATCAGCTCCAAGCGCTCCGCTTCCCTGCTGGATACGTTCTCGTGCATCTTTCAGGGCATCCTCCCCTATGGTGCGCAAATGCTGGTGGCGCTGTCCACCTGCGCCACGCTGGGCTATGCCGTCAGCGCCTTTGACATCATCCCGCTGCTGTTCTACCCCTTCCTGCTGTGCCTGTCGAGCCTGCTGTTCATCCTCTTTGATCATCAGTGAGTCTCCGGCGCAGCGCACGGAGTGAACCCAAAACACAACCCCCTTTGAGAACTGCGTTCTCAAAGGGGGTTTTTGTTTCAGCCGGCACAATGCTCCAGCAGCGCCTCATCCTTGAGGCGGTAATATTTCCACCACTGCAGGCACTTGATCTGTGCCTCCTGCTCCGAGGTAAGCCGGGTGATCGCTTGCCCGGAAGCATCCAGATACACGTCGTGGTTGATGACCGGCAGGCTCCGACGCACTGCGTTGAGCATATCGAAATAGGGATCCATCCCACACATTCCGGTCAGCTCGTACACTGCCGCGCCCAAATAACTTGAGCTGATGGTCTCCGGAAGCTCGAGCGCGTCAAAATCGCAGTCCGGTGCATAAGCCTCGTTCGCCCAAATGAGGTAAGGCGTCTCATAGGTTTCCAGCACGTGCGCAGAGGTATCGGTCATACCGATCGGGAGTCCCAGCTCTTGATACACACCGTAATCCTGCCCCAGGGCCGGCAGATGGTCGCCATAAAACACGAGCAGCACGGGCTCCGGTCGTGTATCCAGATAATTGCACAGCTTGGTCAGCATCGCCGTAGAGTCGCGAACGCCCTCCATATATACCGAGAGGGGCTCCATGGCCTCGTCCGAGATCGTCGTGTTCAGCGGCGGCTGCTCCGGCACAAAGCCATATTTCCCATAGGTGTAAGCCTGATGGTTCTGGATGCTCACGCCGTAGGCAAACAGGGGCGCATCCCCGCCCAAACGCGCATCCAGCTCGGAGATCAGATGGTCGGCGAAGGCGTCGTCAGAGATCATCGTCCCCTTCTGATCCGCTTGCGTGTAGTTCTCGTTAAAGATGCGCTCCTCCATGCCGAGGAACTGATAAACACTGTCCCGGTTATAAAACCAGCTGTAGCCCGGATGCATGAACAGGGTCGAATAGCCCGCCTGCTGATAGTCCCACGGCAGTGCGTTGACCGCCTTATGTACCACGCGAAAGGCGGAAATATTCGTCGTAGAGATCATGTTCGTCTGAATACCGGTCAAAACATCAAACTCCGTATTTGCCGTTCCCGCGCCGAAATTGCTCACGGCAATATGACCGCTCCGGGCACGCGGCAAATCCGCCAGCACGTGGAAACCGTGCATCGGATCGTCCTCCTCGGTGTAGGCAAATACGTCCGCATCAGACAGGTCACTGTAGGACTCGCACATCAGGAAAAGGACATTTGGCTGTACCTTCGGCTGCACATAATGCTGCGCATCCTGTTCGATCAGCGTTTCGACCTGCGTTTTCTGATATCCGTCCGGTTTTTCGACCGGATACAAGTTGTAATTGTGCAAAAAGCAGTATGGGAAGCCGCACAGCCGGAACACCTCCGGCACATTGCTCTTTGAGACTTTCACGGTACCCACGCCGCGCCGGTCGTAAATATCCCCGCTCGGATAGACCTTGACCATGCTCGCGCCAAACACAGCCAGCACCACCAGCGCCATGATGCTGCGCACATACCATCTCGGCTTACGTGCCCGTGACCAGTAGGCCAACGCAAAACATACTGCGCTCAGCAGCAGAATTGCAGCCAGAGTACCCCAGTGGAGATCCAGCTGATAATCCCCCACCGCATTCGCAGCCTCCCGGAGCAGTGCACAGTCCGCCGGGACGAAGGGGTCGTTGCGGCAATCTGTCTTGACCAGATTGATATAGGACAGTAGATTTACGACCAGGCCGCCGATCCCGGCCGCCGAAAATGCATTTCCGGTCAAGCAATAGCACACAATGAGGACAACACATACCGGAAAAATGTTCAGCGGAATCAGCAGCTTATCCTCCCAAAACGCCGCGAGCGTATCCGACAGCAGTCCCGGCTGGATCGCCAGCACCGTCAGAGTAAACAGTACACAGGCAAACGCGAGCACCAGAACTGTTCCAACGGCTGACAGTGCGATCGGACGCCGCCGTTCTCTGCCCAGTATAGGATACTTCATTGGTCCTAACTCCTCTCATAGATCCGCTCAAACACTGCGGACCACAGGCGCAGCCGCAGCGTTTCGGAAAAAGTGCAAGGATCTTGCACGGAGACGCGCAAAATCCTTGCACCTGATGGACGGCGTTTCACGAACGAATGTATCGCACTCGGTTTCCCGCCGCCAATGCTCAATAGAGCTTTGCGCCTGCCGGGATGTGCGGATCGACCATCAGCAAATGGAGCTTTTCCTCGCCGTTTTCGTGATGGACGGCAGAGATCAGCATACCGCAGGAGTCGATGCCCATCATCGGGCGCGGCGGGAGGTTCGTGATGGCGATGCAGGTCTTGCCCACCAGCTCCTCCGGCTCATAATACTGATGAATGCCGCTCAGGATGACGCGATCCTCGCCGGTACCGTCGTCGAGCGTGAACTTCAGGAGCTTCTTCGACTTCTTCACGGCTTCGCAGGCCTTGACCTTCACAGCACGGAAATCGCTCTTGGAGAAGGTGTCAAAGTCCACAAAATCCTTGAACAGCGGCTCAATCTCCACATTGGAAAAATCGATCTTCTCCTCCACTGCGGGCGCTGCGGGCGCGGCCTCGGCCGGCTTGTCCTCGGCCGTTTCGGGCTTCTTGTCGGAATCCAGCGGCTTCATGGTGGGGACGATTTAGGACATCGTTTCAATTCTTGCTATAACCCAACATAGTTCAAAATAAGTCGCAAATCAGATTTTTTCAAAATCCTACTTTACTTTATTTTCGATTAGTTTCGTGGGGGCTTTGTGTAAGAATTGATGTAAATGATGTAAATGCTTTTATCCACCAACTATGAAGTCCGTATCAATTTAATCTGTCAAACCGACACTTTATTATACTCATTTTTGAAGTAGGAGTCAAGACCTTCAAATTCGGACTTCCTCAGCTCCTTTGTTACATCGGTATAGATGTTGAGCGTAGTTGAAATATCCTTATGACCGAGCGTGTCCTGAATGACCTTAACATTTACCCCTGCTTCGCACATTCTTGTTGTGAAAGTATGCCTTAAAGAATGGCAGCTAAAATGCGGGAGCAATACTTCTGCATTTTCATCTTTCAACAACTGCTCATCGTTACAGTCACGAATAATACGGCGAATTGCTTTGTTGAGGGTTGCCTGATGTTGCGGCTGTCCGAAACGGTTGATGAAGATAAAATCGGTGTATCCGTCAACAGTCGCTTCACAATGAAGGTCAAGTAATTCCTGTCTTTCTTTTTCCATTAAAAATGCTTCTTTGACGAAACCGAGCATAGGCACTTTTCTTCTTCCTGCCGGGGTTTTGGTCGTATTAACATTGAAGTAACAGCCACGCTTACTGCCCTCGGTACGATGGTCATAGTAAACCAGCGTGTGGTTCACATCAATGATACCTTCTTCCAAATCAATATCGCACCATCTTAACCCTGTAACCTCTCCAACACGAAGTCCCGTACCAATCATAACCGCAAACACCGGATACCAATACTTTGATGTCGGAGAGTTTTTCAAATAGTCAAGAAACAACTCTTGCTCCGGCTTTGTTAAGGCTCTACGCTTCTCGGTCTGAAAACAATGGGACTGTTTCAACTCTTTGAGCACATTGTTTGACGGGTTATTCCTGATGTAGTCATCATCGACCGCCATATCCAAAATCTGATGGAGAACCGTATGAATATTATCAATGGTCGCCGGCTTCAGATGGCGTTCGTCTGCAAGGTAATTATAGAACCTCTTTATATCTGTTTTTCTCAGAGAAGATACAGTCTTTGAACCTATCTGATGACGGACAAAGGTCTCATACATATACTTATAGTTTTCAAAGGTGTTGTTTTTCAGACCTCGCTTCAAATCCTTCCAAAGCTCATAAATGTCATTGACCGTTGTGTATCGAGCTTCTGCCTTAATGCCATCGCTCTTGTCTTTTGCGATTTGTTCCTCTTTGTATCGCAGTTCATCAAGTGTCTTGGCATACACATAACGCCTTTTGTGGTTGGCGTCCGTCCAACTGAAATGGTATGTACCATCGGCTCTCTGTGATTCGCCTGTACGAAGCACTACTCTTGATTTGTCTTTTCTTTTTGTTCTTGGCATAACTTTTTCCTCCCTTAAATACTAAATTGCTTATCAAGATAATCAATAAATTTGTCTCGGATTACACAGACCTGAACACCGTTAGTGACAGCAAAGGGACAATCGCCCCTCATTATGATTTGCCTGATTTTTGTCCTGCCGATACCGGTGTACTCGGCTGCTTCCTCAACCGTTAAAACCTTCTTCTCCCAAAAGGGAGCATTTTCTTTTCGCTTTTCGAGTAAGACTCTGTAAGCTAAAACATCGTTGTCCATAAGCCCTCCTTCCTATATTGAGTACATTTTCTCAATGTACTCATCAAAAACTCGTCTCTTAATCATTCGTCTGTTTCCTACCCACAGAACAAACGGACATTTTTCTCGGCTTGTCATCTCATAGAGTTTGTCTCTGCCTATGCCTGTGTAAGCGGTCGCTTCATCAATCGTAAGGTAAGGCTTTACCCAAACCGGCACGGTTTCCACCTGATTACCTGAATTATTCAATTCAGTCTGCTTATTTCCCATAACACCACCTCCATCAGAGGGAATACTGCGATGACAGGTATTCCTCAAATTGTTTCCTTTTAATCAATCGCTTTGCCCCGTTCCAAAGAACGAAAGGACAATCTTCGCAATTCGATAGTTCTTTTATCTTTGATGTGCCAATGCCCGAATATTCCGAAGCTTCTTCAACCGTAAGGTTCATCTTCTTCCAAATTGGGACACTCGACATATTGGATTTAAGTTGTTTGTCAGACATACGCTGTAACCTCCTTGCCTTTGGTGATTACAGCATACTCAAAAGTCTGCGGTAAGCCAATTATGCGAATCGGCTCATCGCAGACTTGACTTTTTCCTTAAATCGAGTATTGCCTTTCGATAAACTCGTCAAAGACTTTCCTTTTAATCATTCTTCTGCTACCAATCCAAAGAACAAAAGGACAATCCTGACTTTCCGTCATTTCATAAAGCTTTCCCATTCCAATACCGGAATAAGCTGCCGCCTCCTCAATAGACAGGTTTGGTTTACACCAAAGAGGAATGTTGTAACGCTTCTTTTTTTCACTGCTATTTGACATTCCTGCACCCCTTTCCTTTGACCGAGGTGCGTTTGTCATAAACGATGTAATCCCAACCGCTGTTATTGCACTTATCGCAGTGGTCTTTGCTTTTCGCAAACGGGTCAAGACGCCTGACAACATAGTTTGGGTCGTGGATATAGTCGCTCAGACACTTGGGGCATAAGCAACGAACATCTCCGTTTCTGTCTGTGTTGTAAATCCATAAACCGAAAGTCTTTTTAAGAGCTGCGTTAATTTGCTTCCAAAGCCTTTCATCGTTTACCGAACCAATGTAGTCTGTCAGTTCATCCTTATTGACGGTCTGTATCTGTTCAAGAAGAACCATTGACGGCTTCTTCAGACCGAAGTCCTCACCCAAAATGATGTGTGAAGGAAGATACTTCTTTTTCATCACAGCTGTAACAGCCGCAACAATAATTGTCGGAGCGTTTGCATTAAAGTTGTCCGCCTGAATTACCATTACAGGTCTCTCTCCCGACTGGACAGACCCCTCCCTTTTTCCAAAATCGTAGTAGAATAAATCTCCACGCTGAATTTCTTTTCTCTGCATATATGTATAACCTCTCTGTTCATTTAGTCTTGAAAGTGCATTTCGTATCCGGAATTGAAATAACCCCTTCACTCATTTGGACAAAGGGGGTCAAAATGCACACCCAAAATCAGAGGTTTTCATAAAATTTCTTGAAATTTTTTCTTGCGGCGGCAATCGACTTATCTACAACGCTGTAATATACGCCTTCTTCCTTTGCGATTTTTCTTGAACTCATACCTAACAAAATCGCTTTAATCATTCTTTCTCTCTGAACGGGTTTCAGCATTTCCAATACCTTTCTGACTTTTGCAATTTCTAACTGTCGAAGCTGTTCCTTTTCTTCCTCAATCCGTTCTTCCTCCGCCTGCTCAAACGGGTCAACAAACGGAGTAATCAGTTCCCGGTGGAACTGTTCAGAGATGTCATCTTCATAGCCGTACACATCGATTGTTCTTTTTGCTCGCTTTTCGTACTTATCATTGTTTCTGTATGACTCGTCAATCACTTCGCCCTGAGCCATAGAAAGCAGAATGAACGGGGTGTACCGGCGGATAACATCAGGGTATTTAACCCACAATTCTTCTTCCGCCAGTTCTGTTACAATCGCCCATTTCTCCGTGCCGGTGTAACCGTGGTATTCATACCGCAGATTGATGAGTTTGCAGTCGTTCGCAAATAATAATTCCTGTTGTTCTAATGTAAGTTTTGTCATTGTCGTAATCTCCTTAAATTTGAATTTTTGAATTTGGTTGAAATCAAAAATTCGGAGATTACGGATACTTGGCGATATATGCCAGCCACTTATATGTCACGGTCTTGCTCCTTTCGGGAGCGACAAAAAAGCCGGACACCAAGAACATTAGGATATTTCTATCCCTTAATTCTCAGCGTCCGGCAATTTGATGACTCAGGAGCTTTCGCTCAAGGACTCGTGGCTCGGTACATCTGCCCGATATTTAATTGTTCGCTCTGTTATTACTTCTTGTTAATCTGTACTTGACCGTTCCCTTGCGTAGGGACAGGTCAACCTCTACTACTCTGTGGCAGTTCGGACATTTCAGTTCAATAACACCTGTTGTCATTGTTACCTTGTCGAAAATACGCCAGCCACAGTTTTTGCACCTTACGATTATCTTTTGTTCCAACGATTTCATAGCTCGCTCACCTCCGGATAAACCGTAACCAAATCAAAAGGATTATCAAGATACTCCTTTTTCAGTAGTCCGAGCTGTTTCATTCGTATGGCAAGTGCTTTTTTGGAACACCCTAAAAAATCGGCAAGTGCGTCAAACCTTTTATATACGCTCGGATAGTATATCTTGTTCAGGCATTCAATCTTTTCGCCGAGACTGAACAGATACATTCCTTGTTTTATGAGGTTTTCAGGAAGAAGAATAGCAGCTCCAAGCGTGTTTGCCTGCCATTCCTCCCAATCGGATATTGGCTTATTCCTCTCGGAATTTGCCTTGCAATAATGTACTCCGGCAGATTTCTGTGTTACACCGTAATCATGCGGGAACAACATCTTGAATATCTGATGGCTGCCCTCGTGCATTAAGGTAAAGTTCTTTCTGCCTTTCAGCTTGCTGTCAAAGTTCAAGTCCTTTTCCACAAGAACGGTTTTCCCGTCCAAAAAGAAAAAGGCTTCGTTATCATCATCTTCAAATACCTGAACACCCATTTCCGTAAATGAGGTCATTCCGAGAATACTACCGTCATAGGATAGGTGCTGGTATTCGACATTCAATCCGAGAACCTTCTCCAAGAGAAGCTCCGGGTCAATTCTGTATATTTGTGTGTTACGGACATCAGGAAGTGCCATATATGCCTGAACATACTTGTCGGCAATCGCTTCGATGTCAAATCTCGATAAATGTTTCAAGTTACAAAACCTCCTACCATTAGGATTTTGCTTCTACAAACCACTTTCCGTTTTCTTCGTCGAACAGAAATGTGGGCTTGCCGCAAATCTGTACCGTGTAGCGGATACCGGTTCCTCCGACTTTGGTGGAAGCCGCACGGCATTTCTGAATTACACGGTCTATCTCATATTTTTCATCATTCTCAAACTTGATGAAATTCGGACGAGCCGTCCCATCAGGTCTGTGTGTTACATTTACTTCAACATAAACTTTTCTTCTATCGGATTCCATTTCTATACCTCGTAATTTCTCAAAGTCAAAACCAATCTTCCCAAGTGCTTGTATCCGTCGATGTTCTTATCCGACACCCTGTACTTAGGTCGGTCATCTCCGGCAGTATTGATGTAACAGGAAAGCCTTCCTTTCTTAAAGCGTTTTTTCCGGTCAAAGAACAGGAACATTCCCTCATATATACCGTAGTCGGTAAAATGGTTTCCGCCGTCCGCACGGAAGATAACAATATCTTCGCTGCACCCCTGCAAAAAGCAGTCGGGTATCGTAACATAAGCCGTAACCTCTTTTTCGTCAATCACATTAAGCCCTCCTTAACCGACCATACCTGTCGGCATAGTGATTTCAGCTTTTTTCGGTGGTAGCCGCAGGTTCTGACACAGAACCCCATTCCTTATGCTGTCCTTTCCGAAACGCCGTCTGATTTCTTCAACACACTTTTCCATTCGCTCCAATTTGTCCTGCTTGGCGGCGTCCATAAACATATCTATTTGACGGGGCGTGTCTTGTGGAACAAGATTTATGGCTTGTACCGTCACAGAACGGATAGGGTTATTCCACCCATATCTTTTTTCAAACAACTGAAAAGCGGTCTTTGCAATAATCATCGGAGACTGTGTAGGAAGTGCAATCTTCGTCTGCCATTGCCTTGTATTGAGTGTGTTGTCTCTAATATGTATTGCGACACCTTCTGCACTCAGTCCGTGAACACGGAGCTTGTGTCCGATGTCTTGGGTTAACTCGAGAAACACGGGCCACACCTGCTCCGGTTTCTCTAAGTCTGCTACCGTTGTTATACCGTGTCCTACGCTTTTTATAGGAGAAACGAAGTCTTTCTTGGCAACAAGGGAAAGGTCGTTACCATTGGCATAGTTCCATAAAACTACTCCGTTCTTTCCTAATCTTCTGCGTAAGAACTCAGGGTCGGTATTCGCTAAATCCCCGATGGTACGAATACAATAGCTGTCAAGCACTCGCTGGGTTGCCCGTCCTACACCGAGCAGGTCAGCGGCAGGAAGTCCCCAAATCTTTTCTTTGAATGTGTCCTTTGGAATTACGGTTACTGCGTCCGGTTTCTTCATATCCGAGCCGAGCTTCGCAAATATCTTATTAAAGGAAACACCCACAGAAATCGTCAAGCCGAGTTCAAACTTCATAGTCTCACGAATTTCATTTGCCACCTTTTCCGGCGAACCGAAAAGGCTTTCTGTCCCGCTAATATCCAGCCAACACTCGTCCATACCATACGGTTCAACTTGGTCGGTATATCGCTCATAAACGCTTCTCGCAAGCTTTGAGTATTTGATATACTCCTCATAATGGGGCGGCACTACAACCAAGTCCTTGCACTTCTGTTTAGCCTGCCATACTGCGTCCCCGGTTTTCACATCAAAAGCCTTTGCTTTGTAGTTCTTTGCAAGCACGATACCGTGTCGTTCCTCCACAGAGCCGCAGACAGCAATCGGATATTTCTTCAATGCGGGGTCGAGCATACATTCGACGCTGGCATAGAAGTTATTCATATCACAATGAAGTATGCTTCGTAACATTTTTAGAACCCCCTTGACATTTTGGGTAGTTTGGTGTACACTATGTGTAGTTCAACTTCCCAATTCATATTATATACACTTCAACTGTACTTGTCAAGAGCAAATGGGTAGTTCAACTGTAAATATTCTTTTAAGGAGTGAAATCACAATGACATTCGGTGAAAAAGTCAAGGCTGAAAGAACAAAGCTTGGTATGAGTCAAGATGAGTTGGCAGCTAAAATCGGCGTAACCCGACGCATAATTGGTTCTTATGAAAATGATAAATCCCGTCCGAGAGGAATGGAAAGATATAAGAAGCTGGCAGAATCCTTAAATGTAAATGTGAATTATCTGCTGTCTGAGGACGACGCTTTCATCGCCGATGTAGAGGATAAGTACGGACGCAGAGGAGCATTGCCGGCGTCGTCCTGGTAGATGATCTCAATCATATCATTCTGTATCGCCTGTATAACTTTACCAGAACTGTTGACGCAGGAATCCGGTGCTGTAATGGAGAACCCGGCGATCTGTGCCGCCTCGGAAAGGTCTGTGCATTCCTGGAATGGGTTTGCGATCTGCACATCGTCATCTGTCACTGCGGTAGTCACCTTTGGAAGGTCTACCAGACTGTCCGAAGTGCGCTGGAACTGCGTATATACCACCAATCCGGCACAAAGTGCCATTGCAGCACACAGCCCCAAAGCACAATACCGGATTTTTTTTGAAAATCCGCCTCGCCTGGTGTCCTGCTGTTCCTGTGCCGCCTCTAAAATAAACTTGTCCTGGATGTCTCCAATGAGATACAAAAGCCGAAACTCTTTCATAGTTCAACACCTTCCTTTTCCAGATAATCCCGAAGTTCTTTTCGTGTCCGGGACAGCATCATCTTCACTTTGCTTTCTCCGAAATGATACATTTTTGCGATGTCCGACACCGAATCACAATACCAATACCGCCGCACAAATACCATGCGTTTTTCCTTGGAAAGCATCTCTAAAAACTGATTGCACAGTGCGCATATTTCAGCATCCTCTACCTTTTTCGGAATGTCTTCCTGGGATGGGATACATTCCGCCAATTCATCCAGCAGGAACGGAATCTGATTTCCGCCACGTTTTTTCGTGCTGTTTTTCTCCCAGCGGTGCAGTGCCAGATTCCGGGTAATTTTCCCAAGAAAGGCTTTGAAACATTTCGGCATCGTTGGCGGGATCACATTCCACGCTTTCCAGTAAGTATCATTTACGCATTCTTCCGAATCCTCTAAATCTTTCAAAATCTGATAGGCGATCGTATGGCAATAGCCGCCGTATTTATCGCTGGTCAGCGCAATTGCACGTTCAGAACGTGTTACATACAGACGAATCAACTCTTCATCCTGCATCATTTTCACTTCCTTTCACTCTTATAGACCGCTTTTTTGCCGAATTGGTCACAGCTTTTTTGAAAGTAACAGAAAAGGCTTTCCCCAATCCCTCGGGAAAAGCCTTGTTCCTATCAATTCAACTGATACAGATGCCGCTTACTGCACCTTTGCAACTGCTGCTTTCAGAGCATCTACCTTGTCCCGGCGCTCCCATGCCACGCCCAGGTCTTCACGACCCATGTGGCCATAGGCAGCCAGTTTCCGGTACTGCGGCTTGCGCAGATCCAGCATCTCAATGATACCGTCCGGTGTCAGTTGGAACACTTCCGGTACTGCCTTTGCCAGCACTTCCTCAGAAACAGTGCCGGTGCCGAATGTATCCACACGAATGGAAACCGGATTTGCCACACCGATGGCATATGCCAGCTGCACCTCGCAGCGCTTTGCCAGACCAGCCGCAACGATATTCTTCGCAATATAACGAGTCGCATAGGCAGCGGAACGGTCAACCTTCGTCGGATCCTTGCCGCTGAATGCGCCGCCGCCGTGACGAGCTGTGCCGCCGTAGGTGTCTACGATGATCTTACGTCCGGTCAGTCCGCTGTCTCCGTGAG
>OLSN01001552.1_pt1 | contig 19213 bp, 9 predicted proteins | sample 1672411 | NCBI WGS metagenome assembly OLSN01 (sample SAMEA3136683, study PRJEB25190) | human gut metagenome | biome: human gut; feature: human-associated habitat; material: faeces | place: Austria | collected 2013 | reverse complement strand
TCCACGGGCAATCCAGATGATGCAGGGCAATCAGCCGATCCTGAATATTGGTTCCCGCGCCAAGTTTCGGCGTAGACCCCATCAGAATACGCACCTGTCCGGCGCGCACCTTTGCAAACAGGTCTGCCTTTTTCGTTTCTGTGTTGTACTCGTGGATGAACGCCACCTCTTCACGGGGAACACCTCTCGCCACCAGCTTCTCCCGCACATCATCGTAGACGTTGAATGTGCCATCGGCTTTTGGTGTCGATAAATCGCAGAAAATCAACTGTGTTCCCTTGTCCGGCGCAGATTCTTCCCAGACCTTGAACGCATTGTCCACACAGCGATTCACTTTACTCTCTGGCTCATCCGGCAGCATATCATTCATAAGCCGCTGGTCGAGTGCCAGTTTTCTGCCATCGTTCGTGATTTTGAGCATATTATCGAATCTGGGATTCACGCTGCCGTTGCGTACAGCCTCAGCGCGGTCTGCAAAGGAACTTACCATTTCTTCCTGTATCTCGCTGGGCTTCAACACTTCGTTGATGTACTCCGCTTTCGGCACAGGAAGGTTCAGCATATCCGCTGTCTGCACATCTGCGGATTCTTTGAACAGAGAAATCAGTTCCGGCAGATTGAAGAACCGGGCAAAACGTGTTTTCGCACGGTAGCCGGTTCCTTCCGGGGAAAGCTCGATTGCCGTAACGGTTTCGCCAAAGGATGCCGCCCAATCATCGAAGTGGCTCAGTCCCATCTTCTGCAGGGTGTCATACTGGAGATAACGCATAATGGTGTACAGTTCCACCATCGAATTGCTGACCGGAGTTCCGGTCGCAAAGGTCACGCCCTTGCCACCTGTCAGTTCGTCCAGGTACTGACACTTTGCAAACATATCACTGGACTTCTGTGCATCGGTCTGGGCGATACCTGCGATATTTCGCATTTTTGTGTAGAGGAACATATTTTTATAGAAGTGCGACTCGTCTACAAACAGACGGTCAACACCCAGTTCCTCAAATGTAACCACATCATCCTTTCTCGTCTGGTCGTTCAGCTTTTGCAGCTTTGCTTCCAGTGTTTTCTTTGTTTTTTCCATCTGCTTGACCGTAAAACTGCAGCTGTCCTCACTCCGGGCATCGGCTAGGGCCAGCGTAATGTCGTCGATCTGACGCTCGATAATAGCTTTCTGCCGTTCCGGGGAAAGCGGCACTCGTTCAAACTGCGAGTGTCCGATCACAATGGCATCGTAATCACCTGTTGCGATACGGGAGCAGAACTGCTTACGATTGCTGGGTTCAAAATCCTTCTTCGTTGCCACCAACACATTGGCATTGGGATAGAGCCGCAGGAAATCTGCGCCCCACTGCTCCGTGAGGTGATTCGGTACCACATAGAGATTCTTCTGCGACAGGCCCAGTCTGCGGCTTTCCATGCCGGCAGCAATCATCTGGAAGGTCTTGCCTGCGCCCACGCAATGCGCCAGCAGCGTATTGTTGCCGTACAGAATGTGCGCTACCGCATTTTTCTGGTGCGGCATCAGAGAGATTTCCGGGGTCATGCCCTCGAAACGAATATGACTGCCATCGTACTCACGAGGACGAATCGCATTGAAAATCCGGTTATAGGTCGCACACAAATCCTCGCGGCGGTCTAAATCCTTGAAAATCCATTGCTTGAACGCTTCCCGAATGGATTCCTGTGCCTGCTGTGCAAGCATGGTTTCCTGCTTATTCAATACACGGTGGTCGCCATCCGCATCGTGAATCGTATCGTAGATTTTGGTATCGCGGAGATTCAGCGCATCCTCCAGCAGCTTATAGCCGTTGACGCGCAGGGTTCCGTAAGTGTTGGTAACAAGCGGATTGCCGCGATCCAGCGACTTGCCCGAAATATTCCATGCACCTGAAATTTCGGAATAGGTTGCCTTAATGTCAATCCCGGCATAGTAGCCTGGTGTCTTGAACACTTCCCGCATAAACTGCGTGATGTACTCCGGCTTTACCCAGTTTGCACCCAGCCGCACTTCAATTTCCGAAGCATCCAAATCCTTGGGCTGTACCCGTTTGAGGTAATCCACATTGATTTGATATTCAGCATGGTTTGCCGCAAAGGTTTCTGCTGTGGCCAGTTTTTCACGAACATTGCCGGACAGATATTCATCCGAAGTTTCCCACTGCTGTGTCACAGGGTTTCGGAAAATCGCACCTGCCAGTTCATCCGTGACTTCCTGCTCCGGTTTACCGCAGAGCTGCACCATAAACGGCACATCCACCTTTGCTTTCTCTCCAATGGAAAGTGCCAGGGCTTCGCTTGGCGTGTCCACTGAGGTAACAGGCTCCGGCTTACGGATGGTACGTTTGGTGAAAATATCGGCCAGCCGTTTGAGATTCTTCTCCTCATCCAGAATTTCCAGTGATGCCAGCAGACAATAGCTGCTGTCCTGTCGGAACGCTCGCTTGTTGGCAGTGCTGTTGATAAGACCATACTGCGCCTTAAACGCGGTGTACTGCTGTTTCAGTTCATTCTGCAAAAGCTGTACTTCCGCATCCGAACCATCATGCAGCTGACAATCCAACAGCTTCCGGGTGGTTTCCCGCAGAGCGATCATGCCCAGCACTCGCTCTGCAGTAACGGCAGGCAGTTCCACCTTATTCATAAAGGAATTTTCGCGGTAGTAAATCTGCCCATCTACGTTCGTAAAGCTGAAATTCTTCACGCTGGGGTCTGCCGGGATAGGTTCTTCCTGCACATCCAGTTCATCGTCGGAGATTTCTGGCTCCGTGATGGTGGCATGGATATTTCCAACTGCTTCTTTCAACTGCTGGGCAAGGTCTGCGCCCTCGATGGGCTTGACCGTCGTTTCCTGCTTGCCATACTGAGTGCTTTCCGTGGTGATCTCCCCCAGCACCATCTCAGGATGCTGCGCAAAATACTGGTTGATGGAATATCCTTCCGGCGTTTCACCGAGATCCACCCAGTCTGCCCGCTCCACCGCTGCACGGTCACGCTTCTGCAGGAACAGAATGTCAGCAACCACGCCCGTGTTGGCATTACGCTGGAACGCATTGTTCGGCAGACGAATCGCGCCTACCAGATCGGCACGGTTGGCAAGATACTCACGAACAGAGGAATCCTTCTTATCCATCGTACCGCTGGACGTTACCATCGCCACCACGCCTCCCGGACGCACAAGGTCAAGGCTCTTGGCGATAAAATAATCGTGGATGAGGAAATTGTGGCGATCATACCGCTTGTCCGGTACTTTGTAATTGCCGAAGGGTACGTTGCCCACAACACAGTCAAAAAAGCTGTCTGGGAACTGCATCGTTTCAAAGCCCTGCACTGCAATCTTGTTTTTCTGGTACAACTGCTGTGCAATGTGGCCTGAAATGCTGTCCAGCTCCACACCGTACATCCGAATCTTTTCCATGCTGTCCGGCACCAGACCCATGAAATTGCCGACACCACAGGACGGTTCCAGTACGTTGCCTTTGGACAATCCCATATTGCCCAGGGCTTCATACATTGCCTTGATGACCGTAGGGGAAGTGTAAAACGCATTCAGGGTACTGGCACGAGCTTCCTTATACTCATCTGCCGTGAGCAAGGACTGCAGTTCGGCATACTCTTTCGACCACTCCGCATTGTTTTCATCGAACGCCTGCGGAATGCCGCCCCAGCCCACATACCGGGAAAGGATTTCCTGTTCCTCTGCGGTAGCCTGCCGCTGCTCTGCATCCAGCGTTTGCAGCACCCGAATGGCTTCCACATTGGCTTTATACTTTGTTTTCGGCCCTCCTGCGCCGAGATCATCGTCCGTAATACGGAAGTTCATAGGCTCCTGTTTGGGCTGTGCAGGCAGTTCTATCGCACCGCTGTCCAGCGGAAGATTGTGCTGCCGCCTTGCATGGTTGACCTCTGCCGGGGTCATAGGCTGCTGCGTCAGCGGTTCAAGGGCTTCCTCTGCCGCTGCGCGGCTGATGGCATCCGTTCTGTTCTGCACATCTGCGATCAGCTGCATCTGTTCCGGCGGAAAGTCGGGATTCAGCAGTTCTTCCAACTCGCCGCCTGCTTCTGCCACCGAATAGATCACATCCATCTGCTCCGGGGAAAAATCCTCGTAAGCCACACCAGCATTGTACAGAGCCGTAAAGACTGTGATTTCCACCGCTTCTTCCATCGGCACATCTGCCTGTTCGTACAGATGCCGAATGTACTCCAGCGGTTCCGTTCGGAAGATCGGATACCGAGCTTCTTTTGCAAGGGTCATGTCCTGCAAGCTGACCGTTCCCTGTTCAAAGTTGACCGAATCCACACGGAACTCTCTATCGTCCAGTTCAACGATGGTATTGACTGGCAGATATTCCTCTCTGCGGAAGTATTTCGTTTGGGCATGGGTTCCATCTTCCTGCTTGCCGGACAGATAGACGTTCTCCCCCTGCTTCCAGAGCTTCATTGCCTGTGAAACCCACTGTTCACGCGGAAAACCAGATACCTCAACTTTGCCGAGTGCAGTTTTCTTTTCCAACAGTTTGCTGCCAAGCAGTTCCGAAACGCGCTTTGCATCCTCGCCGTAGAACTCAAAGTTGCCGTACTGCTCATAACCGACCAGCGCATCCGGGTAACGCTCTTTCAGCGCGTTATACTCGTTGGCGGCATCCAGCGGCAGGGGCTGCAAGGTCGGCTCAACGGTCTTTTCTTCCGCTGCATACGGAACCATAATGCCGCGTACCCACTGCGGAGCATCCATGCTATCCTGATACAGTGCAACGGCATCCCGTCTGTCCGTAATAACGTCCTGATAAGTGCGCTGGAAAATATCTTCCTGAATCCACTCTCCAAAGTGCGCCCATGTGTCGATAGCCTCGGAGTAAACAGCATTTTCCACCTCGCCGGAATCAAACAAATCCTCGATTTTCTCACGGATCAGATTTTCCGCTTCTTCCTCGGTGATATCGCGGTCACGCAGCAGCGGATAGATTTCGCTGCGCTCTACCTTTTCCAGCAGCGTGTACAGACATTCTTTATAGATGCTGCGGCTGTCTTTCTTGGTATGGTCTGCATCCAGTTTCAGGAAATCGTTCAGCGGATTCTTCGCCAGCGTTTCGCTATATGACGGTAACGGAATGACCCGGCCAGCCACCGCCGAATTTTCCATATCTTTCAGATAAACGTCATGCGCATTGGAACGCTCAATGCGGTACAGATAGTTATTGTCCAAATACAGAAAACTGCCGTTTTCTCTGCTGTACATTTGCTTGGGCTGATTTTCAAACGATTCTACTGCTTTTGCATCTTCTCTCGTTTGACGAATAACCGCCTTTGCATCATTCAGACTGTTAAACGGCCCTGTTTCTGCTGTACCTGTTCCCGTTTCTTCGTCATAATTGTAATGGTTATAGAACTTTCCATCGGAATATTGCAGAATTGCAATATCCTCGATATATCCCTCCTGCATCATCACCGTTGACTGATACCGCGCAACAACTTTTGCCTTTTGGGAGTTCTCAACCGCTGCGGCGGTTGACTGCTCTTTCGATTGCGGCTCCTGCTCCATAAAGTCAAACATGGACATCTGCCCCTGTTCAGGAACCGCAATCTCAACAGCCCTCTTCTTTTCCGGGAAGATCGTGTACGTTCCCTCGACATACTGGTGCAGGATAGAGAGGGATTCTGCCTTTCGCTCATATTCTTCGGAATCCAGCGGCACAAACAGGAGTGCATTGTCCATCTGCTCCAGCAGTTCCGCCGACTGTTCTGGGTCTGCCAACTTTTCAATCAGAGCCTTTCGACCTTCTTCATGGTAAAGGTCCTGCGGATAAGGCCGCTCCACCTCGTTCGGCAGATGATGATAGAAGCTCACCACCCGCATTGCCATCCGCTCGCGCTCATAAGCAGGCATCCGGGAGTAGTCTGCCGACTTCAAATACTCACTGTCACGGATAAGTCGGTCAATTCGACCTACAGCCTGATTCCAATTCAGATGAACGCTTGCATCCGGGTTCCCGTATGGGCCACGCTCCAAAGAAATACCCCTGCCATCGTGATCTTCGTGAGAATCATCTGCCCCGCAAAGTGCATGGCTACTGCCGCCGATCCCGTAATGGTCTTTCAGAAAGTCTGCCCGCTCTTTCTTATCTTCATGGTTTAAGAAGAACGAATAGATTGCCAGCCGACTGTCCGAATAATTGCTGCCCCGCGTGAAATACCCATTGATTTCATCTTCCGTGATGAATCGTTTGTACTCGTTCCAGTGAAAGCCATCTCTTGCTGCATAATTCTGATAAGGCTTTGCAAACTGCTGGAACAGAGACGCTACCTTATCCGGCTTATAAAAGTGCATCCGCATCAGGTCTTTATCTTCGGCATAGGCTTCCCCCAGCGCAGATAATCTGTCGTTTAGGTCCGTCAGAAAATCCGTATCATCCAGCAGGCCCGCCAGCCTGTCTGTCAGTTCCGGGAAACCGCCCCTGAAGATTTCTATATCCTGAAAGACTGCTTCGGCAACGCCATCTGCCAAGTCGCGCTCCATATAGGCCAATGTCTGCGCGTGTTCCTGCAAAGCGTTCTGCCGTGCAGCATCCAGAACCGCCTGCGGCGCATACTCACCCTGCCGGAGCAGTTCATGGATACGATTGCTCACATCCTCCCACGACAAAAACCCATTGACAAGCGTGCCGCCCGTTGCCGTGCTGCCTACTGCAATACGCAGCCCTAAATCATCGAACCAGACTGCATACTTTGCGCCGTCAATTTCAAAGCCTTTGCCGCCCGTACCATATTCGTTTTTCACGAACTCCGTGTATTCTTCCGGGGTTTTCTCGACCATGAAATTGTAAATCAGACGCAGCTTACCCTTGCTACGGTTGCTGCCCGTGCGCAGAATTTCATCGACCACTTCGGGATCAAGCGCAATCTCGTCCGCATACCGCGCCCGGATCGGTTCTTCGATGGCATGGATCTGCTGTTCCACGGTCGGCAAATCAGGAAAAGAAAAAGCAGAGGCAATTTCTTCCTCTGCTTCGCTCAAATCCTGTTCCATTGTCGGTTCAGTTAATTGTACACCAATTCCTTCAGCACGATCTCCTCGGCCATCGCCGTCAGGTTGTTCTGGTGCGCCGCCCATGCCAGCGGGTCCTTCTCCTTGCTCGGTGCCGGGAACTTCTCGTTCAGGCTGTCCAGCAGGGTTTCCACCCGGCTCTCCGCTGCTTCCTCGATCTGCGCCAGATGCTGGTTCAGCCTGCCGCTCATCAGCATACTCTGATACCAGTTCTTGCGGTTCTCTTTCAGATACGTCCTGCGCAGCATCCCGTACTTCCCGATGATCTGCGGCTCGTCCTTCACGGCCAGATTCGGGAACAGGTAATCTCCCTTGCGATGATACGTCAACTCCATTTTCTTGTCCTCCTTTGGTCGTGTTTTCTTTGGTTTCGTGCTTTAATGTGCTAAAGTCCGTATTGGTATTATACAAGCTGTCAACGGATTTTTCAAGCTGCTGCGTGATTTCTTTTTTGTAAATTTTCCGCATCTCTCGGCCAATGTCAAAAAGAACCGCTTCGCACTGTTCGGAAACCGCGTTGCCAAGGAACGACAGTGCCGGCAGCTTGTTGAAATCCACGATACGGATAAAGTCATCATCGTCCAGCACATCCATAGGCTCCTGCCCGCAGCGGCGGGAAAGCGTATAGAAAATACTGTTGGTCATCAGTTCCCGGAAGCGGACACGGATGTTATCTTCGTCCAGTTCTTCCAGAAACGTATCTGCCACCTCATAGGCCAGACCGTCCATCGCTTCATCCAGATTGTCGGCGGTCAGCTGCTGTGCCAGTTCCATCAGGGCGGTGTTCATGCTGTCTGTCTGGGATAAACCATAGGTATCTTCCAGATGGTCTAATATAGCCTGCTCATGCTCGTGGCTGTCCAGATTCCATAAGAGCGGTGTTTTTCCGCCGCGCACCAGATGGGTGTCAGCAATATCGAACACATACCGCAGCTTGGTACGAGGTCCGGTATCATCCAGAAGCGCGATGCCTTTTGCGCCACGGTTGACCCATCGGCTCATTTTCTGATTCCAGAGTTCCATTTCTGCGCAGGCGGTTGCATCGGGCCGCTGTGCGTGGATCAGGAGTGTATCGGTGAACGAATAGCGATACAGCCGCGCCGCCACATCCAGATAACTCATCCAGTCCTGTGGCGAGTTACTGACATACCGGGCGTTCTGCTGCGCCAATTCTCGAATATCGTTAATCTGTGGCAATGGTCAAACCTCCTTTATGTTTTCTTTTTCATCGGTGCTTTGGGAAATTCCAAGCTGTACTGTGCGCGGCCATCTTCGACGCGCATCACAAGATCGGCAGCGAACGTTTTATCTTTTTTTACGGAATAAAAGTCTTTTACATGGGTGCGGCCTTTCTTCAAAAGGTCTACCGCCATCTTCTTGTCCAGCGTTTTTCTCATATTGGCCAAGTATCTGCTTTCTTTCCAGAGGGCAAATTTGCAGCTGCGGTCTGCACAACAAAAGCTGAGCTTACTCTCATGTACAGGGTTTCCGCAGACCGGGCAGTTTCCTACGCTTACCTTATTATGATAGGGAGCCGCCGCGACGGTAGGAATCTGCCGGAGGTCGGCCAGCATCTTATCGAGCAGTCCATGGATGCCCTGCATAAAATCATGTGGCTTGATCTCACCGCGCTCCATCCGCAGCAGGTCATTTTCCCACTCAGCTGTCATGCTGGCGGATTTCAGATAGTCCGGAATATTGTGAATCGCTGCCACACCGTCCTCTGTCGGAATCATCTGCTTGCCCTTGCGCTGCACATAGCCGGAGGATACCAGCTTTTCCAGAATTGCGGCGCGCGTTGCAGGGGTTCCCAGACCTTTCTTCTCCGTGTCCTTTTCAAATTCCTTGTTGCCTGCGGTTTCCATGGCCGACAGCAGAGTATCTTCGGTGTAGACTTTCGGCGGTGAAGTAAAGCCCTGCTTTTTCTCTGCCCGTACCACCGGAATAACCATCCCCTGTTCCAGATCGTTCGGAAGTGACGCATCCTTGTTCTTCTCCGGCTCCACAAGCGGAACAGGTTTTGCCGTATAGCCGGGCTGCAGAACATCCTTATATTTTGCCGTGAAGTTCCTGCCCTGGCAGCACACTGTTACCAGCACATCCTCATAGATGAACAGCGGCTGCACAGCCTGCACCATTTTCCAGATGATAAGCGAAAGAATCTTCTGTTTGGTTTCTGACAACTTTTCTTTATTACACTTTGCGCCCTGCATCGTCGGCAGGATCGCGTGGTGGTCTGTGACTTTGCTGTTATTGATAACGCAGCTCACATCCACAGTCTGGCCATCCAGAGCCATTACCAAAGATTCCACTGTCTTGCGCATATCCTCGGTCACAAACTGGCTGTCCGTTCTAGGATATGTCACCAGCTTTTCTTCATACAGTTCCTGTGCCGCCTGCAAGGTCTGGCTTGCAGGCAGACCGTAATAGCGGTTTGCTTCTCGCTGCAAAGTTGTCAGGTCATACAGCTTCGGGGGCTTCTTTTCTATCCTCTTGCGCTCGATGCTGCCAACCACGGCGCACTGTCCATCACAAGCGGCCTGCATAGCATCCGCATCCTGCTCCTGCGCCATCTGTTCCGATGCCGCCACAACACCCGCGCCGGACAGTTCCACTTTATAATAGGGTTCTTTTACAAAGTTCTGGATTTTGGTCTGCCGTTCGGCCAGCATCGCCAGCGTCGGGGTCTGCACACGGCCAATGGTCTGTTTTCTTCCGTACTTTTTCGTAAAAGCACGGGTTCCGTTCATGCCGATCAGCCAGTCCGCTTTTGCCCTGCACTCGGACGCTGCAAACAGATTATCATACGCCGCACCATCTTTCAGGTTTTCAAAGCCCTGCTGGATGGCGGCATCCTCCATGCTGCTGATCCACAGCCGCTTGATGGGGAGTTTGCTTCCAGCAAGAGCATACACACGGCGGAAAATCGCTTCACCCTCGCGCCCTGCGTCGCAGGCGTTCACCACATAATCGAATTTCTTGCTGCGGAGCAGTTTGCGCAGAACATTGAACTGCGGCTTCTTTGTATTGTGTACCAGCAGTTTCCACTCAACAGGGAGAATCGGCAAATCCTCAAAACGCCAGTTTTCATAACGTTCATCGTAATGTTCCGGGGCTGCATACTCTGCCAGATGCCCCAGACACCAGCTTACCACGCAATCCCCACCCTCCAGATACCCGTCCTCCTGCCGATATGCACCGATCACTTTTGCAATGGATTTCGATACGCTCGGTTTTTCTGCAATCACCAGATATTTCAACGCTTTCTCCTTTTTGAAAAAAGCAGGGATAGCCTTTCGACTACCCCTGCATCCTTATGTTACGGTTTTCTTATGTGCCATTTTCGTTGCCGGACTGATTATCCTCGTTCACAGTCGCAAGGCTCTGGTCGGTTTCCAGATTTTCACTCTGCGGCGTTTCTTCTTTCGGCTTCGGCTTATAAATATAGAAGTAGAAGAAAGCACCTGCACCGCCCAGTGCCGCCACGAATACCAGCAGCAGAATCTTATTCATGCCACCGCTCGATTCTTCTTTCGGTTCTTCGATTTCCACATCCGGGGTAGGTTCCGGCTTGGTTTCGGGCAGAACTACCGCAGGCGTTTCTTCTTCCTGCTTGCCGTTCCGCTCTTCATCATCCAGAAACTCCTGCAAATCGTACTCGTCGATCATCGAGAGCATATAGACGTTTTCGCTGTTCCTCGCCCGGTCGATCACCAGAAAGAACGTATTGCCGCCCTTGGTCTTGACCGTAAAGAACTCCTTGCTGGGGTCATCCACGATGTTATCCTCCACCTCGCCGTTGCCTGCGATGGTGAACGGGATCTTTTCTTCCTCCGTTGGCTCGGCTTCCTCGACCACCTGCACAGGTTCCTCCGTCACCTCGGTGGTATCCACATAGGCAAAGGCCGGGGTCGAAAAGCCCACCGCCATCAGCAGGGTCAGAATTGTGCTGGGAATAACAGCACCCAGCCGTTTAATCATCTTCTTCAATCGCTTCCTCCGTTTCTGCTTCCTCCGAAGCATTGTTTACAGCGGTCAGGAACGTCACGTTGCCCGCCTGAATGTTGTCCAGCAGAGCCAGCAGTTCGCGCCCGCCCATCTTGGTGCTGCGGATGGCACGAATGATCTCGCTGTCCTCTTCCTTTTTCTGTGCTGCCCGGATGGTTCTCAGCCGTTCTTCCAGTTCCGCGATCTGCTGTTCCGTCTTTTCGGCTTCATCCAGATATTTCTGTAATTTTTTGCCCATCGGCCCTCCTTTCAGTTGATGCGGCCAAAGCCTAAAAAGTGGCTTTGCCAGTAGGTCGAATTGATGCTGGTATAGGAAATGGGGTCGCCGCAGTGGATCATCATGCCATTGCCGACGTAGATTCCAACGTGCGACGCGCCAACGGTGTTATAGGTTTTCTCAAAGAAGATCAAGTCACCAGGCTGTGCATCCGCAGGAGAAACATAACTGCACTTTCCGCGCAGACCGTTGGCTGTTGTACGCCCAACGCTCCACCCATTGCCGCTGTTATTGATGACCCAGCAAACGAAGCCGGAGCAGTCAAAACTGGTGCTTGGGGAACTTCCGCCCCACACATACGGCATACCAAGATACTTTTCGGCTTCCTCAATCATCCTTGCAAACTTTTCATCCGAAAGGGCTTCCGATGGAATATCATACTTGAAACCACCGCCGGAGCCACCAGCACCGCCTGTGCCGATACTGCCCGTTGTGCCGCCGCTGTATGTCGGGGAGCCTGCACCGAACAGTTCCGGGCGGTTGCCATAGGTCAGGTTATAGGCATCGTATCGCCCAGTCTGCTTCCAGTTCATATTCTTCCGCGCGATGGTGTCAAAGCCCTTGTTTTTCAGCAGGACATTGAGGATTTTGTACTCATACTCCACTTCTTCCTGATAGGTATAGGTTTCCATGCTGACGTTTCCAAAAGCGTCAATCGTTGGCCGAACCCCTACTCTGGTTTCCATGCGAGTGCGAATCTCAATCGTTTCCCACACTTTCAGGAGATACTGCTGCTTGAACAGTTCCTTGATAACAGGCTTGACCTGTCCTCTGGTGAACTGCTCATAAACTGCCGTCAAATGAGAAATCAGCTGATACGGGTCATGGCCGATCTCGTCCAGCTGATAGCGGTATTCATCATAGCCCGGATGTGTGGATTCCATCTGCCGAATCTGTTTATCCAGTTCCTTTTCCAGTTCCAGATAATCCTCTTCCGCGCCTTTCATGTCGGCATCCTTGCTGGGATATGTCGTTCCCACAAAGGTACTACCCGTTCCCTGAATTGCTGCACCGCAGCTTGAAAAGGCTCCCAGCATGACCATCACCAGCAGGATACCCACTCCAATACTGACCCACAGGGTTTTATTCTGCGCGACGATCTCCTGCACCGCCGCCTTCGCTTTTTCCGTAATGGTGTTGGTTGCCGCTGCTGCCTGCTTGCTGGCGGCAGTTCCGGCTTTCTGGCCGCGCTTGGCGGCTGCATAAGCATCCTTATACTGCTTTTTCTGGTAAAACTTCGCACCGACTGTTTTTGATTCACCTCCTGCGACAGTCGGCGGTGGCTGGGGCTGTTTCTTTTTCAGCGACAGTTCTGCTGCATTTTCTGCAGTGCCGCCCTCGCCCTCGGTGAATTTCAGGCGGCTGGATTTCTGATCCTCGCCACCTCTTTTCTCCGCTCTGGCGGATGTCTCTTTCGGCTTTTTCCGGCCTTTGACAAAGTGGTGCAGGCGTTCGGCGGCTTCTTCCGACTTATGAGCAGCTTCCACGCCGGAATTGTCCTTTTCCACTTGATGTACTTTCTGATGGGCAAACCCGGTGGCGGTGTCCACTCCTTTCTTCGCCACCTTCTTAACGCCCATTCCCATGCCACAGACAATACCGCCTTTTTCATCCTCAAAAGAAAGTCGCCCCTTCTTTGTTGGCGGCTCTGCATCCGATTCCGCAGGCGCATCCTTTGGCTTACCATCCTCCTGATGGGCTTTATAGTAGTCTGCGCTCTGCTTGGCGGTGCTGTGATGCCGGGGTGTTTCCTCCTCCGCGACCTCGGCATCCATGCACCGTTCTTCTTCCACGATAGGTTTTTCATCTGTTTCTTTTTCCGCAGTTTCTTCTGCCGAATCTTCCTTCTCCGGCTTTTCTTCTGCGGTTGCGGACTTCTGTTCCCCGGTGCGGAGGTTTTCATCCACCAGACCATCCTTGGTCATTTTCTGGACGATTTTATCTCTGCCCCGGAACTTTTTGTCTGCTATGGAAATCACCTCCTTCCGGCTGGAACCGTCATGCGATCAGGGCTGCGTGGGTTTCCCACTTATCAAGCACCTGTTCCAGCTTCCGGGCAAAGGCGATCAGACGGGCATTCACTTCCTCACGGTCAAGATAACCGTGGGCTTCCATGTGAAAGCCGTCAGTCAGTTCATCGGCCAGTGTACCAACGGCGTAAAAGTCCTCCAGCACCGTATGCACTACCGATTCTTCATCGTGGAAGTTGAGCGGCTCCACCTCATCGAAAGGCGGGCCGGAATCACTTTCGTGCGGCTCCATGTCAGAGTGATGATGAATCTTACGGCTCAGTCGGTCAAAAATGTTCGGTGTGTTCATGCTTCTTTCTTCTCCTTGTATTTTCCCATCTCATTGGGCTTGGTGGTCATCAGGCTGTACAGTTTCAGCGATGTATCGAACTTATCCTTGAACGGGATAATCGTGTTGCCGTAGAACAGCAGCCCCTCGCCCTCGTTGCTGTTCGTCACATACGACAGCTGGAACGGCGAAATATTCAACTGCTTGGCAAGGATTTGCCGGTCGCCGGATGCCTGGTTGAGCATATAAATGAAATCGCTGTTCTCGAAGATGTTTTCGATTTCTCGGCTGGCCAGCAAATCCTTGATGTTCTGGGTGATACCTGTGGGTACGCCGCCCCATTTTCGGAACCGCTTCCAAATCTCGACGCTGTATGCTGCGGTCTGTTCCTCTTTCAGCAGGAGGTGGAACTCGTCTATATAGTACCGCGTGTTCTTTTTGCTGTTGCGGTTGACGGTAACACGGTTCCAGACCTGATCCTGGACAATGAGCATTCCCAGCTTTTTCAACTGTTTACCCAGTTCCTTGATGTCGAAGCAGATAATTCTGTTATCCAGTTCCACATTGGTCTGGTGGTTGAACACCCGTAGCGAACCATTGACGTAGATTTCCAGTGCCGTGGCAATACGCTGCGCCTGCCGTTCCTTCTGCTCCCGCAGGCAGTCGTACAGATCACCAAGCGTCGGCATATTCTCCGGCTTCGGGTCATTCAGATACTTCTGATAGACCAGCGGCAGGCAGCGGTCAATGACCGACTTTTCTTCCGGCTCCATGCCATCCCGTGCGCCCATAATCAGTTCGCACAGGGAAAGAATAAAGTCCGATTTCATGCCCAGCGGGTTATCATCGTCGGCATAGTTGAGGTTAATGTCCATCGGGTTGATGTAGTCCTTACTGGTGGACGAAATATGGATAACCTGACCGCCCAACGCTTCCACCAGCGGATAATACTCTCCTTCGGGGTCTGCGACGATAATATCGTCCGTTGTGGTAAAGAATACGTTCGTGATCTCACGCTTTGCACTGAACGACTTACCGCTTCCCGGTGTGCCGAGGATCAGACCGTTCGGGTTTTTCAGCTGCTTCCGGTCTGCCATAATCATGTTGTTGGATACCGCGTTCAAGCCGTAATAGAGGGAATCGCCCTCCATAAAAAGCTCCTGCGTGGTGAAGGGAACGAAGATGGCAGTGGAAGTTGTGGTCAGTGCGCGCTTGATGGGAACGAGGTTATTTGCCAGCGGCAGGCTGCTCATAAGGCCCTGCTCCTGCAAATAATCCAGACGGTTCAGTGTGCAGTTGAACTTCTGAGCGATGCCAGCAGTCTGAAACACAGCACTATCCAACCCCTGCTTGGTCTTGGCCGTATTGAGGAAAAGCACCGTAACAAGGAACATACGCTCATTACGGCTCTGCAGATCATCCAGAATCTTCTTGGCCTCGCCACCATAAGTTGCAAGGTCGCTCGGAATAATTTCCATATCATAACCAGACCTCACAGCTTTCTTCTGTTCCTCTATTTTCATACGGTCTAGGTCGGTAATTTTGCCTTTGATAAGTTTGATGGCTTTCAACTGGTCTACCGACTGCACATGAATGCTGACCACCAGATTTTTGTCCATATCCAGAAACTCAGCCAGCACCTTATCCGTCAGTTCCGGGGCAAGGATGTTCAGATAGGATGCAGCCCCATAGGTGTCACCCATCATAAAATCCTTGCCGCTCTTGAACAGGAAACTGGTCGGGGCAATGAAGTCTTTGGTCGTCATGCCGCTCTGCAGGATGCGGCCATAGCTGAAATCGAACTTGTGCTGTTCCTCCTGATGAAAGGTTTCGTACATGATCTGAAGCCGTTCCACGCCGTTCAGCGGGTAGGCTTTCACGCCCAGCACCTTGAAATTGTTGAGAATATCGGTTTCGATACGCTCCAACCGGGGCTTTGCTTCCCGGACACTCTTTGCTTCGATACTGAACGTGATGTACTTCGTCCGAACCAGACCGTTGTTACCCTTGGCAAGCTGCTGTTTCAGCATCTGTGCATATTCCATACGCACATCATCGAACTGGTCATGCTGCGGCTCGATCTGGATGACCTTGTTGTACTCGCTCATATCGCTTTTATGATTGATGAACGACAACTGAAAGCGGATACTGGCATCGAAGTAGTTGAGGAAGTCGCACCAGCTTTCAAAGATGGTGTTCTTATCCTCGTTCTGTGCCAGCTGGTAGTTAATGTCGTAGAATCGGACGGTTTTGGAATACAGATGTTCCTCCACCCGGCAGATACCGTCGCGCCCCATTTCCAGATATGGAATAGAACGCTGCACGGTCAACCGTTGTTCCATTTCGTTCCTTTCGGGTTTACGAAAGAACTTTTGGAAGAAGCCGCCGAACTGCGGTTTCTTCTTCGGTTCACTTTTTATCAAGGATGCCTCCTTTCTTCTGGATCGGTGCTGCGGTTTCCAGTTCCCGCTCATACAGGTTTTCGACCTCATAGCGGCGTACCGCAGGACGTTTGAAGCGGACGCTGATGAAATTCGTCAGGATGGTTTCAAGGTGCATCCCGTTTTTCTCGTACAGAGCAAAGAAAAATTCCGGCAGCATCAGGAGCACCATGCCTGCCGCTGCATTGCTGGTTCCCAGCGTGTCGCGCATAAGAAAATAGAACGGAACGCCAATGCCTGCTGCAAACCCCATACACACTAGCTGGCGTTTCGTCAGGTTCAGAAAGACCTTGTTCTTCACTTTGGAAAGGTCTTTGGGAATCGTTACATAGGCCATTTATCACCAGAACAGCCAGACCGCCGCCGGGAAACGGCGTTGTCTGCTGTCTTTTCCTTTCATTGGATTTTCCCGGATTTAGTGACTGCCGAAGATCTGTTTGGACAAACTTCCCGTTTTGAGCAGCGAGAAACAAAGAATCACCGTGTAGGCCATCGTGCCAAACAATGCCGAGTGAATATCCGAAGATACCCGGATGCTGCCGATAAGGGCTGCATAGATTGCCACACAGACCATCATCAGGAACGCCTGAAATGCCAGCGCGAACAGCCCTCGGAAGTAGTTCGTACCCACATGACCCCATTCACGGTTACTCATGGTTGCAAATGGAATCGGAGCAAGCGAAGTGTAGAGGTATATTTCTATCATTCTGCCGTACATAATTACCGTGATAACCACCGACAGAATTTTCAGACACCAGCTTACAACAAGGGTTTCCAATGCCAGCGTCACCAGTTCGCCAATCGCCATTGTTGCCATTGCCGCCTGCATCTGCATGGAAAGAGAACTAATATCAATGGCGGTATTGCCACGGATAATGCCAGAGGAAGAATTTACCACCGACTGTCCAATGTCAAATACCGCCATTGCAATATCGAACGTATGACTGACGAGATAGACTGCGATCCACATCTTCACGAAATACTTGAAGAACATCCAGGTGTCCACATCGTGCAGATTGTTCCGCTCTGTCAGCATCGAAATCAGTTCGTAGCAGAGGATCAGCGTGATGATGATTCCCGCAATGGGGATCACCACCGAATCCGAAATGTTACGGATCATGCTGAAAATACTGCTGTTCCACCCTTGCGGTGTCTGCCCGACCTGAGCAGCGATTTCACTGGTCTGTTGGTTGACCGCTGTAAACATCGTACTCAGGTTGGACTCCACCATGCCGGAAAGAAGTTCCCTCATCCATTTTTCGATTGCCGCGAAAATATTATCGAACAATGGCGGGTTTTCCTCCTATCGCTTGTTGATTAGCCGAACAGACCAGAAAGCAGCGGGATGAGCTGGGTGCCGATGAGGATGACACCGCCGCCGGACATCAGCTGCTTCATGCCCTGCGACTTTGCTTATGTGTGATAAAGAAGTAATAGAAGTGTAAAAAATTTTGCCTTTCCTATCCGGTACTTGTCTTTGGTATCGGATAGGGCAGGCGGTCATTCGGGCAAGTCCACCTTGCCGACGAAAGAATAGTAAATCTCAATATCCTGTCTGCGTGTGCCATTTTCATCGTAGCTGCACTCATGCACAACGATTTTCTCTACAAACTCACGTAAGAGGGTGTGGGTCAGTTCTTCAAAGTTCATGTGCTTGCGGACAATGTTCATAAACTTTTCTGCGTTTACGGTAGCTTCCTGTGCTTTGGAAAGCTCCGCCTGTATTCTGGCAACACGCTCTTTCAATTCCTGCTGTTCGGCTTCATAGTCTGCCGAAAGCTCCGTGAAACGCTCGTCAGAAATGCGACCGCTTACGCTGTCCTCATACAGCCGCTTGAAAATAGCGGAAAGTTCACCGATACGCTTTTCGGCAGCTTCCAGTTCCTTTTTCTTGGCGGCGTTCCGGCGTTTGCCGCCGTCCTCGTTCTGCTCGATCAGCAGCTTCATAAACCGGGCTTCATACTTTGCCGCATAGCTCGTCACTTTCCGTAGATTGGAGAGAACGCCCGCAGTCAAAAGGTCGGTGCGGATAAAATGTGCGGTGCAGTCATGGGTGCGCTTTTTGTAGTTCCCGCAGATATAGCAGTCCTGTTTCCGCTTATCGGTCTGGTAACGCTGCTGATACATGACGCTGCCGCAGTCCGCGCAAAAGAGCATACCAGAGAACAAGCCCACTTCATCATAGCGGTTCGGACGCTTGCGCTGTTTGCGTAATTCCTGCACACGCTCCCATGTCTGGGTGTCGATGATAGGCTCATGGTGGTTCTCGAAAATTGCCTGTTTCTCAATGGGATTTTCTATGCTGTGCTTGGTCTTGTAGGACGGTTTCTCCGTCTTGAAGTTCACCAAACAGCCCATGTACTCCCGGTTTTCAAGGATATGCACCACGGTATTTGTCGCCCATTTGCACTCATAGCCGGGGTGATAGCGGCGTGTGCTGCCCGTCCTGCGGTATTCCAGCGTTCCCGGCGTTGGGATTTCCTGCTCGGTCAGCATACGGGCTATCTTGGTCGGACCGTTCCCGGCAAGGCACAGACGGTATATCTGCTTGACCACGGGTGCGGCTTCCTCGTCAATGATGAAGTTTTCGTCCTCGTCCATGAGGTAGCCGTACACGGGTTTGCTCGTAACAGGCTTGCCGCTCATGCCTTTTGACCGTTTTACAGCTTTGATTTTCTTACTCGTATCTCTCACCAGCCATTCGTTGAAAATGTTCCGCAGAGGGGCAAAATCATTGTCGCCCTGTGCGCTGTCTACTCCATCGTTGATGGCGATAAAGCGGACTCCTTTTTGTGGGAAAATCATCTCGGTATACATTCCCACCTGCAGGTAGTTTCGCCCTAACCGTGACATATCCTTTACGATAACGGTAGCCACTTTCCCGGCTTCAATGTCCGCAAGCATGGATTGAAAGCCCGGTCTTTGGAAGTTCGCACCAGAATAGCCATCGTCCGTGTACCAGCGCAGATTGGAAAAGCCGTTCTGCTTTGCGTAGGTTTCAAGGATACGCTTCTGGTTGGAAATGGAATTACTTTCGCCTTGCAGCTCGTCCTCATGGGATAGTCTTGGATAAAGGGCAGTGATTTTCTGGGTGGTCTGTCTTAACATAAAATCCTCCGTTTCCGACAGCCAGCCCCACTATTCCGT
>OLSN01001551.1_pt1 | contig 19219 bp, 13 predicted proteins | sample 1672411 | NCBI WGS metagenome assembly OLSN01 (sample SAMEA3136683, study PRJEB25190) | human gut metagenome | biome: human gut; feature: human-associated habitat; material: faeces | place: Austria | collected 2013 | reverse complement strand
TGCCGTAGATCAGGCCGGAGCCGTCGCCCGCCTGCTTGCGCAGGATGCGGCGCAGATACTCGCGCACCTCATCGTCATCCTCCGGGTTCTCGACGTGCTTGAGGATATCCTGCAGCTGGCGGTTGACCATCAGGTTCGCACCGCCGTGCTTGGGGCCCTTCAGGGCACCGATGGCCGCAGAGATGGCCGAGTAGGTGTCCGTACCGGAGGAGGACAGCACGCGGGTGGTAAAGGTGGAGCAGTTGCCGCCGCCGTGGTCTGCGTGCACCAGCAGGCACATATCCAGCAGCTTTGCCTCCTCGTGGGTGAACTTCTGATCCGGGCGGTAGGTGCTGAGGATGTGCTCTGCCGTGCTCTGACCGGGCTTGGGCAGGTGGAAGAACATACTCTGTTTATCGTAGTAGCGGCGCTTCATCTGGTAAGCGTTCACCATCATGGTGGGCATACTGGCGATCAGGTTGATGCTCTGGTTCAGGATGTTCTCAAGGCTCAGATCCTCAGCGCGGTCGTCGTAGGAGTACAGGCCCAGCACGCAGCGCTGCAACTTGTTCATGATATTGGGCGAGGGGGCGTTCATGGTGTCCATGAAGCCGTCCGGCAGGGCGCGGGACTCTGCCAGGATCTCGCAGAAATCGTCCAGCTGCTCCCGGGTGGGCAGGCTGCCGAACAGCAGCAGCCAGATCACTTCCTCAAACACGAAGCGGTCGTTGCGGTAAGCCTCGTCCACGATCTCGTTGATGTTGACGCCCCGGTAGATCAGCTTGCCGGGGGTGGGGATCACATGGCCTTCCTGATCCTTTTTGTAGCCCACAACGTCACAGACGTTGGTCAGGCCGGCCAGCACGCCGGTGCCATCCGGGTTGCGCAGGCCGCGCTTGACCCCCAGCCGCTCGCTGGTCTCCGGGTCAATGTAGTTGTTTGCGATGTACTCCTCGCACAGGGTACGCATGGTCGTCGGGTCCAGCGTTGCCACTTCTGCGTGTGCAAAGTTCATAGGAGTGCTCCTTTCCGTCTCTTATTTCTTATACTTTCCGATCCCGTCCATCCTACGCTCTGATGGACATACCTTTATAATATCGCTTTTGTGCAGTAAATTCAAGCGCTAAGTGCGCACTTCTCACCGTAAAGCGCAAAAATGCAGGTTTTTCTCTGCGCATTTCCCGCCGGTTTGCACGCTGCCGGGCGTATGATGCTTCTGAAGCTTGCGTCCCGGGAGGAGGTCTAGTATGAAACGTTCCTTTTTGCTGCTGTGCGCCGTTCTTCTGGTGCTGGGCTGCGCCCTGCCGTGTGCTGCCTACCGTCTTGCCTGCATGGCTCTTGCGCAGAGTACCGCTCCGTCCGCAGCCGAAGCGGCCTCTGCCGCCTCGGAGGAAAGCAGCGAGCAAGAAGCTCCCTCCCCTGCTGATACAGCCGATACCGTCTGCTTTATGGATCAGAGTACCGGGCAGACGGTAACACTGTCGCTGCGAGAGTACCTGATTGGAGCCGTTGCCGCCGAGATGCCGGTCAGCTGGCCGGACGAGGCGCTGAAAGCACAGGCAGTGGCCGCGCACAGTTACGCCCTTTACCGCCGGGACCACAGCACCGGGGAAAATGGCGCTTGGTTCACCGCAGACCCCGCCCGGCGGCAGGGCTGCCTGACCGATGCAGTGCTGCACAGCTACTGGGGTACTGCCTACGCTGCCAACTACGCCCGGCTTTCCGCGCTGGTGGATGCCGTACAGGCGCAGGTGCTGTATTACGGGGATGCCCCCGCCGGGACAAGCTACTTTGCCATGTCCAACGGCCGCACCGAGGCCAGCGAAAACGTCTGGGGCACCGCCCTGCCCTATCTTGTGCCGGTGGACAGCAGCACCGACACCGCCGCCGACAACTACGAATACACCCTGAACCTTTCCGCAGCCCAATTACAGCAGCTGCTGGCCGAACGGCTGGGCATCGCCGCTGATCTTTCGCAACAGGCGCAGTGGTTCGGCACGCCGGTGCTCACCTCCTCCGGCTATGTGGACAGCCTGCCGGTCTGCGGGCAGACGGTACAGGGCACCGCCCTGCGCAAGGCACTGGGGCTGCGCAGTGCCTGCTTTACGGTGGTCTGCCAGAGCGGAACCTTTTCCTTTACCACAAGGGGCTACGGCCACGGCGTAGGCATGAGCCAGTGGGGTGCAAAGGCACTGGCAGAGCAGGGCGCAGACTACCGCGCCATTCTGGCGCACTACTACCCCGGCACAGAGCTGCGGGAGTAATAGCGGCAGAACAAAGCGGAAAAATTATTTTAAATTTTGTAGTTCAGAACCGCCTGCGGGCGGCTCTGAACTACTTTTTTGCAGAAAAGTCCTAAATCACGCAATTACGCAAATGGAGCCGCTGCACATTGCCTTGTGCAGCGGCTCCAAATTTATATTCTTTTATCAGCCGAACAGCTGTGCAAACCAGCTTACAGTGGTCTCGGCGGCGGTCTCTACCGTGGTCTCCATCTGCTGGACCGTCTGCTGCAACTTAGTGCCCCCAGCATCCTTGACCGACCAGTAGGTCTGGGTGCTGCTTGCGCTGCCGGACACCGTGAAGTCTGAGGCAAAGCACAGGCTCTCACCCGTAGAGTCGGTCATCAGCACCATGTAGGTGTAGCTGCCCTCCGGCAGTTCGCCAAAGCGGATCTGGCTGTCCAGCGTGTTCAGCGAGAAGGCAGCGGCGTTCACCTGTGCCTCAGCGCTCTGCACGGTCTGGTCCGCCGCGTCCAGAACAGCCACCTGCACGCTGGTCAGAGTGGTGCCGCTGGCGCTGTTGGCCGTACCGGTCAATGCCATGCCGCTGCCGGTGCGGATATTCACCGGGTAGCGCACGCCCTCCAACCGCAGCCCATCAGCCTGTGCCGCTATGCTGTTGTGATCTGCGGTGACATACCAGTAGCAGGACGCTCTTGCAATGGACACGCTGGAGCTGGTAATGGGGATACGTCCGTAGCCGATGTTCCCCGCCGGGTCGGAGCAATAGAAAATACCGTTGGTGTAGTCGGTCAACAGCACCGCATGGGGCTGGGTGCGATCGTACAGAACGATGCCCTCCGGGTGCTGTTCCAACAGGGAGATCAGCACCGCCGTTTTGCTTTGCAGACCGGAGGGCAGGGTGGCGTAGCCCACCTGCATCTCCTTATATGTAAAGCTGTGTGCAAGGCCGTTGGCCCATGCTGTGGAGCGCACACTGTTCTCGGTCACGTTCGTCCAGTCGCTCAGCCCGTCAAAGTAGGCACGGCGGCGCAGCATCATGGCTGCGGAGGCCAGCGTACAGGTGCCGCCCCGGCTCTGCTTGAAGTAGAAACCTGCGTCCACGTTCAGGTCCACTGCCAATGCAGCGGGCAGACAGGTAAGCAGGAAAGCAAAGCTCAGTATCAGGGTCAGCAATCGTTTTTTCAAGGCGTGCGGTGCGGTGGTATTCACGGTTCGGTATTTCCTTTCTTGTTTCTTTGCGGATCTCATAGGGATCTACCGTTACAAAGTATACCAGCCTGTAATTCTTTTGTAAACAATCCTTCGTCTTTTTTCTCAATATCAACACGTTTAGGGGATATCCGTTGGTTGTTTTTCACAATTTTTTCCACGATATTTCACGTATTTGACAAAGTTTCGTTCTACCCACCGCAGAACTATGAAAAGAAATTTCTTTTTTGTCCGGCGCGCGAGGGCACAAAAAAGTCCGGTACGCCTGCACATTCGTCCCGGCATTTCACAAAATAATGCCCTTCTTGGCAATGCCGCAGTCAGTCCGTCGTTGTCTGCCGCAGTTTGGGCAGTAAAGGACTCCAATTTTTCCAAATCTTCCCCTTCTGAGTAAGGCAAAAGCTGCTGCATAACCATTAAACGCAGAAACCCGGAACCTTTTGAGCCTTTGTGGCCACGAAAAGGTTCCGGGTTTTTGCAATCTTTTTTCAGTGAGCCATCGCCCGCCGACCATACTGCTTTTTGTTCAGCTCAGTGCCTGCTGGATCTTTGCAAAGTCCTCCAGCGTCAGGGCTTCCGGGCGGATGCGGGCATCAAAGCCTGCGGACTCGATGGCAGCAATGACCTTCTCCTTGGGCAGGTTCAGTCCGCCTGCAATGGCATTGGCAGCGGTCTTGCGGCGCTGCCCAAAGGCGGCGCGCACCAGCGCAAAGTAGCCCACCTCGTCCTCCACCTGCACGGCGGGGGTGGGACGGATGTCCATGCGCACCACGGCGCTGGTCACCTTGGGGGCGGGGTAAAAGCTGCCCGGTGCGGCGGTGAACATCAGCTTGGAGGTGGCGTAGTAGTTCACCGCGCAGCTGATGGCGCTGGAAGCGCGTGTGCCAGGCACAGCAGCCAAACGGTCGGCGGCTTCCTTCTGCACCATGACGGTCAGGCTCTCGATGGGCAGGCGGTCGCCCAGCAGCTTCATCACGATGGGGCTGGTGATGTAGTAGGGCAGGTTTGCGCACACTGCCACCGGCATCCCCGGAAACTCCTCGGCAATGAGGGCTTTCAGGTCCACCTTCAGCACATCCTGCAGCACCAGCTTAAAGTTGTCCACCCCAGCCATGGTCTCGGCCAGCAGGGGCGGCAGACGCTCGTCCACCTCGATGGACACCACCTTGGCTGCGCGCTTAGCCAGCTCCTTGGTCAGCACACCGATGCCGGGGCCGATCTCGATGACACCGTAACGCTTGTCTACCCCACTGGCATCCACGATCTTGGTGGGGATGCCCGGGTTGATGATAAAGTTCTGCCCAAAGCCCTTAGAAAGTGCAAAATCGTATTTTTCGCACAGGGCACGGATCACAGAAAGGTCGGTCAGTTCCGGCATAGGGTCATTTCCTTTCTCAGAAAAAGGCTGTTGCAGAATGCAGCAGCCTTTTTGGTGTTTATGGTTCAGGATCGTGGGGTTCACTCCGCTGCGTTTGCAGCTGTTTCCGGCTCAGACGCAGCAGTCTCACCCTCGGCGGGCTCTCCCTCCGCAGCTTCTGCGGGGGCGGTATCGTCTGCTGCGGCAGAGGAAGCAGCACTGTCCGCTGCAGCGGCAGAGCTTGCGCCCGCCAGCGTAGTGGTGCCGCTCAGCTGCTGGGCAGCGCTGACAGCGCGCTGTACCTGCGGGTCGGTCTGGGGGGTGTAGTCGTAGAAGTTCGTCGCTTCCTCTGTGCTCAAAGCGCGCTCTACGTCCACCGTCAGGCCGGTGCCGTCAAAGCAGCTGCCATCGCCGCAGACCAGCTTTGCCACCGTGATGACCACGGCACTGCCGTCCGACAGGCGCTGCGGGCTGCTTTGAATAGTGCCTTTGCCCATGGTGGTGGTACCCACCAGACGGGCACCGTTCATGGTACGCAGGGTGGCTGCGAACAGCTCGGCTGCGCTGGCGGTGTTGCCGTTGACCAGACAGACCATGGGCAGGCTGACGGCACTTTCGGCATCGCTGCTGCCGATGACGGTGCGGTTGCCGTTTTTATCCTCGGCGTAGGCCACCGTGCCCTCCGGAGCGATCAGGTCGATGCAGTTGATGGCATCTTCCAGAATGCCGCCGCCATTGTCCCGCAGGTCAAACACCAGACTGGCCGCGCCGTTTGCGGTCAGGGTGCGCAGGGCAAAGTCCAACTCGCTGGGGGTGGTGCCGTCGAACTGGCGGATGCGGATGTAGCCCACATTGTCCAGCAGCTGGTAGTCCACGGTGGTGCTGGTGTAGCCGGAATGGGTCAGTTCAGCCGTCTTGCTGGCGGCGGCACTGTTCAGCCATGTCACGGTAACGGTGGTACCGGCCTCGCCCTGCAGGGCTCTGTACACGGCATCTGCGCCGGACAGGCTCTTAACGTCGGTATCGCCCACGGTGGTAATGTAGTCGCCCACGGCGATGCCTGCTTCCTGTGCGGGAGAGCCGTCGTAAACACGGGTCACCTTGGCGTAACCGGTCTGGTCGATGCCAAGCTCCACGCCGATGCCCAAAATCTTGCCGCTCTGGATGTTCATCAGCTCGGTGTAGGCGTTGGCGGTGTAGTAGCGGGCGTACTTGTCGCCCGTGCCCAGCAGATAACCGGCGGTCAGGCGGTCGTACAGGGTGGCCTCGTCAATGGTGTAATAATCGTTGCTGCGGACATAGCGGTCCACCTCAGCGATCTTGTTGTACATACTTTCCTTTTCTTTTACGCTGTTGACCGTGCTGTCGAACAGACGCATGGCGATGAGCATCGTGATGGAAAAGGTCACGGTCATGGCAAGGATCACGATAGTGACCGCCATACCCAAAGAAATTTTACGGTTCATAGTTTGTTTCCTCCGGTCAGAGCAGTAGCATCATAAGGATGCTGCCCAGCAGCGAGAGTACAAACACCCCTGCCAGAACCAGACAGCCGATGCGCAGCACGCGCTTGCGTTTTTGTTCGTTCATAGATCAACCAGACTCCTTGCGTTGCTTGTTAGTTGTGGGGGATGGGGATGCAGCTGCGGGGGTTCACGGCGTTAGCCTTGGAGCCGCCCTTCCACACCTCCAGATGCAGGTGGTTGCCAGTGGAATTGCCGGTGGTGCCCACATAACCGATCAGTTCACCCTGCTTCACATACTTGCCTGCACTGGTAGCCACCGAGCGCATGTGCGCGTACAGGGTGGAATAGGTATTGCCATCGGACATTTTGCCGTGGTAGATGATAACGTAGTTGCCATAGCCGCCGGTAGACCAGCCTGCCACCTGCACATAGCCGCTGGCGGCTGCGTAGATAGGCGTGCCGCCGGCTGCCGCAAAGTCGATACCGGCATGGAGCTTGTTCACGCCGGAGACCGGGTTTTTACGCCAGCCGTACTCGCTGGAGATGCGGCTATAACTCTTCAGCGGGCAGGCAAAACCGCTAAAGCTCAGCTGCGGCTTGCTGGCAGAGGCTGCGGCGATCATCTTCTGGATCTCCTTTTTCACGGCCTCGTAGTTCAACTCGTCGGATTCAATGGCTGCCTGTGCCTTCTGCTGCGCCGCCTGTGCCTCGGCAGCGGAAAGTTTTGCCGCAGAGATGCTGTTGTTCAGCTCGCTCTGCTTGCCCTTCATCTGGGCGTTCTGGCTGTCCAGCTCACTCTTCTGGCTTTGCAGCTCTGCCTTTTCGGCTTCCAGACCAGCCTTCTGCTCTTCCAGTGCGGCTTTATCGTCCTCCAGCTCCTGCTTGGCGGACTTCATGTTGTTCATGATCTCGGTGTCCTTGATGGAGATATCCTGCATCACCTCGTTGAAGGTAAGCAGCTCGTACAGGTCGTTCACCGCACTGAGCATGGCCACACTGCCGCCGTCCCGCAGCTCCTGCATGGCAGCCATGTGCTTTTTGAAATCATCCCACTGACCGTCGATCTCGTTCTGCTTTTCCTCGATCTGGGTCTGCTTGTCCGTGATCTGGGTCTGCATCACACCGATCTGCTGTTCCTTCTCGCCAATGCTGTTCTGCACCGCGGCGATCTGACCACCCAGCACACCGATCTGATCCTGCAGAACAGTGACCCGCTCTTTCAGCTCGCTTTCCAGCGCCTTTGCGGCAGATTCCTTCTTTTTGGCGTCCGAAAGCTCCTTTTTGTGCTGATTGATAGACTGGGAAAGCTTATCCAGCTTGCTCTGCAAGCTGGCCATGCTGGTGCTATTGGTAGCTGCCGAGGCCGGGTACACTGTGGCTGTCAGCAGCAGGCAGACACAGGCCAGCCCAAGGCTGACCGCACGGATCAGCTTGCTGCGGGGGCTTTCCGGCCGGGCGTGCCGGGCGGTATAAGGGCCTGTGAGCCGGAAGGGCTTTGCGTGCATTGCTTTACTCATAAAACGCGGCTCCTTTCGGTCACACATTCAGATGTTTGCGGATAGAGAACATACTGCCCACGCCGCCTACGATAGCACCGCTGAGCAGGCTTGTTACCACGATGGTCGGCAGCACGTTTGTCACCGGCACCAGTGCGCGGCCCATGAGCATCTGCCAGATGCCGCCCAAGCCACCAGCGGCGTTGACCACATAGGTGTAACAGCCAAGGCTGACCGCTGCGGTCAGGATACCGGAGATCAGACCCATAGTCAGGCCCTCCACAAAGAAAGGCAGGGTGACCATGCGGTTGGTAGCACCCACATACTTCATGATCTCGATCTCGCGGCGGCGGGCAAAAACGCTCAGACGGATGGTGCTGCCCACCGTGATGATGCTGACCACCATCAGCACCAGCACGATCATGCGGCCGCCCTTGGTGACGGCTTTCTGGATCTCCACAAAGATATTGGTCATCTCCACCGGGGCAGTAACGCTGACAACGCCCGGGATGGCCTGCATCTTCACGCTCATGCGCTCCATCTGGGTCAGGTCGCTCAGGGTGACCCGGTAGTTGGCCTTAAAGGGGTTGTCGGTCTCAAATTCATCCCACAGGGAGGAATAATCCTGCATATAACCGCGGTAGGTGTCGAGCACGTCCTGCTTGGAAACGTACTGCACCCCGCTGACCCCCGGCATAGCCGAAAGGGTCTCGCCTACCTGCGCGGCGGTGGCATCATCACATTCGGGGTCCAGATAGACCACTGTCTCGTTCTGGCTGCCCAGATAGGCCACCATGCTGCCCACATTCACCTCGGCCAAGCTGGCAAAGATGTTCAGGGTCATACAAACACTCAAAGAAGCGATGCAGGCAATGGTCATAGCCCAGTGCTTGCCCAAGTTGCGCACACCGCGCCGGGTAAGGAAAAAGAAGGTAGAGGGTCGCATCATACGGCAGCCACCTCCTTTTTGGCAGCGGACGCATCGTCCGCATCAAAGGCGGCAACATCCAGCGAAAGATCGTCCTCGGCGGCGGCCACGGGGTCTGCGGGCACATCCGAGACGATGCGCCCATGGCTCAGGGTGACCACACGCTGATGGAAACGGTGCACCAGCTCGTGCTCGTGGGTGACCACCAGCACCGTGATGCCCATTTTGCTCACCCGCTCCAGCAGCTGCATCATTTCCAAGCTCAGTTCCGGGTCGATGTTGCCGGTGGGCTCGTCCGCGATGACCAGCTTGGGGTTATGCACCAGCGCACGCGCCACAGCCACACGCTGCTGCTCGCCGCCGGAAAGGGTATCCGGGTAGCACTTGGCTTTGTCCTCCAGATGCACCAGCTCCAGAATGTACTCCACGCGGGGACGGATCTCCTTGCGGGGCACGTTGAGGACGTGCATGGCAAAGGCCACGTTCTCGTACACGGTCATGCTGGGGATCAGCCGGAAATCCTGAAAGATGATGCCCATCTGACGGCGCAGGTAAGGGATCTTGTGGCGGCGCAGTTTGGCAACGTCCTTGCCCAGCACAGTCACCTTGCCGGAGGTAGGCAGAGTCTCCCGCAGGATCAGCTTGAGCAGGGTGGATTTGCCCGCGCCGGAGTGACCCAGCAGAAAGACGAACTCGCCTTCGTCCACATGGAAGTTGATATCCTCCAGCGCAAGGCGGCCGCCCTTTTTATATTCTTTGGAAACGTGTTCAAAATCGATCATGGAATCGTATTAGCTCCTGACATCAAGATTTTTGACGGTCAAGACAGCCCGTCCGCAGCTAACACTGCAAAAAGAACCGGCCAGCATCGGTTTCGAGCGGCCGGTTCGGCGCCGGCGGGGCAAAAACCCGCACAGCGGAATATCAGTATTTGGCCGGGTTGTTGGACAGGTACTTCTTTACCATCAGCGCTACCTTAAAGACGATAGCGTCGTCGAACTCACGCAGATCCAGGCCGGTCAGCTTTTTGATCTTTTCCAGACGATACACCAGCGTATTGCGGTGCACAAACAGGCCGCGGCTGGTCTCGGACACATTCAGGTTGTTCTCGAAGAAGCGCTGGATGGTGAACAAAGTCTCCTGATCCAGGCTTTCGATGCTGCCCTGCTTGAACACCTCGCGCAGGAACATCTCGCACACGGTAGTGGGCAGCTGGTAGATCAGACGTGCAATGCCCAGATTATCGTAGCGGATGATCTGCTTTTCGGTATCGAACACCTTGCTCACTTCCATGGCGATCTGGGCTTCCTTAAAGGAGGTAGCCAGATCCTTCACGTTGGCAATGGGGGTACCAATGCCAACCACGGCCTTGATGTAGTGCTCGCCGGAGAGGGTATCCACAATGCTGGCAGCCAGCTTTTCCATATCGGTGCGGTCGATGCCCTTGCGGATCTCCTTGACCAGCACGGTGTCGGTCTCGCTGATATTGAACACAAAGTCCTTCTGCTTATCGGGGAACAGGCTGCTGACCACATCGTAGGCAGAGATATCGCCGCCACTGATCACTCGCACAATGAACACCACGCGGGAAACATCGGTGGCAAAGTGCAGCTCCCGTGCCTTAGCGTAGATATCGCCGGGCAGGATGTTGTCCAGCACCACGTTCTTGATAAAGTTGGACTTGTCGAACTTTTCGTCGTGGTACTGCTTGATGCTCTGCAGGCTGATGGCCAGCACACCGGCAAACTGCCCCGCAGTCTCGTCGGCACCCTCCACGAACACGGCATAGTCGTTATGCTTGGCGTTGGAGAACTGCTGGTAAGTATAGCCGTCGCGCACAAAGCGGTCGCCTGCGTTCAGGCGCTCGGCCATATAGCCCTCGCGCACCTCGCCGATCAGGTTCAGCTCCGAGCAGGAAATGACAGCGCCGGTCTCATCCACAACGCCGACCACCCGATTGATCGCGTCCTTCATCTGGTAGATCACGCTTTGAAATACTCTATTGGCCATAAATGGATACCCCTTTTCCTCGTTTGTGCAAGCCGCGGCGGCATGGGTTGTGATTTTAAACAATTTAGCCGCATTACAATCTATATTTTACACAAAAGAATTTACTTTTGCAACAGATTTCAACAAAAAAAATAATTCTTTCTTGTTGAAATTATCTTTCGGGGCCATTTTTTGCCAAAAAAGTGCCTTTTTGCGTGGTTCTTACCGTTATTTTACCGATAAAATGTGATACATTTTTGAAAACCGCGTGAAAAGCGCAGCATTTTATCTGGCAATTTTTGCCACTTCTTCGTCGGAAAGCTCCCGCCACTGCCCCGGCGCAAGCTGTGCATCCAGTGCAAGGCCGCCAATGGCCTCCCGGTGCAAAGCATTCACCCCTGCACCGTACACGCCGAACATCCGTTTGATCTGATGGTACACCCCCTGCCGCAGCACTACCCGCACGGTGCATCCGTCCGGGGAAAGGGCGGTCACCTCGGCGGGCGAAAGAGCGGTGCCGTCCGCCAGCGTGACCCCCGCCGCAAAGCCGGTGCACATCTCCTGCGTGAGCGGGGTGTCGATAGTCACGGTATAGGTCTTGGAAACATGGTGCCGGGGGGACAGAATATCGTGGGCAAAGCCGCCGTCATCGGTCAGCAGCACAAAGCCGGTGCTGGTCTTATCCAGCCGCCCGGCCGGGAACAGCTCCCGCCGGGGATAGGCATCCCCTACCAGATCCACCACGGTGGTGTCCCGCTTGTCTGTGGAGGCGCTCACCACCCCCTCGGGCTTATTGAGCATGAGGTAGACGAACTTCTGATAGCGCAGCGGCGCGCCGTCCACAGCCACGGTGTCGGTACATTTCAGCTGGGTGTCCCCTTTTTTGCACACCGCGCCGTTTACCTGCACGCGGCCCTTTGCCAGCATGGTTTTGGCCTCGCTGCGGGTGCACTGGGCAGTCTCGGCCAGATATTTATCCAAACGCATAAGCGGTTCTCCTTTGTTGATGATGCCCTCAGTGTAACATGACAGACAAAATCGCGCAAGGCACAAACGCAAAAAAGGAGAAGCCCGCGGGCTTCTCCTTTTTGCAATTTATACTGTCATCAGACGCTCAGGGAGGCGTGCTGCTCCACATCCTCGGGGTCAGCATCGAAGATGGGCTGCAGGACGTTGGCGATGAACTCCTCCACCTGCTGGGGTGCACGACCCACAAAGTTCTCCGGCACAAGCCCCGCCACGATCTCCTCGCGGGTCAGGCCAAAGGCCGGGTCTGCGGCAATGCGGTCCACCATATCGTTGGGCAGGCCCTCTTCCTTGACCTGCTTACCGGCGGCAATGGCGTGCTGGCGCAGGCGCTCGTGCAGCTCCTGACGGTTGCCGCCCTTTTCCACAGCCTGCATCATGATGTTCTCGCTGGCCATGAAGGGCAGCTCCGCCATCAGGCGGCTGCGCACCACCTTGGGGTACACCACCAGACCATCGGTAACGTTGAGCATAATGTTCAGGATGGCATCAGTGGCAAGGAAGCCCTCGGCCATAGCCACGCGCTTGTTGGCGCTGTCGTCCAGCGTGCGCTCAAACCACTGGGTGCCGGTGGTAAAGCTAGGGTTCAGCACATCCACCATCAGGTAGCGGGCAAGGGCGCAGATGCGCTCGCAGCGCATGGGGTTGCGCTTATAGGGCATAGCGGAAGAACCGATCTGGTTCTTCTCAAAGGGCTCCTCCATCTCCTTGAAGTTTGCCAGCAGGCGCAGGTCGGTGGCAAACTTCATGCAGCTCTGGCCAATACCGGCCAGTGCGTTCAGGATAAAGGCATCCACCTTGCGGCTGTAAGTCTGGCCGGACACCGGCACAACAGCCTTGGGGTCAAAGCCCATCTCCTTTGCAATGGAAGCATCCACAGCGCGGATCTTGTCGGCATCGCCCTTGAACAGCTCCATAAAGGAGGCCTGCGTGCCGGTGGTGCCCTTGACGCCGCGCAGCTGCAGGGTAGCCAGACGGTGGTCGATCTCTGCCAGATCCATCACCAGTTCGTTGGCCCACAGGGTAGCGCGCTTGCCCACAGTGGTGGGCTGTGCGGGCTGGCAGTGGGTGTAGGCCATGCAGGGCATATCCTTGTACTCCTTGGCAAAGTGTGCCAGCTTTGCCAGCACACCCACCAGCTTTTTGCGCACCAGTTCAAGACCCTGCCGCATCACGATGATGTCGGTGTTGTCGCCCACATAGCAGCTGGTGGCACCCAGATGGATGATACCTGCTGCCTTGGGGCACTGCTGACCGTAGGCGTAGACGTGGCTCATAACGTCATGACGCACCAGCTTTTCCCGCTCGATGGCCACTTCGTAGTTGATATCGTCCACATGGGCTTCCAGCTCGGCTACCATGTCCGGGGTGATGTTGGTCAGCCCCTGATCCATTTCGGCACGAGCCAGCGCCACCCACAGCCGCCGCCATGTGCGGAACTTGTTGTCGTCCGAGAAGATGTACTGCATCTCATCGGAAGCGTAACGGGTGGAAAAAGGGCTGATATAGCGATCATGCTGTGACATTGGTTGTTTTCCTCCTATGATCTGACGGAACTCAAGGGCAACAGCTGCCTGCGGTGCGCCCTCATCCGGCGCTTGTGCGCCACCTTCCCCCGTCCGGGGGAAGGCTTTACCAGCGCTGCATTGGCGGCTGAAGGCGTTGCCTATATAGGCAGGCACCCTTTTGCTTATTTATTCTACCATCAAACCTTGAAATAGTCCACGCCGCCCTCAAAGATCGGCTGGTATTTATCGCCGGTGACGTTCTTGTACAGGTATTCGCCGCTGCGCTCCGAGTGACCCATCTTGCCGAACACGCGGCCGTCCGGGCTGGTGATGCCCTCGATAGCCAGCACAGAGCCGTTGGGGTTGAAGCTCTGATCCATGGTGGGCACGCCGGTCAGATCCACATACTGGGTAGCCACCTGACCGTTGCGCAGCATGGTGTCCAGCACCTCCTGCGGAGCCACAAAGCGGCCCTCGCCGTGGCTGATGGCGATGGTGTGCATCTCACCCACCTCGCACTTGCTGAGCCACGGGCTGCCGGTGGAAGCCACGCGGGTGTGCACCAGCATGCTCTGGTGACGGCCGATGGTGTTGAAGGTCAGGGTGGGGTCGCAGGCGGTGATGGGGCGGATATCGCCGTAGGGCACAAGACCCAGCTTGATCAGAGCCTGGAAGCCGTTGCAGATGCCCAGCATCAGGCCGTCGCGCTGCTGCAGCAGACGGCGCACAGCCTCGGTGACCGCAGGATTGCGGAAGAAGGAGGCGATGAACTTGGCGCTGCCGTCCGGCTCGTCGCCGCCGGAGAAGCCGCCGGGCAGCATGACGATCTGGCTTGCGTCAATGGCCTTGACCAGTGCCTCGCAGCTCTCGGCGACGTCGGCAGGGGTCAGGTTGCGCACCACCAGAATTTCGGGGTCGGCACCGGCGCGGGCAAAGGCCTTGGCGGTGTCGTACTCGCAGTTGGTGCCGGGGAACACCGGGATGATGACCTTGGGCTTTGCCACACCAATCTTAGGTGCGGCGGGAGCGGTCAGGCTGCCGTTGATCTTCTCCACAGCGGGGCCGGCCTTGCGGTAGGGATACACAGGCTCCAGTTTGCTCTCCCAGATCTCCTGCAGTTCGGCCATATCCAGCTTTTCGCCGCAGGACTCGAAGGTGTACTCCTTGGTGGTCTCGCCCAGCAGCATACCGGCGGGAGAATCGGACACCATTTCCAGAATGATGGAGCCGTACATGGGCTCGAACATCTGGTGGGTGGTCATGTCCGCACGCATCTTGAAGCCGATGCGGTTGCCCAGACCCATCTTGAACAGTGCCTCGGCAATGCCGCCGTAGCCCACGGAGCAGGCGGAGGCGACCATGCCCTCCTCGATCATGTTCTCCACGATCTTGTAGTTGGCCTTCAGAGAGAAGAAGTTGGGGCAGCCGGTCTCCGGGTCAATGATGGGCCGCACAAGCACCACGGTGCTCTCAGGCTTCTTGAACTCGGTAGAAACTACGCGGCTTGCCTTGCCGATGGCAGTGGCAAAGGACACCAGCGTAGGAGGCACATCCAGCTGCTCAAAGGAGCCGGACATACTGTCCTTGCCGCCGATGGAGGCGATGCCCAGACCGATCTGCGCATCCAGTGCGCCCAGCAGGGCAGCCAGCGGCTTGCCCCAGCGCTCGGGCTTGTTGCCCAGACGCTCGAAGTACTCCTGGAAGGTCAGGTAAGCGTCCTCGTAGCGGAAGCCGGTGGCGACCAGCTTGGTCACGCTCTCAATAACAGCCATCCGTGCACCCACATACTGGTTGGCGCTCATCAGGTAGGGGTTATAGCCCCATGCCATGCCGGAGCAAGTGGAGGTCTCGCCGTCCACCGGCAGCTTTGCTACCATGGCGTTCTGGGGGGTCAGCTGGTATGCACCGCCAAAGGGCATGAGCACGGTGGCTGCACCGATGGTGGAGTCGAACCGCTCGGAAAGGCCCTTCTTGCTGCAGACGTTCAGGTCGCCCACCATGGACTTCATCTTCTGGCTGAAGGTCAGGCCGGCCCACTGGGGCTGCCAGACGCTGCCCTTTTCCACATGGACGTTCTGGTGCTTCTCTGCACCGTTGGAGTTCAAAAACTCGCGGCTGATGTTCACGATGGAAACGCCGTTCCACACCATGTTCAGGCGCTTTTCCTCGGTGACCTTGGCCACAGGGGTAGCCTCGAGGTTCTCCTCGGTGGCAATGGCGATGAACTTGTCCACATCCTCCGGGGCAAGGGCCACAGCCATGCGCTCCTGGCTCTCGCTGATGGCCAGCTCGGTGCCGTCCAGACCCTCGTACTTCTTGGTGACCTTGTTCAGGTCGATGTACAGGCCGTCGGCCAGCTCACCGATGGCAACGGAAACGCCGCCGGCACCAAAGTCATTGCAGCGTTTGATCATCTTGCAGGCATCCTCGCGGCGGAACAGGCGCTGCAGCTTGCGCTCGATGGGCGCATTGCCCTTCTGCACCTCGGCACCACAGTGCTCCAGACTGTCCAGCTTGTGCGCCTTGGAGGAACCGGTAGCACCGCCGATGCCGTCACGGCCGGTGCGGCCACCCAGCAGCACGATCACATCGCCGGGAGCGGGGCACTCGCGGCGGACGTGGGAGGCAGGGGTAGCGCCCACAACAGCGCCGATCTCCATGCGCTTTGCCACATAGCCGGGGTGGTAGATCTCGTCCACCTGACCGGTAGCCAGACCGATCTGGTTGCCGTAGGAGGAGTAACCGGCGGCTGCGGTGGTGACCAGCTTGCGCTGGGGCAGCTTGCCGGGCATGGTCTCACTGACCGGCTTGAGCGGGTCACCTGCGCCGGTGACGCGCATTGCCTGATAGACGTAGCTGCGACCGGACAGCGGGTCACGGATGGCACCGCCGATGCAGGTGGCAGCGCCGCCGAAGGGCTCGATCTCGGTGGGGTGGTTGTGGGTCTCGTTCTTGAACAGCAGGAGCCAGTCTTCCTTACCGTTGTCCGTATCGACCTTGATCTTCACGGTGCAGGCGTTGATCTCTTCGGACTCATCCAGTTTGCCCAGCTTGCCCTGCTTTTTCAGGAGCTTGGCGACGATGGTGCCGATGTCCATGAGGTTGATGGGCTTGGTGCGGTTGAGCTTCTTTCTCGTGGCCAGATAGTCCTCATAGGTCTGCTGGAGGATGGGGCTGGCAAACTCCACGCCGTCGATGGTGGTGTGGAAGGTGGTGTGGCGGCAGTGGTCGGACCAATAGGTGTCGATGACCCGCAGCTCGGTCATGGTGGGGTCGCGGTCCTCGGACTGGAAGTAGTCGCGGCAGAAGCGCAGGTCGTCCACGTCCATGGCCAGGCCGTAATCGGCCACCATCTTCTCCAACCCGGCCTCATCCAAGGCCCGGAAGCCGGTCAGGGTGGCGACGGTCTCCGGAATGTCGTAGGTCATGGCCAGGGTATCGAAGGGTTCCAGGGAAGCCTCCCGTGCCTCGACGGGGTTGATGAGGTACTTTTTGACCGCCCCCACTTCCTCGGCGGTGAGCTTGCCGTTTAACTGATACACTCTGGCAGAGCGGACCAGAGGCCGCTCGCCCTGGGAGAGGATCTGGATGCACTGGGCGGCGGAGTCCGCCCGCTGGTCGAACTGACCGGGCAGGTACTCCACGGCAAAGAGGATGCCGCCCTCCGGCAGCGTGTCGGTGGTCACGTCCAGCTGAGGCTCGGACAGGATGGTTTTCACGCTGTAGTCAAACAGCTCCGGCGTGATGTTCTCCACGTCGTAGCGGTTGAGCAGCCGCAGGCTCTCCAGAGAGGAGATGCCCAGCAGGGTGCGGATGTCCCCCGCCAGGGCGTCTGCCTCGGCGGTCAGGCCGGGGCGCTTTTCAACATATACCCGATATACCATTATTTTACCTCTTCCTCTGCACGCAGGGCTTTGGCGCCAATGTCCTTACGGCAGTATGCGTTTTCAAACTTGACTTTTGCGCCCTCACGATAGGCCTTGTCAATGGCCTCTTTCAGGGTGTTGCCGATGGCAGAGACGCCCAGGACACGGCCGCCGGAGGTCTTCAAAACCCCGTCGTCCAGCTTGGCCCCGGCCACATAGACTTCCGCGTCCAGGTCGGCGGGGATGGTGATGGGATAGCCCGTCTCATACTTCTTGGGGTAGCCCTGGGAGGCCAGGACCAGGCAGCAGGCGGACTTGTCGCTGAACTTGACCTCGGTCTTGTCCAGCTCACCCTTGGCGGTGGCCTCCATGATGGTCAGCAGGTCGCTCTCCAGCAGGGGCAGGACCACCTGGGTCTCCGGGTCGCCGAAGCGGCAGTTGTACTCAATGACCTTGGGGCCGTTTTCCGTCAGCATCAGGCCGAAGTAGAGGCAGCCCTTGAAGGTCCGGCCCTCGGCGTTCATGGCGTGCATGGTGGGCAGGAAGATCGTCTCCATGCAGGTCTTGGCGATCTCGTCGGTGTAATAGGGGTTGGGGGCGATGGTGCCCATGCCGCCGGTGTTGGGGCCGGTGTCGCCGTCGCCGATGCGCTTGTGGTCCATGGAGGAGACCATGGGGATGACCACGTTGCCATCGGTAAAGGACAGAACGGAGACTTCGGGGCCGGTCAGAAATTCCTCAATGACGATGTGGCTGCCGCTCTCACCGAAGATCTTGTCCTCCATGCAGGCGCGGACGGCCTCCTCGGCCTCCTCGCGGGTCATGGCAACGGTGACGCCCTTGCCCAGGGCCAGGCCGTCGGCCTTGACCACGGTGGGGATGGGGGCGGTCTTGAGATAGGCCAGCGCCTGGTCCATGTCGTCAAAGACGGCGTACTCGGCGGTGGGGATGTGGTATTTCTTCATGAGGTCCTTGGAGAAGACCTTGCTGCCCTCCAGGATGGCGGCAGCCTTGTTGGGGCCGAAGCAGGGAATGCCGATGGCTTCCAGCCGGTCCACCGCGCCCAGGACCAGGGGATCGTCGGGGGCAACGACCGCGAAATCAATGGCGTTGTCCTTGGCGAAGGCGGTGATGGCGTCCGATGCCGGTGCAGATGGCATCGGCGGCGATGCCGCCGTTGCCGGGGGCGGCGTAGATCTCAGAAACGCGGGGGCTCTTTTTCAGGCTCTTGATGATGGCGTGCTCCCGTCCGCCGCCGCCTACTACGAGAATCTTCATGGAAACTGACCTCCTTGCTTAGTGGTGGAACAGGCGCATGCCGGTAAAGGCCATGACCATGTGGTAGCGGTTTGCCGTCTCGATGACGTTGTCGTCCCGGATGGACCCGCCCGGCTCCACGATGTAGAAAACGCCGGACTTTCTGGCCCGCTCGACGTTATCGCCGAAGGGGAAGAAGGCGTCGCTGCCCACGGTCACGCCGGTCTGGGTGGCGATCCAAGCCTTTTTCTCCTCTGCGGTGAGCGGCTCCGGGCGGACCTTAAAGGTGTTCTGCCACACGCCGTCCCGCAACACGTCCTCGTACTCGTCAGAGAGGTACACGTCGATGGCGTTGTCCCGGTCGGGGCGGCGGATGTGATCCAGGAATTGCAGGCCCAGGGTCTTGGGATGCTGGCGGAGATACCAGTTGTCGGCCTTGTTGCCCGCCAGACGGGTGCAGTGGATGCGGCTCTGCTGGCCCGCGCCCACGCCGATGGCCTGGCCGTCCTTGACATAACACACGGAGTTGGACTGGGTGTACTTGAGGGTGATGAGGGCCACGATCATATCCCGCTTGGCTGCGTCGGGCAGGTCCTTGTTTTCCGTGACCAGGTTGGCCAGCAGGGACTCGTCGATCTTGAAGTTGTTTCTCCCCTGCTCGAAGGTGATGCCGAACACGTCCTTGTGCTCCTGCACGGCGGGGACGTAATTGGGGTCGATCTTGACGATGTTATAGTTTCCCTTCTTTTTGGCCTTGAGGATCTCCAGGGCCTCAGGGGTGTAGTCCGGGGCGATGACGCCGTCGGAGACCTCCGGCTTGAGGTAAGCGGCGGTGGCGGCGTCGCAGGTGTCGCTCAGGGCCGCCCAGTCGCCGTAGGAGCAGAGGCGGTCC
>OLSN01001549.1_pt1 | contig 19231 bp, 14 predicted proteins | sample 1672411 | NCBI WGS metagenome assembly OLSN01 (sample SAMEA3136683, study PRJEB25190) | human gut metagenome | biome: human gut; feature: human-associated habitat; material: faeces | place: Austria | collected 2013 | reverse complement strand
AGAATTTTGAACGTTTCAGGAACACGTTCCCGACGAAGGAACGCTAATTCCTACACACCCCCCTGCCGGAATTTCGGGAGGACCTGCTGCCCTCCCTGACCCTGGCCGATCTGGACGGCCTGAGCAACAAGGCCTTTCGCCGCCAGTACGCCGCCCGCGCCTTTTCCTGGCGGGGCATCGCCCCGCTCAAACGCAATCTGGCGTGGCAGGCTGCCCAGTCCCCCAACGCACACCAAGAGAACAAGGAGAACGACCCATGACCGGAAAGACCCACGCCGCCTGCGGTGCGGCCACCATGCTTGCCCTCACCGTCCTGCACCGCTCCGGCCTGCCCATCGGGGCGGAGACCTACACCCCGGCCCTCGGCCTGCTGACGGTGGTGGTGGGATCTTATGCACCGGACGTGGACCTGAAAAACTCCACCCTGGGCCAGAAACTGCGGATGATCTCCCACCTCTTCCGCCACCGGGGGCTGACGCACACCCTGCTCTTCCCGGTCCTGCTCACCCTGCTGATGATGGGCCTGAAGGCCCAGGGCATGGCAGTGGTGCCGGAGCTGCTGCTCGGATTCAATGTAGGCTGGGTGACCCATATCATCGCGGATGCCTTTAACCACAAGGGCGTACCGATCTTATGGCCCATCGTGCGGAAAAAGCTCCATGTGGCCTCCGTCCACATCGGGACCTGGCAGGAGTCGGCCTTTCTGTGGGCGTGGCTCATCGTCACGATCCTCCTCACCGTCTTCAAGCTCTTGGGTTCGTGACCCCCAAAATACATAACCCACCTCCTGTCCGTCCAAACTAAGGGAAAACGGATCGAGGAGGTGGGTGTTTTTGTTGGTGAAAGAAGTGATGACGCCCCATGTGGTCAGCATCGCCCCGGAGGAAAGCGCGGCCCTGGCGGCCCGTCTGCTGGCGCGGCATGGCCTGGGGGCGCTGCCGGTGTGCTCGGCGGAGGGCATCCTGCGCGGCATGGTGACGGACCGGGACATCGTCCTGCGCTGCGTGGCCCCGGAGGCGGACCCCAAGAGCGTCCCTGTGAAAGAGATCATGTCCCGCCGTCTAGCGGCGGTGGCGCCGGGGGACGACGTGCGCCAGGCGGCGCAGCTCATGGCCCGGCGGCAGATCCGTCGGCTGCCGGTGGTGGCGGAGGGAAAAGTCGTGGGCATGGTGTCCCTGGGCGACCTGGCCCAGTGCGGACGGTATGAGATGGAGATCTCACGGGCGCTGACGGATATTTCGTCGGTGGTGCAGAAGCTCAGCGAGTAACACCCCGGCCAGAACCGCCAGAGAGAGCACCTGCGACGTAGACAGCGGCCCAAGAGATCCTCTCACCGCGTCCCCACGCAGAAACTCCAGCAGGAAACGAAACACAGCGTACAACGCCAGATACAGCGCCAGCAGGCGGCCGCCCGGCCAGCCCCGGTCTGTCAGATGGTCCAGCAGGAGACACAGCAGAACGCACCCCGCAGCCTCATAGAGCTGCACGGGCAGCAGCGGCACGCCGCTGGGGGCTTCGATTGCGCTGGCCGGGAACGTCACCCCCAGCCAGCCCGCAGGGGCCGGGATGCCATAGCAGCACCCCGCCAGAAAGCAGCCCACCCGTCCAAAGGCATGAAACAGCGGCAGGGCCGGAACCAAGTCCCGCCCCAGGGTATCGAAGGAGAGCCGGCGTTGTTTGCAGAAGAGCCAGGCGCCCGCCAGACCGCCCAGCAGGCCGCCGTAGAAGACGAACCCACCGGAGAGATACTTTGCCATAAAGGAATGCAGGGCTGTGCAGAGCAGCGGCAAGTCAGCTGCCAGCTGGGGGAGCAACGGGAGCAGATAGAGGAGTTTCGCGCCTAGCATTGCCCCCAGCACACCCCAGAGGAACGCCTGCTCCGTCCGACCGGGGTTTTCGCCCCGCCGGCGGAGCCGGTGGTGAACATAAAACCAGGCCGCCCCGGCCCCCAACAGGGCCAGGACGGCGTACATAGGGATATGGTTCCACTCAGGAAGCATAGAGACCCCCTGCGGCGATGCCGGTGCTGGCAAACAGGCCCACGCAGGCAACGCAGGCGACAAAGGCCAGCGCCCCGCCGATCAGGCCGATCAGGGAGAGGATGAAGCCCGCCGTGCGGGTGGTGTCCTCATAGCCCAGCTCCTTGGCTCTGCTGGCCTGGATGAGTCCGACGATGCCGAGGATGACGGAGATGATGGCCGAGTAGCCGAAGAACCACAGGACCACGGCGATGATCCCCAGGACCAGGCTGGCGGTGGCGTTGCTCTTGCCAGGAGGATCGTTCGGCGGGGTCGGGGGCGTGTAGTTGTTGGTTTCGGGCATGGGAGAGCCTCCTTTCCGAAGGATAACTTCATTGTAGAGAAAATCGGGAAACTTGTCAATGAAATTGCAGAAGATGGCGAAAGCGCCCGCCGTTTGTTGGAAGGCCGGCGGGCACTTTCGCATAGAGTTTGGATGGGGATCGGATGGATCAGTATGACAACAGAAAAACTGTCACTGGGGCAGACGGGAAACCGTGAGGCCCTCTAAGGAGGCCCCGCCGGCCCGACGGCGGCAGTAGTTCGCAGTGCAGGATTGATAGGCGGCAAAGCGGCGGCGGGCGGCGTACTCATCGCCGTAGACCTTCCAGCAGCCCACGCATTTGCAGTTCTTGCCCCGGTTAGTCATAAACCCGGCCACGTCCTCCGGGGGATAGCCCAGGAAGAGGCCGATCTCGTGGGGGAAGTCCTCCCCTTCCCGCAGGCGGCGGGTCAGCTCCCGAAGACAGACGAGGTGGCTCAGGTCGTCGCCGTAGCCCGCTTCCCGCAGCAGGCGGCGGGCCTCCTGGCCGGCCAGATCCCGCGAGAGGTCAGCGGGGCGAAAGAGATAGAGCAGCGCCCGGTCGTCCTTCCGGCGCAGGGGAAGCAGCCGCAGGCCGCGGGGCACTAAGACGCGGTTGACTTCCCGCAGGTCCCGCACCATGTCCTGGGTGGAGGCAAAGGTACAGGGAAAGAGATTGCCCGTCTTGATGCCGGCCAGGGTGGGGGCGGCGTGCTGGATGACGTAATCAATGGACATGACGGCGTCTCCTTTCGTGCGCTCAGCTCTTGGGGCCGGCGTGGGTCTCCAGGATGTTGCCCAGGGCAGACATGGAGCTGGAGCGGGAGCGGATGATGACGGTGTCCTGGCCGCGGGTCTCGTTCAGGGCGTTCTGGACCATCTTGTGAGAGATGGTGTCGGTGAACATGACCAGCAGGTCGGGGTTGCCCAGCCGGTTTTTCAGCGTCCCTCCCATCTTGGAGATGACTTTGGCCGAACACTGGTAAGAACGGCAGAGATCTTTATACTTGCGGACCATACACTCGTTTCCGCCTAAAATGACAACACTCATGGGAGATGCTCCTTTCAATGGCTTTTATGCGTTAGGTTTCGCTAACCCTCAGAGCTTTTTTTGCGCCCCACAAAGGGGCGCGGTGCCTGGGGTACTGTGATCGAACAGGGGGAGCCGCGGGGGCCGCTCCGGCGAAGACATGGGATCGCTTCGATTGTTAGCATAAGCTAACTGTACTGAGAGTATACCTGATTTTCCCCGACCTGTCAAGTCCCTTTTCCAAAAGAAATTCTAAAATTTCCGCCGGAATGGGAAGAGAATGTCATTGCACCGGAAAATTGGTAATATTTTCTTTCTCTCGCTTGAAAATTAAGAGAAAATTCATTGACTTTTTGGGCGAATGTCGTACAATAGAGAAAACGATTTGCAGACAGCCATGCAAATCTCTTCTCATCCTGCCCGAAGATTTGCAAAATATTCCGGGAAATTTGTCTGGAAAGCCGATGGAAATTTTCGAGCAGATGGTCTAAAGTAGTAAGGATTTCAATGGATCGCCTGACGGCGCTGGGTATGAAGGTCCCCCTGCCGTCCGCTGCCGCCCCCCCTGGGGGTAGAATGACAGAAAGAAAAGGGTGTAAGAAGGTTAAAATGAATACCATCCTGATCATCAATCTTGTCATAGCCGTGGTTTTTTCCGCTTGCTATGCCTACCAGCTGTTTTTTCTGGCTGTCCCGTTCGCCAAGAAGCAGGAGCCTCATAAACCAGAGGTCCTCCACCGCTTCGCCGTCCTCATCTGCGCCCGGAACGAGGAGGAGGTCATACCAGACCTGATCCACAGCATCCAGGGCCAGACCTACGACCAAAGTCTCATCACCATCTTTGTCATGGCCGACAACTGCACCGACGCCACCGCCGAGGTCGCCCGCCAGGCCGGGGCCGTGGTCTACACCCGCTTCAACAAAGAAAAAGTGGGCAAGGGCTACGCGCTGGAGCGCCTGATCGAACACATCGAGGAGGATTATCCCCAGACGTTCGACGGCTTCTTCGTCTTCGACGCCGATAACGTGCTGGACTGCCACTTCATCGAGGAGATGAACCGGACCTACTGCGACGGCTACGAGGTCATCACCAGCTACCGAAACAGCAAGAACTACGGTGACAACTGGATCTCCGCAGGCTACGCCCTGTGGTTCATCCGGGAGTCCCGGTACTTAAACAACTCCCGGATGCTCCTGGGCACCAGCTGCGCCGTCTCCGGCACCGGCTTCTTCTTCAGCCGGAAGGTGATGGAAAGCATCCACGGTTGGAAGTTCCATCTGCTCACGGAAGACATCGAGTTCTCCGTGGATCAGATCATCAAGGGCCAGAAGATCGGCTTCTGCGCCGGGGCCGTCCTCTACGACGAGCAGCCCGTGACCTTCCGCCAGTCCTGGCGGCAGCGGCTGCGCTGGGCCAGAGGATTCTTGCAGGTCTTTATGAAGTATGGCTTTGGCCTGCTCAAGGGCATCGGCAAGGGCCACTTCTCCTGCTATGACATGAGCATGACCGTCATGCCTGCCTATGTGCTGACGGTCTCCCTGATCGTCGCCTATCTGGTGACGGGGCTGACAGGGGCCGGAACGGTCTTACCCATGGTACACTACGTACTCCAAATGGTGGCGGGGCTGTATGCCACCTTGTATGTGGTGGGGCTGTTCACCACCATCACCGAGTGGAAGAATATCCACACCACACCGGCCAAAAAGGTGCTGTATACCTTCACCTTCCCCATCTTCATGCTGACCTACATCCCCATCTCCCTGGTGGCGCTGTTCAGCCGGAAGGTGCAGTGGAAACCCATCGAGCACCACCGCGCCGACCAGCGGGTCCTGGAGACCGCCGCAGCCGGCCGCAACAAGTAATTCCGCATCGACAGACGACCGCCCCCGCTGGTTTCCCGGCGGGGGCGGTTTGCATGAGTTTGCATTTGAAAGGAGAATCCCCCATGGACGTGACCGGCAAGCACTACACCTGGTTTCAAAACAAAGAATGTGAATACTTCCCCTGCCACAAGGGCGTGCGGGAGGAGGAATTCAACTGCCTCTTCTGCTACTGCCCCCTCTACCGGATGCCCGACTGCCGGGGCGGCTTTGTGATGCGCGGGGGCATCAAAGACTGCTCCTACTGCCTGCTCCCCCACAACGGGCTGGAGAGCTACCCCTACATCCTGGCCAAGCTGCGGGAGGAGAACAGCAAGCAGTGATGGAAGCATCGTTTTCGGCGGAATTATGTTAAAAATATTGTCGAATCCTGCTGGCTCTGGTATACTATCCCTGCTGCCGACCCCTCGGCTAGGAGGGAGGTGGAGTCGATGGATACGATCGTATCATTTGCGCTTTCTGTGCTTGCCGGTGTAGTTTCCTATTACATCTGTAAGTGGCTGGATCACAGAAAGGACAAGAAGCAAGACCGGCAGTAATCCGGCTAGAGGCGGCTTAAGCCCACGTCTCTGCGGGAAACCGTGAATCAAAAAGGGAATAGAAATCCCCGGAAGAGTGCCAGCTCTTCCGGGGTTTCGTTTTGGTGAAGTTGTCTGGATAAGAATCGTATCATTTTCTTTCCGTATTTATTATATCGCAATCTTGTGTATGATGTCAACCGCGTCAAGCCCCAAAAAGCAATTTTCTCACCGCAGACTGCTCCGACCAGCGCCACATCGCCGTCATCCGCTCCATCATCGGCCTGAACTCCGAAAGAGAATTCGCTCTTCCGGGGTTTTCATATTGTCTTCAAAACAGCGGCGCGAACAGGCGATAGACCGTCTGCACGATCCTTCTTGGGAAGGAGAGGGTGCGGCAGTCGTCCAGCGTGATCTCCTGGCAGACCTCCATGGTCTGCAAAAAGTCGTCCCGGACGGACAGCACCGCCGGGTCCCCGCAGAGCCAGACGCCGTTCTCGAACTGAAGGTAAAAGCTACGGTAATCCAGGTTGCAGCTGCCCACAGACGCATAGAGGTCATCCGCCACCATCGTCTTGGTGTGGACAAAGCCGGGGGTGAACTCGAAGATTCTGGCCCCCGCCTCCAGCAGCACCGGGTAGTTGGACTGGGTCACAGCGAAAACACCTTTTTTATCCGGGATGTGGGGCGTCATGATGCGCACGTCCACCCCCGTCCGGGCGGCGATACAGAGGGCGGAGGTGATGGTCTCGTCGATGGCCAGATAGGGCGTGGTGATATAGAGGTAACGCTTGGCCTTAGAGATCATTTGCAGGTACAGGTCCGCCCCTATGGTGTCGTCGGCGTTGGGCGTGTCGGCATAGGGGATCACAATGCCTCCGGTGGTCTCCAGCGGCGGCAGCTGCCGGGGCCGGAACAGGCGGAAGTCGGAGTGGGGGTTCTGGTGGTCCCACATGGTCAGGAAGAAAACGGTCAGGCTCCAAGTGGCCTCCCCCCGCAGGCGCAGGGCGTTGTCCTTCCAGTAGCCGAAGCGCTCTTTCCGGTCCACGTATTCGTCGGCCAGGTTCAGACCGCTGACGTAGCCGGTCACGCCGTCGATGACGGTGATCTTCCGGTGGTCCCGGTTGTTCTGGTGGATGGACAGGACGGGCACCAGGGGCTGGAAAACGCGGCACAGGATCCCGCGGGCATGTAAAATGTCCGGGTACTTCACAGGCAAGGTAGCGGCGGAGCCGACCCCGTCATAGATCACCCGCACGTCCACGCCCTGGGCAGCTTTGCGGGTCAGGACCTCTAAGATCTCATCCCACATGGAGCCTTCGGAAATGATAAAGTATTCCAGGAAGATGTAGTCCTGGGCCTTTTCCAGCTCGGCCAGATAGTCTTGCAGAAATTCTTTGCCGGAGGGGAAATAGGCCGTCTCCGTGTTGGTGTAGGCCGGGCAGAGGGCAGTGTTGCCCAAATACCAGGCCTGCTGCAAGGCGTCCGGGCCATAGCGCATCAGGTCTGTGGTAGAGAGCGTGGCAGGCAGCTCCCGCTGAAAGGTCTTGCGGGTCTCCTCCCGGTGATAGTGGGGCCTTCGCGCTCCGCCGAACATGAGGTAGGTCATGCCGCCGATCACTGGCAGGAGAAGGATCGGGACGATCCAGGCCACTTTATAGGCCAGTTTCGTCTTCCGGGTGGAGATGAACAGGGCCACGAGCAAGCTGATGGCAAAGCAGCTCCAGTAGAAATAGACAAAGTAGCGAGAGAAGCGGAAGAGCACCAGTGCGTACAGTGAAAACTGCAGGATGATGCTCACTGCCACGGACAGCACCCGCTGGTGGTGGGGAGAAAAGACTTTGTTGACGGTTTGTTTGGGTTGTTTCATAGGGTACCTTTCTACGAAGGGGCGGGCCGCAGGGGTCTGCGGCCCCTACAAACAGGGGGTGGCGAAGAATAAAGCTTTATGGTTTATTGTTTGAGGACGACGTTTTTCTCGCCTAGAAGCTCCCGCAGTTCCTCTAACAGAGCCGGGTGGAGCTGGCAGCGGGCGCCCAGGCGGCGGCCGGTGTCGGAGAGGTAGAGCACAGCCTGCTGATTGCCGGGAAAGAGGATGAGCAGGTTTTTGATCCGCTGGAAGCGGGGGTCATTCTCGTTGTCAAAACGGAGGTAGAGCTTCCCGGTGCGCTCCGCCGGGTTTCCGGGATGCAGGGGTTGGTCCGGCACCTGGTTCAGAGGGGTCACCCGGTCGCACATGAGCTGGGGCGCTTTTTCATCCCGGACGGAGATGCGGCCGTAGACCAGGATGGGCAGGTTGACCTGTAAGTAGTTCCCGCTCTCCTCCAGCACGCGGGAGAAGGCCAGCAGCTCCATCGAGCCGGTGTCATCCTCCAACGTGACGTAGGCCATGAGAGAGTTGTTCTTGGTCGTCTTCGTCTTGGCCGCGGAGACGACCCCGGCCAGGTTGATGCGCTCGCCGTCCTGGAAGCGGGTGGGGCCGTCCGGCTGGGCGAAGTCCTCCAGGACGCTTGCGATAGGGATCGCGCCGTGGTTCCGGGCCAGCTCCCGGTAGGCGTCCATGGGGTGACCGGAGAGATACAGACCGGTGACCTCCTTCTCCATGGTCATGCGCTCCTGGGCGGAAAACTCCGGGATATCTCGCAGGACCAGCTCGACCGTCGTCTCACTGCCGTCCTCGGTTTGGGAGAAGAGGTCAAACTGCCCCTCTAAATTCTTGCGCTTGTTCCGGGTCAGGCTGTCGAGGAGCTGCTCGTAGGCGTCCAATAGCTGGGAACGGCGCAGGCCCATGGCGTCAAAGGCTCCCGCGCGGATGAGGCTCTCCAACATTCGCTTGTTCATGTCCTGCTCCAGCATCCGCTTGCAGAAATCGAGGAAGGATACAAAGGGGCCGTCCGTCTCTCGGCAGGTTAAAATTGATTTGGTGAAGCCCCGGCCCACGCCCTTGAGGGCAGCCAGGCCGAAGCGGATGTCCTGCCCGGCCACGGTGAAGTCCGAGCCGGATTCGTTCACATCCGGGGGCAGCAGGCGGATGCCCAGGCTGCGGCACTCGGCGATGTACTCCGCGATCTTGTCCTGAGAGTCCAGCACGGAGGTCAGGAGGGCGGCCATATACTCCCTGGGATAGTGACACTTGAACCAGGCCGTCTGATAGGCCACGATGGCGTAGCAGACCGCATGGGCCTTATTAAAGGCGTAGTTGGCAAAGTCCGTGATCTCGTCGTAAATGCTCTCGGCGATCTCCTGGGGGATGCCGTTGGCGGCGCACCCGGCGATGTTCCGCTCCGGGTCCCCGTGCAGGAAGGCCTCTCGCTCCCGCTGGATGTCCTTCAGTTTTTTCTTGGACATGGCCCGGCGGACCATGTCGGCCTGCCCCAGCGAGTACCCGGCCAAGCGCCGGAAGATCTCAATGACCTGCTCCTGGTAGACGATGCAGCCGTAGGTGTTGGAGAGGATCGGCTCTAAGCTCGGGTGCTTGTAGCGCACGCTGGCTGGGTCGTGCTTAGAAGCAATGAAGCGGGGGATCGAATCCATCGGCCCCGGCCGGTACAGGGCGATGATGGCCGTGATATCCTCGATATCTTTCGGCTTGAGGCCCACGCACACGCCGGTCATGCCGGCGGATTCCATCTGGAACACGCCGCAGGTGCGGCCGTCGGACAGCATCTGGAAGGTCTGCGGGTCGTCATCCGGGATGGTCCGTAAATCAAAATCCGGGGTGTGGGTGCGGACCATCTGAATGGCGTCGTCCAGCACCGTTAAATTTCGCAGGGCCAGGAAGTCCATTTTTAACAGGCCCAGTTCTTCCAGCGTGGTCATGGTGTATTGGGTGACCACGGCCTCGTCATTTTTCGCCAGGGGGACGTAGGTGTCCACCGGGTTCCGGGTGATGACCACCCCGGCGGCGTGGGTGGAGGCATGGCGGGGCATGCCCTCCAGTCCCTTGGCCGTGTCAATGATCTTCTGCACCGTGGGGTCCTTCTCGTACATCTCCCGCAGGGGCTTGGAGAGGGTGAGCGCGGTGTTCAGCGTCATGTGCAGGGAATTGGGGACCTGCTTGGCAATGGCGTCCACGTCCGCATAGGGGACGTCCAGCGCCCGGCCCACGTCTCGAATGGCCCCCTTGGCGGCCATGGTCCCAAAGGTCACGATCTGGGCCACATGGTCACTGCCGTACTTTCGGTTCACATAGTCGATGACCTCTCCCCGGCGGCGGTAGCAGAAGTCCACGTCAATATCGGGCATGGACACGCGCTCAGGGTTCAAAAATCGCTCGAAGTACAGGGAGTATTTCATGGGGTCCACGTCGGTGATGTCCATGCAATAGGCGACCATCGACCCGGCGGCAGAGCCACGCCCCGGCCCCACGGGGATGTCATGGGACTTGGCGTAGCCGATAAAGTCCGAAACGATCAGAAAATATTCGACGAACCCCATGCGGCGGATCATGGCCATCTCATAGTCTAATTGCTTCTCATATTCCTCGCTGCCGTCGGGGTAACGGCGGGCGAAGCCCGTGCGGCAGAGGTGTTCAAAGTAGGCGTCGCCGTCCGTCCAGCCCTCCGGGAGCTTGAATTCCGGCAAGTGATAGACCCCGAACTGGAAGTCCACGTTGCACGCTTCCGCGATCTTGGCCGTGTTTTCCAAAGCCTCCGGCCAGTCGGGAAAGAGGGCGGCCATTTCGTCCTCGGACTTGAGATAGAATTCCTGGGTCTCAAACCGCATCCGGGTGGGGTCGTCTACCGTTCGGCCCATTTGAATACACATGAGCACGTCTTGGATCCCCGCGTCCTGGCGGGTGAGGTAGTGGGCGTCGTTGGTGGCGACGAGGGGGATGCCTGTCTCCTCGTGGAGCTGAAGGAGGCCCCGGATCACCTCCCTCTGCTGGGGGATGCCGTGGTCCTGCAACTCTAAATAGTAGCTGTCTGGGCCAAACAAATCCCGCATTTGTAGGGCGTGGGCTTTCGCCCCGGCGTAGTCCCCGGCCAGCAGCAGCCGGGGCAGCTGCCCGGCCAGGCAGGCGGAGAGGGCGATGATGCCCTCGTGGTACTGCTCCAGCAGCTCCCAGTCTACCCGGGGCTTGCTGTAAAAGCCCTCGGTGAAGCCTCGGCTGACCAGGGCGGAGAGGTTGCGGTAGCCCGTCTCGTTCCGGCAGAGCAGGACGAGATGATAGGGGCGGTCGTCGATCTCATGGACCCGGTCGAACCGGGTCCGGGGGGCCACATAGACCTCGCAGCCGATGATGGGCTTGATGCCCTCGGCTTTCGCCGCCTTGTAAAAGTCCACCGCCCCGTACATAACGCCATGGTCGGTGACGGCGATGGCCGTCTGGCCCAGCTCTTTGGCCCTGGCCACCAGGCCGGGGATCCGACAGGCCCCGTCCAGCAAGCTGTATTCTGAGTGAACGTGAAGATGGACAAAAGACATAAACTTACTTTCCTTCCTGCCGCATTTCCTCCAAAATTTCTACGGCGGTCACGATGAGTACGTCGCAGCGGTTGGTCAGGCCCAGGTCAGCCGCGGCGGGGGTGGCCTCGGTGGCCTCCACCTTGGTCTTCAACAGGGTCTGACATCGCAGATCACCGAACTTCTCCTTGAAGCGGCGCTGAAATTCCTTCGCCAGCGCCCCGGTCCGGCGCTTGCTGCCGACGGGATCCTCTGCGTCCACGGGGGTCAGCATCCCCAACGTCATCACAGCCCCGGCAATGGCCCCGCACAGCTCACCCGTCTGGGCCCCGGCCCCAAAACCGCCGCCCATGTCAAAGCTGGTCTGTTCGGATAAACCGGTCACGTCATGGAAGCTGGCCAGCACAGCCTGGCAGCAGTTAAATCCCTTGTGATGGTACTCGGCAGCACGTTCATATCTGGTCATAGTCGTGTTCTCCTTTGTGTTTGGTTGATGATAGTAGATGATAGTATTTGTAAGCTCTGGCTTTCTACTCGCTTTTTTGGCTGAGCTGGATGAGCTTCCGCAAGCGGTGGCTGAGGGAGGATTTGGTGACGGGTGGGTCGCAGAGGGCGGCCAGTTGGGAGAGGGACAGCTCCGGGTGCGCTTCCCGCAGCTGGGCGGCCTCTTGCAGCTTAGGGGTCAGCTCGTCCAGAGCGCCGCTCTTCCGGAGGATCTGGATGGCCCGGCGCTGCTCCAGGGCCGCGTCTACGGTCTTGTCCACGTTGGCGGCCTCGCAGTTGACGCGGCGGTTCACGCCGTTGCGCAGGAATTTCTCTGCTTTTGTGTTCATCAGCGTCATGGCCGCGATGGGTGCCCCGATGGCGGTGAGCAAGTCTTCAATGGCCTCGCTCTGCTTGAAGTAGGTGATGTAATTGGCCTTGCGGGTGGTCTCTTTCGGGGCGTAGCCCAGCTCTAAGAGCAGGGTATTTAACTCCCGGCTGACCCGCAGATGCGTGGTGGCCAGCTCCAGGTGATAGCCCTTCTGCGGGTCCGTCACAGACCCGCCGGCCAGAAACGCCCCGCGCAGAAATGCCAGGCGGCAGTGCTCCTCTTCCAGCGCTCCAAAGTTGATGTGGTGGGCGGGACCGGCGGGGTCAAAGGCGCACTGCTCCCACAGCACCGCCACTTTGTCCGGCGCGGTGATGCGGAAGATGCGCTTCCCCGGTGCGTCTGGGTCGCCTTTTTCGTCGAAGGACAGGCCGAAGGCCCGGTGAAATAATCCCGGCAGCCGCTGGGCAAAGGCGGGGGATTCCGTGACGATCTTCACCTCCCGCAGGGAGAAGCGGTTGCAGTACAGCAGCACCCCGCAGGCCTCCGCCTGGGTGCAGCATTTTTTGCCCAGCTTGGCCCGGCACAGCTCGGCTTTGACGTCCGCCGCAAAAGACATGGTGGCTTCCTCCTTTTCTCTGCGCTCTGCTTACCGGCTGATGTCCCGGTGGGTCTCCTCCACCCGGTAGCCCTTTTGCTTGATGAACTCCGTGACGGCGTGGGCGATGGCCACAGACCGGTGGTGACCGCCGGTGCAGCCGATGGCGATGACCAGGTTGGACTTGCCCTCCTCCACATACTGGGGCAGCAGGAACGACAGCATCTCTTCCAGATGCCGCATGAACTCCGTGGTCTGCCGGTAGCCGAACAAAAACGCCCGCACGGCCTCCTCTAAGCCCGTACACTCTTTCAGTTCTGCGATGTAATAGGGGTTGGGCAGAAAGCGCACGTCAAAGACCAGGTCTGCGTCGATGGGGATGCCGTACTTGAACCCAAACGACGTGACCGACACGGTGATCGACTCGTCCGGTGCCCCCATGCCAAACAGCCGCAGCAGCTCCCCCCGGAACTTGGACAGGTTCAGCCCGGAAGAGTTCAAAATATGGCTGGCCCGGCTACGGACCGGCTCCAGCGCCATGCGCTCCATCTTCACCGCCTCCGGCAGGGCGTAGCCCTGGCGGGTCAGCGGGTGGGTGTGGCGGGTCTCTTTATACCGCCGGATAATGTCCTCGTCGGCGGCCTCGATGAACAGCAGCTGATAGTCCAGGTGCATCTCCCGCAGGCCGTCGAGCGCCTGGAACAGCTCGTCAAAGGTCTGCCCGCCGCGAATGTCCGTCACCAGCGCCACGCGGCTGTATTTCCCCGTCCCGGCCCCGGCCATGCACAGCCCGGCAAAGCTGGTGATGAGGGCCACGGGCATGTTGTCCACGCAGTAAAAGCCCAGGTCCTCCAAAAACGCCGCAGCGGAGCTCTTCCCCGCCCCGGACATGCCGGAAATAATAATAAATTCCATCCGTTCGCCCCCCTTTTCATTTGTTTCACGGTTCTATAAAGCTCAGGTAACATCTTGGGTAGTAGCTTGGGTAACTTGGGTAGTACCTTGGGTAGTAGCAAGAGCCGGGACCCAATCCCAAGTATATAACTGTTTTAGTATACCATAGACAGCGGAAGGGGCGCAAGATGCCGGGATGGATTCTCCTGGTGTCCGGCAAAGCCGGATGGGTCGGATCAATGGTTCCGCATCAGGCGGTGTTCCGTTGATACACAACCGATTCCATTCGGTAGGTCACCCTCATCCGTCCGCTTCGCGTCCACCTTCCCCCCCGGGGAAGGCTTTTTCAGGTGGTACCACCCTGCAAAGTTGTACCGCGTCAACAGAGCCTTCCCCGAGGGGGAAGGTGCCCCAGTGCGCACACTGGGGCGGATGAGGGCCACCTCCCGCAAGCACCCCGCCGTGTACCAACGCACCACCCTCCCCTTCCAAGACAGAGAAAGGGCACGACCGTTTGGCCGTGCCCTTTAAGTTAGTCATTAACGATTTCTACTGTGGGGGTTCCAAAGAATCCACTAGGAATTGTTACTTTCAATTTCAGATTGTCTACGTTCGAGCCAGCAGCAATAACCACATTGTAATCAACATCGCTATTACCGAAAGTGTTAGATGGGAACTGAATATATACAATCCCGTGTGTTGCGTCCTTTACGAATCGACCACTCTTTAAATCGTATACAGAAGTTTCTTCTTTGTACAAGTCCGATCCAACCTTAATGCCAGTAATCTGGCCAACCCACGCCTCAGATCCCGTAAAGGTCAGAATATGATAGCCACTAGAATCCTTTTCGATAGTAGGATTTTCAGTCGGCACAGTCACACCAGAAGTACCAGGATTTTCTTCTGTACCACCGCTTGTATTTCCTCCGCTTTCGCTACCGCCAGCGTTGCTATCAGTCACCAGCTGACCGTTCTTGACATCGAAGGTCAAAGTAGCGTAGCCCTCGGCTTCAATCGCAACTCTAGTGACTGCATCGGTAGGAAATCCATTGGAAGTCAGATCCAAGCAATCATAGGCATATGAATCATAGGTAGTATTCGTAGCAAATAGTTTATAGGCGTTAGTCGATGAATAGCTGCTCTGTGTATACGTGGTAGAGCCAACTGTGACAAGCTTAATTTTCGTTAGATACGCTTTCAGCGCGTCCTTATCCATTCCCTCAAAGGAGACCCGGTAGTATTGGGTTCCCCAATCCGTAACATCTTCCAAACCTTTCACTGTAGGTGCAGCCGTAGCATCAGGCTCAGAAGGATCAACAGGATCAGTCGTACCAGAATCACCGCCGGTCACAACCTTACCATCTGCACCAATCACCAGAGTGAAGTTCTTATAGCCTTCAGCAATGATGGTGATAGTAGTAGAATCTGTGGTTCTAAAGTCTGCCGGATAAAAGTAGATGGTTTGATCTGTGCCCTTATCAACGCAGTATTTGCCGCTTTCAACCAAGCTGCTATAATTAACAGGCGTAAGGCTAGTATCCCCTAACTTAATAGCTGTGATAGCATTTAAGTAGGGCTGTACAGCAGTGCTATTATGACCACCTGCACCAAAGCAAAGTTTTCCAGAACCCCAATATCCACTTATCAGTGTCCAGCTTTCATAGGCAGGAACATCCTTATTACCCTCAGAAGGGGGTTCAGGAGTTTCTGGCGTAGCCGCTTTGATTTCAAACTCTACCTTCTTCGGCTCATGCTCATACCCATGCCCGGCGCGGATGGTCACGCTATAGTTACCAACGGTGGAGAACAGGTCTTTCCCAAGCGTCAGCGTGTTTCCGGTTACTGTATACCCAATCTTCTGGGATACGCTTTCCTGTCCGTCCGGCAGGATGGCCTTTGCTTCCCCATCCGGGCCGGTCAACGTCACGCCGGTCACATTGGCAAGGAAGTCACAAGCAGCGTCACCATGATCTGTGGTGCAGGTGATGCTCACAGGTTTGCCGAGCTGAACGCCCTCAGCGGGGCCGGACAGAGAAACCTCTTCCAACACCTTCTGATACCGCACAGACAGTCTCACGGTCTGGTAGCCCTCGACGGCGATGGTAATGCTGTTGTCGCCCACGGTCAGCTTTTCCTTGGAAATGGTGAAGATGCCCTTTTCTGTATTGATGGTATAGCCATTTGCGGCCAGCTTGGTCAGATAGTCCGTGTCCAGGCAGCGGAACACAGCGTCTTGACCCTCGGTCACTTCGGTCGCGGCAACGTACTTGCCGTCAACCAGTTTCACCAGCGTGATGTCAGGCGCGGCCTTGTTTGCGGTTTCGCTGAACGCGGTGGTCTCGCCCAGCAGGTTGTCTTCCAGGACCTGCTTGACGGCGTAGGGTGTCCCCCTGGTATACTTCACGGCCTGATCACTGGTTACATAGGCGGCAAAGGTCATGGGGTCCTGGTTTCTCTTGTTCAACGTGTCAAAGAAATGGGGAGCATCATAGGTGTCGGTGCTGCCCTTGGCATACACGGAGATCGGAGTCAGTTCGTTCCAGCGAGTCGCAATCGCTTCTGCATACGCATTGCCGGTCCCCAGATCCGTCATGATCTCTGCGTTGACCAGCAGGTCTGCCTGGAAGACGAGATATGCGTTCATGGTATTGCTGCCGCCCTCAGAGCCGCTACCGGAGCTGGCACCGCCGCCGGAGACAGAGGAACCGGAATAGGTGTCCACGCCGTAGGGAAGCGCTGCTTTCTGAATCTGTAGGCTCTGGCCGCTGGTGACATTAAATTCCTTCGTAAAGGGTTTGAAGCCATCTGCGTAAATGGTCAGGGTGTACTGGCCAACGGTCGGGATGTGATCCGTCGTGTCGTTATACAGAATGAAGCTATCCCCGATCAAATACCAATCGTCGATTTTGGTCAGTTCTGTTGTCGTATTGTCCGGGGTGGTCAGTTCCACGCGGTAGATGGGCTGGGTGATACCATAGGTCATGTTTTCGACCCGGAAATGGACGTTCTGACCAGACTTTGCTGTGGTGTCCGTCAAAATCATGGAGGGCTTAGTCTCATTTACCACATGGATGGGGAAGAGCTTGCTGGTACCGTTGGAGGTGACCCGCAGCTGGTAGCGGCCGTTGGAGTAGAAGTTGCTCTGGCCCAGAGGAACCTTGATGCAGGCAACGGTGCCGCCATTATGGTCATGCTCTTTATCGAGCGTATAGCTCAGATTCTCATTTAGAGTGTTGTTGCGATCATCGGCGGACACCAGATCAACATCTGTGATGCCCTTGACCCAGGCCTTTTCTGCGTCCGTGCCCTTGGCATAGTTGAACATCAGCTCCACAGTACCGCTGACCTTATAGAGGTTACTGGCAGTGTCGTCCTGCTTCAGAATCGCATCGGGAGAGTAGAACTTGATCGCATCCTGCTCTTTGTTGGTCAGGCTGAACTGCGTGGTTGCAGGAGCAACACGCACCTTACCTGCGGCATCGTAATTGGTCAGGTGGTAGTCCCAGACATAGACGGGGCCGTTGGCCAGGAAGTAATAGGCGTCTGCTTTCTGGCCCACAGTGGGAGTTGCAGGATTTGCGGTCTGGCTGAGGGTCACGGTCTGGCTCTGGCTGCCCTTGGTGATGACCAGCTTGGCGGGATTCCAGGTGGTGGACTCCCACTTGACAATGGAGCCGTCGGTGGTGACGTTGGAGCAAGCATCGTTGACCACAGTGCCGTCTACGGTCAGGGTGCAGTTGTTCAGATCGTTGCCGCTGGTGAAGCGAACGGCAACATACTGGCCCCAGCCCAGATCGACCAGCTTGGTCTGGTCAGCCACGACCAGGTCAGTCTGGGTGCTGCTGTTCCCGCCGGAGGAGGAAGCGCCGCCGGAGCTGCTGCCGCCCCCGGAAGAGCCGCCGGACCCGCCGGAGGTATTGCCGCCGTTTGTGGTGCCGTTGGGGTTATAGGCCTTGCCGTCCACAGTGATCTTGGGCGTGCCGTTGGGGTTGGCCAGCTGGATGCCGCCCTTGGCGGTGCTCTTGGTGAGCTTCACGCCGTCGGTGCCGCCGCGGACGACCAGGCGGCCGGTGACGGTGACGTTTTTGAGACTCGCGGCAGAGACGCCGTCTGCGAGGATGAGGTCGCCCTTCACGGTGACGTTCTCCAGGGTGTTGTTGCTGCGGAGGATCAGGTTGCCCTCCACGGTCTGGTCCTTCAGGTCCTGGTCTCCGTAGGCGGCCACGAGGGCATCCATGACCTGGGCAAACTCGGCGCGGGTGATGTAGCTCTGGGGGTTCAGAGCGCCGTCTGCGCCGGTCACATAGCCCTGCTCCACCAGGGCAGCCACGGCACCCCTGGCCCAGGAAGAGACCTGAGTGCCGTCAGAGAACTTGTCCAGGGAGGACGCCTTGCCATCAGCCAGGCCAAAGGCACGGGCCAGCACGGCGAAGGCCTGCTCGCGGGTGATGGGGTCATTGGGGCTGAGCTTGCCGTTCGCGCCCTGGAAGGCGCCCATCTGCACGCTCTTGGCCATCTCGTCGTAATGCCAGACGCCGGGGACCATGTCAGTGAAGCCGGTCAGGGACGCCTTGGCGCTGCTGGCAAAGGCGCGGTTGACCATGGTGGCCATTTGGGCGCGGGTGAGCAGGCCCTTGGGCAGGATCTTGCCGTCGGACCCGTTGAGCAGGCCGTTCTGGACGGCGTGCGTCATGGCCGGTGCCGACCAGTCCGTAGGAAAGTCGGAAAAATCCGACGGGACTGCGGCGAAGGCATTGGTCGACAGGAGCATCGCTCCGATCAATCCCATGATCATGGGACTTTTCTTACCTCTCATCAGGGGTACCTCCTATGGGAAAGAAATCGTTGCCCGCAGCGGGTTTCCAAAGGTCTCTCGCGGGCGTCGGTAGTTTACCATAACTAACTGCATCCTGTCCGTTCGGTTTTGGCGGAGTTTTTGCGGAGAGCGGCGAAGTTTTTCTCCAAAAAGGTTGGGATATTCTGATTTAGCCTACGCTAACATTATGCATTAAAAAACCCCCGGCAGAGGAAAAACCTCTGCCGGGGGCCATGAATCGCGTGAATTCAGTTCGTCAAGCGCAAATTAGCACTTCTCGAAGATGGCAGCAACGCCCAGGCCGCCGCCGATGCACAGGGTAGCCAGACCCTTCTTTGCATCGTCGCGCTTCATCATCTCGTGCAGCAGGGTGACGATGATACGAGCGCCGGAGCAGCCGACGGGGTGGCCGATGGCGATAGCGCCGCCGTTGACGTTGACCTTGGACATATCGAACTCCAGCTCACGAGCCACAGCGATGGACTGAGCAGCGAAAGCCTCGTTGGCCTCGATCAGGTCCATGTCCTTGATGGTCAGGCCAGCCTTGGCCATAGCCTGACGGGAAGCGGGGATGGGGCCGGTGCCCATGATCTTGGGGTCGACGCCGCCCTGGCCCCAGGAAATGACCTTGAACAGGGGCTTCAGGCCATACTTCTCGACAGCGTCCTTGGAAGCCAGGATGATGGCAGCAGCGCCGTCGTTGATGCCGGAAGCGTTGCCGGCGGTAACGCGCTTGACACCGATGTTGTCAGCGGAGGGGGTCATGTGGGTGGCCTCGAAGGTCATGTCGACCTTGTCCACGGTGTTGTCGTCGGAGACAGCGAAAGCGCCCTTCAGGGAGCCGAGCTTCTCCAGGGTGGTGTCACGGGGATCCTCGTCGGTGTCGAAGACGAACTCCTTCTTCTTCTGCTTCACGGTAACAGGCACGATCTCGTCCTTGAAGCGGCCGTTAGCGATG
>OLSN01001538.1_pt1 | contig 19324 bp, 8 predicted proteins | sample 1672411 | NCBI WGS metagenome assembly OLSN01 (sample SAMEA3136683, study PRJEB25190) | human gut metagenome | biome: human gut; feature: human-associated habitat; material: faeces | place: Austria | collected 2013 | reverse complement strand
TTTGATAATAATTATTAAAATATTATATTATTACATAAAATAAAAAATGGCTATCAGAAGAAATGAATCACATTTAAATATTATATTTTAATTTTGAGAATTATAATGTGAATTAAAAGAATTTTCCGATAGCTGTTTTTTGTGTTAGAATATTTAAGAAAAATAAAAAGTAGTTATTGAAAAAAGAAAATATGCATATGATTAATAAAAGTAAAAGTGATAATGTTAAATATAATGAATACTCGAAATTTTGAGTGGTTCATATATAGAAAACGGAGGTGAAATATGAATATTTCAATTGGTGTTTTGATACCTTTTATAGGAACTACACTAGGAGCAATGTGTGTATTTCTTGTTAAGGACAAATTAAATGATAAAGTACAAAAAAGTTTACTTGGATTTGCATCAGGAGTTATGGTGGCAGCGTCAGTATGGTCACTATTAATTCCATCATTAGATATGTCATCAGGAATGGGAAGATTGTCATTTATACCGGCGTGTTTAGGATTTATGCTTGGAATCCTATTTTTACTTGGAATGGATATGCTAGTTCCTCATTTGCATGCCGGAAGTGATAAACCCGAAGGACCAAAAAAATCATTAAAGAAAACGACGATGTTAATTTTGGCAGTTACGATTCACAATATACCTGAAGGAATGGCTGTAGGTGTTGTATTTGCCGGAATGGCAGCAAGCAATACAGGAATAACTCTCGCAGGAGCGATGGCACTTTCAATTGGTATTGCTATTCAGAATTTTCCAGAAGGAGCAATAATTTCACTGCCTCTGGTGGCAGCAGGTAATACAAAGAAAAAATCATTTGTATATGGAATGCTATCAGGTATAGTAGAACCAATTGCGGCGGTAATAACAATAATGCTTACGGGAATTGTACTACCGTTGTTACCATATTTATTATCATTTGCAGCAGGGGCAATGATATATGTTGTTGTAGAAGAATTACTACCTGAATCAGTAGAAGGAGAACATTCAAATATAACAACAATCGGGTTTGCATTTGGATTTATGATTATGATGATTTTAGATGTGGCATTAGGATAGAATTGTTGGAGTGTGTAGCACGTAACAATCCACAGACATCAAAGTTAGGAGATTACGACATCTATTTAATAAAGAAATAATAAAAAACTACGACTTAAATATTAAGTACCTTTCAAAAGTTTGACTAAAAAATTTGACTTTCAATGGTAGGTTTAATATTTAAGCCGTAGTTTTTTTGTGACAAACATAAAGCTTGTCTGTTTATGGACTGATATACGAATTATAACTTAATTACTTTTGTTACACGGTCAGATATAATGAATGCAACTGCGAGTTTAACTAAATCAGGAATAACGAAAGGTGTTACGCACCATCCAAGAACAGTTGCAAGACCAATGGCTCCTGTTGATTTCATGTATACAACCATAAACCAGGCTGTACCAAATGCATAGCAGATTGCAAGACCTAAAACTAGTGCAATAAGTTTAACAATAAATTTATTTCCGAATAAAGATGTGAATAACCAGTAAATCAAAGCGGTACATAAGAAGCCTATAAGGTATCCGCCTGTTGTTCCTAAAAGTACGGCAACACCACTTTTAAATCCTGCAAATACAGGAACTCCGATAGCTCCTAATAATAGGAAAACTAAAATTGAAAGTGTTCCACGTTTACCACCTAAAATACCTAAAGTTACGAATACAGCAAATGTTTGAAGTGTAAATGGAACTGTTAATGGAATTGAAATCCAAGAACATATTGCCATTAATGCTGCAAATAAAGCAATTAAAGTTATATCTGTTGCTTTGCTTGATGATTTTGTTGCTGTTAAATTTTCTGTTGTTGACATTGTTTTCTCCTTTTTTTATAAAAATAATCATGTATAGATATTCTGAAATTTGACAGATATCCGAATATGTATTTATTGTTGATTTCAATTGTTGTATTGAATCAATTTTTATCATACATATGACAATATAAATGGTAAAAGATGAATTGTCAACCTATATCATAAAAATAGTTGACAACTAAAATCCCAATATTAGTGATAACACTAATTAATGCACATACTAATTGCTGACAGTTTTAAATTGATATGATTTAAAGCAGAGTTAAAATTAAAAAAATATAGTACATAGTAAAAAACGATGCTATAATGTACAGGATAATACATAATGACAAATGCAATTTGGGATAAGTAATATATCAATATGAATTAATTAATAGAGTATATAGTTAAAGTATCCTTAATTGCAAAAGAGAGGTACATATGAAACTTTCAGAATTAAAGCAAAGCCAATCGGGAATTATTTCTGTGGTTGGTGGAGAAGGAAATTTAAGAGGTCATTTTCTGGATATGGGAATAATTCCGGGAACAAAAATTACTTATGTTAAAGCTGCTCCAATGGGAGATCCCATTGAGTACCGTATATGGGGATATGAATTGACTCTTAGATTAGAGGATGCACAAAAAATAGAAATAAATATGTGCAATGAAAATGATAATAAATTATCGGATAATAAGGTAAAAACGAAGAATAAGAAGATAACGGAATCGGGTAAGGACAAATTGTTACATCATCCAGGTCTTGGAGAAATGGGAATATACCATGTTAAGCAACGTGGCGAAGAATTAAAAGATGATGAATTAATAACATTTGGTCTTGCAGGTAATCAGAACTGTGGAAAGACAACTTTATTTAATCAGCTGACAGGCTCAAATCAGCATGTTGGTAATTTCCCAGGAGTTACAGTCGATAGAAAAGATGGACAGATTAGAAAACATGAGAATACTTTGGTTACTGATTTACCTGGAATATACTCTATGTCGCCTTATACAAGTGAGGAAATTGTAACAAGAGATTTTTTCTTAAATGATAGACCAAGAGGAATTATCAATATTGTAGATGCAACGAATTTTGAACGAAATATGTATTTGACAATGCAGTTAATTGAACTTAATATTCCGATGGTTTTAGCGTTAAATATGATGGATGAAGTTCATAAAAATGGTGGAACAATTAAGATAAATGAATTAGAAGAGGCTTTAGGCATACCGGTAGTTCCTATATCTGCCGCTAAAAATGAAGGAATAGATGAACTTATCGACCATGCGATACACGTTGCAAAGTATAGAGAACGTCCGGGAAGAATGGATTTTTGTGATGCGAATGGTGAAGATGGCGGAGCAATGCACAGGTGTCTTCATTCTATTATGCATTTAATTGAGGATCATGCACATAAAAAAGAGATTCCTACAAGATTTGCAGCAAGTAAATTAGTAGAGGGCGATGACGAAGTGCTTAAAAAACTTGAACTTGACCAGAACGAGAAGGAAACTCTTGAGCATATTATTTTGCAAATGGAAAATGAAAGCGGATTAGACAGAGTGGCTGCTCTTGCAAAAATGAGATTTACATTTATTGACAAAATTTGCAAGGCTACAGTTGTTGAACCAAAGCAAAGCGTTGAACATATACGAAGTCAGAAAATAGATAAAGTGCTTACAGGAAAATACACAGCGATACCTTCGTTTGTTGCTATAATGGCATTTATATTTTGGATGACTTTTGGAGTGGTAGGAGCATGGCTTTCTAATCTTATGGAAATAGCTATTGATTTTGTTACAAATGCTTGTGATAAAGCACTTATTAGCATACAGGTTAATGAAGTGCTGAGGTCGCTTGTGGTTGATGGAATATTGACAGGTGTTGGAAGTGTATTGAATTTCTTACCAATTATAGTTATTTTATTCTTCTTTCTATCATTGCTTGAAGATAGTGGATATATGGCAAGAGTAGCATTTGTAATGGACAAATTATTAAGAAAAATTGGTCTGTCAGGGAGAAGCTTTGTTCCAATGATAATCGGTTTTGGGTGTTCAGTTCCGGCTATAATGGCTACAAGAACATTGCCATCTGAAAGAGACAGAAAAATGACAATAATGCTTACTCCTTTTATGAGTTGCTCGGCAAAATTGCCTATTTATGCAATGTTTACCGCAGCATTTTTCCCTAGATATGGAGCATTGGTTATGACTGCTTTATATTTTACGGGAATTATAGTTGCAATAATTTACGCGCTAATATTAAATCATACGAAATTTAAGGGAGAGCCTGTTCCTTTTGTTATGGAACTTCCAAATTACAGACTTCCGGGAATAAAAAATGTAGGAAGATTGATATGGGATAAGGCAAAAGACTTTATTACAAGAGCATTTACAATTATATTCTTAGCTTCTATTATAATATGGTTCCTTCAGACTTTTGATTTGAAATTAAATGTTGTTGAGGATTCTAAAAACAGCATTTTGGCTTTAGTTGGAAGTATTATTTCTCCGATATTTAAACCTTTAGGATTTGGAAATTGGAAAATATCAACAGCACTTATTACTGGATTTACAGCAAAAGAAAGTGTTGTAAGTACTTTAACGGTTCTTTTTGGTGGAACAACTGCAGCGCTTTACACAGCATTTGATACAACTACCGCTATAGTTTTTCTTGTATTTACATTATTATATACACCTTGCGTAGCTGCAATTGCATCTGTAAAAAGAGAATTAGGTGGAAACTGGGCAGCAATGATAGTGGTGCTACAGTGTGTAGTTGCATGGATTATAGCGTTTATTGTTAAAATGTTATTGACTGTTATTGTTTAGTAGAACAGAAATTTAGTGATGAATTTCTTAAAGAAAAGAAAAAAATTTTGACCAATTAGGCTTATGATAGTTAAGTATTTGTGTCAGAAGTTACATAAAACTTATAGAACTAAAAAAATAATATATATCAGATAAAACCCCATTATTGCTATTGAAATGTTTCAAAAGTAATAATGGGGTTTTATTAAAAATGTATAAAAACAATATGAAATGTTAATGAAAACAAGAAAAAATATAGTATAAAACATACAATAATGACAAAAAAAATATAAAAAAGTTTTTTTAGTTTTTTTGAATTTAAAATTGAATTATAATAAGCAATAAGAAGGAAAAATTAGTAAAATTAGGAAGAGGTAAGGGAAATGATGAATAGGTTACTTAAGAAGGGAGTATCTTTAATTCTTTCAGCAGCAATGGTTTTTACATTGTGTCCACAGACACAATTGTTTAGTGTTAATGCCGCAGAAAGCGATGATACTCCTTATGTAATTTCAAAGGGGAGACCGGTTTATGCAAGCTCACAAAACGGTAATGATGCACCGGAAAACGCAGTAGATGGAAATACATCTACAAGATGGCAGGCAGCACAGAGTGACAAAGATGAATGGTTTTATGTTGATTTAGGAAAGAAAACGGATATTGACCATATTTATATTCAGTGGGAAGCTGCGTATGCTAAAAGGTATGAAATACAGTTATCAGATGATGAAGAAAACTGGACAACTGTATATGAAAAAGGTACTAAGCCTGGTGCATTTGTAAATATGGCAGTGTCATATGAAATTAAGTATGATGATAATAATAAGTGCTTTTATGCAGCAGCTAATTGGACTAGTGTGGATAATGCAGTATACAGAGTAACAGAGAATGATGAAATTGCCTCAGCTCCTGATAATTACAAATTCACAGGACATGGAGTTGCAGGAGGACAAATAAAACTTGATGAGGGAAAGCATACAATAAAGGTTACGGCATTATCTAAAGATGATGGAAAAGAACTTGGATCAGGAACATGCGAAATTGATGTAGCTTCAGGAAATAAAGGAAACAATGGAGTAGAGGTTGATTCTTCAGCAAATCTTAAACAGACTATTAATAAAGAAGATATGAGTGCAACATCTGCAAGATATGTAAAGATGCTTTGTACAGAGAGAGCAACTAACTATGGAGCTTCAATGTTTGAATTTCAGGTATATGGCACAGATGGTGTTGTAAGAAGACCTGTAAATTACGGAGAAAACATCGCATTTAATAAAGAAACAAAAACATCAGGCCTAAAAGATGAATGGTGGATGTATGATAAAGAAGGAAATTTATTACAAAAGGAACTTGATAAAGTAGTTGGAAAGAATGCAGTAGATGGTGATATGAATACATCATTCTCATCTAAAAATGATATTAATCAGTGGTTGAGTGTAGATTTAGGTGACAGTTATGATATAGGTCGTATATCTGTTACATGGACGGGTGATGCAGGAAAAGTATATGATTATCAGGTGTCAAATGATGGAGAAAAGTGGACAAGCATATATAGAAATGTTAAAGGAACACCTAACTCTACGGATAATAGACAGGTATATGCACAGAATGTAAGATATGTTCGTATTTATGCGTATAGTAAAGTTGAAAAGGGAAGTGGAATAGGTATTTCAGAATTAGAAGTATATAAATATAAAGAAGGTGATGAAAAACCTGCAATTAATTTACCTGAATTACCAAAGACAACGACAAAGACAGCAGGTAAAGCAACGTATATTTCTAATGATATGTATTTGGAACAGGCAAAAGTTCCGTATTATAAGACAGATAATGTAAAGGCACCTATAGAAAGTAATGACTGGTGGCAGTCAATGCTTATAAAGAAGTTTGGCAATACAATTTGTACAATGCCTTTTAAAGTTAGATTTTCAACAAAAGGATTAAGTGTTCTTACAGCTACAGACGGATGGCTTCAGGATCATGCAGCTACAGCTGTAAATTTATCTGTTATTTCAGAAACAACACCTGACTTTTATATTTTGCCGGAAAATTTAGACACGGATACAGCTTGTGATAAAGTAGCCGGTTATAGTGATTTTTCAGTTACGGCACAGTTAGCAGACGATGATCACGTAGCTATGACAAGTACATTTGTAAAAGGTTCACCATATATATATAACGAATTTGGTGATACTGAAGCATTTACAATATCATCGTCTTCTATAACATCTATATTTGATGGAAATGGAAAAGAAATACTTGCAAGTGGTTCTGTTACAACAGACCATATTGGACTTGAAATTACTGATGATGATAATAAAGATAAAACAAAAACATCAAAAAGTTATTATTGTTTATCGGTTCCAGAAGGAACAGTATTTAAAAAAGTAGGAAATAATATTAAAGTTCAATTTGCAAATAAAAATAGCTACATGTCAGTTGGAACAATGACATCAAAAGACCAGATCGAAAAGTTTTATAAACATGGTTATGCATTTGTAGATAAAACATCAGTTACATATAATTATGATGATGACAATGCAAAAATGACATCAGATTATAAAGTAACAACAAAAGTTAAAAGAACAGGTTTTAATGACACAACATTTATGTGTATGATGCCACATCAGTGGAAATATTCTTCAAAGAATGGAAGTGAATTTGCTACATATCCGTCAGTAAGAGGAGATATGAAGGCAATAGAAAGTAATGAATTTACTACAGTATCTGATTTCTCAGGCTTGATAGCTATATTTGCTAAGCCAAATGGAGAAAAAGATGCAGATGGAACAGCTACATTTGATACAGACGCGGTAGCGAGATATCTTAAGGATTTGGAAAATTCAACAAAGAATATTACACCTGCTGCAGATGCTTATTGGGAAGGTAAGAATTTACATCCTCTTGCAATGGGTGTAATAATGGCAGACCAGATTGGAAATATTGAATTAAAAGAAATTTTCTTACAAAGACTGAAAGCAAGATTAGTAGACTGGTTTACATACGATGGACAAAATGACATAAGTTATTTTGTCTATAATGAAGCATGGGGAACTATTTATTATAAAGAAAGTGAATTTGGTGCTAATGCAGCTATATGTGACCATCATTTCACATATGGATATTTTGTATTTAGCGCAACGGTATTGGCTACATACGATAAAGAATTCTACAATGATTATAAGGATATGATTGAGATTCTTATAAGAGATTATGCAAATCCTACAGCAGACAGTGAATATTGCAGATTCAGAGATTACGATTTGTATGAAGGACATTCATGGGCAGGTGGATATGCAGATAATGATTCAGGTAATAATCAGGAGTCAGCATCAGAATCATTATTCAGCTGGATTGGAATGTATCTTTGGGGAGTACTTACGGAACAGGATTCGTACAGGGATGCAGGAATATTTGGATTTACAAATGAAATGGAAACTGTAAAGCAGTATTGGTTTGACTATGATAGAAAAACAGATACTGATGGAAATGTTACTAATAGTAATTGGGTTTCAGATTATCCATATCAGGTAGTTGCTCAAGTTTATGGAGCAATTAACTTCTATGGAACTTTCTTTGGCGGACAGCCATTATATTGTTATGGTATTCATTGGTTACCAATTTCTGAATATCTAACATACTATGGAACAAACCAGACAAGATGTGCACAAATATATCAGGGATTGTTAGATGACACTGATAAGGCAATTGAATATGCAGCAATAGACGCTAAAGAGGAAGGTAAATCTGAAGAAGAAATTGAAAAAATTAAAAATGATTATACAAGAGCTGATACAGGTTGGCAGCATATTACATGGCCATATCTGGCTCTTACAAATCCAACTTTAGCAATTGATAAATTCTTAAAGAATGATACTAAAGTACAGAAAACAGATACTGCATTAACATATTGGTATATTAATGCGCTTAAGGAAATCGGTGTAAGAAGTTCAGATTACAAGATTACAGGAATAGGAATAGCCGGAACAGTATATTATAAAGACAGTGAAAAGAAATACACTGCTGAAGTTTATAATCCTACAGGAGAAAGAAAAACAGCATCTGTAAGGAATAATGAAGGAAAAGAAGTAGGAACTGTTGAAGTGGGAGCTAATTCACTTATAAGTTTTGAAATTAAAGGTGAAGGATTTAGTTATAAGCAGATGTCAGCACCTACTATTAAAGCTACATCATTAGCATCTAAGGATGTTACTGAAAATATTTCAGGAACAAAAGAATTTGATGATACACAGTTAGTAGAGTTAGAGTGCGCAGATGAAGATGCAACTATTTACTATACAACAGATGGTAAGGCACCAACTAATGAGTCTACCAAGTATACAAAAGGTGATAAAATACTTGTATCAAGTGATACAACTTTAAAAGCTGTTACAGTAAAGGAAAATTGTATTAATTCATCGTATGCAGCAGCAACATTTAAAATCAAAGGTGAAACAATACAGAGTGATGAAAATGTTGCATTAAACAAAACTGTTACTGCAAGTACAGAAGATGGTGGTAATAAAGCGGTAAATGCAGTTGATGGCGATGAAGGAACAAGATGGCAGGCAAAGGCAGATGATACAAATGAGTGGATTCAGGTTGATTTAGGAAGAGTAAAAGTTGTTAATACAGTAAAAGCAAAATGGGAAGCCGCTTATGCAGCAACATATGAAGTACAGACTTCGGTTGATGGAAAAATATGGAATATGGTTGCAAATGAAAATGGTGGAATAGGTTATATAACAACGACATTTGAAGCAACAAATGCAAGATATGTAAGAATACAGACAACATCAAGAGCAACAACTTATGGATGTTCAATCTATGAATTTGAAGTTTATGGTGCACGTCAGACTAATAAACCTACATTATCAATTGAGAGTGGAACATATGATGATGCACAGCAGGTTACTATGGAAACAGATGTAAAGGGTGCAGAAATCAAATATACATTAGATGGAAGCGAATCTACGGAAGATTCACAGACATACATTGAACCTATTACAATAAGTGAATCTTCTTACATTAAAGCTGTAACTTACAGAAAAGGAATGACTTTATCTGATGCAGCAGAAGCAGAAGTAATTATAAAGGGAACTTTAGGAATTAATAAGAAAGAAGCGTCAATTCCAAGAGATGGACAATTACAGTTGAATGGATTAAGCGATGAAAAGATAACATGGGAATCATCTGATAGTAAAATTGCAACTGTAGATAAAGATGGACTTGTAAAAGGTGTTTCTGTAGGTGATGTAGAAATAATTGCATCAATTGAAAATGGTAAAACAAAAACATGTAAGGTTACTGTAGTTGAACCAATTCCAATTACAAAGATAACTTTATCTGAAACAGAAGTAACACTTAAGAAAAAAGAGCAGGTTTCATTAGAAGCAGAGATAGAGCCTGAAAATACTACTGATAGTAAAGCTCTTACATGGACTTCAGAGAATGATAACATTGCTTCTGTAGATGATAAAGGAAAAGTAACTGCAAATGCAGTAGGAACTACAAAAATAACAGCCAAAGCAGGAAAAGTATTTGCAGAATGTACAATAACTGTAAGAGATGTTACAACAGAAGAAATGCTTTTAGATGAAAACTTTAACCTCGCTTTACATAAGAATGTTGAAGTATCTTCTCTATATACTAAAGAGGGAAGTCAGACAACAGATATCCTTACAAATGGAGTCATTACAGATAATATATCATATGAAACAGACTGGGATAAAACAAGAACATATGAATACGTTCTTGTTGATTTAGGAAAGAATTATACAATAGAAGCATTAAATAAGGTCGCAATTAAATTTAGTGCTGAAAATACTGCAGCTGAGAATATGTCAGTTCAGTTCTCAAATAATGGCGTTGATTATGTAACAGCATATGAAAATACTGCTCTTAAGTATAGTGATTCAAAAGAAGGATTATTTACATTTGACACAAATGTAAATACAAGTGAAATGTCTAGTGTAAGATATGTTAAGTTCTATATGAAGGGACATAAAGACTGGGGATTCCAGATGAAAGAAGTTGCGGTCTTTAGTACAGAACAGAATGCTAAAGAAGTTGAATTTGGTACATGTACTCCTCCGGCAGATTTCGCAGTAACAACACAAGATTTTTCTCAGATTACATATACTATTACACCGGCAGAAGGACAGGAAGATTACACATACGCAATTTGGATTGATGGAGTACGTATGGGAGAACCTGTAAAAGCAGGAACGTATACATTAGATGGAATAACAGATGGAGAACATGTAGTTGAAGTGCACTCATATTGTAAATTTAAGAATAATGACTACATTGCTTCAAAAGAAGGAATTTCAAGAACAATATCAATTGATGATGGAACTTTGTATAAACGTTTAAATACAAAAAGAAATATTGCAAAAGGTTGTAGTATTTCATTAGATTCAGTTTATTCAGGAGAGGGAAGTCAGCATACAAGTGTCTTAACAGATGGAGAAATATCACAGGCATTGGATAAGGTAGTTGAATCGGTATGGGGCGAAAAAACAGCTGTTATAAATCTTGATTTAGGAAAAGATTACAAAAAAGACCAGATAGACGGAGTACTTTTAGCATTCAAAAATGGAGATACTTATGGTAAAAAATACACTGTAGAATTTTCAGAAGATGGCAAAAACTTTGAACAGGTGGCAACTATTGAAAATAGTGAATTTAAAAATTATTTTGAAAATAAGTTGGATATGTCATCATATAGTCATAGTAAGGTAAGATATGTTAGATTTAATTTACTTGAAGGAGCTACAGGTTGGGGATATCAGATATCTGAAGTAGCTGTATTTGATAAAGGATTCTACAAAGTAATAATTGATGGAAATGTTAAAAAAGTAAAGAATGGAGAAACAATTACCTTACCTGATGTAAATTCTGAGGGTACAAATAAACTTGGATATTATGATGTTGAAAATGATGAAACAGCAGCACCCGGAGCTACATATCTTGTAACAAAAGATGCTAAATTTGAAACAATTAATATGACAGTTAATTTGTTAAATGGAGCAAGCATGAGATTTTCGGAACCGTCAGGTTTAAGATTCCAGGCAAAAGTTACAACAGATAATGATGGACTTCTTGAACAGAACGCAGATGGTATAGGAAAACTTGTTACAACAGGAACTCTTATAAGTACAAGAGACTTGTATAATGATAACGGTGAGAAACTTGAACTAGATAGTAAATATACTAAGATTAACATTGTAAATACAGGCTGGTATGATGCTAATAAGAATAAGGATCATACTGATGATGTCGGAAATTACTGTGGTTCAATTATAAAGATTGTTAAATCAAATTATAAGAGAGAATTTATTGCAAAAGCTTATGCTACTATAAATTATACTTATTATAATTCAGATAATGGTAACAGCAGCGTAACAGTATATTCAACTACAACTGATAAGAATGGAAATGAGATTGATGTAGTTGGAAGAACAATAAATTATGTTGCAACAGCTATAAAGAATTCAATAACATATTATAATTCATTACCTGAAAATGCCAGAAAATACGTTGATATGTATTTAGATGTTTCAGAAGAAAATACAAGCGAAGAATAATGGTTAACCGGAAAATATGAAACTGTGAACAACGTTTACAAACTGATAATAAAACATCAGCTCTCATATATTTGAGAGGTAAAAAATAGCTCAAACTACAAATTTGTGGTTTGGGCTATTTTTATTAGGGAATTTAGTCTGTCCAAAACAATCACGCAGCGTGTGATTGTTTTCGGACTATAAACCACCTGCTATGCGGGTGGTGAGATTAATAAAGTATTAAAGTTAAAAAATACCAGGCTGTGAATGATGTTTAAAAACTATTTATAAATTTGGGATACCCACATATTTGGCAAAGAACCAAAAAACTCTCCTACAAAATGAACTCATAATGTAGGAGAGTTTTGAATTTATTGCTTTTTCATTCTACATATCGATGATATTATCATCTGGAATTACTAAAGCACATATAATATAAATTATTATACCTGAGCCATAGAAGAGTGAGAGAATAGCCCATATAAGTCGTACAACTGTAACGTCAATATTAAGATATTCAGCAAGTCCTCCACATACTCCGGCAAGCTTTTTATTTTTTGATGATTTGTATAATTTACGCTTCATAACTACCTCCGTATAAAGCAATTTTAAAGTAAATAATTAGTAAACCATAGCTTCTTCTTCACCTGTAACAACTCTTAATGCACCCTGAGCAAGAGCAAGTAATTCATCTTCACCAGGATAAATTGTAACAGGAGCAATCCATTCAACAGCAGCCTTCATATCTTCCTGAGTTTTAGCATTGTAAGCAATACCACCTGTTAAGATAATCTGATCAACTTTTCCACCGAGAACTACAGACATAGCACCGATTTCTTTGCATAACTGATAATGGAATGCATCAACTACAGCCTTAGCTGTTTCGTTGCCGTCAGCAATCATCTTCATTAAGTCTCTCATGTCGTTTGAACCAACATAAGCATTGAAACCACCGTTACCATTAATCATTTTTCCAACTTCTGCCTGAGTGTATTTTCCACTAAAGCAAGCCTTCATCAATGAACCTGAAGGAAGTCCGCCTGAACGTTCAGGTGAGAATGGGCCGTCACCATCTAATGCATTTGCAACATCAACAACTTTACCATTCTTATGAGCACCAACTGATACCCCGCCACCCATATGAACAACGATTAAATTTAAATCTTCGTATTTCTTACCAACTTCTTTTGCATATCTCTTAGCAACAGCTTTCTGGTTTAATGCATGGAAGATTGAAATTCTAGGGAATAATGGATGTCCTGATAATCTTGCAACATCAGCTAATTCATCAACTACAACAGGATCAACGATATATGATGGAACGTTAATCTGTGCTGCAATTTCATGAGCAAGAATACCACCAAGGTTTGATGCATGCTGTCCCTGCTTACCAATCTTTAAATCTTCAAGTAATTCAGGAGTAGTAGCATATGTACCACCTGGAATTGGCTTTAATAAACCACCACGACCTACAACAACATCAATAGTTGAAAGGTCAACATTCTTTTCTTCTAAGACTTTTAAAATAACTTCTTTACGGAAGTCCTTCTGATCATAAATTGTTGCGTACTGCGCAATTTCTTCAGTTGAATGTCTTAAAGTTTCTTCCATAAGCTGTGTTTCATCTTCGTAAACACCGATTTTAGTAGAAGTAGAACCCGGGTTGATAATCAATATTTTGTATGACATTTTGATACCTCCAAATTATTTCATTGCTTCAGCAACTATAGCTGCTAATGCAATTGAATTTACTTTAACTTCAAATTCATCAGAACGTGATGTTAAAATAACAGGAGCTTTTGTACCTGTTAAAATGTTACCGTTTTTAACATCAGCTGTATGAACTAAACATTTATATGTGATATTACCTGCCTGAATATCAGGGAATAATAATACATCAGCATCGCCAACGATTTTTCTGCCAGTTGTTCCCTTATGGAAAGCAGCTTCAGGTTCGATAGCAAGATCAAGTGAAAGTGGTCCGTCAACGATACATCCTGTGATTTCTCCATTTTCATTCATCTTAGTAAGTGCTTCAGCATCTACTGTACATGGCATTTTAGGATTTACAACTTCAACAGCTGCAAGAGGAGCTACCTTAGGGCACTCGATTCCGCATGCATGTGCAATTTCAACTGTGTTCTTAATAATCTGAGCCTTTGTATCAAGGTCAGGATAAGGAACAAATGCAACATCTGATAAGAATAACAAATGATCGATACCCTTAACATCAAATACGCAAACATGTGATAATGTTTTGTCAGTTCTAAGACCAACTTCTTTATCTAATACACTCTTAAGGAATGATTTTGTATCAATAAGACCTTTCATGTACATATCAGCTTTTCCGTCATGAACTAATTTTACAGCTGTTCTTGCTGCTTCAGTTGGGTCAACAACATTGATGATTTCAAATTCATCTGCATTCATCTTTAAAACACTGGCAATTGTACGAATCTTTGCTTCATCACCAACTAAAATAGCTTCAGCAATATTTCTGTCTTTTGCTGCTTTAACTGCTTCTAAAACTGCATCATCCTGTGCACAGGCAACAGCAACCTTTTTCATAGGGCATTCTGCAACCTTTGCAAGTAAATCGTCAAAACTTTTTGTCATTTTGTTTACCTCTTCAATATTTATAAATTTTTTTTGGATTTATATCCTGTGCTTAACCACTTTAAATAGTAGCACGGTATATTTGACAGGTCAAGAAATAGAAAGAAAAATAAAGAAACTTCCTTATAGATATGTAAAATTAAAAATAAAAAAAATACCTTAATAAAATAGAAGTACTTGTTTATATTTTTTATTTTGTTATAAATATAGATTGGAAGGCAAAAATAAGTTATTAGAAAATCTATATTTAATGAAAATAATAAAATGTGGGGAGAACTAAAAAGAGGACAGGAGAGTGTTATGAGAAAAAAATTAAGTAAGGTAATGGCATTAATATGCGTTGCTACAATTACAGTAACAAGTATGCCTTATTTGTCTGATTCGACTAAAGGGGCAACTATGGACTTTTTGGCTGAAAACAGTTCAGTAATGGTAGACAAAGGCGGATATAAGAAAGAAGTCTATGGTGTTGGTACAGACGACTGGGGAGTAACATGGACAGATAGAAACAATAATTTACCAACAAGAACAACATATTTAACAGACAATTACAAAGAAACAGTTGGAACAGTACCTACAAATGATTGGGCGAGCTCAGTTGTATTTGACAAATATTCAGAATCGTTGTACGCACATCCACTTGCATATCGCGCAGCAAGTAATGGAATGCAGATGGCAGCACCGGCAGTAACAAGCACAACATCATATGTAGATGGAGAACCTACAGTAGAAAGTCTTTTAGAAGATAATACGGTAGAACTTGTTGTTGGTGGCAATAACTTTAGTGCAAAGGATGCAAAAGTTGATAAAACTACAGACTGGACATACGATATATTGATGGAGAACAATGCTTCAACATCAAGCATAATGGCGACAATCGGAAAAGGAACACCATATGCTTACTATACATTTAAAAATGTAGAACCAACTATTTCATTGGGAGCAGGTGGAACAGATCTTGCGATATATAAAAATTCAACATCTTCAAATATTTTAGGGGTAAGTCTTAAGAACAAGAAAGATGGAAAGACACATTACTATTTAATCAGTGCACCAAGTGGTACAACATGGGTTAATACGGGTGGAAAACTCACTGCAAAAATGCCGGCAGGAAAAAACTACATGTCAGTTGCAATATTACCTGACGGAAGTGACAATGCATTTGAATTATACAAAAAATATGCATTTAACTTTATTACAGATACAAAGGTTGAGTGGAAATATCTTAGTAATTCTTCAAAAGTAGTTACAAAGTATAATGTAAGTACAAAGAACATGGAAACAGGAGCAGACGGTGGAGACACAATTATTGCTTTATATCCTCATCAGTGGAGATATACTAACAGTAAATTTACAGGATATACATATGAAACAATTAGAGGAACAATGAAAACAGTTGTTGGAACAAACTATTCTACAACAATGCAGTATAATGGAATTTTATCATCACTTCCTGTAACAAAAGATGAAGAGACAGTAGGAAAAATAAAGGATCAGTTAGGATATTTATACTCTTATAGAAAATCAAAAGATGATCCAAAATGGATTTGCTTCTTAGAAGGTCAGTATGGCGGATATGATACATACTGGGTAGGAAAAAATCTTAATACATTATCAGATGCAATATGGCTTGCAGACCAGTTTAAAGATAACGACATGAAGACTATGACAAATGACATGGTTGAAGGTGTTGAAAATTATCTGAAATTTTGGTTTGACCCATATCGGGCATATATAGACGGTCAGCATGTAGATGATTATTTTTATTATGATAAAGAGTATGGAACACTTATTGGTTATCCTACATCATATGATTCAGATAAGCAGGTAAATGACCATCATTTCCATTACGGATACTGGATAAAGGCAGCTGCGGCAGTTGCAATGAAAGACCCACAGTGGGCAAAAGAGTGGGGCGGAATGGTTTATGAAATGATAGGCGATATAGCAAATGCAAATAGAGATGGTAGCAGCTATAACAAAAACAGCGATACAAGATATCCGTTTTTAAGAAATTTTGATATATACGAAGGTCATTCATGGGCATCAGGAGTTGCAAACTATGAATTTGATGAAAATGGTCAAATGGTGGACAAAAAAGGTGGACTTTCAGGTGGTAACAACCAGGAATCATCATCAGAGTCAGTAAATGCATGGTCTTCACTTATTCTTTGGGGAGAAGCTGTTGGCGATGAAAGAATCAGAGACCTTGGAATTTACATGTACACAACAGAAATAGCTGCAATTGAAGACTATTACTATGATGTACATAATGAGATTTTTACTAAAGAATATAAAGACAGCAATAACTATAATATCCAGACAGTAACAAGATTATTTGGCGGAAGATATGACCATACGGCATGGTGGACAGAAAATCCAATAGAAGTTACTACAATTACAATGCTTCCAATATCAGGGGCAACACTTTACATGGGAAAATACAAAGACAAGGTAAAAAATGTAGTTGACAGCATAGGAGAAAACAGTAAGCAGTGGACTCATTTTGTAAATAATAAGGAACAGATTTGTGCAAATTACGGAAAAAAAGATATGCTTACTGATCCTAAAACAAATCAGGACGTGGTTGCTGAATACTATGCATACTATGACCCGGATGCAGCACTTGCAAAAGTTGATTTAAGTGATAGCGGAAAAGTTGAAAATGGTGAATCAAGAGCACATACATTAGCTTATATTACAAGTTTGAAAGAATATGGAAACCAGAATTTTGATATAACAGGAAGTACTCCATTTTCAGTTGTATTAGAGAAAAATGGAGTTAAGACTTACGTTGTAGAAAATCACACAGATAAGACACAAAGAACTTATTTCTCAGATAAGACATATGTTGATGTACCGGCAAATTCAGTTTATGCAGGTGGAAAGAGCGGAGATGGAGAAAATCCAAATAAAGATGATTCACAGGAAACAACAAAGCCTGAAATTACTACAGCTAAGCCAGAGACAACAACACAGAAGCCACAGGAGACAACAAAGCCTGAAGCAACTACAGTTAAGCCAGAGACAACAACACAGAAACATGAGGTTACAACAAAACAAGAAACAACAACAAAACAAGAAACAACAACAAAGCCTGCGACTGATGATTCAAAATATGCATCATTAAATTACATTGACATAGGAAATAACAAAAATAATGAATTTGACCAGAGCTTATCAGGATGTAAATATGCAGTAGTAAACGGAGCATTAAATGTATGCCAGTTCCAGAATACAGGATTTGGCGAGCTTTATATGGCAGTAGGCGGAATATCAGCAGCAAACTTTACAGCGACAATTAACGGGCAAAAAGTTACAAGAACAGAAGGAACAGGATTGTTTATAAATCCAGCAGTGGATTACATTACATACAAATATAATGTAGTTGAAATATCAGCAGATGACGGAACAGTTACTGTTATTATATTAAATCCAAATAAAACAGGAACATATAATCCTTCATCAACAACAGAAACAACTACAGAAAGGCAGAGCGAAACTACATCAAAGGAAGAGACAACAAGTAAAGTAGAAACAACTACAGAAAAACAGAGTGAAACTACAACAAAAGAAGAGACAACAAGTAAAGTAGAAACAACAACAGAAAAGCAGAATGAAACTACAACTAAAGAAGAGGCAACAACAAAAGAAGAGACAACAACTAAAAAACAGGAAGAGACAGTAAGTAAAGAACAAACAACAACTGACAAGTTGCATGAATCTACAACAGAGCAGATACAAGTTACAACAAAAGACGAAATTAAAGAAAATCAGTCAACAAAAGATAATAACCATTCAGATGTGACAACAACTGCGAATAGTGAAAACTTAAATAAAGAAGGCCTTAGTACAGGTGGAGTAGGTAATGGTGAAAAATATCAGGCACCTGGTAAAGTTAAAAAACTTAAAGTAAAGAAGAAAAGCCTTAAGAAGATTCGCCTAAGTTGGAAAAAAGTAAGTGGTGCAAACGGATATCAGGTTTCTGTAAAAGTTAGAAAGAAAGGCAAATTTAAAGTTGTAAAGACAATAAGAAAAAATAAGAATAAATATATTAGACGCAAATATAGAAATAAAATTATTTATGTTAAGGTAAGAGCGTACAAAATAGTTGCCGGAAATAAAATATATGGAAAATATTCTGCTGTTAAAAAGTATAAAAACAAATAATTAAGTAAAGCCATTATTAAGGATGATTAGCACAAAATGTTCTTGGTAATGGCTTTTTATTTGAAAAAATAAAGTATAAAACTTATGAAAAACTCAACAAAATGCGACGAAACTATTGACTTTCACTCACTAAACTGATAAAGTGAGAGCTGTTAAAAACGTTTCAAAACGTAAGATAAATTAAATATGGGAGGTTTTACAATGAAAAGCAGGTTGCTAAAGGGGATTTCCTGTCTGCTTGCTTGTGTGATGTTGTTGGAGGCTACATTACTGTACTTTACAAAAGATGTTTATTCCAACGAAAATGTAATTGCACTAAAGAAAGAGGCAG
>OLSN01001534.1_pt1 | contig 19351 bp, 15 predicted proteins | sample 1672411 | NCBI WGS metagenome assembly OLSN01 (sample SAMEA3136683, study PRJEB25190) | human gut metagenome | biome: human gut; feature: human-associated habitat; material: faeces | place: Austria | collected 2013 | reverse complement strand
TCACGTTTGCGCAGTTCATCGGCTGCGCCTTGAATGGTACGGATACGGTTCATAAAAGAGGTCCTTTCTCGCGTTTTACAGATGCGAAAGCTGTTTCGGAAGTTTTGGCATATTGGATTATCAAGGTGCTATACAAGAGTATCTTAAAAATACGCTTGCTATACCCGTATTATAGCGTATCTTTAAGATACTGTCAACAATTTCAACTGACTTTACATAAATATTTTTTCAGAGAACCGGCCTTCTTGCAAAAGCCGCGTAAACTTGTTACAATGAAAGCGTATCTTAAAGGCACAGAAAGGCGGGCTGCAGAATGAGCAAATCGGAAGAAATCCTAAGACCCAGTGATTTTATCAACGACCCGGAGAATTGTCTGTTTGACGAGTTTAGGCACAATCTCCCGCTTAATACGGAAGAAGTCACAGACCCCAAACAACTGTTGGGCAGCCGGATGCGCTATCTGCGCACATTCCGCGATATGACGCAAGAGGAGGCAGCTGCAAAAGCGGGCATCAACACAGCGCTTTGGCGGCACTATGAGCATGGTATGAAGATGCCGCGCCAAGATCGGCTGGAAAAAATCGCTGAGGCCTTGAGCGTGCCGGTGCAAGTGCTGCAACCTTTTGATACTTACTCCCCTGCAGGTATAGCGGCGGTTCTATACAATATGCGAATGCAGTGTCAGGAAGTAGAAGTTGTCGAAATGGACGGTGACATCTACATTAAAATTCCGAATAACGAAAAAACAGCGGAAACCCGTGCTGCACTAAAGGATATGCAGGAACATATGAATAAGGTCACATTTGAGGATGCGTTAGAATGCTGCAACCGGGAGGATAATTCTGCCACGGCATCGGCCAGCAAGGAATATGTCAAACAAAACATCGAAAAGTATAAGGCGTATTTGAGTGGAAAACTTCCTCATGAGAAACTTTCTCCTGCCGATGAACTGCAAGCAAACCTGATTGCAGATACAGAGTGGTTTATGAGAAACCAGATTTTGATGGAGTATATAACGGAACTGTTTCAAAAAAAATATAAAAGATAATCTGGTTATCCTTTTTTTACTCAGAAATGGGCAACCAACAGCGACAACCAAGCGTTCAAACAATTCATGCTTCTACGGTTGAACCTAAGGCAACACCGCACAATTCCCGCCCGACGGCTTAAGCACCACTCCGGCGGCTGCGGCACTTAGAATTATGCGGTATTGCCCTAAAGTAAAACTCCGATAGGTGGAAGTTGAGGTTTTTCTTGGGCAATCCGTGAAATGTCTCAAGTATAAAAGCCTTTGCAATGCGAATCATTATTGAGGTGTGAGCATGAAAATCTTCATTATAGAAGATGAACCGGCAATCCGCGAGGAACTTGTTCAGCTTCTTCAAAAGTACGGCTACCAATGCGACAGCAGCGATGATTTTCACCACATTGTGCAAGCTGCTCTTTCATCAGGGGCTAACTTGATTCTCTTAGACATCAATCTGCCCTATCAGGATGGTTTCCAAGTATGCAGAGAAATCCGACAGAAATCCAATCTTCCTATCATTGTACTTACCAGCAGAAACAGCGATTTTGACGAGTTGATGAGCTTGAACATCGGCGCACGCCCCGCGTGTTTCAGATGCCCGCAGAGCGTGTGTTTTGTGATGCCGTCACTGCAGATTTCTTTGCGGAGGACAGCTTTTATGCGCCCGGCGCCACTTATGAGCACGACGAGAGCTGCACGCTACTTCGCAATCCACACATCGCCCGCAACGAGGAACTTCAGCTTTCCATCTATCCGGACGGGGACGAGCTGCGTGAACATTATCTCGGTCATTTGACTGATGTGGTCTTTGTGTCTGCCGATTCTTTGGCAGCGGAGCGCCTGGGCGGTGCTGACTACGACGGTGACCAGATTAAGACTATTGCCGATCCCATCCTGAATCGCTGTGTCAAACGCAATTACGAATACGAGGTACATCAGCAGCTTTCCAACAACGCCAATCTGCCGCTGCTGAAAATCCCGTCCCTGTCCGTTCCACTGTCTGATCCCAACGACTGGCGGGAGCGGTTCCGCACGGTGGAGAACACCTTCGCTGCCCGCATCGGTCAAATCTGCAACGCCGCCATGGATCGCAGTGTGATTGCTTACAGTGACAGCACCGACCCAGAAGAGCGGAAGCGCTGCCGCAGAGAAATTGAGACGCTGGCCATTCTCAGCGGTCTGGAGATCGACGCTGCCAAAAGCGGTGTACGGCCCGACCTTGACGAATACATCGGTGCGAAACATGTTAAGCGCAGCACCTTCCTCCAGTACAAATATTTGGCTGAGCAGGCAGAGGAAACGCGGCGTGCGTGGTATGAACCGACCCACAAAGAGAAGCTGGACGCATTCTTTTCCCGGACTGACTGGAGTACGGTCGAGTCCCACATTGAGAAGCTGCCCTATCTGGCACGACAGTTAGAGCGGAACACGCCGCGAATCAAACCTACCCCCGCAGAGGACAGAGAACTATTTGCCTTTGCGCAGGAGGGCAGTTGGCAGGACCGGCTCAATCCCAAAACTCTTTCCTCTGTTTCTGAGCTATTGAAGGATTATGAGCGTTGCCTTTCACGCATCCGCGCCTGCTGCGTCCCGGTAAAGGACAGGCAAAAGAAAAGTGACATCGAGCGCATCCTATATGCCAGAGGGCAAGAAGATTTATATGACTCCGATGAGCTGTACGCTTTCTTACGTCAGCTTCCACCGGAACGCATCACAGCACTGCGGCATTCCATTTCTGACCAACAATGGCCCTTCATGGCGGCAGACAAACGAGAATTGTTTTTGGCGGAGTACCTGCCGGAAGCGACCAACTATTATGATTTGCTGACTGACTTCCGGCAGAGCGGCTATCGCGTCCTGGGCGATTTGGTCTGCGATATTGACGACGAAAACAATGCGCTGGAGCGCAAGCAGCTCCTGCGCGAAACGGACACTTCCAATTTTACCGCTATGATGAAAGCCTACATGGAGCATTCTTTTTCCGCCGACTACAAAGAACCTGTCTCGAAAAAGTGCCGCGAACTACTGAACAAAATCGTGCGCCCCAGTATCGCCGTACAGTATGTGGTGGCGCTGGGCAAGCGGGATCTGCTGTGGGAACTGCTGCTCGACCAAATCGAAAAGAACGTGTTGGAGGTGTCCTATGCTGAATGAGTGGCAGGAGTTTCTGGACTACACTGGAATTGTAGCCTACACCGCCAAGAGCAAAAACGACATCTCCTATATGGGTCGCTTCACCTTTACCACTATTTTGGAATTCAAGGGCCTGGCTCGGGTCCTGACGATTATCGCTCGTGGGTATATGTTCCATGATGCAGACGGTAATATCCTTGAGGGCGACCCGAGGGAGCGTCTGGACTATGTACACAAGGTGTTGTGTGCCTGGTGCAGTGTTCCGGACAGCAAAAAAGCCGCGCCCGAGAAGGCGCGGCCGGATAAGAGCCATTTTGAAGAACTGCACGAAAGTTTTCCCGAGCTGGTTGGTGCGGACGGCAGCGGCTGGTTCCACCGCCATGTCCATTGCCTTGTATGCCTTGTGCTGAACAATCCAGATAAGGTGCGTAAGACTGTCATCCCAAAGGCAGAGGTCATAGAAAAAAGTTTTGACGCCGCATGGCGGAATAAGGTGATTCAGTTTCAGGTGCCGCTGTTTTCTGAGAATACCAAAGGGGCCTGGACACTGCGCTTCGATGATATTATCGCCGATGCGCTGGAGCTGGGACCACTGCAAAATGCGGAACGTGAGCTGCCGCTGGAGTATCTGGAAAAGCTGCGTGCGGTCACGCCAAAGGTGATCCCACTGGAAGTCATAAGAGCGCTGGTTCTCTATTACATGGCGCACAGGCAGGACGATACCGACTGGGTCGTGCTCCCGACAACCAATTTCGAGGTATATTTTGGTACGGCTTTCGGAAGAAAGTATTTGCCTGCCCTGCCGAAGGAAGTGTTTGAACGCGGTGACTCCGGATATGGCATCGGGCGTTACCTGGTGAAAGCAGATTATACACCAAACTTGAGATAGAAAGTTGATTGGTTGGAGGATGGAAATTTAGCTGAACGAAAAGCAAAAATCCAGCTGAATGGAGTTGCAAAATTCGGCTGAATGGACTATAATAGGCTCAGCTTATAGTCGAGGTGAGTGTTTATGGATAAGCAGAACTATAAACCCCGAGTTATTGATACAAAGGTTAAAGAATATCTGTCCGCCTTTGGCGCCGTTTGTATTGAGGGTCCCAAGTGGTGTGGAAAGACCTGGACTTCCTCTTATCACAGCAAAAGCGAGATTTATATCGGCGATCCCGCCAATAACTTCCAGAACCGCCAACTGGCCGAATTGTCTCCCGCTCTGGTTCTGGATGGTGAAACTCCACGCTTAATTGACGAATGGCAGGAAGTCCCTCCCATTTGGGATGCCGTGCGGTACAAAGTGGATCAGGTTGCGGAAAAAGGACAATTCATTCTGACCGGTTCTGCTACTCCGAACCACAAAGGCATCCTGCACAGCGGTGCAGGCCGTATTGCCAAGCTGCGGATGCGTCCCATGTCCCTATACGAGTCTGGAGATTCCTGTGGAAAGGTTTCCTTGGAAAAACTGTGCCACGGCGAGTTGGCCCCGGCATTAACCGGCGAAGTGGATCTGAAAAAACTGATTGAGCTGATCATTCGCGGCGGATGGCCTGGCAGTTTGGGATTACCTATTGAGCAGGCTGCTCTGCTTCCTTTGGAATATCTCAATGCTGTTATCGACGATGATGTGTACCGCATTGACGGTGTGAAGCGCGATACATCCAAGATGCGCTTGCTGTTGCGTTCTCTGGCCCGTAACGAAAGCACCACTGTCACCAATAAGACTTTAATGAAAGACATTAAGGCAGTAGATGACGAGGATATTGACTCCAATACGGTGTCTGCCTATCTGGATATTTTCAAGCGGTTGTTTATTACGGACAATCAACCGCCATTCTCATCCGGCATCCGTTCCTCCGTCCGTGTCAAGCAGGCTGAAAAGCGGCACTTCTCCGACCCTTCTCTGGCCTGTGCTTTGCTGAAAGCTGCCCCTGCCGGACTGATGGGCGATCTGGAGACGCTCGGTTTCTTATTTGAAGCGCTCTGTGAACGAGACCTTCGGATCTATGCGGAGTCCTTCGGTGCAAATCTGTACCACTATCAGGATTATAAAAATCAGGAAATTGATGCTGTGATTGAACTGCCCGATGGCCAATGGTGTGCTTTTGAGATCAAGCTGGGTGCTAACCAAATCGACGCTGCTGCAGCGAACTTGCTGGAGATCAAAAAGCAGATTTCGGAAGATCCCAAGGGAAAGCCTCCTGCGGTTCTCTGCGTGCTGTGCGGTATGGCAAATGCCGCATATCAGCGATCCGATGGGGTGTTTATTGTGCCGATTACTGCACTTAAACCTTAATGCTAACTTGGCAAAGTTAAGTTAAAAGTTTATAGCTTTCATTTTAGGGAAAATTCCCCGAATCAAGGAGGATCTGCCAAGATGGCAATCAAGAAAAATGAGCTGTACAGTTCCCTTTGGGCGAGCTGTGATAAGCTGAGAGGCGGCATGGATGCCTCTCAATACAAGGACTATATCCTGACCCTGCTGTTCGTGAAGTATGTTACGGACAAGTTTAAGGGCGTAAAATATGCCGATATTACTGTTCCGGAAGGTGGCAGCTTCGATGATTTGGTTGCGCTGAAGGGCAATAAAAATATCGGTGAAGAAATGGACAAGGTCATTGCCAAGCTTGCAGAAGCCGGGGAGAACAATCTCCGCGGCGTGATCGACAATGCCCATTTCAATGATGAGGCCAAGTTAGGCAGCGGCAAAGAAATGGTGGATAAGCTCACCGGCTTGATTGCCATTTTCCAGCGTGACGAATTCAATTTCAAAAAGAACAAAGCCAGCGGTGACGACATTCTTGGCGATGCCTATGAATATCTGATGCGGCATTTTGCCACGGAAAGCGGCAAGAGCAAGGGCCAGTTCTACACACCGGCCGAAGTTTCCCGTATTCTTGCCAAAGTGATTGGCATCGACAGCATCGAGGAGCGCGACGAGGGTTACTCCGTGTATGACCCTGCCTGCGGATCTGGTTCACTTCTGATTCGAGCAGCGGATGAAGCCCCCTTCGAGATTGCTATTTGGGGACAGGAAAAGGAAGTAACCACCGCAGGTCTTGCCAAGATGAACCTTGTCCTGCACAACAAGGCTGCCGGTGAGATCAGAGCAGGAAATACATTTTCTGCTCCCCGCTATTTTGAAGAAGGCTCCGATGATGAGGTGCTGAAGCGTTTCGACTTTGCGGTGGCCAATCCTCCGTTTTCTCTGAAAAACTGGACGGATGGTCTTAAGGATTATGGCCGCTTTGATGGCTATGGCGACAGACCGCCTGAAAAGAACGGCGACTTTGCGTGGCTGCTCCATATTTTGAAGTCCTTGAAAAGCACCGGCAAGGCTGCGGTCATTCTTCCCCACGGTGTTCTGTTCCGTGGCAATGCGGAGGCGACTATCCGCAAAGCCATTATTGACAAGGGCTATATCAAGGGCATCATCGGCCTGCCCGCCAACCTGTTTTATGGCACCGGTATCCCTGCCTGCATTATCATCATCGATAAGGCTGATGCCGCCGAGCGCAAGGGTATCTTTATGATTGATGCCAGCCACGACTTCGTTAAGGACGGCAATAAGAACCGCCTGCGTGAGCGGGACATCTATAAAATCGTCACCACATTCAATCGGCAAATCACAGACGATCCCAAGTATGCCCGCTTTGTTCCCAATGATGAGATCAAGAAGAAAAACGAGTATAACCTGAATATCCCCCGTTACATTGACAGCTCTACGCCGGAAGATCTGCAGGACATTGACGCCCATCTGCATGGCGGTATTCCCGCGGCAGATGTAGATTCCATGGAGAAGTATTGGGCACTGTTTCCCGGTCTGAAAAGCAAGTTGTTCTCTCAGATGCGGGAGGGCTATTATCGGCTGAACATTCCCAAAGAGGATATCCGCAACGTGGTCTATAACGACCCTGAATTTTCTGCCTACGCCGAACGCATCGACGAGGCTTTTGACGCGTGGATGCAGATGGTGGATTCCGGCCTTCGGAGCATTGATGAAGATACGAAAGTTAAGCCCTATATTGTGGAGCTGTCGGAGCAGTTGATTGGCTGCTTTGATGGTCTGGAGTTGGTGGACAAGTACGATGTCTACGAGGTGCTGCTTTCCTACTGGTACGAAGTTATGAGCGACGATGTTTATCTTGTGTCGGTGGACGGCTATGGTGCCGCACGGACATGGGAAAACATCATGGGGGAATACACCTCCGGCAAGAAAAAGGGTCAGGAAAGGGTCATTGGCTGGGAGGGTGTTTTGCTGCCCAGGGCACTGATTGAGTCCGTATTCTTTGCCACCGAACGCAAGAAAATCAATGAGGCGCAGTCCATCGCTGAAGAGACCCAGAGCAGACTGGACGAGTTTGTGGAAGAGCAGACCGGCGATGAGGGCTATCTGAAGGATCACCTCAACGACAAGGATAAGGTGGATGCCAAATCTGTCGCCGCTCGTCTGAAGGTGCTGAAAAAGGCCGATCCCAAGGGAGAGGAATATGCGGCATTGAAACAGTTTATGGATTTGACGGATTCTCTTTTCAAGCAGAATAAGGCCGTCAGGGAAATGAACGCCGAATTGGAGGAAAAGGTTCGGGCGAAGTATGCGTTGCTGACCGATGAAGAGATCCTGGATCTGCTGGTGAACCGCAAATGGTATGCCACCATCTTTGAAGGGATCAAGGCGCTGTATGTCACCACGTCCCACCAGATGACCAACCGTGTTGTGGAACTGGTGGAGCGGTATGAGGATACCCTGCCGGAATTGACTGCCGCTGTTGTTGATTATGAGTCCAAAGTTAAAGCCCACCTGGAAAGGATGGGATTTGCATGGTAAAGAAAGGATACAAGCAGACGGAGATTGGTGTAATCCCGGAAAAGTGGAAAGATAAGAAACTTGGCGATGTTGGTAAGGTTTGCATGTGCAAACGGATCTTTGCAAATCAGACCTCCAATACTGGAGAAGTTCCCTTTTTCAAGATAGGTACCTTTGGCAAAGAAGCGGATGCATACATTTCAAAAGGCCTTTACGAGGATTATAAACAGAGGTTTTCTTACCCACAGAAAGGTGATGTCCTGATTTCTGCGGCAGGGACATTAGGCCGCACCATTGTTTTTGAAGGAAAAGATTCTTATTTCCAAGATTCCAACATCGTTTGGCTTGACACCGATAAGGAACTGCTATGTAATGAATATCTGTATCACTACTACAAGGTGATTAAATGGGGAGCCTCAGAAGGAAGTACGATTGCAAGACTATATAATGGCATTATCTGCAATACACACATTGCATTGCCAGATGTGGAAGAACAAAAGCAGATTGCAACAGTTCTTTCAGAATTAGATGAACTGATGTCCTTAACGGAGAAACAAATTGCCAAGAAAAAAGCCATCAAGCAGGGAACGATGCAAGAACTGCTGACCGGCAAACGCCGCCTGCCAGGATTTGCTGGGGAGTGGAAAATATGCCGTTTGGACGAGATTGCAGACTTTCCTACGGCAACTATATCCACTGATCAGTTTGACAATCGGTTTTATGTGGGCACAGACAATATGATTGCATATAAAGGCGATGTTAAATATAACGAACTCCCTCTCATATATCCAAAAGTCCGGCAATATCAGACAGAGGATATTATATTATCCAACATTCGTCCATATTTGCAAAAAATCTGGTATGCCACGAGAAACGGCGGGTGTTCCAATGATGTGCTGGTTATTCGAAAAAAAGATGGACATGCTGTAGAACCTAAATTCTTATATTATCAGTTGTCCAGAGACGGTTTTTACGATGAAATCATGGCAAATGCTGTCGGAACTAAAATGCCACGAGGCGATAAAGCAATCGTTAAATCTTACAGAATAAATATGCCTTCAGACACAGCAGAACAGAAAGCCATTGCGTCGATTCTTTCAGATGCAGATGCTGAAATTAAAGCAATGGAAGAAAAACTCGCCAAATACCGTCAGATCAAACAAGGCATGATGCAGCAGCTTCTGACGGGTAAAATCAGACTAAAAAACGTTGTAGAGGATTTGGTACAAGCAGAGCAAGCGAACGCTGTAAAAATATTGCCTGCAAGAACTGCTCACAACCATCAGTTTGATGACGCTGTTTCTATTGCAGCAATTGTGGATACTTTCTATTCGGACAAGTATCCTCTTGGGCGTGTGAAAGTCCAGAAGCTTTTGTACTTGCTTCATCGGCATCAGGCTGTAAGCGTTTCTGATTTCAAGAAGAAAGCTGCTGGCCCATATGCAGACACCGTGCGATATAAAGGCGGAGAACCTATTGCAAAAAAGAACAAATATATCGTATCTGAAAACGGCAAACAAGGAACACGCTATTCCAGAGGCGAGAATATGGCACAGGCTCTCAATTATGTTGAGCGGTGGGGTATGCAGTCGGATTTACAGTGGTTGAAAGAAAACTTTTTGCACACCGGCCGCAACGACTTGGAACTGTTCTCTACGGTAGACATGGCAATGTGTGATTTGGATAAGGTGGGTATCTCTGTGTCTGTTGAGTCGATCAAGAACCTGATTGCTTCTAACAAAGAGTGGAACGCCAAGTTGTCCAAGACTTATTTTTCCGATAGGGATATTGCCCGGGCGATCAAAAAATGTACTGAGTTGTTTAACTGATTTTGGTGTGGTTTAAGGTTTGGGGAGGGATTAAATGTGGAAGAAATACAGAGCCTAATTGACTATCTGAAGATTATTTGCAACCGCCCATTCATTGCAGACACCAGCGATTATCCAGATAACTGGTATTTAGCGGATATGAATGAGGTTGTCAAAGAATTCATGGCGAATAGCGATTTCTTTTCAGACAAGGAACCAAAAATGGACTTTCCGAGCAAGGAACTTGCGACTTTCGTTAGCCAGTACTATGAGTACCTTTACAGCTATGTGTACAGGAGAAAGAACGAAGTAGAATTAAACAGAGACAGCAAAAACCCTCTCGCGTTTTTCTATCGTGGCGTAAGTAACAGCAGACATCCAATCACATCGGGTATTTACAGAAGTAATGAACGGCATGAGGAAAACTACTATTTCAACGAAATTAGCGTTCGATGCCCGGAGGCATTCAGAGCCCTGAATAATCTTGAGAAGTTGACTTACATGCAGCACTACGGATGCCCCACGCGACTTTTGGATATTACATCGAATCCTTTGGTCGCCCTATATTTTGCATGCTCAGGCAACGAGGATAAAGATGGCATCGTGTACGTTTTTAGTGTCAATGTCAACGAGGTGCTATATTCTGATAGCGACAGAATCCAAATGATGTCAAAGTTCGCAGAGTTCCGAAAAAGGGATCAGAAGCAGCTGCGACTGCTTGCATATCGGTACATATTAAAGGACAAGTTCCCTCAGCAGAGCAACGGGAAATACCGATACTCCATACTGGAACGATATTATCACGCTATCAAACGTCACAATGGTGCATTTGAAAGAGAAATCGTTCCGTTTGATATGCTGAAGCCTCAATTTGTACAGCCGAATAAAGATAATCCGAGAATTCTGAAGCAGGATGGCGCTTTTATTATTTCTGGCCTTGACGAAAATGATACAGAAAGCGACATGAAGATTCGCAAACACTTGGCATGCGAAGTTATTGTGCCCCATTCTATCAAAGGAACAATTCTTAAAGAATTAGAATATGTCGGTATAAATCAGGCAACTTTGTTTCCCGAAGTTGACAAAGTGGCGGAGTATTTGCGCTCCCGGAATTGAGAGTAAAGACATTCAACAAACAGTTTATACAAAATCCAGATCAAAGAAGCGGAGCATGAACTTCCCAAAGAAGCAAAAAGGTATTTGCGGAATACAACCGCAGTTGACAAAAAGAAGGTGGATGCATAATGCCCAATATTGGTGACAGCGAGCGCAAAGCTCAAAATCGTGTGGTCAAATTCTTTAGGGATAAGCTGCACTATACATATTTGGGGAACCTGCATGACAGTGAAAACCGTAACATCATGCAGGAGCGGTTGCACGCCTGGCTATTGAAACAGGGCTACTCCGAAAAGCTTGCAGCCAATGCCATCGATGCGTTGGTGAAGACCTCCACCAATCTGCAGCAGGGTTTGTACCATGCCAACAAAGAGGTCTACAGCCTACTGAAATATGGAGCCAAGGTCAAGGAGTCCGTGGAGCAGTCCCCCAAGACGGTGTATTTTATTGACTTTGAAGATGTCAGTAAAAATGACTTCTATATTGCGGAAGAAGTCACTATTGTCAGCAACAACACCAAGCGTCCGGATGTTGTTATCTATGTGAATGGTATTGCAGTTGCGGTGATCGAACTGAAAAAGAGTAGTGTGTCCGTGTCCAACGGCATCCGTCAGAATCTGACCAACCAAAGATCGAACTTCATCGAAGATTTCTTTACGACTATTCAGTTCTGTATGGCCGGGAACGACAGCGAGGGCTTGCGCTATGGTACGCTCCTTACCCCGGAGAAGCACTATCTGGAATGGAAAGACGACGGCTTTACCGAGCATCAGACGGAACGCGATATTGTGGATATCGAGGTTGAGGAATACTGCGAGGGGATTCCCGGCAAGCTGGAAAAACAGCTTTTTGCTCTGTTTTACAAAAAGCGTTTCCTTGATCTGATCCACAACTTTGTAATCTTCGATAAGGGCATCAAAAAGGTCTGCCGCTATAATCAGTACTATGCCATCAAGCGGGCGCAGCATCGTTTGACGGACAAGAAGCACGGCGGCATCGTTTGGCATACCCAGGGCAGCGGCAAGAGTCTGACGATGGTGTGGTTCTCCAAGTGGATTTTGGAGAATAATCCCAATGCGCGTGTATTGGTCGTTACCGACCGCGAGGAATTGGATGAGCAAATCGAAAAGAATTACAAGGGTGTGGATGAGAATATCGTCCGCACTAAGAGTGGAAAAGATCTGCTTGAACGCCTGAACGCTTTCGATGACCGTCTTCTGTGCTCTCTGGTACATAAATTCGGAAAGCGCGGCAGCGACAGCTCAGAAACAGATTACGAAAAATACATCGAAGATTTGAAAAACGCATTGCCCAAGGATTTTTCCGCAAAGGGTGATATTGTGGTGTTTGTGGATGAGTGCCACCGCACTCAGTCCGGCAAGCTCCACGCGGCCATGAAGACGATCCTTCCCAATGCCATCTTTATCGGTTTCACAGGCACGCCGCTTTTGAAGAAGGACAAAAAGACCAGTCTGGAAACCTTCGGCGGATATATCCATACCTACAAGTTCAACGAAGGTGTTCGAGACGGCGTTGTGCTGGATCTGCGGTACGAGGCCAGAGATGTGCCGCAGGGCATGACCTCTCAGGATAGAATCGACGCATGGTTTGAGGCAAAAACCGTTGGGTTGGCCCCCAGAGCAAAAGCAAAACTCAAAGCTTATTGGGGTAACCTGCAAAAGATTTTCTCCTCTCGCTCCCGCTTGGAGCAAATCGCCAACGATATCATCTTTGATTTTGCCACCAAGGCACGACTGATGGATGGAAACGGAAACGCTATCCTTGTGGCCGATCATGTGTATTCGGCATGCCGATACTATGAAATTTTCCAAAGCAAAGGTTTCCGGAAATGTGCGATTATTTCTTCCTATACGCCGCAAGCCGGTGATTTAAGAACGGATACTGTCAGCGACGAGGAAGAAACCGAAACATTTGAAAAATACAGCACTTATCTGAAAATGATCGGCGTTGACCCGTCGGAGGACAAGACGCAGATTGCCAAAAAAGTAGAAGCTTTTGAAGCGGAAGCAAAACGCAAGTTTGTGGACGAACCTGCAAACATGAAACTGCTGATCGTAGTTGACAAGCTGCTTACCGGTTTCGATGCTCCCAGCTGTACCTACCTCTACATCGATAAGGCGATGCATGACCATGGCCTGTTCCAGGCGATCTGCCGAGTCAATCGTCTGGATGGCGAGAGCAAAGACTTTGGCTATATTGTAGATTACAAGGAACTGTTCGGAGACTTGGCGGATGCCATGAACAAGTATACCACCGGTGCCTTTGAAAGCTATGATGCCGAGGATGTCGATGGGCTTTTGAAAGATAGAGCTACAGAAGCGAAAAAGTATTTCGTTGATACCCTGGAGGAATTGGATGAGCTTTGCGAGGGCGTCGAATTGCCCAGAAAAGAACTCGACTATATCCACTATTTCTGTGGTGAAAGTGGTCGCGACGAAAATCAGGACGAAGCCTTTGCCCGCATTCGCGAGAAACTGTACAAGCTCGTCGGACGTTTGATTCGCGCTTTTGCGGAGTTAAAGCCTCGTATGACGGATTTAGGGTATACCCTTTCCGAGCAAAGCACATTGGACGACAGGGTTGCGTTCTATCTAAGCCTGCGTGACACGATTGGCAGAGCCAGCGGCGATTTTATTGATCTGAAAGCCTATGAACCTGGTATGCGGTATTTGATCGACAACTACATTTCGGCCAGCGAGTCGCAAAAGATCGGCAGCATGGATGACTTTACCCTGCTTGATTTCATCATCTCGCAGGAAAATAAGCTGAAGAGCGAGCAAAAAGGCGAGCAGGAGAGTGCGGCAGAAACCATTGAGAACAACATCCGCAAAAAGGTTGTTGAGCGAATGGTCATCAACCCTGCTTATTACGCAAAAATGTCTGAAATCCTGGAGCAGTTGATACTTGACCGCCGCCGCGGAGTGATTGCCTACGGGCAGCTGCTGGACACATACATGGAACTGGCGAAAAATGTTGCAAAGCCCGAGGAGAACACAAAGTACCCTGAGAGTATTCGTTCCAATGGCGCACTGCGGGCGCTCTATGATAATTGCGGAGAAGATGAGGCGACTGCCTTGAAGCTGCACAAAGCCATTGTCAAGGCGCGGCTCGATGGTTTCCGAAATAATCCGGTTAAGGCAAATAAAATCAAGCGAGCGCTCTATCAACTTTTGAATGACGATAGCGAAGTGGAGCGAATTTATCAAATTGTTGTGGAACAAGAGGAGTACTGATGCAAATAGTTATTTCCAATATTCCTGTGGAAGTTATCAGAAAAAATATTAAAAATATGCATCTCTCTGTGCTTCCACCGGACGGCAGGGTTCGTGTATCAGCACCCACGCAACTGACAGATGAAGCAATTACGATGTTCGTTCGGACAAAACTCGGCTGGATCAAAAAACAACAGGAGAAGTTTCAACAGCAGCCGCGTCAAAGCGAGCGGCAGTATGTGTCCGGGGAAACATTATATGTTTGGGGTAAGCAGTACTTTCTTCAAGTGGAATACAGCTACAAAGGCAATGCTCTCACACTTTCGGGTGACAAGGCTATTCTGACGGTTAGAAAAGAAAGCAGTCCAAAGCAGAGAGAAAGCTTCGTAAATGAATGGTACCGCAACCTCTTGAAACAGGAAGTGGCGAAATATCTTCCAAAGTGGGAGAAAACTACGGGGCTTTACTGTAGCAGTTGGCAAAGCAAATATATGACGACCAAATGGGGAACCTGTAACCCTACCAGTAAGAAAATTTGGCTAAACCTTCAATTAGCAAAAAAAACGATTGAGTGTTTAGAATATGTAATCTTACATGAACTTGCGCACTTGAAAGTTCATAACCATGGTCCTGAATTCACGGCGATTTTAGACCAATATATGCCATATTGGAGAGAACACAAACGCCGACTGAATGATAGCACCCTTGACTATCTACCAAGCCAACTTGAGTAATCAAGATTTTCCCTATCTTTCACCTTTCACAAACTATTTTACATGAATCATATCTATACCTGCAAGCGCCGAAATTGCGCAAAACTCTCGTCTGATGACAATCTGTCGGACGAGAGTTTTGCGTTTCTCTCAAGCGGTGATTGTTGCTATGTATCTTACCTCAACTTCATGCCCCAGTGCTGTTCGGTCAGCCCGTTTGAAACTCATCGTTCGTACGGGTATCATCTTCTTGACCATCTGGCCGCCGACGGAGCCGGCCTCGCGGCTGGTCAGGTCGCCGTTGTAACCGTTCTTCAGGTTGACGCCCACCTCATTGGCGGCCTCCATCTTGAACTTATCCATAGCGGCACGGGCCTCGGGAACGTTCAGCTTGTTGGTGTTCTTAGCAGACATGATTGAAATCTCCTTTCTTGTGTTGGTCAAGCAAAAGCTTGTCGATTGGGTATCGCAATGCTAGATTTCCCTTATGTCTGCGCAATATGCGTTTTTTGCCGCTGGTATTTTTTTCTGGTACGCAGCCGTCAGCCGCGGAGGAGCCAACGGGCCAGGCCGAGCACGAACAGATGCAGCGGATAATACAGATAAAAGAGCCACTTCATCGCACGGTTGAGCCCCGGCGTCTTTCCCCGCCGGCCGTTATACAGGCACAGCAGCGGGATCGCCAGCACGACGCACAGCTGCAGAAGTCCGTATACACGATCCAGCGCCAGAAAATACACCAGCGCATAGAGCGTCACATAAAACAGGCACCAAGCGATCTGCTTTCTGGCGTCTCCCCTGTTTGTGCCGATGGAAAGGATGCAGAGGGACGCGATGCAGCTCCAGTCCGCTGGGAAGGTGATGACGCAGATCAGCAGGATGCCCGCCACCTTCACCGGCGCGGCAAGCCTTTTGCTGTCATTGATCCACAGCATGAGAAGGCCGCCCAGCAGCGACCAGACCACACCGGTCTGATTCAGGAATGATCCGTAATAAAACGGGATAAAGGAATGACAATCCACAAAGTCGTTGGAGGCAAACAGGTAGGCGAAATGCGAGACCACGGCCAACAGCAGCAGGCGCAGGGCGTATCTTGTTTTGCTATGGGTATAGTGATAGCCCTCGGCGATAAAAAAGCACATGACCGGACAGGTGAGCCGGCCGATGATATGCATGATGACCGGCACGGCAGCCCGGTCATAGCCGGGGAAAAGAAGCCACGCCAGATGGTCCGCCGTCATGGCCAGAATGGCGATCAGCTTGAGGGCATTGCCGTCAAGCACCCGGTACTTGATCAATTTGGAATTTTCTGTCATATCGTCATCTCCCCCACGCGTTTTCTTTCTATTGTAGTACGCTGGGCGCGAGAGCGCAAGCCCGTTCCGCACTGTGATGCATTCTTGACCGACCGGCCTGAAAGATTTGCAGAAAGTTCACAACCCGGGGGTAGTATTTTCGCAGCTTGGTGGTACAATACACTGTGACAAATGCCACAGTGTCAAGGAGGGTATCATGCAAGTTGTCAAAGCGTTTATCAAGGAGCATCCCCACATGTGGTGGGGGCTGTTTCTGCCGGCCTATCTGGCGGCGTTCTTCACCATTGAAAAATATGTGACGGGCCCCTATTGGGCCACGCAGCTTCCCGTGGACAGCCTGATTCCGTTCTGCCCCTACTTTATCGTGTTCTACATGAGCTGGAGCCCGCTGCTGGCGGTGCTGGGCATCTACCTGATCCTGAAGGACGCCGAGGGCTTCCGCCGGTATATCTGGATGCTGGCGCTGTCCTTCTTCAGCGCCACGGTGTTCTGCATTCTGGTGCCCAACTGCCAGGAGCTGCGCCCGGCGGATCTGGAGGTAACGGACATCTTCACCTGGGCGGTCCAGCTCACCTATGACCTGGACACCAACACCAACGTGTTCCCCAGCGTCCATGTGCTGGGCGTCGTAGCGGCGGTGTCCTCCGTATGGGAGACGCCGGGCCTGCGGAGGACCTGGTGGCGCTGGGCCGCCGCGGCCTACGGCCTGGTGATCATCGCCGCCACGCTGCTGGTGAAGCAGCACGCCCTGCTGGACGTGGCGGCGGCCATCCCCTGGGGACTGCTGTCCTATTTCATCGTATACCATGTGATCGGACGGCGGCGGGATACCCTGCCGGACCTGCGGCTGCAGCGGGAATAGATCACAGAAAAAAACAGCCATAGAAAGAGAGAGGGCGAGACAAATGATAAGATCACCGCTTCTGGAGGGCGTCAGCCCCCAGGAATACCAGACCATGCACGCATGCCTGGGCGTGTATGAGCAGAGCTTTCGGCCCGACGACGTGATCTATGATTTCGGCGACGGCCGCCGGATGCTGGGCATCGTATCCCAGGGCAGCGCCGTGGTGGAGCGGATCGACCGGGAGGGCGGCCGCGCCATTCTGGAGCATCTGGGCCCCGGCGGCGTGTTCGGCGAAATGATGATGTTCAAGGCGGCGGGGGACGACAGCGTGGTGGTGCGGGCTGCCGCGCCCACGCGGGTCAGCTTCCTGCGCTCTGAGGCGGTCATGCGCCGGTGTGAGCACGCCTGTGCCTGCCACAGCCGCATGGTGGAGAACCTGTTCCGTCTGGTGACGGAGAAGGCCACGTCCCTGTCCGAGCGGGTGGAGGTGCTCAGCCGCCGCTCCATCCGGGAGAAACTGCTGCGCTACTTCCAGCTGCAGGCAGCCAAGGGCCATGGCCCGTCGTTCCAACTGCCCTTCTCCCTCAGCGCCCTGGCGGACTATATCTCCGCCGACCGCAGCGCCATGATGCGGGAGCTGAAGAAAATGCGGGAGGAGATGCTGGTGACCATCACCGGCCGCCAGGTAACGCTGTCATAGTAAAACGCAACCACCCGTCCGAAGCGCAGCTCCGGGTGGGTGGTTGTTTGTTTTCGGTGCATTACCAGCGGTGCATATTCTTCTCAAACTTCTCTGTATAAGCGTGCTTCAACTCGTCGGCGGTGATGCCGTAGCAGAGCATCACGTCATTATAGTACATGAGTACATCCGTCATCGCCATTCTCCTTCGTCTATCGAGGCCAGATCGATCCAATACCGCTGAATGATCCCGCGCTCTCCCGAACCGAGATCCTCGGTCACTTCATTCTCCAGCTTCCCGCCGTTTTTGATTATGGTTCGCCGGGAGGCTTCGTTGTCCTTATCGCAGACCACCAGAACGCGGCCTTCACCATAGGCCCGGCAGACCGGCAGGATCAGCTTCAGCATCTCGCCGGCATATCCCTTGCGCCGCTCTGACGGCAGAACGCTGTAGCCGATATTCCCCCCGTATTGCAAAAGAAACGGGGACAGCGGATGCCGGAAATCAATGAAGCCAACGACTCTATCATCGCTCTGCCGCACCGCCAGAAATACCTCGGAAGGGACATAGCCATCGCCATATCTCCGCTTCAGCCGGTTTTCGAAATCGACCCATTCCTCAAATGAAGTGACGCTTTCAAGTCCCGCGCATCCGTCGAAGCCGTCATGGCTGGCAAGCATCTCTTCTCTGCCCCGCATAACCTGCTCCGCATATTGCCGCGTCGGCCGTATCAGCTTCAGATCCATCTTCATTTCCCCCTCCTGTTTTCCATTTCACCCACATTATACCACCATACCCCGCAAACGGCAATGCCGCGGGCTATTGTCCGGCGAATTGCCCGTCAATTCCTGTCAAAAGTGTGTAAGATGTGCATTGACGGCGTCCTATGTTCGTGATAAAATAAACAAAGTTCCCGGCGTCACCTGCGAAAAGGGCGCAGGTAAGGAAAAAACAGAAATGAGGGAGTAAGTATGTATCGCATCGTGAAAAAGGAAGCGCTGAAACCCACTGTGATCCTCTATGAGATCGAGGCACCCATGGTGGCCAAGAAGGCGCAGCCCGGCCAGTTCATCATTCTGCGCGTGGATGAGAATGGTGAGCGTATCCCCATTACGATCCATGACTATGACCGCGAGAAGGGCACCGTTACCATCATCGTTCAGACGGTGGGCGCCACCACCGAGAAGCTGAGCCACAAGCAGCAGGGCGATTGCCTGCATGACTTTGTGGGCCCGCTGGGCCGTCCCACCGAGACCGAGGGTAAGAAGAAGGTCTGCGTGGTCGGCGGCGGCGTTGGCTGCGCCATCGCATACCCCGTTCTGAAGAAGTTCCATGACTGCGGCGCGGAGGTCCACGCTGTGGTGGGCTTCAAGAACAAGGACGTGGTCATTCTGGAGGATAAGTTCAAGGCTGTCTCCAGCGTGCTGAAGGTCTGCACCGACGACGGTTCCTATGGTCAGAAGGGCCTGGTCACCGAGGCGCTGAAGGAGCTGCTGGACGCCGGCAACGTGTATGACGAGATCTTCGCCATCGGCCCCATGATCATGATGAAATTCGTTTCCAAGACCACCGAGCCTTACGGCGTGCCCACCACCGTGTCCATGAGCCCCATCATGATCGACGGTACCGGCATGTGCGGCGGCTGCCGCCTGACCGTGGGCGGCGAGACCAAGTTCGCCT
>OLSN01001529.1_pt1 | contig 19399 bp, 20 predicted proteins | sample 1672411 | NCBI WGS metagenome assembly OLSN01 (sample SAMEA3136683, study PRJEB25190) | human gut metagenome | biome: human gut; feature: human-associated habitat; material: faeces | place: Austria | collected 2013 | reverse complement strand
CACGTTTCTTCCTCTCCATCCATCTGCCTCATTTATCATGCATGATTCCGTGTAGTTATTGGACTTCGACTTGGTAAGCAGCCTTATCCTCATGCATAACCTTATATGAGATTTCTGTTCGTCAGACCAGAGATTTGCCCATGAGTTAGTATGTTCCTCACATCCAGCTTCCTTCAGATTCCATCTCACGATGGACACCCTTGCCTTCGGCTATATCCTTCCCACTACCGGGCGGATTCGGGACTTTAACCCGTTAGAAACGTGCGCCGCTAGGCGCACTTACAAAAGCCCAGGCACACGGTATCATCCGCAACCTGAGCTTTTTGATTTTTATACAGTAAAGCGGACATTCGCAATCCGCTTCTCTGCGTTCAAATCATGTTCTTTTGGTTTCAGTGACAAATGCGTTGACCTGTACGAAACCATCATCTCATTATCTGTCCCACTTATCGCAGAGGGAATTGATCTGACTTGTAAATCTCGCCAGATCCTTATTTGCTCCGCCTTCGTTATGGCGGATAACCGTAAGCAGTCTCTGACCTGCTGCCAGAAGTCTTGCAAACGGAGTATTTGCCTTCATTGCCTTATTCAGACTCTTCTCGGTCTTAACCACATGAACCGGTTCACATTCTTTCTCATACGCACCCGTCGCAAGATTAAAGACCGTACCGCTGTAAGGTGCTCCTGCATCCAGATGCATTTCGTTTCTCAGACGATCTGTGAAAACCTGGCACACGCTGTCCTCTCCATGAATCACAAAAACCTTCTCCGGCTTCTTTTCAAAGCTTCCGATCCATTTAAGCAGCCCATTATTGTCAGCGTGTCCGCTGATACCGGCAAGCCTTCGGATCTCCGCCTGTATCTCTATTTCCTCTCCAAACAGATTTACGGATTTTGCCCCTTCTAATATAATACGCCCCAGTGTTCCCTTTGCCTGATAACCGACAAAAAGAATCGTGCTTTCTTTTCTCCAGAGATTATGTTTCAGATGATGTCGGATTCTGCCTGCCTCACACATACCGCTCGCAGAAATAATAACTTTTGGTCTCTCATCGAAATTGATCATCCTGGAATCGTCACTTGTGATCGCTGTTTTCAGTCCTTCAAAACCGATCGGATTGATCCCCGCCTGAACAAGCTTTGTTGCCTCTTCATCGAAATCCTCATACATGTGCTTCATAAAAATGCGGGTCGCTTCAATCGCCAGCGGACTGTCCACGTAAACATCAAAATGATCATGACCGTGGATCATCTTATCTTCTTTTATTTTGCGGATGAAATACAGCAGTTCCTGCGTACGTCCGACTGCAAAAGATGGTATGACTACATTTCCTCCCCGATCAAACGTCTTCTGGATGATCCTTGCCAGCTCCGTTACATAATCTGGAAATTCACCATGGCTGCGGTCACCGTAAGTAGACTCCATCACAACATAATCCGCATCTTTGACATACTGCGGATCACGGATCAATGGCTGATTCAGATTGCCGATATCCCCGGAAAATACAATCTTTTTCTCCACATCGTTCTCTTTGATCCAGATCTCGATGGAAGAAGAGCCAAGCAGATGCCCTGCATCCACAAACCGAATGCAGATTCCATCTGCAAGGTTGATTTTTTTGTCATAATCGCATCCAACAAGACAGTTGATCGCTCCCTGTGCATCGTTGATATCATACAGTGGCACAACTTCTGCCCTGCCGGCACGCTGTCCTTTTCGGTTCTTCCATTCCGCCTCAAACATCTGTATGTGTGCACTGTCTCGCAGCATAATATCACACAGATCCGCAGTTGCTCTCGTCGCAAAAATCTGTCCCCGAAATCCCCTCTGGTACAAAAGCGGAAGTTTACCGGAATGGTCGATATGAGCATGCGTCAAAAGTACCATGTCAATGTCACTTGCCGCAACCGGTATCTCCTGATTTTCAAATTCATCCGGTCCCTGCTCCATTCCACAGTCAATCAAAATATGTTTTCCGCAGGCTTCCAGATAAGTACAGCTTCCAGTCACCTCATGCGTGGCTCCCAAAAATGTAATCCTCATAAAAACACCTTCTCTCTGTTTTAATGATAATCTGTTCCGTTCTGTTTTCCTGCTTTTATTTTATCACATATTCTGATTTTTTAGTACTGTAATTTTTAATCCAGCTTTCGGGAAATAAAAAATCCCGATCCGCAAACACCACATTTCTCTCCTGTCAGGTATACGCGATTGCGTCCCGACTCGGAAAGGATTTTTGTTATAAAATCTCCTGTGTCTGCACATCCGGATGGTAAAATATAATAGTGATTTAATTCCGTACGTGATTCCCCAATCCACGTACTCAGTTCCCCATCTGCCTGTTTCATATTTCCTGTTATGGAAATGTAACGAATCTGATCTCTCACCTCTGAGAAATCCCTTTTTATTGCTTCTGAATACTTTTTAAGTGATATATTACCAAGAAGCATCGCACCTGCTGTATATCCTTTTCCTGTGTTCTGGTTATGGCCTTTGCACACATCAAAATCATTATACAGCCCACATCTGGCACAACACACAAGATTTTCCATATCAATTTGAGGACTGCCGCATTTGGCTTTATCAAAAATTCTGACACTCATCAGACAGTCCATTATTTTCCAGTCTATTCCTTTATCTCCGGCAAACATTACAAGGAAACAACCCTCATCTGTTCCATAACAATGTATCTTAAACTGCCAGAAGTCTTTTTCATCATATAAAGAGCTGCCCGGCTTCATCTCCACCACACGTTTTACACCGGCACTTTGCAGTTCTTTTGCCACCTTTTCATGGTTTCCAGGAAGAATCACCTGCTCCACACGATTCTTTTTCACAAATTCCATAAGCTGATGGATGGTTGCCTCGCTTCCATCTCCCGCAGCCACAAGCCTTACCTCATCCTTACATCCGGCAAAAGCTTTCTCTGCCTTAAATTCCAGAGACTCCTCATTTTCTCCTGCACAGATATAACAGGCTACCCAGCTGTTCTTTGTCTCTGAATCTGCAACTCCTGTGGAATACATAACTCCCTGTGAAATATTCTGGAACATATTTTTAAAATATTTCGTTTGCATACGCTCTCTCCCCTTGCCTTGCAATCAAAAGCATGATGCAACCATACTTCCTTTGCAGAACAAGCCCGGCACAACTGCAAAGGAGGGAAGCCCCACGCATGGTATGCACAGTTTTTGTTTTTGCATATTTGTAATTCTTTCGTTTTTGTTTTTTGTAGTTTCTATTTTAAATCACTCGCCATATCTTTGGCGAAAACCGTTCTGCCATGAAAGGTAATGTAATGGACATTCACGCATCCCGGGGCGGCTTGTTTTTTCAGAGTTTTGTTCATACCTGAACAATTTTTCACGCTCTAATATATTTTTGCTTAAACTCACACATAACCATTCCGTGCTTTTCACAGTTTCAGCAGTAGGATGATGCTTCGACCTGCACCAAATCGTTACACTCACACATCATAAATACATTTATTCTCTTCGCAATGAAAAATAAAATTCACGTAACTGTTCACGTCATTCACACGTCAGCCTGTACGTTGATTCACTGTAGATGGAGACATTCACAATCGCGATAGGAATATTAAGATTTATGTCATTGTCATTTACATACGATGTGAATTTATACGTTTTACAATGAATCTCAGTACAGCTCATGCTTCAAAGCAGGTTAGCCTTTCACGGACAATTAACCAACGTAAAGACTGAGACTTGACGCAGAACCAACTTCACGTTTTCCATTTTTGGTAGCACTGTGAACGGATACCACTCTATAATAGTAACCAGATTTTACACTGACTGTATCGCTTACAGTAACACTTCCAACATTTTTCTTTGTTTTACTCCTAGATGTCACATATGCCCAGGTACTTCCTTCCAAACGCTGCAAGTTCACTTCAGCTTCAACCTTATCACACTTTTCATAACAATCAGTTGTTGCTGTCACATAAACAGATTTGGAACTCTGCTTTGAAATTCCAGCATGTCCTGTCGCATAGTAAGTGCCAAGTGGTGCTACCTCTGACTCTGGATTATCAAATCTCCATTCAAACAGTTCTGTAACATCTGCACTGTCATTATGGGTAAGTAAAGAACCATCAACCACCAGACCATCCGTCGGTTCTGCCGCATGAATACTGAGTGGCACAGTCAGCATACAAGCACAAGCAGTCGCTGCTACCATAGCTTTGAGAACTTTCTTCATCTTCATGTTTTTCTCCTCCTTCATCTCTGTTTTTACATTACACTATAATAAACGTTTCAGAAGGAAAAAAGTGACGCCTAAAATATCATTTTTTTAATTATTTCATCAAATTCCTCTTTTTCCATCTCCCCAATAAACAAATAATAGACATTATTATAATAAAAATCGGCTTTATATAAACTTTTTCCATTCTCCTCTTCAATATGCTCCACTTTTACACCTTTTTCTAAATATTTTACGCTTAATAAATGCTGATCCACCACCTTCCCATCAATTTCCATTACTTCTTGTGTATCAACTGACTTTTTATTCATATAAACATAATAGTATTTTTCGTCTTTTGTTAGATATTCCATTTTTGCTCTTTGAATTTTATCATCAAGCTCGTAAGTCTCATATTCCATACCTTCTGGTTTATAAATTAATTTAGGTACATTAATGCCCAATTTATCTTTAATATGTTTCCGGTCTCTCTCTTCTCCTGCATCTAATATTTCTTCATCCGTTTTATTAAGAAATACCTTCTGCCCTTCGCTCCCTACTTTCCCAAAGATATTCATAATCTGCTCTCTGCTCGCATCCGCTCCTAATCCAGCCGCAAAAACTCCTCCGACCAGCACAATGATTGCTGCCCGCTGCATAATTTTTTTTCTGTTCTTCTTCCATTTTTCTTCGATCTTTGCCAGTTTCCGTCCTCTTCTCAGTGCAATCTGATCTTCCTGCGGCAACAGATCGTAAAGCTCTTTTTTACATTCCTGTCTATAGGCGTTATCATCCCATTTGCCTTCTTCTCTAAGCTGTCCGACAATTTTATTTAACAGATCCGGAGCATCACCTACATAATCCAGTTTTTCATCATTTTCAAGCTCGCCTGCAATTTTCTTTCCCTCTTTTGCAAAATTGCTTCGCATCGTTGAATAAAGTTTTGAATCAAATTCAGCTTCCTTCAGGTTCTCCCGGTTCTGACGTGAATGAATATTCCTGATTTTCCCCTCATTCTTTTTCATAAATCCTCTAGTCCCTTCTTGACTTTTTTTAATAACAGTATAAGATGATACCAGAGTCAAAATCCTGAAACCACAAAGTGCCTGCACAAGTGTGGTTTTACAGTATTTTTTGACAATCACATCATAATATTTAAACTTAGTATATTCCCTTTAAAACAGCCCCTTCTGTCTGCTTTAAAGGCAAAATACCAAAACAGGGAGGATAAACATGAAACGTATCGTCTTAACTGGCGGTGGTACCGCCGGTCATGTAACACCTAACATTGCTCTGCTCCCAAAACTGCGGGAACTTGGTTATGATATTCACTATATCGGCTCCTATGAAGGAATCGAAAAAAAGCTGATTGAAGATGTAAACGTACCTTACTATGGAATTGCTTCCGGAAAGCTGAGACGCTATTTTGATCCAAAAAACTTCTCTGATCCGTTCCGTGTATTAAAAGGCTATGGTGAGGCACGTAAAATCCTGAAAAAGCTGAAACCGGATGTTGTTTTTTCCAAGGGCGGTTTTGTAGCTGTTCCTGTTGTTCTTGCAGCCAAACATCTCCATATCCCGGTTATTATCCATGAATCCGATATGACACCGGGACTTGCAAACAAGATTTCTCTTTCTGCTGCAACAAAAGTATGCTGCAACTTCCCTGAAACCATGGGTTACATTCCGGAAGGAAAAGCAGTCCTGACCGGCTCACCGATTCGTGAAGAGCTTCTGCATGGCAATAAACTTGCCGCACTGAACCTCTGCGGATTTGCCGCAAACAAACCGGTTATCCTCGTTATCGGCGGAAGCCAGGGATCTGTTGCCGTCAATGATGCCGTCCGCGGTATTCTGCCTGAACTTTTGAAAAAATATCAGGTCATCCATCTTTGCGGTAAAGGAAAATTAGATTCGACAAAAACAGATATGGAAGGTTATATTCAGTTCGAATACGTCAAAAAAGAACTTGCTGATCTGTTTGCCCTTGCCGATGTCTGCATCTCCAGAGCAGGTGCAAACGCTATTTGTGAGTTGCTGGCACTCAGAAAACCAAATCTGCTGATTCCGCTTTCCGCAAATGCCAGCCGCGGCGACCAGATCCTCAACGCAGAATCCTTTGAAAATCAGGGATTCAGTGAAGTTCTTACCGAAGAAAATCTGGCACCAACTATTATACTGCCAATCATAGATAAACTATACGAAAAACGTGCTGACTATGTAGCTGCTATGGAAAAAAGCGGTCAGAGCGATGCTATTTCAAAAATCACCTCTCTGATTGAAGAAGTTACTTCCGGAAAAAATTAAAGTTCCTGATATTCTTCTCCATATTTCTTTCGAATATATCTTCTGGCTCTGTAGAGTCTTGCACGAAGCACCTGTACTTCAATGTTTAGGTGCTTCGCTGCTTCTTCATAACTCATCTGCAAAATACAGATGTCCATGATCACATAATACCATTCTTTTTTCTTGTCATATAACTCTTCAAGAATACGTTCCGTCAGCATATTGTGAGATAATCTGGTTATGACACGCTCTGTATTATCCTCATGGATCACCATGAAATCTTCGATTCCATTGATGCTGTGTGTATCTTTGCGGACTTGCATCTTTCTCAGATAATCATAGACCATATTTCTTGTTGTCAGCAAAAGCCATGGCTGAATCAACTCTTCTGAGATGTTGTTCATCTGCTCAAAATATTGTAAGAATACCTGTTGACAAATCTCCTCTGCCAGCATATCGTTACCAGATCTGCTGATCACCATTTTTCGCACAAGCCTGTTATATTTATTAAAGACTTCTGTGAATTTCTTTTCGTTCATCCTACTCTTCTCCCTGCCGATATTTCGACATCCCCTGTTACTTCCATTTCTGCAGAATCTCTTCTCTTTGCTCATCTGTGAGAGTTCCTGGTTTCCAAGTTACGCCTGCATGATCTCCTTCATATCTCGGGATCAGATGAATATGAAAATGGAATACCGTCTGACCTGCCGCAACACCGTTATTCTGCACAATGTTTACGCCGTCACATCCAAAAACATCTTTCATTTTTTTTGCAATCTTTTTGGCAAGAATAAATGCCTTGGCATCCATATCTTCCGGTATTTCAAAAAGATTGGTGAAATGATTCTTCGGCAGAATCAAAGCGTGTCCTTTCGTCGCCGGTCCCAAATCCAGAATCACACGAAAATCTTCATCTTCATACAACGTAGCTGATGGAATTTCACCATTTGCAATTTTACAAAAAATACACTTATCATCTCTCATAAGTCATTTCCCCTTCCTTTTTTGTTGTTCCAATAAAGTGCTACCCAAATTTATCCACTTTATCTGTTATGCTATATATTAATGCTTTTCGTTTTTAATTTCAATATGTTTTCCTAATTTTTTGCACTTTTTTGTTTATTCCTGCCAAAAACTTTACTTTTATTCGTTTTTATGCAATTATTGTCGAATTATGTCGTTTATTTCTGTTTGCTTTTTTGTTGCCCAAATGATACACTTTTTAATATACCAGGGTCAAAATCCTGAAATCAATAAAAAATCAGAAATCGGAGGAATACACTATGGCTGCTGATAAACCTTCTCTCGAAAAACAACTTGAAGACTACCGCTTTGCTCTTTCAAAAGTATCACATGAAGTACGCAATCCGGTCACTCTGATCAACAGCTATCTCCAGTTACTTGAAAAAGATCATCCGGAATTAAAGCAGAACGAACTCTGGAGTGATATCACCGAAGAAATGCTTTTTCTTCGCAGACTTCTCGATGATCTTTCCTGCTACAACAACACCTTTCGCTGTCAGTTCAGTGCTACGGAAATGTCTCCGTTCCTCTTAAAATTATCCGAGTCTGTATATCTGCTTTTTCCGGATTCCCCGATTTCCTATCAGATTTCTGTTCCGGAAAATTTGCCGACACTTTCGGTTGATCCCCTGAAATTAAATCAGGCTCTTACCAATCTTCTCCGCAACTCCTTTGAATCTGCCGCACAGTCTGTATCTTTTTCTGTTGTTGAAAAACAGGACTGCCTTCAGATCGATATCATAAATGACGGAGCTTCCATCTCCAAAGAACAGCAGACTGAATTTTTTAAACCGTTTGTCACTACAAAACCAAACGGTACCGGTCTTGGACTTCCGATCGCCAGAGGTATTATCGAGACACACCACGGCAGTATTGCTTTTCTTTTTCCGGAAGAGACTTCCGACAGTAAAAACACTCCTGATAATCCGGATAAATCAGGCACACTGCTTAATCATATGTCAGGTAGTCATCTTCGGATTGTTTTACCCCTATGCTGAGAATCATACATAACAGAAAGCCCGTGATCAGACCACCGATATGTGCACTGTTGTCAACTCCCATGCTTGTATAGCCCTGGAAAACAGAAAGCACGATCATAAGCACAAATTTTCGGCCGGAAATATCATCCAGCTTTCCTTTGTTTTTTATTACCAGCCACAGGATTGCACCCATCACAGCAAAAATTGCACCGGATGCACCCGCTGAAACCGGAAATTCCGCTCTTTTTATGTCCATATAAACGGACAGGCAGTTTCCTGCAATACCTCCTCCAAAATAAATCAGAAGATATCTTATTTTTCCAAGTTTCTTTTCCAGTATATCTCCCATGAAGATCAGCACTACCATATTGTTAAACAGATGGCTCAATCCAAAATGTAAAAACATGCTGGTAATCAGAAGATAATATTTTCCATCCTGCACGATATAAGGAGTGTAACTTGCTCCATGTGCCGCCATAAAATCTGCATTTTCTGTATCACCAAAACAGGACAGGATCAGAAATACTGCAACATTAATGATGACAATCGTAAGATTTGCAACCGAACGAGATCTCAAAAAATCCCTGATTTCATCCATTCGCTACTTTTTCACCTCCTTCTGTATAATATGATGCCAGTTTTAACGCCTGAAACCACACTTAAGAATGACTGCGATATTTTTGCACAAGCGTGATTTTATGCCTTAAGTTTTCCCCAACATTCTAAGATTTCAGTATACTACAGGAAGTCTTTCTGTAACAGACAAAGGTGTATTTTTTATGTTTTTTTTAGTTTTACAATTCTCATCCGTCATTTCTGACATATCATATGCTATCTTTATTGTAATTGAAAAATGTATTCCAGATCCGCAAAAGAAACGCGGTCACCCTGCTGTAGTTTTTCCATGCCATCCCCGCCAAGTCTTTTTCCGTTTATGTACGTTCCATTTGTCGAATCCAGATCCATCAGAAAATATTCTTCCTCTCTTCTCAGAATTTTTGCATGAACACGGCTGATCACATCCCTATCGATACAGACATCCGCCTGCCGTCCTTCTTTTCCTATCCGGGTTTCTTCACGATACAGCAGAATATTAACATACTCCTCTGGATTCAGACTGACCAGAACTGCTATTTTAATATTTTTTCCCTGCTGCAAAATACAGGTTTCCATCTCCTCATCAAAATCATCCGATACCTGTGATTTCTTCCGTTCACCTTTTTGGAAATTTTCCTTTTGAATCCCTGCCACATAAATAAAAATGCCAGCCGCCAGAAACAGCATCCCTCCGACCTGAACGGTACTTAATACCTCAAATTCCACCAGTACGGCTGCCACTGCTGCCAATAGAATAAAAATTACTACATAGCCTGCATATTTTTTATATTTGGCTGCTTTTTTACGCCCGGCTGTTTTTTTCTGTTTCATTGATTTTTTTAAGCCGGTTGTTTTTTTATTCTGAATTTGTTTTTTTTGTTCCGCCTGACCTCTATATTTATCCGTCCTTCTCTGCATATCATTCTCATTTTTAGAAATGCCTTTTTCTCTCTGCTTCGCAGTCTTGATGTTCTCAATATTTTCCGGAATCGTGTATTCTGATTCTTCCTGCTCGAAAAACGAATCCTCGGAACAAAGATCTTCAAAGTTTTCCTGTTCAGAAACTTCCGACTCTTTTGAAATTTTCACTTTCTCTGACTGTTCCGGGTCTTCCGGCAATCCTTCCTCCTGAGCACAATTTTTCCGTCCAACCTGATAAATCATCTGCAGCACTTCCGATATCCGATAATTTTCTTCGGATGCTTTGCTGTATACTTCGTATCCAAGCATCACTGCCTGTTCGTCACTGTGATCCAGTCTTTTTAACAGGTATTCTGAGAGCTTTCGAAAACTCTCTGTCATATTTCCATCATACGTCGGAAGATAGCACAGATTCCATTCCCGTGTCTGCGTATGAAAAAAGAGAAATTCCGGTTCAAAGAGCAGTTGATTTCCATCTAAAAGATATCTCTGGGTGTTTTCCAGTGCCTCTTTGATATCCTGCAAAAGTTCAACCATTTCTTCCTGATTGATCTGCCTTTTTTCAAACACACGGAACATCGGCTGCATTCCGGTAACCTCATAAAAAAAGACCGCTTTTCCGTCCATCATCCGGCGATTGCATTTTAATAAATGAGGAATATGATTTCCAACCAGCATCCGTACCTGATATTCCTCGCCGGTCAGTTCCCCCGGAGCATCCAGTATCATATAATTATGATCTTTATCTCTGCGATAAGAAACATCCATAAAGTTATCCCTCCCCTGCCCGCTGCAAATTTCGATATTTTTGAATCTGTTTTTTTGCATTTTTAACGGATACTTCCGCTTTACTGTTTATTTCCATTTGCCCGCCCATAAAGAAGCGTGCCACAAATCCCGGAATTCTGAACGTTGCCTTTCCTGTCGCTGTCACTTTATTTTTTCCACGTTTTACACCACCGGAAACGTTGCCGCAGGCAAGCACTCCGCTCCAATCCGTCTGGTTTTTTCTGTCTTGGTCCAGGGCTGCTTCCATCGCCTCTGTTCTCGTCTTATTTGCGATCCAGACCTTATCATGCTGATAAAATCCAAGATAAATAAGGGCGGTAAGCAACGGAATCAGCACTGTCATAAGCAGTGCAGCCTCCACCGTAAAACTTCCATTCAAATCTCTTTTGATTTTTTGCATAATTTTCATCTCCGTCCCAGTCATTACAAAAACGTGCATAAATATCCCGCTATCAGATACGGCACAAATGGCACGCCTGTCTTGTAAGTCCTCTTTTTACACACCAGCATAACAGCTGAAACCACGGAACAGAACAGCAATGCATAAAACAACATCGCAAAGGTCTGTCCCATTCCAAGATACAGACCGCACACACAAACTGCCAGTCCATCTCCATAGCCAATGGCCTGCCTTGTCGCATAAGCACTGGCAAGCAGAAACATTCCCGGAAGTATTCCACCAAATGCCTGCCAGATTTTCTCTTTATCCACAAACATCAGAAAAAGAATCCACAAAACTGTAAATATCCATATACTGTGCAATAATATTTTTCGTTTTCTTATATCATACCAGGCGTTTATCAGCAGAAATATTCCCGGCAGAATATAAACAATCTGATTCTTCATTTTTATGATCACCCTCCACATTTTGAACAGGCTTTACGTTTCCCTGCCTCTGACAGCGGTATCTCCCGGATCGTTCTCTTTAATCCGCTGCAGGACAGTCTGGCATGATAACGATTGCCGGTATCTGTAATATAAACTGCTGCACCAACTCCGGATTTACAGCATGAACAGGCATAATATTTCGCTCCATATCGATTTCTTCTGGCTTCTGCCTGTGTAACCGTTGTCTGCTCCACAGACAGCCGCAGGTGAGTACACTTCAGACTTTTATGGTAAACGGTACCATGTGCGGTCACAAAAACCTTCTCTTTGCTTTCTTCATTTCCTTCTTTCTGCAGTTCTTTGCGAAAATCCTTTCCGGTCCATGCCCTTACAAATCCTCTCTGGATAATCTGTGGTTTTCCAAAAGAAAATACCGGCATCTGACTGCTGATTCGATACGCCGCCACCAGATCAATTTCATCTTCTTTTCCTGAAAAAGTAGAATATCCAAGATGAAAGTCCTGATCTGTTATTTTCCGTGAAGCATAAGCATAGACTGCCATCTGTTTTGCCCGGTCATGGATTTTCTGTTCCGTAGCTCCGGCTGTTTCCATAAACTGAACAAAAAAGAGTACACCAAGCATCAGATACAGAAAAATCGGAAGCACAAGTGCAGTTTCCACTGTAAGACTGGCACTTAAGGATGTTCTCCCGGATTTTTTGATAACAGCCAGGGGGATGTCTGTTAAATGATTTAATATTTTTAATTTTGAACCAGACAGAGAGCACGCCTCCTTTCATTTTCAAATTTTTATGTTCTTTCTCTCTGCGTTTCATACGGGAAATTCTCCGAAAGAACATCCTTAAATACCTTCTTTTCTACGGCTGCCCATAGCCATATTGTCCTTTTATTGTATAAGCAGTCCCCTGATTTCTGACATGCATCCAGACTGCCGGAACCCTCAGAAAAACAGGAGCCAGTTCAAAGTCTGCACTTGCCTCTGCCTGTGCCACAAGTGCATCCACCCGAAAGGTTTCTCCGCCCTTTTCCATTCTCCGGTTACACTCGATCAGATCAAGCACTCTCAAATTACGCTGCTGTTTTTTTCCAAGTATCAATAAACCAGAAAGATAATCTTCATAAGACTGCCCGTTTCCGCCGCCGGCATCACATTCTTTCAAAACCTCCGCCAGCATCCCAAGCTTTTCTAAAGGAAGTTTCCACTCTGTTTCTGCTTTGAGCATCGGAACCTTTCCTTTTGCAAGCAACGTTCTCACATCAAGCAGACTTTCCCCATATGCCCAGGCAAGCATCAGCAGTTTCTGCAATGCTCCTGCAAATTCCGGCAGTGCTGCTGCCCCTGTGATCGCAGCTGCCAGTGCCATCGCTTCCCCTCGCATCTTGGCACTTTTTGCCAGCGTAGCATAGTTCATACCTTCACGAATCAGCAGAATGCGATTGACCGTTTTCTTTAAATTTTCTCTGTCACTTTTCTGTCCGCCGATGATATATTCCAGTTCATAAGAAAGACTGTGTTCTTTGCTTCCCTTTTGATGCTTTCCTCCTTCATCAACTGCACACTGGAAATGTTTCTGAAGATAATTCAAAAAAATGGCTTCTGAAACTGGATCCGCAGAAATTTCATTGACAAGAAGTGAACCTTTTTGCAGGTTACGCTCAGACGGCAGATTTTTTCTTTCTATCGTCTTATCAGAAACCACTGTACCATCTTTCAGGACAAGACCTAAAATCCCCATACTTTTGATTTTCTTTATCTGATCAAGCGGATTCTCCACTTTTGCCTGAACAGCCTCTGTTTCCTTTATATCCGTATCCGACTCTTCCTGCTTTTCGGCATTTTCTTTTTCGGATTCCTGTCGTTTTTTTTCTTCCATCTGAGCAGCCTGTGCCCTTTGATACTCCTCATCTGCTTTCTGTTCTTCATTTTGATATTCTTCTCCTTTTTGATGCCCCTCTTCCATTTGTTTTATATTTTTCTTTAAAGCTGATGCTGCTTCCCCGACAAACAGTTCTTTCTGATTTTCCACAGCCTGACTGTAAAACACTTGTCCACCGTGATCCGTCGCAAGAGCATACTTATCCACCGTACATCTATCAAGCTCTGTGGGAAATACATCCCAGCTTCTTCCTGCTGCCAGATTATATCTGGGATTGATATTTGGCTGAATATATTTTTCCAGCTTTGTCTCCAGCACTTCTCTGATTTTTTGCTCTTCACTGCTCCCATCCAGGAACCACAGATCATACTCTTCCAGAAGTACTCTGTCATATTCTCCAAAAATGGAAAACAATCCCATATCAAAAGCTGCCGCTGCCTGAAATCTCGCTGCCTGCACCCTTACCGATTCTGCCATCGTACAGAAAAGGGACAAAAACAGCATACTGATCAAACTGAGGAACACCGTAATTGTCCCTTTATTTCTATACATTTACTCCCCTCCCGAGTTTATGCTGCACATGAGACCAGACACATGATTTTTATTTGTTTTGCTGATATTCATCTGGCGAAATTTCTGTGCATTCTTGCGTTTTTAAATGTTCTCTAAATGTTTTCATGTTGGATTTTTCAGATACTGAATGGATCAGATACTGTTGCTCTGACTTGTGATTTTGCTGAAGATTTTGTTTACCAGATTGGTAAGCTGTTTTTTGAAGATGATGACCAGACTGATCAGTACAACGAGAATCAGGATAATCTCTACCGTTGTAATTCCCTGCTCATCTTTCAGAAATGCCTGCACATGTGTCATATATTTTCACCTCCTTTCCCAGAAGATGCACAGTAATTCTAAAATGAAAATGACATCAGTGCCGGTGCCATCAGAATAATCAACACCACACCAAACATCAGCATCATTGGAAATAAGAGTTTCGTTCCCGCCTGTTCTCCAAGTTTTCGTGCAAGCTGATGCCGCTCTTCCATTCCCCGCAAAGCTTCTGCCTCCAGAAGATCCGCCAGTCCATCAGAACCTTTTCTCAGATTCTGTGCCAGTATCGTTCCCATTTTGATGTACTCCGGAAGCTGACATCTTCTGCCAAAATTTTCATATGCCTGTGCTTCCGGAACCCCACTTTTCATTTCGTTGCAGCAACGCCGTATTTCTTCGTCTATATAGTGCTCACGGACCTGTCTGCTCTGTGCCAGCCTTTCAAAAGCTCCCCGGATCGTAAGCCCTGCCCGCAGCAATGCCATTAATTTATAGAGAAAGGAAGCATATTCCATGGTAAGAGCCGTTTGCTTTTTCTTGACTGCTGCCTGTAATCTTTCTTCTTCCAGCATCCAGATACACAATGCTGTGATAACCACCAGAACCGCAATCATCTGCACAGGCGATTCTTTTTCTTTTTTCCATTCCAGCTTTTTGCCCTCTATTTCACCCGGAAGCCTCAGCTGTTCTTCCTGCACCCTTTTCTGTTCTTCACTCTGTAAAAGTTCCCGAATCTGTTTTTGCTGTTTCTCTTCCTCCGAACGCACCGGCGGAAAAACACATACAGAAAAACGGTAGTCCATCTCTCTGTCCTGACAGGAAAAATTTACTGTAATCTGTACCTGCGTACCACCCTCTGCCGGCTCCCCGACCAGGTTTCCTTTTTCATCAATAAGACCCAGATCATCTGTAAACCAGTCTGCTTTCACTTTGCCATCTAAAACAGAAGAAGGAAATTCCAGGGAACTTCTTACTTCCTGCATCGATATATTTTCCCCGAGAATCACGCTTTCCAGATCTTCGATCGCCTGCTGAAAAAACTCATCGATCTGCTGGTCACTGTACTGTCTTTCCTGCAGCAAAATCGGGATTTTCTGTGCTTCTCCTTCCCCTTCTACCTGTACTTCCAGATCCGTTTCCATGCTTCCCTGCCCATAAGAAGGTCTTGCAAGAAACGTAATTTCTTTTGCTTCTCCCGTAAAAACGGCTGCCAGAAAACAAAGTCCTGTGCCCCAGAATAGAATCATCATTACTTTTGCAATTCTTCTTGCGGTAAATTCAAAAGCGTCTTTTTCCTTTGCCGAATTTTCGACAAACTGCAGTGTCTGTTCCAGTTTCTGATATTTTACATCTTCTTTCTTTACCATTTTTGATGCGATCCATTTTCCGATTTTATAAAACGGCTGCATCATCTTTTCTTCATATCTCAATCGCTACAATCTTCCTTCCCATCAAAAAAGCAAACACATAAACACCAAGGCAGATACTCATCACTGCAATCCCCGCCGGATTCTGATACATCACATCTAAAAATCCCGGTGAAGCCAGTCCCACATAGGCAATCAGCAGACATGGAATCAGACTCATAATGTTCTGCTCCATTTTCTTTGCTGAAAGACAGATCTCAATTTCCTGTCTGGTTTCTTCCTTCTGCGATACAGAGGCAGTCGTGCTGCGTATGATGGCGATCAGATCGCCTCCGGTTCTTCTCGCTGTCTCAAATACCTCAGAAAAAATCTCAATATCTTCCACTCCGCTGCGTTGTGCCAGATCAGAAAGCAGCTCCTCCATCGTCCGGTTCAGCAAAATTCCCACACGAATCCTGCGAAATTCCTGTAAAACCGGTTCTTTTTCACTGTACAATTTCTGAAGTTCTTCATATGCCTGCGTAAATGCATTTTCAACCGAATATCCCGCCGTCAGGGCGGTAGAAACACACCGCATCCCGACCAGAAATCCCCGCTCCAGCTGTTTTCTTCTTTTCTTTGCCAGTTCTCTTCTGACTTCTCGGAAAAAGAAACAGATGCCCGGCAGAAAAACCACGGCTGCAAGCACAGAACGGTAAAATAAAAGACTGATCAGAACATCTGCCAGAATATACACCGCCGCATACCTGAACATTTCCTTTTTTGTTATCTGATAAACTTTATAATCCATACAAACCCCTTTTAAATCTGCTTTCACTGCTTATTTACGTTCAGGTCAAACGACCGTGAACCTGGCACACAATTCCTGCACGTATCAGTTTCTGCACATGGAACAGCTCCTCTTTTTTATGTAATTTTCCCACGACACGCCCTTCTTTTTGCTTTCCATCTTCCAGAAATTCATACAGCACTGAAGTTACTATTTCTCCGGATTCATAATCATAACCGGTGACCTCACGAATCTCCAGGACACGCCTGCTCTTATCCCGCAGTCTCCCCAGATGGATCAGTATATCGATTCCGGATGCAATCTGTCTGCGTACCGCGGACAATGGCATCTCAAGCCCCATCAGAACCATTGTCTCCAGCCGGACCAACATATCCGACGGACTGTTCCCGTGACCGGTACTGAGTGATCCGTCCATACCCGTATTCATCGCCTGAAGCATATCAACGACTTCATCGCCCCGCACCTCTCCGACAATAATCCTGCTTGGTCTCATTCGCAGACTGCTCTTGATCAGATCCCGGATCGTAACTGCATGTTTTCCTTCGGTATTTTCTTTTCTTGCTTCGAGACGAACCAGATTTTCCACGCCCTGTATCTGTAATTCTGCGTTATCTTCAATTGTGATGATCCGCTCGTCTTTTGGAATATAATCCGAAAGTGCATTGAGGAACGTTGTTTTCCCGGAACCGGTTCCGCCGCAGATAAAAATGTTGTATCCGGCACACACAAGTTGTTTCAAAAAGTCCGCTACCTCTTTTGAAACACTCCCAAGCTCGATCAGACGCTCCATCGTGATCGGCTCTTTCGGAAAACGCCGTATCGTAATGATCGGTCCATTGACAGCCACCGGCGGCAGTACAATATTTACACGATCTCCGTTTTCCAGTCTGGCATCCGTGATCGGAATTGCCTCATTGACAATGCGGTTGCATTTTCCTGCAATCTGCTGCACAACGTCTTCCAGTTTTGTTTTCGAAACAAAACGGTGCTCCCAGCAGCGTATTCTGCCTTCTCTCTCCACAAAAATGCCGTCTGTTCCATTCACCATGATCTCTGTCACACTCTCATCTTCCAGAAGTTCCTGCAAAATATCAAGTCGGCGGATCCCGTTAAACAGTTGCTGCCTGAGCGTGATTTTCTCTGACAGCGGCATATACTGCCCTTTTGCTTCCTCCCAGATCAGCTTATCAATTTCCACAAGGATTTCCTCATCCGATATTTCTTCCGTATGATCCAGTTTCTCGTTTAAAAGGGCATACAGTTTTTCCTGTTTCTGTTCCATTCCCTCCACAATGCATCACCCGCTTTCTTTGCGTATTAACTGTCTTACATAATCTCCAAGTTCACTCCAGATCAGCTGCTCCACATAATGTTCCTTTTTACCGAAACTGCTGTGAAACGGCAGCTTCAGTTTTATGGTTTTCCCAAGAACTTCTTCATATTCTCTTGCAACCATGACCTTTTCATACTGAGCAATTTTTGTCACAGCCATGCTGTCCTCTCTGACCGGCATATAGATTTTTCCACAGCGATTCAGAAGTTCCGGAAGGTTATCCACCTGTTCTCCAAAATCCAGGAGGATAACTTCATACGAACTGTAGGAGCAGAGATCTTCGATCAGTCCCAGCCATTCGCTGCACTTGATACTCCGCAGATCAAACGGGGAAAAGGCGGGCGGAATATAGTCCAGATTGTTGATCGTCTGCACAAGTCCTCCAAGTTTACTGATCAGATTGCCTTTCCCACTTCCGGAGAAATACATCAGATCACTGATATCCCCGTCAAACTGTCGGTTCATTAATACATCAAAACCGGCATATTCTTCCAGATTCAGATAAAGGACCGCTTTTGTACTTGCCAGAAGCTGTCCGAGTGTCAGTGCAAAAGAAGTCTTACCGGTGCGTTTGACCGGCGAATAAATACCGGTCACTTCCACTTCCGGCTTGAAAAGTGCAGCTGCCGGTGCTTCCTTTACTCTCGCATAAGAATCCATGACCTCCGCAATCAGACTGTCCGCCGGCTGATATTTATAAACTGCGGAATATTCTGACAGTTCGCAGATCTGCTCTCCTTCGGAAAGAACCATAACTTTGCGGATCTGCAGTTCCCTGACCTGTTCACACAATAATTTCCCCGAAATCAGCAGAATCTCTATTGTTTTCTCTTTCGCACACGCACAGAGACTTTCCACTCCGGTAAACGCCTGCACCTCAAACTCTTCTCCCTTCCGGCTGTGAACATATTCCATAAGATTATAAATATACATACTTTCCGAATCACAGATTGCAAAAACAGCCTTACTCACTTCAATAAACACCTCCTGCACAAAGTAAAATCCCACCTAAAATAGCAATTGCAAAATGAAACCTTCCATCCTGATCCTTTTCATTCAGATATGGCTCCCAGACACCATTCTGCTGCCTTTGAATATAAGAACAAAAGTACAACAGCCTTGTCTTTAGATTTCTTCTTTTGAGCAATACAAAAATCGACAACACCGCCCCGACAAATAACGAAGCAATCATACAATATACCGCCCTCTGCGGTCCCAGAAATCCTCCGACAACCGCCCAAAGTTTCATATCTCCCGCACCCATCATGCGAAAATAATAAATCCCGGCACCAAGCACCACAGGAATGCACGCACCTCCAAGAAACAGAAGCAATCCCACTGCTTTCGCCTGCCTGATCTGGAAACAACAGCCCAAAATAAGCCCGATTACAATAAGCTCATTTGGAATCTTCCCCTTTCTCAAGTCAAAAAAGACTGCAAACAAACCTATCGGAATCAGAAAAAAGCATTGGTTTATTTTCACGATCCACCTTCTTTCGTTTTTTCAAGTCGAACGCACGTGAGACTTGGCACGCGATTCTGGTCAGCTTTGCT
>OLSN01001512.1_pt1 | contig 19685 bp, 20 predicted proteins | sample 1672411 | NCBI WGS metagenome assembly OLSN01 (sample SAMEA3136683, study PRJEB25190) | human gut metagenome | biome: human gut; feature: human-associated habitat; material: faeces | place: Austria | collected 2013 | reverse complement strand
TTGGCACTCTCGTCAAACCACTTTTGGATGGTCGTCTCGAAAATTTCCCGGACTTCTGTATTGGGAATGATCAAGGCAGATGTTCTTTCTGGCAACGGGGTTGGGAGGTCTTTCTCCCGTACCTGTGTCAAGTAACCGGTCAGATAAAGGATGCTCCATAGATTCTTTTCGGAAGAGTGCAGGTAATCATAGGTCAGATCATCTTCGACCTTCTGAAGGATATAGCCACCAGATAACAGCGTTTCTAGCTTTTGAGAAATTTTTCTTCCTCGATAGTCAATAAACGACCGGATGATAGAATTGTCGCTGGTGTTCTTCCAATAGCTGGCGGGTTTTGCTTTGGGGTTCCGCTGGAGGTCTCTCAGGTAGTTCATCACGTCCCAGGGACAGTAGACGTCCAAGTTCCCGAAGTGATACCCGTCGTACCAGTTTTTGATATCATCCGCATGTTCCGTGCAGTCTGCGTCTTTGAGGATCTGGTCTACATCTGCCTGGGTGAACCCAAAGTATTCGTTCAAATGAGAGGACGAGATCGTATCGGAGACAAAGTTGTTGGTGCCGGTGAAGATGCTCTCTTTCGCGATGCGCAGGCAGCCTGTGATCACAGCGAAACGGAGGTTGTTGTTATCCTTCAAAGACGTTGTCATCATACTCTTGATGACGTTCAGCATGTCGGGATAATACCCATGAGCGCTAGACTTTGCCAAAGGAACATCGTATTCATCCAACAGCAAGATCACGGTCTTTCCATAGTGCTTGTACAGCAACGACAGCAGGAATTGGATGGAACGGAGCACGTCGATTTCGTTTGCGGTCCGTCTTTTCAGCTGTAAAAATAGAGCTTTATCGTCCTCACTGAGTTTGTTGCTGGTCAGCAGCTCACTGTAGCTATCGTAGAGTAAGCCGATTTCATAAACCATTTGCTGATAAGCGAGAGAAAACTTGTCGCCGTCGATATTTTTAAAGGAGAGAAACACGACCGGCCACTGGTTCATCCACTCTTTACAGAGCGCTGCGTTCTTGGAGATCTGCAATCCCGCAAACATCGCCTGACTGTCCTTGCGGATGTCGAAAAAGTTGGCCAGCATGCTCATGCCCATGGTTTTCCCGAAACGGCGTGGGCGGGTGATCAGGGTAACTTCCGCCGTCTCGTTTTCCAACAGTTCCTCGATCAGCCCCGTCTTGTCCACATAATAGTAATCGTAATTCCGAATCTTGGCGAAATCGGAAATGCCGACTGGGATCTTGAGATCCGTCATGTCTGTGCCCTCCTTCCGGTGTTCCGAGTTTGGTTTTATGATACCATGAAACAGTTGAGGTGACAAGCAAGAAGTATATCTGCCTCTGAATAGAGTAAAGATGCATGGAGTCTAAAAATTTTCGCCTGTGCAGAGTATCTTTTCCTTCCAGTCTCTGCTATACTCCTCTGTAAGGCGAACTTTTTTGAAAATTTGGTTGCGTTTTTCCGACAGGACACTCTTTATTATAATAGAGGGAGGTATTTGACATGCGCCTCCCAAAGGAGAAAGGAGGAAGCTACGATGCTGAACCGCATTCTTACGCTGGCACTGATGCTGAGCGTTGTGGTCTGCTGTATTTTTGTGTTCACGGAGGATCCCCCGGAGCTGGAACGGACTGGTCCGCTGCCGATCTTGATGTACCATGATGTGACCGATGGACCGACCAGCGACAACCCAATGGTGGTGACGACGGAAAAGCTGGAGGGGGACTTGTGCTGGCTGAAGGAAAATGGCTATCATACGATCCTTCCCCGGGAGCTGACAGCGGGAGAGCCGCTGCCAGAGAAACCCGTACTGATCACCTTTGATGATGGGTATGTCAGCAATTACCGCCTCTTATTTCCGCTCCTGCAAAAATACCAGATGAAGGCGGCGATCTGCCTCATCGTCTCTCTGACGGACGAAGACCCAGAGGGGCATGGACACCTGACCTGGGATATGTGCCGGGAGATGCAGGCCAGCGGGCTGGTGGAGATCGGCTCCCATACCTACGCCCTGCACAACCTGGAGCAAAACGGCGACTATTTTGCCAAGGGAGTCAACGGCGTTCAGCGCAAGACAGGGGAGTCGAGCTGGCAGTTTCAGATGCGGGTCTTGACGGACCTGAAAAAGAGCCGGGATATCTTACAGCGAGAGCTTGGTACCGCGCCTCAGCTGTTTGCCTACCCCTATGGAGAGACGGAACCGGACGCAGAGGCCTACCTGCGGCGCCTGTTCCCCATGACGGTCATCACAGGAAAAGGGGAGATCGGGACCCTGGAGGGCCGCTATCATCTGCCGCGCATTTCCGTTTGCCAGGAGACGCAGCTGGGGGATCGATTGTTATAAACGGCACCATGCGGCCAAAAATAGACACGAAAAAACATCAGTTCCCGGAACCCTTTGCGCGGCAAAGAGTTCCGGGAACTGGCATAGGTCAAGGTATTTGGTCGGATCCACCCATTGGAAAGAGGTAGCTCACTCCACCGGTTCCAAGGGCTGCACCACGCACCGCAGACGCGCGGGGGAGTGGGGGTAGCGGCGGTAGAAAGCCGTCATGAGCCGGTTGGCGACCATGTGGCTGTTTTCATAGTTGGCCCTGGGCAGGAGGATCACATATTGCGAGACGCTGCACTGGGAAGCGACGTCCCCCTTTCGCAGGTTCTGGCGGATGAGCTCCTGGAGGTTTTCCATGGCCCGATCCAGGCTGCGCTTGGGCAGCTCACTGCCGTCCTTGGCGGCGACGGTAAGCAGGCACAGATGCGCGGTATTTCCCGTGCGGGCCATGGTCCGGGTCTCGGACCGGTAGAGGATCTTGAAAAAGTCATAGGTGCAGAGCATGGATCCGCCGCCGACGTGCTCCTCTCTCAGCTGCTCCCGCAGGTCCTCCACGGACAGGGCGTGGTTGTTGACGGTGCGGGTGGCCTTGCGGTAGAGGGCCCGCAGCTCGTCCGAGGGCATGACGCCGAAGTTGGAGAAAAACAGCTCGCTCATCTCCTCATACACGGCGATGGCCCCCTTTTGGTTCCCCATCTTGAGCAGCGTGCGGATGAGCTGGGCGTATAGTCTCTCCTGATAGGGCTCGATGCGTACGGCCTGCCGGGCCAGGAGAATGGCTTCCTGCAAGCGGTCCTGCTCCTCCAAGAGCTGGATGCTCTCCTCGGCGGTCTGGACGTACCGCTGGTGGTAATAGGTCGTGATGGGCACCAGCCACAGCTCACTGGACAGCTTGGGCAATATGTCGTTGGAGTAGAGCGCCAGCGCCTGCTGATAGGCGTCCAGACGCTCGTCGCCGCGGCTGCAGAGGGTGTCAAAGACCTCTGCGTCTACCTCCAGAGGAACGTCTGTGTTCCAGATGTAACAGCCGGCCTTTCGGCGCAGCAGCGTCCGCCCCAAGCCCTCCTGGAGCTTGTCCAGGGTGGCGCGGATGCGGTGGATCACCGACTTGAGTGCGTTGTGCGGGTCCGACGAGCGGGTGTCCTCCCCCCAGCACAGGTCCACCAGCTCCTGCTGGGAGATGATTTTTTCCCGGTGGTAGATCAGATACGCCAGAACCGCCCACACCTTTCGGGAGCGGTCGTCCTCATCCGAGATGACAGTTTCCCCATAGCGAAGGGTGAATTTTCCCAGAACTTGTATTTGTAAAATAGGTTCCATGACTTCCTGCATGCTGCCGCACCTCGATCGTTCCATTTCCTGTTTTTGAAAGCATTTTGTTGCTGTGTATCCTGAATTCCCTTGTCTCTAATAGGATACCATAAAATGCAAACAATTACAAACAAAATAGAGCGTTCCAGTGCATCAATATTCCGGAAGTTGTACTTTTGTTGTTTTAAGCTGCGGTGAAAAAGCGGATTTATACCCGGTTTTCTAACGGATCTCCTGTATAATTTCCCTTGATTCAAACTGAACCTAGAAAGGGATGACCCCATGCAAAAGATGGAACGAATGCCCGGCGATGCGATCCATGTCTGTGTGGACGCCTATCCAAACCACGTGCTGCAGGGCCGCCTGCAAAGCGCCGCTTGGGTGGGAGAGATGCCGTTCGTCAGCCTGATGGATTTTTTCAAGCAAGTGGAGCATCTCCTGGACGAACAGCTGCCGCCCCAGGCTTTTACCACCATGCGGCGCTTTGGTCCGGTGGTGAAGCCGGAGAAGACCCATGGCGAGGTGGAGCAGAGTGCGTCGGGGAAGCTGGCCACCTTTTATGTCCGCATCCTCTTCCGGCAGAACGCCAGCTGGCAGGGCACCGTCCTCTGGTCCGAGGGCGGCCAGGAGGAACGCTTCCGCAGCGCCTTGGAGCTGGCCCTGCTCTTGGACAGCGCCCTGGAGCAGGTGGGCGAGCGCAGGTAGCCGCCGTCAGGCTTCGCGGGTCTCCACGGCGGGGCGCAGACCCAAGAGTTTGTCCCGCCGCACGCCAAACAGGGCGGTGATGCGCTTGAGGACCAGGCCCACCAGGAACGCGGCGATCACGGTGCCGAGGCCCACGCTGCCCAGGGCGTGCAGACAGATGAGACAGGTCACCAGAGAGAGGATCACCATGGACACATCAAAACAAATTTTGATGGTCGAAAACGGCTTGTGGAGGGTCTGGGCGATGGCCAGCATCGCCCCCTCACCAGCCAAAGGCATGATGTCCGCCGGGACATAAAAGAAGATGCCGATGGCCACCAGCACGGTGCTGACCAAGATCATCAGCACCCGGACGACGAAGTTTTCCGGCGTGGGTGCGAACGAGGCCAGAAAGTTGCAGAACGTGGTGAAGTAGCCAAAGACCACGCCCACAGGGATCTGCAAAAGATTTTTGACTTCAAATTTTTTCCGCAGGATGAGAATTTGAAGCAGGACCAAAACAATATGAAATAAAATGGTTGCCTTGCCCATCTCAATGCCCCAGACACAGGTCATGGTATAAGGAATGGAGCTAACAGGGGATACGCCCAGGTTGGATTTGACCGAAAGGGCGATGCCGATGGTCATAATAAAAAAGCCCCCGAAATAACACAGGAGCCGGACACCAAGGCGCGTGGGTTTGTCGGACAAGAAAATGGCCTCCTTTAAAAAAGAAATGCAAAAAGACGAGCCCAATCTGGACTCATCTTTTTTGGTGCGCGAGGCGGGACTTGAACCCGCACGTGCGTATTGCACACTAGAACCTGAATCTAGCGAGTCTGCCAATTCCACCACTCGCGCACATATTCACTTTTTAGCGTCGCTCACTTCGTTTCAGAAGCTCACGTGCCGCTCAGTGCAGGACTTATAATACCATCGCCTTTTGAAAAAGTCAAGCGTTTTTTTCGACTTTTTCAAAGAAATTTCAAAAAAGTTTCCCACCCCGCCCGAAGGGGACGGAGTGGGAAATCACAGTGCCTGAGAATATTTTACTTCGTGCCGAAGATCCGGTCGCCGGCGTCACCCAGGCCGGGGACGATGTAGCCGTGCTCGTTGAGCTTTTCATCCACGGCGGCGACGTAGATCTCTACGTCGGGGTGGTCGGCGCGGACGCGCTCGATGCCCTCCGGGGCGGCGAGGATGTTCATGAGCTTGATGTTCTTCACGCCGTATTCCTTGACAAAGGTGATGGCAGCGGAGGCGGAGCCGCCGGTGGCCAGCATGGGATCGAGGATGATGACGTCCCGCTCGGCGATGTCGGTGGGCATCTTGCAGTAATACTTCACCGGCTCCAGGGTCTCAGGGTCCCGGAAGAGGCCGATGTGACCGACCTTGGCGGAGGGGATCAGGGTGAGGATGCCCTCGACCATACCCAGGCCCGCCCGCAGGACGGGGACGATGGCCAGCTTCTTGCCGGCCAGCTGGTAGGTCACGGCCTTTGCCACAGGGGTCTGGACCTCCACCGGCTCCAGGGGAAGGTTCCGGGTGGCGTCGTAGCACATGAGGGTGGCGATCTCGCCCACGATCTCTCGGAAGTCTCTCACGCCGGTGGTCTCATCCCGCAGGATGGACAGCTTATGTTGCAGCAGGGGGTGGTCCAATACGTGTACCATTTCCATTTGTATCGTTCTCCTTTTTCTCAGTCGGTCTTAGGTGGTTTGTTTTTTGGCGGCTTCTTCCCGTTCCAGGCGCTCCCGCTCGGCCTGGGAGAGGCGGTGGTAGATCGGTACCAGCTCGCCGGGGGAGACGGTCTGGCCGGTCCGGGCCAGTTCTAATCCCATCCGGGCCACGCCCCAGGCGCTCTGCATCCGCAGGTTCGGGGGGGCTAAGATGGCGGGGATGCCGGCGGCGGTCAGGGCGTCGTAGCAGAGCTGCGCCCCGTCGCCCACGACGATCTGGGGGACGCTCGTCCCCTCCAACTCCTTGACCAGGTCGGCCAGGGCAATGGCCCGGTCGGGGGTCAGGCGGTGGGGGGCAGTGCCGTTCACTTGGAAGCGGGCGTTGTAGACCTGGTGCCGCCGGGCGTCCATGGCGGCGCAGACCTCCCCCTGGAACCCGGCCAGGCTCCAGGCCATGGCTTCCAGGGTCGAGCAGCCCGCGCAGGGCAGCTCCGCGGCCCAGGCCAGGCCCTTGGCGGCGGCCACGCCGATGCGCAGGCCGGTAAAGGACCCCGGCCCGGCGGCCACGGCGATGAGGTCCAGGTCCTGCGGCTTGAGACCGCACTGTTCCAGCAGACCCGCCGCCATGGGCAGCAGGGTCTGGCTGTGGGTCAGACCCGTGTGCAGGTAGGTCTGGCCCAGTAACATTTCGTCCTCACACAGGGCGGCCGAGGCCGCGATGGCGGAGGATTCTAAGGCTAAGATCTTCATGGCGTCCTCCCTTCCGGCGGTTCGGGCTTGTCCGGGTCCCAGCCGTCCAGGCCGGGGCCGTGGAGGGTGATGATTCGCTGGCCGTCGGTCACGCCCCGACGGATGTCCACCCAGAGGGTGTCCTCGTCCAAAGCGTCCCGGATGTTTTCACTCCACTCTACGGCACAGATGCCGCCCCGGCGCAGGAAGTCCTCCCAGCCGATGTCGAAGAGATCGTCGGCGTCTCGCAGGCGGTACATATCAAAGTGGAACAGGGGCAGCCGTCCCCCCTCGTATTCGTTCACGATGGTAAAGGTGGGGCTGGTGACCCGCTGGGGGATGCCCAGGCCCTGGGCCATGCCCCGGACAAAGGCGGTCTTGCCCGCCCCCAGGTCCCCGGTGAAGGCCACGACGGCGCCGGGCTGCAAGCGCTGGACCAGCGCCCGGCCCAGGGCTTCGGTGTCCTGTTCGCTGGCGGAATATCGCTCCATGGCGTCACTCCTTCCTGCCCGTGGCCGCGCCAGGGGGCCGCCGGGTGTACATTCAATGTATTCTATCATAAAATCACGGCGGTTGCACCCCTCTGTGACAAATTTTTTGGTCCGGGGCGGGGTATTCTGGAGGAAAGACCGGAGAGGGGGTACTGGGCGATGGGAAACGAGAGGGGAGAGCGGACGCTGTTTTTCCTGGGTCTCACGGCGTCCCTGCTGGGCTTGGCCCTCATTTACAGTGCCACCCACTACGACGAAGCCCTCCATAGTTTGGTCTGGAAGCAGGCGGCAGCCTTGGGGGTGGGGGTCGTGCTGTGCCTGCTCCTGTGGCAGATCCATTTGCGGGAGCTGGTCGAGCGGGCTTGGTGGCTGCTGGCGGGGGGCAATCTCGGCTTTCTGCTCCTGCTCATCCCCTTCGGCAACGAGGACGGGACGGGGAACAAGAGCTGGATCGCCTTGCCCGGCGGGCATTTTAACCTCCAGCCTGCGGAGTTTGGCAAGCTGCTCTTCCTGCTCCTTCTGGCCCTTCAGCTGACCCGGCTGGGGGAAGCGGGCGGCCTGAATCGCCTGCGGTCTGTTCTGGCCCTGCTGGCCCACGTGGGGGGATTATGCGGCCTTCTGTATCTTGTCTCCGGTGACCTGGGGATGGCGGCCATTTACCTGGGCCTGTATTTCGGGATGCTCTGGGGGGCGGGGGTCCATCCCCTGTGGCTGGGGGGAGAGGTGGCCGTTGGGGTCGGCGGCCTTGTCCTCCTCTGGCCCCGCCTGCCGGAGTATATCCGCCTGCGCGTTCAAGTGGTCCTGGACCACGACCTGGATCCCTTGGGCAAGGGCTTTCAGCAGGGGAGAAGTCTCCTGGCCCTCGGCTCCGGGAAGCTCACGGGACAAGGCTACCTCCAGGGCATCCAGACGCAAAGCACCTCCCCCGCCGCCCTCCCCGCGCGGCATACCGATTTTCTCTTTGCCGCCGCCGGGGAAGAGCTGGGCCTGGTGGGTTGCCTGCTCATCCTGGGCCTGTTGAGTGCCATCGTGTTCCGCTGCATCTGGTTGGCCAAGACCAGCCGGGACCCCTTTTTCACCGCCGTGGCGTCGGGAACGGCGGCGATGTTTGCCACCCAGACGATCTTAAACGTGGCCATGTGTCTCTACGCCGCCCCGGTGGTGGGGGTGACGCTGCCGTTTTTCAGCTACGGCGGCTCGTCGCTCGTGGCCTCCTTCGGGGCCGTGGGGGTGCTGGGAGCGCTGAAACGAAAATAGCCTGCTGCGGTGATATGCAGCAGGCTGTTTTATGGCGGCAGTGGTCAATCGTCCTCCTCAATGATGTCGTGAGAAACACCCTTTCCGGCGTTGAGCGCAGAGATGCCACGGCGCAGATGGGCCATGTTGTTTTCCGAGTAGAACGGGTCCGCAGAGACTTCAAACGGGATGCGCCGCTCCCTGCCGACTTTTTTGGCGAAGATGGTAAAGGCGGCGCTCATAGAAAGCCCCATATCCGCACAGGCTTGCTCCATGCTTCTCTTTACATTTGCATCCAACTTGAAATTTACGTTGACTGTGTTTGCCATAGAGCGTCATTCCTTCCTTTGCTTCTATTATACGCCAAGAAAAGAAAAAGTAAAGAAGAATCATTTATTTTTTCTTGCCTAAAAATGAAATACAAAAAATTTTGAGAAAAGTGTCACAAATTGCCTTCCTGATCCGTTATAGTAGGTAGAAAGGGGGCGTGGACATTGAAACATGCAATCATAAACCGTATCGTCGCTGTCATTGCGCTGGCGGCGGTGATCGCCGCGCTGGTGTTCTTTGGCCTATGGAGACAGGTGGAGAGTCAGAGAGCCGAGCAGCAGAAGCAGCTCGACCAGACCTTTGCGATGCAGTTTTCCCAGCTATATGAAAACCTCTTCTGCACGGAGCAGATAGAGGAAGTCCAGCGGAAATCGCTGGGGCAAGCGGCTGTGTGCGAGGCGCTGTTTTCGGCGACTTCCTATCGGGACAATACGGCCCTGAGGGAAGTCATGCGGAACCTCTATGATTTGGCTCGGAAGGAAGACACAACATCGCTTCAAAAAATAGCGCAGGAGTACGAGCTGGTTGAAAAACTGGGCTATCTGCGGCTGCATTTGGACGATGAGAATTTGGTACAGGAAGTGCTGATGATGTTAAGGAAAGTATGAAAAAAGCAGCCACCTTTTTGGGTGGCTGCTGGGTCAGCGAGAAAGTTTATAGAGCATATATTGGTTCAGGCTTACGCCTTCTATCTCAGCGGCTTCCTTTAAGGCTTTATGGAGACTGCGGGGAATGCGCAGGACCAGTTTGCCGCTGTACTCTTCTAAGTCCTGGCGAAACGCATCGAGAGAAACAGGAGCGCTTTCATCTTCCATAGCCATAGCAAGGCTGGCTTCTTCTCCGGGCGTAAGGGTTTCGGGGGGACGGGAATTAATGTCCGCAAAACGACGGGCGATCTCTTCGGGTGTCAGCTCTGGTTTCATAGAAAAGACCTCCTTTAATATTTGACTATATTTTAATATATATCATATATAGTACTATAAGTCAAGAGACAGAAAAAAGACATAGATTTTGCAACGATGGGCAAACTACCCTCAAGATTTGATTCGATCAAGGAGGGGCTTTGCATGGAACAGCGGCGTTTGATTTGGCGGGGGATATTTTGCTTGCTCTCGTTGAGCTTGGCGGTGGGGCTGGCGGTACCGGCGCTGGCGTTGTTTCGGTGGGATGACGGGGTGAAGGACGACCTCTCGCTGCCCACGGCGGAGAACTTTTCGTTGGTGACCGAGCGGGATGTGGCCATCAGCGCAGAACTTTCCGGGGTGGACCCGGAGGGAGAGGTGCTGGAGTTTCGCATCACGAAGCGCCCGGCGCGGGGCGCCGTGACGCTGGCTGAGGAGGGGAGCGCCCGCTTCACCTACACGCCCTATGAAAACAAGACCGGGCGGGACCACTTTACCTACGTGGCGGTGGACCCAGCGGGGAACACATCTCATCCGGCGGTGGTATCAATTCGTATACAAAAATAGAAAACTGTCGAAAAGCTAGGAAATGCTGGACTTTTGCGGAGGAATTTGGTAAACTTGACGTGTAAGCACCTTCGCCATTGGACGCGGAGCCTGAACATCACAGGGAGCGCGTTCCCGCCAAGAAAGTGAGCACACCATGGAGCAAGCCGTGATCTATTCCCCCGTAGGCCCTTTGACCTTGTTCGCGGAAGACGATTTCTTGACCGCCCTGGTCTATGGTGACTATGGAGGCTACGATGATATCCCCCTGTTCCGGGAGGCCCGCCGCCAGCTGGACGAGTATTTTGACGGCCAGCGCCAGACCTTCCATCTTCCCCTGCGCCCGGAGGGGACAGAGTTTCAGAAAAAAGTGTGGCAGGTCCTCTGCCGCATCCCCTATGGCCAGGTGATCTCTTACCGGGAGCTGGCCACGCGGGTGGGGGCGCCTCGCGCCTTCCAGGCCGTGGGCCAGGCCAACGGCCACAACCCCCTGCCCATCCTGATCCCATGTCACCGGGTCATTGCCGCCAACGGGACGCTGGGCGGCTATTCCGGGGGCTTGGAACGCAAGCGCTTTTTGCTCCATTTAGAGGGCCATGACCTGCCTGCGCCGCCGGCCCCCAGACGGAGAGTTCTGCGGGGCGGGGTGCGCTGAGGACCCGGCATGACAGCAGCGCTTTGGCCAAACTGAGCGAACGCGCATCACCTAGAAAACGCAAAAAACTGCCAGCTGCATCACGGCTGGCAGTTTTTTTGCGCGGGATGGGGCGAATAGAGGGCACGTGTTATCCCATTTTTTCCTCGAAGATCTCCACGATGGTCTTTTCCGTCCCTACCATGCCGGGGGAGGCGATGCGGCCCATGTAGCGCATGGTGGTCTCCGGGTCCGGGGCGTTGATGCCGTGGACCGGGTCGATGGCCACACCGGAACGGGCAAAGGTGGCGGCGCGGAAGGCGGCGTCCACGGCGGTGACGCCCTTCATCACGCACCCCTGGTTGCCGCCGTCACAGATCATGCCGGTGATGCTGGAGGCCATGTTGCGGATGGTGCGGGCCAGGGCGTCCGGGTCGCCGCCCTGCATCAGGACCAGGCCGCAGGCCGCGCCGGTGCCGGCGGCGATGGCACAGCCGCAGAAGGCGGAGAGACGGCCGGAGTATTCCTTGATGTACATGCACACGAGATAGCTCAAAGCCGTGGCCCGACAGAGACATTCTTCGCTCAGCCCCCAGACCTGCTGGGCGGCGTAGAGGGGGAGCGTGGCCAAAATGCCGTGGGCCCCGGAGCCGGTGATGCTCATGGCGGGCTGATCCAGGCCCAGCACGCGGGCCTCCACGGCCCCGGCGGCCAGGAGCTGGGCGGTGGCGATCACGTCTTCGGAGACCGGCTTGCCGCCGTTGGCCCGGAGCAGACAGGGGGCGAAGGTGGTCCGGGGGCTGTCGATGCCCTCCTGATAGAGGGCCAGGTTGACGTCATAAGCAGACTGGATGAATGCGATTTCTTCCACGGGGACAGTCTGAGCATACTCGGCCAGCTGGGCCAGGGTGTAGGTGTGGATGAGGGGCGTGGGCTCCTCGCCGGGTTCGGCGGCGTGGTCGGCGGCTTTCTCAAAGACGGTTGCGCCGTTGTGAACGATGGAGACGATGTTCGTGTGGCTGCCCCGGATGGTGACGGTGCAGGTGTCCGTCTCGGTGGTGACCGTGGCTGCCAGGAAGATGGTCGAGTCGATGCCGGAGAGAGTCACTTTGATTTTCCCCTGGTCCACCAGGGCCTGGGCGGCGGCGTTGTCGGCCTCGGTGACGTCGGCCAGAGCTTCCAGGCCCTTCTCCCAGTTCCCGGCCACCACGCCCAGGGCGGCAGAGAAGACGTTGCCGACGGCGTGGGAGTTGGGGATGCCGCAGGTAAAGGCATTTTTATACAGGCCGGAGTTCATGGCTACGGCCACGGACTGGATGGGGCCCTTCGTCAGGCTTCGGGCGCGGGCGGCGGCGAAGGCGATGGCCCCCGGTTCCGTCACCCCCAGGGCGGGGATCATGTCGTCGTGGATGAGTTTGGTCAGTGGGTGCATGGGCAGTGCCCTCCTTGGTTGGTTTTGGGATCAGTTGTCTTTCAGAATGGTCCAGAGCTGCTGGAACAGCTCGTCCCGGCGGCGGCGCTTGGCCTCGCCCTGGCCGTCGGCATAGTAATAGTAGATGACCTCCTTGTGCGGTGTGTGGTGTTTCGTTCTGGGTGTATCACGTATCCTAACCCGTAGTATAGCCCCAACCAGAGGGGTTGGCAAGCCCTGCGACACTTTGTTCAAAAGGCAACAAAACAGGAAGGTTTCTCTTGCTTTTTCTAGTATGTCAGCCTATAATAAGGGCTGTGTTGACGGGTGTGTATCTGCGCAAAAAGAGAGGGCAGTGCCATGGGGAAGACCATTGATTTCCAACAACAGAAAGACCTGCGCGTTTGGCGAACGGTGATGGAGGAGCTGCGTGCCATTCAGAACCTGGAGCCCTGGACCTTCTTGGGGGCGGAAGATACGTTTTTGTATCTGCCAAAGGCGGAAAACCGATGGATCTTTTTCCGCTGGGTGCCCGCTGCACCCAACGAAGTGGTCTTGACGGTCTATCCTAGCCTGCCGGCCTACCGCAAGTCCCTGGAGACGCCCCAGACCTACCGGGAAAGCACCCGAAACTTCATCGAGTCCTCTTATTTTGAGATCTACCAGACCAAAGCAGAGGACATCCCCGCCGCCCTGCGCTCAGTCTACCGGGAGCTGGGGGTGGACCATGGGGACGGCCTTTGGCCTTTTGTCACCCATAAACGCTGGGGCTATGACGAGGCCCTGCCCCGGGGCCGCCACCTGCTGCTTTTGGAAAACGCCCTGGGCAACCTGTTCATGCAGATGCGGGCGGTGGAGGCCAAGCCCGGCAGCGTGGACTTTACCAAGGGGGAGATGTGCGTGCGCTTCTACTCCCCGGACCAGGGTATGTGGGTCAACGCCGCCATGCCCTACGCCCTGCCCCCCAAGGACCCGCCGTTCCTCCAGCTCAACCAGGACAGCACCCACGTGACCCAGCCCCTGCTGGACCTGCCCCGGAGCCAGACCCTGGAGCAGGTGGACTTTGACTTCGGCTGGCTGGATGACTCCGACCGGAAAAAGATGGAGGAACCCCGCTATTTTCCCATGATCACCGTCTTCACCGACCACAAGACGGGAAACCCTCTCCTGACCTACCGCTGCCACCCGGATGAGCTCATCGAGTGCGCCTTTCACCAGTGGGAGGCCCTCATCCAGCAGCATGGCCGCCCGGAGACCCTCTACGTCGCCAGGGACGAGACCTTCGGCCTCTTCAACGACTTTGCGCAGCACATCGGGGTCACCTGCCGCCAGGTCGAGCACCTCCCCACCACCGAGGAGTATTTCCGGCGGCATGGGTTGGTCTGAACATCCTACGCAAACAACAAGCGCCGCGAAACGAGAAAAGCTTCCGTTTCGCGGCGCGTTTTTTGTGGTGAGAGCGCCTCAGGCTTCCTTGTCCTTCAGCATCTCCTGGATGGTGTGCCAGCCCAGGGTAGCGCATTTGACGCGGGCGGGCATGTGGGAGACGTCTTCGAGGATGGCGGCTTCGTCCAAGGACTCTTTTTCCGCCTCGGTGGCTTCCCCGCGGATCATGCGCAGGAAGCGGTCGGCCAGCTCCAGGGCCTCCTGCTTGGTCTTGCCCAGGACCAGGTCGATCATCATGTCGGCCGAGGCCTGGGAGATGGCGCAGCCGTCGCCCTGGAAGGAGGCGTCTTCGATCACGTCGCCGTTCATCTTCAGGTTCAGGAAAATATCATCCCCACAGCTGGGGTTTACGCCTTCGAGCATCAGGTCCACAACCTTCAGGGGGTGCTTGTGGTAGGGGTTGCGGTTGTGCTCGGTGAGGATCTCGTTGTAAAAGGTCTTATTCTGCATAACCCATCTGGCTCCTTACTTCGCGTAACGTTTTGAGGAAGGCCTCGACCTCGGCCTCGGTGTTGTAGAAGGCGAGGCTGGCGCGGGTGGTGGCGTTCACGCCCAGGTGCTGTAAGAGAGGCTGGGCGCAGTGGTGGCCCGCCCGGACGGCGATGCCGGCATCGGCCAAAATGGCGGAGACATCGTGGGGATGCACATCGTCTACGGTAAAGGAAAAGATGCCGTGGTGCTGCTCCGGGGTGTCCGCGCCCAGAAGATGGACGTGGGGGATCTTTTTTATGCCCTCCAGCATGAGGGTGGAGAGATACTCTTCCCGCTGCCGGATGCGGTCGAAGCCGATCTGTTCAATATAGTGAATGGCGGCTTCCAGCCCTACGGCCCCGCCGGCGTTCACGGTCCCGGCCTCGAACTTATGGGGGACCTCGGCGTACACCGCGCCCTCGCGGCTGACGGACTGGATCATCTCGCCGCCGAAGAGGAAGGGGGGCATGGCGTCGAGCCACTTTTTTTTGCCCCAGAGCACGCCGATGCCCATGGGGGCCAGCATCTTGTGGCCGGAGAAGGCCAGAAAGTCCACGCCCAGGTCCTGCACATCGACCTTGATGTGGGGGACGCTCTGGGAGCCGTCGGCGATGACCACGATGTCTCCCTTGCTGTGGCAGAGGGCGGCGGCTGCCTTCACGTCGTACTCCCGGCCGAAGACGTTGGACATCTGGGTCATGGTGACGAGCCTGGCCCTGTCGGTGATCGCTTCCTCCAGGGCTTCCAGGGGGATCTCACCCTTGGCGTCACATTCCAGGAACTTCAAGGTCGCGCCGTGCCGCTTGGCGGCCTGGAGCCAGGGGAGAAAGTTGCTGTGGTGCTCCACGATGGTGACGATCACTTCATCGCCGGGTTGGAGCAGCAGCTCGGCCAGGCAGTTGGCGGCCAGGTTCAGGCTCTCGCTGGCGTTGCGGGTGAAGACGATCTCACTGGGACTTTCCGCGTGGATGAACTTGGAAACGGTCTCGCGGGCGGCCTCATAGCGCTCCGTGGCCCGCTCGGACAGGTCGTAGATGCCACGGAAAGGGTTGGCGTTGTCGTGGCCGTAAAACTCACTCACGGCGCTCAAAACAGCGTCCGGCTTCTGGGTGGTGGCGGAGTTGTCCAGGTAGATCACGGGGTCGTTGCGGAAGAGGGGAAAGTCCTGGCGAATTTGCAGGATCTCCTGTGCGTCAATGCCTTTATTCATCGTCGTTCCCTCCTTCCAATTCTTGCTCCACCAGCTGGCGGGTGGCCTCGTCGGGGATGCGCTCGCAGACCCGGTGGATGCGGGCCTTGGCCATGAGTTCATACGCGGTCTCTTCCGGGATGCCGCGGGCGGCCATATAGGCCAGGGTCTCCTCGCTGAGCTTGCCGATGGTGGCGCCGTGGTTGCCTTGCACATCCTCCTCGGCGCAGAGGATGAGGGGAATGGTCTGGTTGATGGCGGTGTCATCCAGGAGCAGCACGTCCTCTTTTTCGTTGCCGACGGAACCGGCGGAGCCGTGCTTAAAATCAATGGTGCCGCGGAAGAGCTTGAAGGCCGCTTCCTTCAGTACACCGGAGGCGTCGATGCGGCTGGTGGTCTTCTTCCCCCGGTGGATGGCGTTGTAGTTCATATCCAGCTTGCTGCCGGCTTCCAGAAGATAGCCGATGTCGGTCTCCAACGCGCTGTCGTGGCCGGCCAGGTCGATCTGGCAGCCCTGGTAGGTGGCGTGGCCGCCCAGGACCAGGTGCGTGACCTCGATCTTGGCCCCGCTTTCGCACCGGCCGCCCACGTCGTTGAGGCAGGTCACGCCCTTGGGCAGGCGCTGGACCTGCACCAGGCGGACCAGAGCGCCCTCTTCGGCGTAGATCTTGGTCTGGATCGCGGCCAGGCCCTGGCCTTCGCCCTCGCCGGCGTAGTCCATGAGGACCGTGACCTGACTCTCGGCCTCGGCGTGGATGGTGAAGGCATTGATTTTTTTGTCCTCAGGGCCGTAGGTCAGCTTGACCCGGACGGGCTGGCTGGCAGCGGTCCCGGCGGAAACATTGAAGTGATGCACCGGCACGCTGGCGGCCTGGACCAGGGTGTCCATGTCGGGACCCATGCCGCCGCCGATGGCGGGCAGGTCGTCCTGGGCGGGCTGGGTGACGCCGTCGGGCGTCTCTATGGTCAGGGTGCCCTCTCCCTCGGCCAAGACCTGCTCCAGGGAAGTCTGGTTCATCCCCAGGTGGTGCCAGGTGAGGGCGGGCAGCCGATTGATGGTTAGGTTCAAGGTCTGTTCCATGATGTTCCTCCTTCTCCTTGGCTCACCCGATGCTGCCCTTCATCTCCAGGCGGATCAGGTTGTTCATCTCCACCGCGTATTCCAGGGGCAGCTCCTTCGAGACATTGTCGGCAAAGCCGCTGACGATCATGGCGCGGGCGTCCTCCTCGCTCATGCCGCGGGACATGAGGTAGAACACGGCCTCGTCGCTGATGCGGCCGATCTGGGCCTCGTGGCCCACGTCGGCGTCCTGGGTGCGGATGTCCAGGGCGGGGATGGTGTCCGAGCGGGAGATGTCGTCCAGCATCAGGGACTGGCAGGAGACGGAGCTCTTGCTGCCCTTGGCCTGGGGACGGACCTCGACGGAGCTGCGGAAGGTGCTCACGCCGCCGTCCTTGGAGATGGACTTGGTGTTGACGAAAGAAGTGGTCTCCGGGGCGTTGTGGACGACCTTTGTGCCGGTGTCCAGATTCTGGCCCTTGCCGGCGAAGGTGATGCCGGTGAACTCGGCGCGGGCGCCCTTGCCGTTCAGGATACTCATGGGGTACAGATAGGACACATGGGAGCCGAAGGAGCCGGAGACCCACTCGATGGTGCCGCCCTCCTCCACCTTGGCCCGCTTGGTGTTCAGGTTGTACATGTTCTTGGACCAGTTCTCGATGGTGGAGTAGCGCAGCTTGGCGTTTTTGCCCACGTACAGCTCGACGCAGCCTGCGTGCAGATTGGCCACGTTGTACTTGGGGGCGGAACATCCCTCGATGAAGTGCAGCTCCGCGCCCTCTTCCACGATGATGAGCGTATGCTCAAACTGACCGGCGCCGGGGGCGTTCAGCCGGAAGTAGGACTGCAACGGAATGGTCACGGACACCCCTGGCGGCACATACACGAAGGAACCGCCGGACCACACAGCCCCGTGCAGGGCAGCGAACTTATGGTCGCGGGGCGGCACCAGCTTCATAAAGTGCTTGCGGACCAGGTCGGCATACTCGCCGTGCAGGGCGCTCTCCATATCGGTGTACACCACGCCCAGGGCAGAGACCTCTTCCCGGACGTTGTGGTAGACCAGCTCGGAGTCATACTGAGCGCCTACACCGGCCAGAGATTCCCGCTCGGCCTTGGGGATGCCCAGGGCGTCAAACGTATCCTTGATCTCCTTGGGGACCTCGGACCACTTGGCGCTCATCTTGGTGTTGGGGCGGACGTAGGTGACAATGTTGTTCATGTCCAGCCCGTCGATGGAGGGACCCCAGTCGGGGACGGACAGCTCGTTGTAAATTTTTAAGGACTCCAGACGGAAATTCTGCATCCAGGCCGGGTCATTCTTTTCTTTCGAGATCTGAGAGACGATGGCCTCGGTCAGGCCCTCGTCCACCCGGTAGACGTCCTTTTCCTCGTTGCGGATGTCATAGACACTGCGGCTGACATCCTCGACATAGGTTTTTTCCTGTTTCTTATCCCGCATCGTGCTCCCTCCTTCAGGCGTTCAGAAAGCGCTCGAAGCCGTTTTCGTTGATCTCTTCCACCAGGGAGCCGTCGCCGGCGGCGACGAGCTTGCCGTCCACTAAGACGTGGGTGGCGTCGACCTGCAAAGCCTCCAGGATCTTGGTGCTGTGGGTGATGATGAGCAGAGCGCCCTGCTTGTCCTTCTGGTACTCCTCCACGCCGCGGGAGACGGTGCGCACGGCGTCCACGTCCAGGCCGGAGTCGGTCTCGTCCAGGATCGCCAGGGCGGGGCGGAGCATGAGCAGCTGTAAGATCTCCGCCTTCTTCTTCTCGCCGCCGGAGAAGCCGACGTTGAGGTCACGGTCGGCGTAGGAATGGTCCATCTGCAAAATGTCCATGGCGGCGTTGAGCTCCTTCCGGAACTCGCTCAGACGCAGGCGCTTGCCGCGCCGTTGCTCCAGGGCGCTGCGGATGAAGCTGGCCAGGGTGATGCCGGGGACCTCCACGGGGTTCTGGAAGGAGAGAAAGATGCCCTCCTTGGCCCGCTTGTCGGCGGCCTCGTCGGTGATGTCTTTCCCCTGGAAGAGGATCTCACCGCCGGTGACGTGATACTTGGGGTTTCCCATGAGCGTGTAGCCCAGGGTGGATTTGCCGGCTCCGTTGGGCCCCATGAGGACGTGGGTCTCGCCGGCGTTTATATTCAGATCAATGCCGTGGAGAATCTCTTTCTGCTCTACATCCACGGTTAAATGTTTGACTTGCAGCAACTGTTTTGACATAGTGCTCCTCCGTTCTTCGTCGGTGATCGAATAATTCATAGTTTTCTTGTGGGTTTTGATTATAACCGCTTTTCCCCAGAAATGCAATAGGTTTTTGAGAATTTCCTACAAAAGTTTAGGGTTTTATATTTTTTCAAAAAAATCCTTGCTTTTTCGGGCGGGGTGTTGTATACTAAGCGCAATTTCGATGACGAGTTTATCTGGTCAAAGACAGTGACCGCGCCCCTGCCCGGGGCGCCAAGGCTACACGGACGGCCGGGTCAAATGCCGAAGACCCGTCGAAGAGACGGGACCGTGAGAAAATACAGGCTCCTCTGGGGCGGTTCTCCGGTTGGCAACTTTTGTTGCCTTATTGATTGAGTTAGAAGCTCAACTTTTCTAAGTTGGAATCATCCACCTGGTAAAGCGGTCAATAAGAGTAGTTAAAGTGATCTTTGCTCGATAGACTCTGAACGCTGATAGTTTGCGTACTGGCTCCCGGAAACGGGGGCGCTCTCTGCCAAGCCCACGGCAGGGGAGCGATCATTACGTTGGATCTCGCAGGTGATATGTTTCCCACATATCACCTGCGTTTTTGTATATCCAAATGTCCCGGTCAACCCAACATGAATTTAGGAGGAAAAGAGATTGAAAAAGACCCTGTCCCTGCTGCTGCTTTTGTCCCTGGTGCTTTCCCTGGCGTCCTGCGGGCAGAAGACCACCACCGATGACCCCGTCGCGGCCGCGACGCTGGCGGAGAGCTACCAGAGCTATCTGGACACGGCCGAGCCGTCCTATGCCTACGACATCGCCCTGGAGCTGACCACCAACCCGGAGTATTTCAACGCCGAGCAGGGCGGCCGCAACGCCGGCAGCGACGCCGAGCACGCCGCCGCCGATTACCTGGTCGGCGTGATGAAGGACATCGGCCTGGCCGACGTGGAGAAGCAGGCCGCCCAGTGCGACCGCTGGCAGTTCAACAGCGCCAGCCTGACCATCGACGGCAAGGACTACCTGATCATGAAGCAG